>Ga0209166_10000580_pt1 | contig 38210 bp, 33 predicted proteins | sample Coa_R1_3_FD_187151 | JGI IMG/M metagenome (GOLD analysis project Ga0209166, IMG submission 187151) | Surface soil microbial communities from Centralia Pennsylvania, which are recovering from an underground coalmine fire - Coalmine... | ecosystem: Environmental > Terrestrial > Soil >...
CATGCCGCTCGCCTTCTTCTCGATCGTCGCGCTCAATGTGTTCGGCCTGATCGGCACCCTGACCGGCACCGACAGCATCCGCACCTTTTCCAGCCTGAGCCTGGTGGCGGCGCCGTTCTACTTCCTCTCGATCTCGGCGGTCATCGCCGACGTCGCGACGCGGCGCATCGCGCTGCCCGGGCCGCTCGACTATCTCACCTACCTGGCGCTGCCGTTCAAGCTGCTGGCCGGCCCGCTCGAGCAGCCGGGCTTCATCGCGCAGATCAAGGCCTGGCAGCCGCGCCTGTCGTGGAGCCGCCTGGCGGTCGCCTGGCCCTGGGCCGTGCTCGGCGTGACGATGAAGTTCGTGATCGGCAATCGGCTCACGCCGGCGAGCACCATCGGTGCGACCGACCCGGTCTCCGCCTTTCTCACCGCCGCGATTTTCGAGCTTCGATTCTACTTCGACTTCGCCGGGTACAGCTTCATCGGCTATGCCGGTGCCCTGGCGCTCGGCTTCAGGATCACGCAGAACTTCTCCAGCCCGTTCTTCGCGCCCAATGTCGTGCTGTTCTGGCGCCGCTGGCACATGAGCCTCGGCCGTTTCCTGGCTCGCTATCTGCTTGAACCGAACGTCGGCAAGATCCGCGGCCGGAATGCGCGGATGGTCTTCACCAGTTGCATTTTCTTCGTCTCCGCCATGTGGCACGGCGGCACGATGAATTACGCGCTCTGGGGCCTGTTTCACGGCACCTGCTATTTCCTCTGGATCAGCCGATTGAAGCGCCGGCAATGGCCGCGCGGCATCGGGGTCCCGACAATGCTGCTGTTCTTCGTCGCCGGCCGCTTCCTGGCGATCGAGGCGAGCCCGCATCGCCTGCTGGAGAAGCTCGGCAATCTCGCCAGCCCGAGCGCCTGGGCTGCAGATTTCGCCAATATCGGCGAACGGCTGACGGCGGTCATGGGCAGTCAGGCGGAGGCACTGGTTTCGTCTCTGCTGTTCTTCATTGTCGAATACCACTCCTGCACCCGCTACGGCACGGCCAAGCCCTACCATGCGTTCAGACGCCCGCTGGCGGCATTCGCCCTGTTGATCATTGCGCTTCTATTTGCCTCCTCGGGAGGAGGGTTGCTCTATGCGCGGCTTTAAACGGCTGACCGCACTGGCTCTGGCGCTCTGGTGCGCCGGAATGCTGGTGAGCTCGGTGACCCCCTGGGAAGTGATCGTGAGCGGCCGGTCGGCGCTCGACGAAGTGCAGGCAATCACCCGGACTCTCGGCACGGATAGCAAGACGCCGCGGGTGCTGCTGCTCGGGAGTTCTCCCGTTGCCCTTGGCCTGTCCGCCGAGCAGATCGGCAAGGAGACCGGCCTTCCGGCGTTCAATCTCGCTGCCTGGTCGGCACTGAGCTATTTCCCCGAATATCTCAAGCACGTCATGCCGGTCGTGCACCCCGACGATATCGTGATCATTTCCAACCCGAACTGGTTCGTGCGCGCCAACGCGACGCTGGGCGAGGGCTGCGTCGATCATGTCACGACGAACTGTCTCACCTGGCGGCCGAAGCCGCTGCCGCATCTCATGGAAGTCGTCAAAGTCCTTTCGGGTGCGTTCCCGCGAGACTTCATGATGCCGCGCGATGCCCAGGGTGATGCCATGCCGGTCGTCTATGCGCACCATTCGGAGAGCATTGACGTCGTTCCCTTTTCCGGGCGGTTCGCCGATCGCGCGGTGCCAGAGCTGCGCCAGATCGTGGAGATGATCAGGGCCCGGGGCGCTTGCGCGGTGCTGGCGCCCGGCCCGATTTATGTTGACCAGGGCGAGCGCGAAAACTGGCAGCGAGAGACGGATGCGGCGGAAGCGCGTCTGGCGAAGCTCGGGCTCGCACGTGCGGTCGTCGCGGATGACATCATCAATACGGATCGCTCCTTGTTCCTCGATGGTTACGAGCATCCCTCCGACCGGGGACGAAAGCTGTGGAGCGAACGGATCGTCGACCGGCTTGTCAGCAAGTCGTCGTCGCCCTGCTCAAGCAACCTGGCCAAGGCAGAGCATCTGCCGAGCCATTCCTAACGGGCGTGCGGCCGGGGCAGGATCGGTTCTGATCGAACAGATCCTGGGCTGGAATATTGGACAATTTCAATGAGTTAGAGTAAAATCCGTCCGCATCTGAACGATGGGGGCGGACCGGGCTCTAATACCCCCGCGTCAGATATTTCAGCAGGTCCTTCGCGAGCTGTTCGCTCTCGATCGGCCCTTCGATCGTGCGGTCGAGGCTGCTGTCGGGATGCAGCAGCACCAGGAGCGGCACCGTCGGGTTGTGGGCTGCCAAGCTGCCGCGCAGACGGGCGATGTCTTCGGCCGGTCCGGTCAGGCTGTCGATCGCGGTTTCGGAGACCGGTAGTGGTGCCTGGGCCGGATCGGGCGAGGCGCTCACGATCGCGAGCTCGCGGCTGCGCCGGCCCATCAGTCGCATCGCCTGGCCGATCGCCGCGAGACGGGCGGGGCGGTCGCAGGTGCAGCCGGGTTGATCCAGATCGATCAGCAGCCAGCGGCCGGCAAAATCCTTCGCGGTCAAGGATCGGCCCGCAGCGTCGCTCAAGCGGAAATCGACGGCGATTGGACCGGCCGGGACAGCCTGAGCCGGGCGGGTCAGTTCGACCATGGCGACGCCGGTCAGGCCGGCGACGAAGCCGGCAAGGGCGCCCAGCGTCAGTGCGGTCCGCCAGCGCATCGGCCTATCTCGCCTCGCTGACTTGCGCCGGAACCTGCTCCGACGCCTTGAAGAAGGTATAGGCGAGCGTTACCACGCTCACGTCGTCGGCGTTGCGGTCCTGGAGCAGCGTCGGATCCAGGAACAGGCTGACCGGCATGTCGGCGACCTCGTGCGGCGCCAAGGTCTGCGCGTCGAAGCAGAAGCAAGCGACCTTGAAGAAATAGGGCCCGATCTTGTCCGGCGTGACGTTATAGACGGCCTGGCCGGTGATCGGCGTGTCGGTCTTGTTCTCGGCCCGGAACATGACCAGCGCATTTTCGCCGACCTTGACCTTGATCTCGCGCTGGACCGGGTAGAAGGCCCAGGGCAGATCCGGCTGCACCGCCGTATCGAACCGCACGGTGATGTTCCGGTCGAAGGTCTTGTCCGGTACCTCCTGGGCGATCTGCGTGGCGCCGCCCAACCCGGCCTCGCGGCAGATCAGCTGATAGAACTCGGCCGCGGCATAGCTGAGGCCGACCATGCCGATCACGCCCCCGGCCAGGATCAGGGCCAGGCGCCGGCTGCGGCGCCGACCGTCGTTGCTTTCGCTTTTCATGGGGCCGGACGCTACCCGATCAGGCCGGCTCGAGCGCTGCGGCAGCTCGGCGCACCTGCTCGATGCGCGCCCCCTGGATCCTGGCCGACAGGGCCTGCATCCGGGTGACCAGCTCGGGGCCGGCGCGCTCGGGTGTCCCGGTGCCGAACGGCGGCTGCGGGTCATATTCGAGACCGAGCTCGATCGCCTCCGCCAGCGCGCGTCCAGCAATCTCGGCGACGACGGTGAGGCCGAAATCGATGCCCGCGGTAACGCCGCCGCCGGTGATGATCCGGCCGTCGACCACGACCCGTGCCCGGACCGGCGTGGCGCCGAATTCGGCCAACAGCCCGTGGGACATCCAATGGGTCGTGGCGCGCCGACCCCGCAACAGGCCGGCGGCGCCAAGCACCAGGGCGCCGGTGCAGACCGACGTCACATAGCGCGCGCCCCAGGCCTGGTGCCGGATAAAGGACAGCACCTCGTCGTCGGTCAGCAACTCGTTGATGCCGGGTCCGCCCGGCACGCAGATCAGGTCGAGCGTCGGGCAGGTCTCGAACCGGTCGGTCGGGACGATGGCGAGGCCCCGGTCGGACGGCACCGGCGCCAGATCCTTCCACACCAGATGGATCGTCGCGCCGGGCAGGCGGGCGAGGACCTCGTAGGGCCCGGTGAGGTCGAGCTGGGTCATGTTCGGGAACAGGACGAAGCCGATCCGGAATGGAGGTGTTGTCATCGGACGATCCGCATTGCTGGGACGGCCTCGACGGCCGCGGATCGATATTGCATTGTGGGCGTGTTGGCAGCTATGTCAAACGCCCCTCGATTTCTGCCAAGGAAGGGAACCATGCCGCGCAAGATCGCCGTGCTCGCCGTCCCGGAGGCCCACCTGCTCGACGTGAGCGGCCCGCTCCAATGCTTCGCCACCGCCAATGATCTCGAGCCGGCGCGGGACGCGCTGCCGTATGACCCGTTCGTCGTCTCGCTCTGCGGCGGTCCGCTGCGCAGCTCGAGCGGGCTGGTCATGCTGACCCGGTCGCTCGCCGACCTCGAGGGCGAGGCGATCGATACGCTGATCGTCGCCGGCGGCATCGGTACGCGCCGGGCGATGCATGACGCGGTGCTGGTCGAGGCGATCCAGAACTGGTCCGGCAGGGTGCGCCGGCTCGCCTCGGTCTGCACCGGCGCCTATTTGCTGGCCCAGGCGGGACTGCTCGATGGCAGGCGGGTCGCGACCCACTGGCGGGCGGCCGACGATCTGCAGCGGCGCTTCCCGCGCATCGAGGTGGTCCCGGAGCCGATCTTCACCTGCGATGGCGGCATCTGGACCTCGGCCGGTGTCACCGCCGGGATCGATCTGTCGCTGGCGCTCATCCAGGACGACCTGGGACACGACCAGGCGATGCGGATCGCGCGCCATCTGGTCGTGTTCCTGAAACGGCCGGGCGACCAGGCCCAGTTCAGCGCGACGCTCGAAGCGCAGATCGCGGCCGATCAGGATTTCGCCGGCCTCCATGCCTGGATCCGCGAGCATCTGGCCGAGGAATTGAAGGTCGAGCGCTTGGCGGAGCAGGCCGGCATGTCGGCCCGCACCTTTGCGCGCGCCTATGCGGCCAAGGCTGGCCTTACGCCGGCGCGGATGGTCGAGGCGATACGGATCGAGGCTGCGCGCCGGGCGCTCGAGGCGAGCGAGCGGCCGCTGAAGCTGATCGCGCGCGATTGCGGCTTCGGCGACGAGGAACGCATGCGCCGCGCGTTTCAGCGCCGCCTGGGCGTCTGCCCGCTCGACTATCGGACCCGCTTCGCCGCCGCGTGATCCGGCGCCTTGTTCTGGTGCCATGCCGCCAGCAAGGCCGCCTCGCGTTCGAGGCTGATGCCGGTCCGCCAGCTGCGCGCGGGGTCGCGCGTGCCGAGCCAGTCGGCGGTGTCGCGGAATGTGTCCGCCAGCGGGCGGAACTTCAGGCCGGCGGCGATTGCCCGGTGGCAGTCGATCGCAAACAGGCCGGCCAGGATCTTCTCCCGCGCCGGCAGCCACAGTGGCAGGGTCTCGGCCGGCTCGCCTCGATCGATGTCGATGCCCTGGTCCAGGAGAAAGTCATCGTCGACCCAGTGCAGCTGGGCATCGGCGCCGAGCGCCTGGCATCCGATCTTCAGCAGGCTGGCCATGGTGATGGGTGTCGCCGGGCCGGCGGCATTGTAGATGCCGGTCGCCTGGGACTCGGCCATCGCCACCATCCATTCGGCCAGATCGCGCACGTCGAGCACCTGGATGGGCGCGCGCTGCCGCCCCGGGGCGAGGACCGGTCCGCCATGGCCGAGCCGCCAGGGCCAATAGCTGAACCGGTCTGACGGGTCATGCGGGCCGACGATCAGGCCGGGCCGGATGATCAGCGTCCGGCCGGGCAGGATCGCATCGACCGCCGTCTCGGCCCTGGCCTTCAACGGGCCGTAGGTTGCGGGGCGGACATCCTCTGTCGAGGGGTCGTCGAGGCGGGTCGCAATCGGATGGGCCTCGTCGAGCCCCCGCGTCAGCGGCGCCGAATAGACCGAGATCGACGAGACGAAGGTGTAATGGCCGACCGAGCCCTCGAGCGTCAGGGCGGTGCGCCGGACCAGTCGCGGCACATAGCCCGACGTGTCGATGACCGCGTCCCACCGTCGGCCGGCCAGCGCCCGCAGATCGCCGGCTCGGTCGCCGACCAGCCGCTCGATCTGGGGAAACAGGGTCGGATTGGTCATGCCGCGCGTGAACAGCGTGACGAGATGCTGCCGCGCCAGGGCGGCTTCGACCAGGTGGCGGCCCAGAAACTGGGTGCCGCCGAGGATGAGCAGGCGAAACATCGGGTTCGATACCCCGCTTTTTCAGTGGGGACATGCCATCCCCTCGGCGCGGGGCCATCGATTGGGCACCGCCGACGCAGTCTTCGCGGGCTCAGCCTAGAGCCGTCGCCGCCGAATGGAAAGAGCGGCTTGTAACACTCGGGGCAACCGGGTGGCGGCAGCCTGGTCGGTGCTCCCGTCGCAACTGCTGAGCCGGCGCGTCCTTCAAAGTCGTCGGGCAATAGTTTTTGCGAATGGTAGTGAGAATCGTTTGCAATTGGATTTTCGCCCCGCTAGTGTCCGGCGGCGTCGGAGAGACGGCCTGAACCCCCACGGGTTCGGCCGATCCCCGGCAGGAGAAATTTGGGGTGGGATTCTAAAATGCGTTCATCGGGTTCGGTCGGCGGGGTGGAGCGTCGCGCTCAGTTTCTGGGGCTGCCGCAGCCGGCGCTCACTGCGACGACCTTCTGCGTGACATCGGCCGCGACGATCTCGGGTGCCTTTGCCCAAACCGCACAGACCGCCGCAACCAATACGGCGTCGGGTCCGGCGCCGGAGCAGGTCACGGTCACCGGCGTCCGCTCGCTGATCAACGACAAGGTCGGCGCCGTGCAGGACGCGCCGCAGACCATCAATGTGATCAGCCAGGAAGTGATGCAGCAGCAGGCGGTGACCCGCCTGGAAGATGCCCTGAAGAACGTGCCGGGCATCACGCTCAATGCCGGCGAGGGGGCGGCCCGCGGCGACACCGTCAACCTGCGCGGCTTTCCCGCGTTCAACGACTTCTTCCTCGACGGCATCCGCGACGCGGCGATCTATACCCGCGACAGCTTCGACCTGGAGTCGGTCGAGGTGCTGAAGGGGCCGTCGGCGATCCTGTTCGGTCGCGGCTCGACCGGCGGCGTGATCAACCAGGTCAGCAAGGCGCCGACGCTGTCGCCGCTGAAGTCCGGCACCCTGCAGTTCGGGACCAACAACGACGTTCGCGGCACGATCGATGTCGATCAGCCGCTGAGCGATACCGCCGCGATCCGCCTCAACGCCATGGACGAGCGCTCGGAGGTGGCCGACCGAGACCATGTCCGCAACGAGCGGTGGGGCTTCGCCCCGTCGATCGCCCTCGGCATCGGCACCGACACGCAGTTCACGGCGAATTACGTGCATCAGGAAGAGAACAACATTCCCGACGTCGGCATCCCGTTCCTGAACGGCCGCCCGGCGCCGGTTGCGCGCAACCTGGATTTCGGCTTGGCGTCGGATCGGGTGCTGACGGTCGACGACATCGTCACGGCGCGGCTGAAGCATGACTTCAACAGGAACCTCAGCATTTCGGAAACGCTGCGCGCGGCGAACTACAATTTCGACAACCGGTTCGACGGCCCGAACTTCGGCCGCGAGGTGATCACGCCGGGCGAGCCGCTGAGCCAGATCACGGTCGGCCGCGACCGGCCGGCGAGCCAGGGCAACCAGAGCAATCTGACCAGCCAGACGGACCTGACGGCGCGCTTCGACACGGGTCCCCTCTCGCATCTCGTCAAGACCGGTATCGAGATCAGCCGCGAGACCCTCGATCTCGGCCGCTATCTCAATCCGTTCAACAGCAACAACAACTGGATCCCGCAGACACCGCTGCTCAATCCGAACCCTGAAGAGCCGCTGCCGATTGCGCTGCCGGTCACGACCAGGCAGCACTCCACGGGCGACGAGCTGGGTGCCTATGTGAATGACACCCTGTCGATCACCGATTACGTCGATCTGATCGGCGGCGTGCGCTTCGACCGGTTCGGGGCCAGCTTCAACCAGCACAGCCTGGTGACATTCGCCACCACGCATCTGGATCACACCGACTATGTGACCAGCCCGCGTGCGGCGATCGTGGTCAAGCCGAGCGAGACCCAGCGCTACTATTTCTCGTACGGCACATCGTTCGATCCGTCGGCCGAGGCGCTGTCGCTGACCGCCACCACCGCGAACCTGAAGCCGGTCAAGTCCGACACCTATGAGGTCGGCACCAAGCTCGATTGGCTGGGCGGCATGCTGACGACCTCGGGCGCGCTGTTCCGCACCGAGGTCACCAACGCCCAGACCAACGACCCGGACCATCCGAACGTCACGATCCTGGCGGGCAATCAGAAGGTCGACGGCTTCGAGTTCGACATCGAGGGTCACATCACGCCGGAATGGGAGATCCTGGCCGGCTACACTTATCTCGACGCCAAGACCGTCGCGTCGGGCAATCCGGCGGCCGTCGGCAAGTTCCTGCTCAATACCGCGCGCAACGCGATCAATCTCTGGACCAGCTACTATATCACCGACGACATCGAGGTCGGCGCCGGCGGTAATTGGCTCGGCAAGCGCTTCGCCGACATCGCCAATACCGCCAGCATCCCGGGCTACGTCGTCTGGAACGCCTCGGTCAGCTACAAGGTGACGGACAACGTCACGCTGCAGCTGAACGGCGAGAACCTGTTCGACAAGACCTACTATGCGAACTCCTATTTCGCATCGGCGGCCGAAAATCACGTCATACCGGGTGCCGGGCGGACGTTCCTGTTCTCGACCAGCTTCACTTTCTGACGATGCTGCTGACGATCCCTGGGGTGCTCACTGCCGAGCAGGTCGCGACCTGTCGCGACCTGCTCGGCCGGGCCGATTGGCACGATGGCCGGCTGACCGCCGGCCATCAGTCGGCGCGGGTCAAGGCGAACCTGCAACTGCCGGAGCATGATCCGACCGCACAGGAGCTGAGTGAGCTGGTGCTGCGCGCGCTCGAGCGCAATCCGGATTTCATGGCGGCAGCCCTGCCGCGTCACGTCTATCCGCCGCTGTTCAACCGCTACGTCCCCGGCATGGCGTTCGGCGCCCATGTCGACAATGCGATCCGCCAGGTGCCGGGCACGGCGCACCGGATCCGCACCGACGTGTCGGCGACGCTGTTCCTGAGTGCGCCGGAGGAATACGATGGCGGCGAACTGGTGGTCGAAGACACCTACGGCACCCATTCGGTCAAGCTCGCGGCCGGTGACATGGTGCTCTATCCGGCGACCAGCCTGCATCAGGTCATGCCGGTCACGCGCGGCGCCCGGGTCGCGGCCTTCTTCTGGACCCAGAGCCTGGTCCGCGACGATGGCGACCGAAGCCTGCTGTTCGATCTCGATCTGGCAATCCGCGAGGTAACCCAGGGCGCCCCCGACGCACCGGCCGCCGTGCGCTTGACCGCCTGCTATCACAATCTGCTCCGCCGCTGGGCGGACATGTAGGCCGGGCACCATGTGGCTGCGTAAACGATCGGCCGCCGATCCGTTCGGCGAGCCCGATGCCGCTCGGCTCGCGCGGATGTCGAGCCATGAACTGCACAAACTGCTGACCGGGGACGCCGAGGTGGCGGCGCGCTGGGTTCGCGTCGCGGCCGAGGGCGGTGTGACCGAAGCGCAGGTGCGGCTCGGCCGCATGCTGCTCGAAGGCCAGGGCATGCCGAAGGACGAGGCGGCGGCGGTGCGCTGGTTCAAGACGGCGGCACGCTCGCACGATGCCGATGCCATGAACATGCTCGGCCGCTGCCATGAATATGGCTGGGGCGTGCCGGTCGACATGGCGCTGGCGGCGGAGTGGTACGGGCGATCGGCGCGGGCGGGCAATGACTGGGGCCAGTACAATTACGGCCATCAGTTCCTGGACGGCAACGGCGTCGCCCGCGACCCGGCCGCGGCCTATGGCTGGTATCTCAAGGCCGCCGCGCAGGGCCATGCGCGGGCGATGAACCTGGTCGCGCGCTGCTGCGAGGAAGGCTGGGGCACCGAGAAGGACCCGGTCGCCGCGTTCGACTGGTATCGCCGCTCGGCTGAGGGCGGCTATTTCCGCGCCCAGTACAATTATGCGACGGCGCTCGCCCAGCGCGGCGAGATACCGGCCGCGGCGGAATGGTTCTGGCGCGCGGCCGATGCCGGTATGCCGGAGCTGCGCCGGGCCATTGCCGAGGCACTGCTCGGCAGCCGTGTTCCGCAGCTGATGGCGGTCGGCGAGAGGGTGCGGATGCTGGCCTGAAGCCGGCATCGCGTGGTCGACCGCCTGCACGGCGGTCCAAGACGGTCTCGGCCTCCCTGCCGTAGGGTGCCGTTCCTCCTCACGCCGATCGGAAGTCTGATGGAAGCCCTGGCCGCCTTCCTGCCCCCGGGAATGGGGCGCCCGCTCGCAACGCTGATCCTGGCGTCCATGGTCGTCATGGGCAGTCCGGGGCCGTCGACGATCAGCATGACCGCCGTCGGCGCTTCGTTCGGCGTGCGGCGATCGCTCGGTTACGCGAGTGGCCTGATCGTCGGGACGATTGCGGTGCTGCTGATGGTGGCGATGGGCGTCATGGCTCTCGTGACCTCGATCCCGTATGGCGCCCTGGTGCTGGGTGGCGTCTCCGCCGTCTACATCGCCTTCCTGGCGTTCAAGATCGCCACGGCACCGCCTCTCGATAACCAGGGCGGGCGGACGGCAGCCCCGACCTTCCTTGGTGGCGTCCTGCTGGCGATCGCCAACCCCAAGGCCTATCTGGCGATCGCCGCGGTGTTCGCGGGCACGACCGTCATTGCCGACGACCACGGCCTGGACGCGATCGTCAAGACTGCGCTGCTGAGCGCCATGATCGTGGCGATCCACATCTGCTGGCTCATGGCAGGTGCCGGCCTGTCCCGTGTTCTGCAGGATCCGGTGAGCTCGCGCGTGATCAATCTCGCGCTGGCGGCCGTACTCGTGATCATGACCGGCCTCGCGGTCTTCGGCTGAGATTCGTCCTACGGTTCCCACACCCAAGCCGTAACCCGCGTCAGTTCGACGAAGCCCAGCCGTTCCAGGATCGGCCGGCTCGTCGCCCGGGCATCGACGGTCAGGTAGCGGTAGCCGCGCCACAGCGCCTCCCAGGCGCGGGTGGCGACGAGGGCGCGATAGATGCCGCGGCCGCGGTGGCCGGGCACGGTACCGCCGCCCCACAGGCTGGCGAACGAACGACCGCGCGGCAGTTCCAGCCGTCCGGTCGCGACCGGACGGCCCTCGTCATAGGCGATATGAAGCGCCAAGGTCGGATCGGCGAGGCGCCCTCCATAGGCCGCGAACGCCCGGGATTCGTCGCGCCCGAAGGCGGCACTGCCGGCGGCGACGAAATCCTGCAGCCGGACGAGGTCCCGGACCTCGGCCAAGGTGATGCCGGCGGGCAGGCGATCCTCGATCGTGCCGGCCTCGAGGTCGCGCACCATGAAATGCTCGGTCTCCTGCGCCCGGAAGCCCGCACGGGCGAGCCGGTCGCCGAGGTCGCCCGGCCGGTCGTGGCCATAGAGCTTCCATTCGACCGGCCGGCCCAGCTCGCGAAAGAACGCGACCTGGGCCGCGATCGCCCGGTCAGCGTCGGCCGCGGTCAATGCCGCGTAGCCGACGCACTGGTAGGAGCCGGTGGTGCGGAGCACGCCGCCGGACCAGACGCGCGACACGCCCGGTTCCGGCGGCGGATCCGCCCGCATCTCCGCGTCATATTGCGCGAGGATGCGGGACGGGGCGTCCGGGGCGGCGAGGGACAGGCTCATGCCGCCTGCTGCGCCCGGTCCGCGGACAGCAGGCGGGCATAGAGGCCGCCCGGCCGCTTCGCCAGTTGCTCATGCGAGCCGTCCTCGACGATCCGGCCGCGATCGAACACCAGGATCCGGTCGGCATGGCGGACGGTCGACAGGCGATGCGCCACGATGATCGTGGTGCGGCCGCTCATCGCCTGGGCCAGCGCCTGCTGGATCGCATGCTCGTTCTCGGTGTCGAGGCTCGAGGTCGCTTCATCGAACACCAGCACCGGCCGGGCCGCGACCAGCGCGCGGGCGATCGCCACCCGCTGCCGCTCGCCGCCCGACAGCTTGATCCCGCGCTCGCCGACCAGCGTCTCATAGCCCGCCGGCAGCTTCTGGATCATGTCGTCGAGCCGCGCCCGGTGCGCCGCGTTCCGTACCTGCTCGCGTGTGGCGCCCGGCGCGCCATAGGCGATGTTGTCGGCGATCGTGCGGTGAAACAGAACGGGATCCTGCGGCACCAGCGCGATCTCGCGCCGAAAGCTCGCCCGGGTGCAGCGGCCGACATCCTGGTCGTCGATCAGGATGCGGCCGCCGTCGGGCCGATAGAGGCCGAGCAGCAGCTTGACGAACGTGCTCTTGCCGCTGCCCGACGGGCCGACCAGGGCCACGGTCTGGCCTGCCTCGATCGTCAGGGTCAGGTTCTCGAACACCGCGCCGTTCGCTTCGGCGTAGCGGAAGTCGAGCCGCTCGAACCGGATGGCGCCGGGGCCGGGACGGAACTCGGCGAGCCCCGCATCCTCCTCGGCCTCGTTCGGCTTGGCCATCAGCGCCAGGAGCTCGGTCATCTCCGACACGGCGTTCTGGGCTTCGCGCATGCCCTGGCCCATGTTGCCGAGCCAGCCGCGCAGCACGAAGCCGGCGCCGATCACCATGGCGACGGTGCCGGCCTCGACCAGGCCCCGCCGCGCCTCGATCACGACGATCGCGATCGGCAGGATCAGGATGATCGCCGACATGGACGAGGAGAGCGCGCCGCTGTTCACGGCACCATTCCAGCCGTCCATGATCTTGCGGTGCCAGGTCGCGACCGTCTTGCGGAAGCGCTCCTGCTCGGCAGGCTCCGTCGCCCAGGACTTCACCGCCGCGTTGTTGCCCAGCACGTCGACCAGTTCGCCGGTGATCTTGCTGTCCTGGGCGAATGCCTCCTTCATCAGCGGCATCACCCGCCTGAGATTGAACCAGCCGATGATGACGAAGTAGAGCCCAGCGCCCAGCAGCATGGCCGCGGCCGCGAGCGCGCTGTCGTCGGCGATCGTGCCGGCGGTGATCAGCACCAGGAGGATCGACGGTACGAACAGGAAATAACAGACGCTGACGAAGATGTCGTAGCCCTGGGCCGCACGGGTGATCTTGCGCGAGGTCGAGCCGGCGAAGGCGTCGGCATGCCAGCTCGTATCGAAGCCCTGGCACTTCTCGAAGCCGGCGCGGTAGATCGCGGCCATGGCGTCGGCGGTATGGCGGTTGATCGACCGGTCCGCCAGCCAGCGGAACAGCACCGCCAGCGCGAACACGCCCAGGATCTCGGCGAATCTGGCGATGAACGTCGCAAGCTCGGTGTCCCGCCCGGCGAGCTCGACCGCGTTGCCGATGAGCCGGGTCGAGGCGACGGTCAGGCCGACGAACACGAACTGGCCGAACATGAACCACGCGACCCGCGGCAGATCGGCCGCGAGATGGCGCAGCACGAAACGCCGGACGCTTTCGGGCGTGGTCTGGGTGAGGGCAGGGGGCGGCAGCGCGGACATCGGACTCTCCTTCACTCCCGAAACGATCCCGGGAGCGCAATCAATCCGATATCGGAAGTATCTGGGAAATTCAAGTGCGAAACCGCAAGCCTCAACCGCAGATCGCGGATCAGGCGATCAAGCTGCCGATCGGTGTAGGCGCGGCAAGGGCCGGCTTAAGGGTTTCCGGCAACCAGTCCGCCAGGCTCAGCGCCTGATCGACGGAGTTGCCGCCATGCGACAGCGGCAGGACGATCCGCTCCGTGTCATAGCTGCCGCGGTTGCCGTAGTGGCGACGGCGGCGGAAGACCATGGGCGCTCGGCGTGCCGCGACCAGGGCGTATTCCGATCGGATGGCGGCGCGGAGTTGGAGATCGGCGAGGTCAGTCAGGTACTTGCCGGTAAGTTCTTGGCCAAGCTGCTCCGCGAGCTTCGTGCCGTGGACCCGATAGAACAGGTTTCCGTCCGGTAGGATATCGACCAGGATCAGCCGTCCCATCCAAGGACGAAGGTCGTCGATCGAAAAATCGGCCAGTGCCGGCAACCGTCCCTCTGCCGCCTTCTCGTGCCAGAGCCGCTGAATGGCTTGGCCCTCCGGGAGGATCGTCTAGCACTACTTTGGCACATTTTTAGGGGCGATTGAGTTTTGGGGATTCCCAAGAGAGGGTTTGCGTGATTCATGAGAGGTCGGCTTATGGAGGGCCGATCAATGGACGTGGACTGGCACGCCGATCTCGATCGCTGGCTTTCGCCGTTTGTCGCGGCGCTACGGCATAAGACGCGGGCGCGGATGTGCCCTCTCTATGTCGCGGGTTTGATCGGCCCGGGCGACCGCAAGAGCGTTCAGCCGATGGCGGCGCGCGCTGGCGAGGTCGGCTACGATCAGCTTCATCATTTCGTCGCTGCCGGCGTTTGGGACAGTGCTCCCCTCGAGGCCGCGTTGCTGAAGGCGGCGGACGGCCTGGTTGGCGATGAGGCGGGGTTTCTTGTCATCGATGACACGGCACTGCCCAAGAAGGGCCGTCACTCGGTTGGCGTGGCACCCCAATATGCCTCGTCGCTCGGGAAGACGGCCAACTGTCAGTCGCTAGTCTCGGTAACGCTGGCGTCGGGCGAGGTGCCGGTGATGGTGGCCCTGCGGCTATTCCTGCCCGAGAGCTGGACAGATGATCCCGAGCGCATGGCGCGGGCCGGTGTGCCGAAGGATCGGCAGGCCGCTCTGACAAAGCCGGAGATCGCGATCGAGGAGCTCGACCGCGTCATCGCGTCGGGTGCGCGGTTCGGCTGTGTGCTTGCGGATGCAGGCTACGGCTCCAGCGCGCCGTTCCGTCAGGCTTTGAGCGAGCGTGGTCTGCGGTGGGCGGTGGGTCTGTCGCGACGCCAAAATGTCTATCCCGCCGACGTTGGCTTGATCTTCCCCGTCGCGAAGGCCGGAAAGCCTCGCAAATACCACATTCCCGATCAGCCCCCGGTCTCCGCTGAAGCGTTGCTGGCCGGCGGGAAGTGGCAAAAGGTCAGTTGGCGGCGAGGCACCAAAGGACGGCTGACCTGCCTCTTCGCGGCTCGCCGTGTCCGTGTCGCGGATGGCCACAAACACCGGATGGCCGATAATCGCATGCAGTGCATGCCGGGCGATGAGGTCTGGCTCGTCGGCGAGCGGCGGTCGACCGGGGAGCAAAAATACTACGTGTCGAACCTGCCGGCCGATGCCTCCATCAAGACGCTCGCTGCCACGATCAAGGCCAGGTGGATCTGCGAACAGGCCCACCAGCAGCTCAAGGAGGAGCTTGGGCTCGACCACTTCGAAGGGAGATCCTGGACGGGATTGCACCGACACGCCTTGATGACGATGATCGCCTACGCCTTCCTTCAATCCCGCCGCCTCAAGGCAGCGGGACGGAAAAAAAAGAGTCTCGGGACCACCACCACAACCGAGCATGCCGGCCATCAGGCAAGCGATCCTCGACCTCTTCGCACGATCTCCACGCCGACGATGTCCGCACTGTGACATGCCCCTTGCGGAGGCCGCGAAACCTAAAGTGCCAAAGTAGTGCTAGAGCAAATTCATCAAAGGCGCCCCTATCTAGGGGTGCTATTCTCGCAAGCATCGCGGAAAAATGGCAAGCTGCGTCGGCGGTCCGCCCAACAGGAACCCTTCACGCGGCGCTGCATCAGGACGGCAAAGCGCTGACAATTCGGTAGAATCCTCTCGCCGGCCTCATCGGCGCAAAACATCTCTGCGCACGGAGGAAGGCCTCAAAATACCGATACGTCGGTATGCACTGGTCCGATCAAGAACACGACCTGCCGCAAATGGAGCGAATCACATGCTTGACACCATAGGCTGTTCAAGCGCTTTCCTCCGGTGCATCGGTTGACAAGCCGCTCCCCGTTCCCGTACTTTCACGGCGAATTGATAATGTGCGGCTTTTTTGTGATGAAATCAAATGATTAAGGGAAAACGAGTTCTTGTGACGGGTGGTGGCGGCTTCATTGGTAGCCACCTTGTAGAGGAACTCGCTCGGCGGGGTGCCAATGTTCGGGCGATGGTCCGCTACAATTCTGCATCGAGCTGGGGAAATCTTTCCTTTGTCGATCCAGGCATCGCGCAATCACTGGAGATTGTTGCTGGGAACATAGAAGATAGTGATTTTGTCTTTCGTGCGGTAGAAGGCGTGGACATTGTCCTGCACTTGGCCGCCCTGATCGCCATCCCTTATTCATACGTCGCACCGCGTAGCTATGTGCGGACCAACGTCGAGGGCACGCTGAATGTGCTCGAGGCGGCGCGCCGGCTCGGTACGGCACGCGTTGTCCATACGAGCACCTCGGAAGTGTATGGAACGGCCCTCCGCACACCGATCGACGAGGAGCATCCGCTGCAAGGCCAGTCGCCTTACTCCGCGTCCAAGATCGGCGCCGACAAGATCGCCGAGAGCTATTTTCGCTCGTTCGGAACCCCGGTGGTCACGCTGCGTCCGTTCAATACGTTCGGCCCGCGGCAGAGCGCCCGTGCGTTCATCCCGACCATCATCTCCCAGGCTTTTGCCCGCGACGAGATCGAACTGGGTTCCCTCGACCCGAAGCGTGACATGACCTATGTCGGCGACACGGTCGACGGGTTCATCCGCGCCGCGACCCAGCCTGGCATCGATGGCGAGACGATCAATCTCGGTACGGGCGAGACGTACACCATCGGCGATTTTGCCCAGCGCATCCTAAAGCTCATGGGCATGGACAAACCAATTCGGCACGACCCGAAGCGGGTGCGTCCGGGTAAAAGCGAAGTGCTCGAGCTGGTTTCGGATAATCGGAAGGCGCAGCGTTTGATGTCGTGGAGTCCGCAGACGTCGCTGGACGAGGGGCTCACTCGCTCAGTCGAGTTCATCGACCGTCACCGCGGACTTTACCGCACATCTGCTTACGTGGTCTGAGAGGGATCCATGAAAGCAATTGTCATGGCTGGCGGTAAAGGGACGCGCCTCCACCCCTATTCGGCTCATTTTCCCAAGCCGTTGATGCCGCTCGGCGACATGCCCGTGCTCGAACTTCTCTTGCGTCAATTCAAGCACGCTGGCGTCGAGGAGGTGTTTCTCGCGGTCAATCACCTCCGCCATCTCATTGAGGCGTTCTTCGGCGACGGCTCCCGCATGGGATTGAAGCTGCATTACAGCCTTGAGGACAAGCCGCTCGGCACTGCCGGCCCGATCGCGGCCGTGTTGGATCGTCTCGGGGACGACTTCATCATGGCAAACGGGGACCTGCTCACCACCCTCGATATCGCCGCCATGATCCGTTTCCATCGCACGCACCGAGCCGATGCAACGATCGGCGTCTATCAGCGCGAAGTGAAGATCGACTTTGGCATCGTCGAGGTCGACGCCGAGATGCGGATGACCGGATATCGCGAAAAGCCGAGCCTCAGCCATCTTCTGAGCATGGGGATCTATGTCCTTAATGCGGGCAAGGTGCGTGGCCTCGTGCAGCCGGGCGCGCATCTGGACATGCCGGATCTGCTCCAACTGATGGTGAAGAGCGGAGGCGAGGTGCGCTGTTTCCGGGATGACTGCTTCTGGCTCGACATCGGGCGTCCCGACGATTTTGCCCGCGCGCAGGAGATCTACGAGAAGGACCCCGGCGTCTTTCTCGGTAAGCTGGCGTGAAGACAGCGCTGGTCACGGGGGCGTCCGGCTTCATCGGCCGTTCGCTCGTCGCTCACCTGACGAGCTTGGGATGGCGCGTGGTGTCCGCGCAGCGCGCGCTGGGTGGCTGCGAGGGCGAAGGCGTTTTTCTCGGCCCCTCGCCGTGGAATGCGGATCTTCTTGCGAAGATGCTCGGCGAGGTCGCACCGGATACGGTCTTTCATATGGCCGGGTCCACCAAGGCCGCGTCAGCAGCGGCTTTGTACGAGGCGAATACGGTGCTGGCGGCGCAGCTGATCGAGGCGGTCCTGCGCCAGGAACGGCCGCCGGCCGTCGTCCTCGCCGGCTCGGCGGCGGAATACGGTGCCGTGCCGCCCGATGCCAATCCGGTCGTGGAAACCGAGCCATGCCACCCGGTCACTGATTACGCCATCAGCAAGCATGCGCAGACGCTCATGGGGCTGGCGCGCGCGCGCGCGGGTCTGCGCGTGCTCGTCGCGCGCATCTGGAACCCGGTCGGCCGCGACATGCCCGGGCATCTGGCACTCGCGAGCTTCGCTTCGCAGATCGCCGCGATGCCGGCGGAGGGCGGGCGGCTTCACGTCGGAAATCTGGATGTCGCCCGGGATTTCATCGACGTGCGCGAGGCGGCGCGGTTGATCGCGGGGCTCGCGGATCGGCCAGAAGCCTACGGCGCCGTCTGCAACATCTGCTCGGGCCGGGCCTACACGCTGCGCGCGCTCGTCGACGAGATGATCCGCTTCAGCGGCCGGCGCATCGAACTTGTCGTCGACCCTGCGCGCGTGCGGGCGGGGGAAGCGAAGGAGCTCCGCGGCGACACCGCTCGGCTCCGCCAGTTCGGGCTGGATCCCGCCGCACCGGACTTCGGCGCGATCCTGCCCGAACTCCTCGCCAAGTTCGCGGTACTGCCGCCCGTCAGCTGATACGCCCGGTCTCGCCTGCGGATGCGGGCTCGACCAGTTGGTGCAGACACTCCTGATAGCGTCGCATCATGTCGCGCGCATCGAGGCTCTGCTCCGCATAGGACCGCGCAGCCCGCTTCATCCGGGCCAGGAGGTCCCGGTCTTGTGTCAGCCGGGTGAGGGCAGCCACGAAAGCATCGATGTCGCCCGGCGCGCAGAGGAAGCCGGTGCCCCCATCCTGAACCAGCTCTGGTAGAGCACCCACGCGGGACGCCACGACCGGCGCGCCATAGGCGAGCGCTTCCAGCACGACGACCGGGCGTCCATCCAGTTGCGACGGCAGCACGAGAATGTCATAGGACCGCAGATAGGGCGCCACGTCCGCGACTTCGCCCACCAGGTGAAAGCGACCTGGTGCAAAGTTGGCGGCCGTCACTGCCGCCTCGATGGCGCCGCGCATGCCGCCGGTACCGGTCATGACGAAGCGCACTGGCAAATCGGACGGCGTCCGGCGCGCGATCTCGATGAACGCCAACGGGTCCTTTTCCTCGGACCATCGGCCTGAGAAGCCGACGATGAGTTCGCCGGTTCCTGCCGCAAGCTGCGCGACGACCTCCGGCGCGCGGGGGCTCGGCCGATGGGTTTGAAGATCCACGCCGCTCGGGATGAGCGCGATCCGGTTGTCGCTTTCGCCCGCATCGCGCAGGTACTTCAGGACCTCCAGATTCTCCACGAACGTCAGGTCGATGAGTTCGGCATGCTTTCGGTTGTTCGCGACATGGCCGACAGTATTGAACAACAGATCCGCGGTCTTCAATCCGCCGAACTCCCGTTTCAGCGCAGGCAGGATGTCATAGACGAACGCGCTGCCGACGATCCACAGGAGGTCGACCCGCCGGGACAGGATGAGGTAGCGCACGAAATCCTGCCACCGCTCCGGCGCTAGATGGTGCGGCAGGTGATAGATCTCCGCCGTGGATTCCTCGAACCACTGGGTGGTGTCGCCATGCTCCGGTCCGGCGTCGACGGATGTCGTGATCAGCACGCGCCAACCGGCGCCCACCAGATGGCCGACAATCCGGCTCAGCAGGCGTTCGGCGCCGCCGACGATCAGGAACGGAAGGGCCAGGAGGATGGTGGGCCGATGGTTGTCCTGGTCGCCGTTCCGGGACAGGAGGTCGCGGCACTCCTCGATCGGCCGCGGCAAATGCACGGTCCAGTTGACCGCCCCCGGCGAGGCGAGGAGATCCGCATTCATCTCCCGAACGAGCGCCCGTTGCACCTCGTGGGGATGAAGGCCCTTCTGGGTGCTGACGCTGGGGCCGTGGCTCCGATAGAGAAAAAGCGCTTCACCGTTGATATTGAACAGGCGGGCGCCGAGGGCGGCAAGCCGAAGCCAGAAGCCCCAATCTTCGAAGACGTAGCCGGTAACCTTCGGATCGGTGTCGCGATATCCGCCGGCACGGCGCCACAGGCTTCGCCGGAATACCGCGCACGTCAGCATGTGGTTGGCATCGAGCATGTCGTCGAGCGTCGGCGCTTCCGTTATGCCGATGCGATCTTCCCGGTTGCCGAAAAACTGAATTGCTGTCGAGACGGCGTCGTAGCCGTGCGCCTCCAGCAGGAATACCGCCTTTTCGATGTAGGTAGGGTGCAGCCTGTCGTCCGCGTCGAGGCAGCAGATATACTTGCCCCGTGCCTGGCTGATCCCGAAATTGCGATTGGCGCCGGCGAAATGGGGACCATCCTGGGCGATGATCCGCGTGCGCGGGCGGTCGAGGGCCAAGGTGGTTTTGCGCGACTCATGCGAGGTTGAGCCGCCCTCGACGACGATGATCTCCAGGTCCGTAAAGGTCTGCGCCAGAACGGAGTCGACCGCCTCGGCAACGAACCGTCCATAGTTGAAGCAGGGAATCACCACGCTGACCAAGGGCCGGTCCATGGGCCAGGGATCGAGCTCGTCCTCCACCTCGATTGGCAAGGGCATGCCGTTTCTCTTGGCCAGCATCACCGGTGGTATTGCGGGCTTCAGCGCCGCTGCGGCGGCCAGCGCCCGCTGTCGCCGCGCCTGACGCAGGCGGCTGAGGAGCTGCAGGCGCGCTGCCCACCAGAGGAGCTTGAACGTCCGGCGCGCCAGGCGACCGATGGCGGGATGGCGCTGAATGAGCCGGCGCGCCGGATAGGTCGCCTTCCACGCCGTACTATGGGTGATGCGCTCGAGCTCGCCGCGTACGGCGGCGAGTTCCTCGCGCATCGCCTCCGCCTCTTTGGCGATCTTCGAGTCGCGCGTCTCGGCGATCTCCAACGCGTGGGCCAGATTCGCGAAGCTTATCTTCTGGTCCGATTGCAATGTCGCCATGCTGGACTGCAGCCGCGCCAGGCGCTGGCGCAATTCATCTTGCGATCGACGCAGCTCGGCGTTCCGCGCTTCGCCCTCCTTCACCAGATGCTCCTGCCGCTTCGCCTCGGCCGCATGGTGGTCCCTGGCCTCGATCAAGCCGGCACGATCGAGCCGCAAAGCGCTCAGCCGCCGGAGGTCGTTGCCCCAGAGCTGCTCCAGGCGCTGCAGCATTGGCCGGTTCAGCGCGCCTTCGGACAGATCCGACAGATCGGCAATGAGGTTCTGGCTGCTTTCCGCGGCATGCACGAGAAGCAGCATCTGGCGCGCGCGCCGCTCCTCGGCCGTAGGCGGAGCTTGATCCGGCTGGGTCAGCCGTTCGAACAAGCGCTGGATCCGCGTCGCCAGGCCGAAATCCTTGGCGATGACGCCGATGTACGTTGAAGCATAGTCGCGAACATAGAGTTCGCCACCCGCGAGATAGGCGCCGAGTTCGGTCTCGACGAGATGCCGCAACGCGTTTCCGGAGGGGTAGAAGACGTGTTCGAGCGAGCTTTCGAACCAGACCTTGTTCTCATGCTGCGCCGAGATATACGGCACTTCAAACAGCAGGACCCCGTCGTCCTTCAGCAGTTCGATCGCGACCTCGATGCCGCGCCGGAAATCCTTAAGATGCTCGAAGACGGCAATCGAGGTCACGATATCGAAATGGCCTCGATACTCCGCCACGACACGAGGGTCGAGCAGGTCCTTGCCGATGACCCAGACCTTCTGCTCGGCAGCGCGCTCTGCCATGTGGGTGTTCACCTCGATACCGTAGCGATCGAAGGTATCGGGGAGCTTGCGCAGCAAGGCGCCGTCGACGCAGCCGATGTCGAGGATTCGGCCGCCGGGCTTGAGGAGCTGAACCAGGGCGGCGGCCCAGGCGACGCCATGTTCCGCGGTGAAGGCATAATCATCGTAGCCGACAGCGTCGGGCGCGGAGTTGCCGTAATAGGCATCGTCATAGAATGCGTCGAGATCGGCCGGAACGACCTTGACGACCCCCATGCCGCACGCCGTGCATTCGAGTACGTTCACGCCGTCGCCGCGTTGCGCCATCATCGTGAAACTGCGACCGCCGCAGGCGTTGCATGTCCTTATGCCTGCTTTGCCAGTTTCCGTGCCGTCCATCATGCGCTCAACCGCCATCCTGGGTTTACTCGGGGTGTCGTACGTCCGAAGGGACTGCCTGTCAAACCGCACCGGCTCTTTGGGGCTGTTCCGGCGCCGGCGCGAGTCGCTCGATCAGGTCGACCGCCATCTCGGCTGTCTCGTAGGAACGGACCAGTGCGGCGCAGCCGGCCAGCTGCTCGAGCGCGGCGGAACGCGGGGCAACGATGGGTATTCCCCGCTGGATCGCGCGGGCGATCTCGCCAAATGGCGGCCTGTCGCCGAAGACCCAGAGCACTTCGGCCCGCTCCCGTACTTTCGGATCGACCCAGTCATGCCAGAGCAACCGGAGCCGCCCGCTGACGCTGCGCAGTCGTCGCGACAGGCCTTCGCTCACTCCAGCCGGATCGGGATCGCCGGCGCACAGCACGATCGGATGCTCGGCACCGGCCGGCGGACTCGGCGGATCGGTCAGCAAATCGGCAAGCCGTCGCAGGCTTCGCCTCTCATCAAACTCGGCCCGCCTTGCCAGGTTGCGGGCGCTGAAGTCGCGCACCAGTTCCGGATGCAGGATCAATCGGCGCATCGCACCCGCAAGATCCTCAGCGTCGCCGGGTGTGACGAGAAAGCCTGTCCGGCCTTCCTCGATCAACTCAGGTATGCCGCCAATCCTGGCCCCGATCTGCGCGGCGCCGCTCGCAATCGCTTCCAGCATGGTGACCGGTTCGTTCTCCGGACAAACCGACGGCAGAACCACGACATCGGTACGCCCATAATGCCCGGAGATGTCGGTGCGGCTGATGAAGCCGACGCGCCGCACCGGCGCATCGGCACCATAGGGTGCCAGAAACTCGTCGAACTCCTTCGCCAAGGGGCCTTCGCCGCCGATCGTCATCTCCCAACGTCCGGCAAGCTCGCGGTCTTGCATCAGAATGCCGAGCGCCCGCCACAGCGTTCTGCTGCCCTTATGCTCCGCGATGCTGCTTGCACAGAGAAAGTCGACCTTGCCTCGCGGCTCGCGCTGGTGGCCGGGGAAGGCATCCAAGTTGATGCCGTTCGAGATGCGGAGGAATCGCTCGGTGGGAAACCCCGCTTGCCCATAGGAGTCCAGCAGGGACTGGCTCGGCGAGATGAAAACGTCCGCCTGCTCGAGGCACCACCTCACGTAATCGCTGCGCAGCCGGACCGGCAGCTTCTCGCCGAAGACGCCCGGCACCCACTGCAGGCAGATGTCGCATTCCGTGAAGTCGTGGCACAGCTCCAGGGACGGTCGCAGCCGCGTCTGCGTCAGGCAAAAGCCCCAGGTATCGTGCAGCGTGACGACAACCCGCGCGCCAAATTCGCGCGCGAGCGGAATGAGGCCCGTGCCAAGGAGCGGAAGATTGTGGAAATGGACGATGTCCGGCTCGACGGCGCGCAGCACCTGTGCGAAGTCCCGATTCACCTCCTGGCGGAAGAAGCCCTTGTCCGGACCCATCCCCGGCAGGGGGAGACGGAAGACTTGCAGGTCATCGCGAGCCTCGATGAAGGTGCGACTCTGCACCAGCGCCTCGTTTTCGAGCATGCCGGCAAAGACCGATACGTCGAATCCGGTGCGCTTGAGTGCCAGAGCTTCCCTGTAGGCGACGAGTTCGGCGCCGCCGACGATCTGTGGCGGAAAGACATTGCTAACGACTAGCACCGACGGCATGGCTGCTCCGGCAAAGGATCGAGAGACGCCATTCTACGGCTGCCTGAACCGCTTCAACTTGATGAGGCCGCGGGCTATCAGCATCTGTCGAAATGGCCGCGTAAGCCGCCAAGCCTTCGAAATGATGAACCAGCCCAGCCCGGCTTGACGGGCGCGGAGGTCGATGATTTCAGCCTCCAGCTTCTCAATTTTGGCCAGGAGCCGATCAATCTCGGCGCGCTGCCGGGCAGTGTACGACCTTGTCCACAGATCCGATTGCTCAAGCAATGCCACCAATGCGTCCGCTTGAGGTGAGGGATCGCCGTGCTTCATTTTCGGGGTTGGGTCATCAGACAACACTGCACCTTTCTCGCCGTCGAGCACGTCTTTTTTCATCCCACCCATTCCCCGGATCATAATCGCGTATGGTTCATTCTCTTCGGGTACGGAGCGTGATGGGGCGCCGATATCGGCGCTGATCTTCGCCCCCATCTCTGGAAATCCGGGCTGGCGACCAGTTCCTCGGCTCCCTCACGGTCGATGGTATCAGGTGATATTCAGGCAAGGCTCGGCGGAGGCGTATTCTCTGGCCGGCGGTATTGGAGCCGGTTCCGACCCGAGGAAGCTGCGAAAAGTTGCTTCGTAGGCGTCGAGCATGCGGCGCCGGTCGAACCGGGCCAAGGCCGTGTCGCGGGACGAGGCCGCCAGGGCGGCAAAGCCTGCCCGGTCTGTCGTCCAGTCACGCAGGATCGAGCCCACGCCGTCGATATCGCCCAGCGAAATCAGGTGGCCATTGCGTCCATTGTCGATCAGCTCCGGGATCCCGCCAACGGCTGTCGCTAGGACAGGGCGGCCGAAAGCATTTGCCTCCATGATGATGTTGGGGCGTCCGTCCACCAAGGAGGGCACGACCAGGGCGTCGATGCTGGCGAGACCATCGCGGACATCGTCGAAATAGCCCTCGAACCGGATGCGATCATCGAGGCCGGATGCGGCGATCCGTGCCTTGACCTCATCTGTCATGCCGCCTTCGCCAAAGAGGACGAAAGATACGCCAGGGTGATCCGGAGCCAGCTGCTCCGCCAGCTTCACGAATCCGAGCGGGTTCTTCTCGGGCGACATGCGGCCGATGTAGCCCAGCACCAGATCGTCCCGCGCCGGCCCGGACGAACGCGGGGTGTAGTGTTCCAGGTCGATGCCGCTCTCCACGACCGCGATCCTCGGGCCCGCCTTCGCGCTGCGCCGCTCGACGAAGCGGCTCATGTGCCAGCTTTCCACGATCACCGCGTCCAGGCAGTTTTCGTAGAGGAAGTGGTCTACGGTGTGGCCGACCTCGTTGTAGAGCGTGTCCACGATCTGCAGGCCCGGATGGCGCTCCTTCAGATAGGGCAGCATCGCATAGGCGCCCGGAGCGCCGATCTGCAGCACCAAGCCGACATCGCGCGCTTCGATCACCGCATCGAGCGCCTCCAGATCTCCGCCGCCTCCCTTCAAGGATAGATCCAACAGTCGATCGTCCGCCGCGAAGTCGGAGGCGGGATCGGTGGTATATCCAGGCGCCGCAGCCCATTGGTGGGCGAGGGTGATATCGAGGCCCCGCGTCCGCATGGCCCGCAGCACCGAGAGGGAAAGCGCGCCCTTTACCAGGAAGGGAAGAAGCGCGACAACGCCGCGCGTGCCATACCGGCCGGTGTCCATCGCAGTCTCCTTTGCGCATCGTCTAAACGGGTCTGCAGCAGATCCAGCGCCTGCTGCTGCTCAGTGGTCCTTGCCTCGAACACAGCGGCACGCTCGTGCCAGTAGGCGCGGTCGGCTCTCCAGCGATCGGACTGTTCGTGCCACCAATCGCGGCCGGCGACGAAAGCCAGATTGTCGGCTTCCAATCTGTCGAGGCTGGCGCGAAGCGGGTGCGCCCGCATCAGCGCGAGGCAACGGCGGCCGGCGTCGGCAATCGGATTGCAATCGTCCTCGGCCTGCAGTGCTGCGACGAAGCCGGCATAGCCCGGGACCTTGGGTGGCATCAGCCCCGAACCTAGCAACCGATACCGCTCCCCCGGCGTGAGGTGTGCCAATTGCTCGTGTTCTGAAACCCAGGCGAGGATGCGGGAGAAGCTCGGCCACAGGGCGCGCGCTTCGGCCAGCGGCACCAGATTGTGCAGCATCGCGTAGGCGAGTTCGAGGAACGTGCCGCGAGGGTCCCCATAGGTCACCCCCCGGGCATGCAGGCGATAAAAGGTCAGGGCCTCGGGGACCACACTGAAGCGACAGCCATGGCGCAACGCACGGGTCCACAACTCATAGTCCGGAGCGCGGACCATGGTCGTGTCATCCAACCCAATTCGCAGGTGCGCCGCGCGTCGTACCATGGTCGAGGAGCGGCAGAGCGAGTTGCGCCCGATCCAGTTGTCGAGATGGTTCAGGTCGTGCTTATGGTTGGTATGGGCCTCCATCACCTCTCGCTGAGGGTGCGGATCGCCCTTCGCGTCCACGAAGGCGACATGAGTGCCGATCACGTCCAACCGGGGATCGCGTGCCACCATGTCGAGCTGAGCCGCGGATTTCTGCGGGGCGATCCAGTCGTCGGCATCCAGGTTGACCAGCCATTCGCCGCGGGCGGCGGAGACTGCGCGATTGTAGCTCGCCGCACCACCCAGATTCTGCTCATTCACCAGCAGCCGGATGCGGGGGTCGCCGAAGCCAGTCACCACCTCGCAAGAGGCGTCTGTCGAGCCGTCGTCCACCACGACGATCTCGAAGTCCTGCACCGTCTGCTCGAGAACGCTGCGGACGGTCTGCCCGATGTAGCCCTGGTAATTGTACGAAAGGACGATAAACGAGAGGAGGGGAGTTGTCATACGAAGTGCCTTGTTCTGCGCACTTGCCAGGCGGCGAGCATCGTCTCCGCAAGCCTCCGCGGGGCAAAGCGATTGAGCGCGATATCCTGACCGCTGCGAGCGATCGCCCGCAGCCGGTCCGGGCCGGCGAGCAAGCTCGGCAGCATCTCGGCAAGTTCGGTGGCGGTGCGATAAACCACCATGTCCTGTCCGTGGCGAAACTCCACCTCGAGGATGTTGTTCGGCGCGGTGATGACGGCCGCGCCTGCGGTGAACGCGCCAAGCGCGCGCTCGTGGAATCCTGTCATGTGAGGCAGCGGACAGACGACGCACTCAGCTTCTGCCATCAGCCTGAGAAGATCGTGGAAGGAGCGCTCCGGTGCGATCGATAGCCCTTCCACCAGAGCGCTTTCGGCACGATCATCGGTCACGATCGTGACGGGTAGGCCGCGTAGCGCGCGCACCAGATTGCGCCGCCGGGCATATTTTGTCCGGTCGATGATGCCAGTCAAAAGGAAGCGATGGTCCGGATCGCGAGGATCAAAACCGACACCGGCCTCGCGGCAGGCGCGACGCGTCTCGACGCGCGGGTCAATGCCCAGATCCGATATGCATAGATCGGTCACGGCCTCGAAAATCTCTCGGTGAATCCGCTGACGGTAATTTCCTGCGTGATGGAATCGGTTATCCGCACTTGACACCCGCGGCAGCTGTACCGGCAGCAGCACCGAGATCGGCCGACGCTTCTCGGTTCTCGCCGCCGCGGGCAGGGTCTGCGGAAACGTGATCGAGGGCACGAACCGGACATCAGCGAAGCCGAGTTCCTGAGCTTCCTGCACGTAGCCGTAATCGGTCATCAGGACCGTTCGGATGCCGTCCCGCACGTGCATCTGATGCGCCATGCTCTCATGCGACGGGCAATCATGCATGAGGTCGAACAGCGGCTTGCGGTGATAACCAAATGCGGAGGTCAGCCCGCCCGGCACTTGGTTCGCGAGCGACAACTCCGAACCAAAGCCATTGAAGCAAACGAAGAAGGCGCAGTCTTCATCGTGAAGCGCCTCCTGCACCGACCGGGCCTCGCGCCGGTAGTCCATGATTCGAGAATGCCAGCCAAGATCCTGGAGTGCGGCTCCGATCTCTTGGGCGAACACGGCGTTATGGCCGAAGGTATCGATGTCGCTGCAGACGAGAAACACCGCATAACGCGTCCTTGGAGGCGTATCGCGAGTCTCTTGTTCGATCGGGTCGCTCACGGCCGCGCCCTCCTGCGACGGCGCATAAAGTCGCGGAGCATGCGTGCCGCACCTGAATCCCACCGTACCCGGGGCGGCGCAGCCTCCATCCTTCGTTCTTCCATCGGCGCCGCGGATTGCTGCTGGGCGCGGCGGCTGGTCTCTTCCAATTGCTCCAGAACCCTCTGGTGCTCCGCCAGCAACAGGCCGTACTGCTCCCGCTCGTAGGCCTTTACCGCTTCCAACGCGACCGCCAGCTTCTGGTACTCGACCAGCAACGCATCGTGCCGCTCCTCGCCGTAGCGGTTTGCCTCATCGAGGGCCGCAGCCAGCTTCGCGTACTCCGCCACGAGCGCGCCGAGCCGTTGCTCGGCCTCGGCTGTTGCGGCGGAAGCACTGGCGGCGGCACTATGGTCCATGGAACTGAAGGGCGCGGCGGGGCGGGTGATCAGCGCTTCCTCGCGCAACAGTTCGGCGGTGATCAGCCGAGTGCGCGCCCAAAGCTGGCGGTCGATATCAAAGACTTCGCGAAACCGTTCCCAATTAGCCCGCGCCAGTGCGTAGAGCCGGTCAGGGGTCGCGAACAGCGCGGCGAGGCGCTGCACAGTGCGGGCGGCGTCACGGTCGACCAGCAGGATATTCTGCTCGTCCTCGAAGGCGGCATTCAGTCGTAGCGGGTCGGTGATACAGTTGAGCACCCCGCGAAAGCCGGCTTCCATGCAGGCGCCCGTGGGGAATCCGTCGAAGGCTCCGGCGCTCAGACTGGCTGGTTTGTTGGCCGAGAGGATCACGTCCATGCGTGGATAGAAGTCCGCGAAAAACGCGGACGGCTGTGGGCCGTAGAAAGTGAAACGCGATGCAGCATCGCCGAGCGGCAGATCATCCGGTCGATAGTCGCCGACGACGTGGAAGCGCAGCCGCGGATCATCAGCCGCCAGCAAGCGAGCGACCTCTACGAATTGGTCGTAGCCCTTCTGCGCCATGTCGCTGCCGTAACGGTGCGCGACGAAGCAAAGGTCTATGGTGTCCTTGTGCGTCCCGAAAAGGCGCTTGTCTCTGGCGAAATCAAAACCGACCCGGCTGTCGAAGACCCCGCCATAGATGAATTCGATCTTGGCCGGGTCGCAGTCGATCCGCTGCAGCAGATGTTCGCGCGTCAGCGTCTGGGTGGTTATGACCTTCCGGCAGAGCGGGGAATGCACGACCTCGTGCAAGTGCCGGTCGGACGCCTCGACATTTGGTTCGAAGGATCCTCCAGGGTAGAGCTGGAGAATGAACGGGATGCGCCGCGCCTCGAAATACGACAGCAGCCGTTGTGCATTGCCGAGGAAGGTGACATAGGCCAGGCGCGGAACAATGTCGCGTGCCACTTCCGGCCCCAGGATGCGGCTCTTCAGCCGCTCCTCGATCGGCAGGCTCGCACGCAGGTCGCCAAAGCCCGAATGGGCGAAGCCGAAATGCCATGCCTCCAGCGAAACCAGGACCGACGAAGGAAAGAAATCGAGGTAGTGCCCGTATTCCAGCGTTCGGAACGGCGAGGCCGCCGAAGGCAGGACGTCGTCATAGATGACGAGGTCTGCGTAGGACGGGACGTCCTCCGCTTTGAGGGGCTTTATCTCAGGCATTCGCAGACACGGCCAACATCGTCGGCCGTCACCCGTTCGTGGAACGGGAGGCCGATGACACGGGGTGCCAGTTCATTGGTGATAGACAAATCGCCTGCCGGCAAGTCGGCAAATGCCGGATGTGTGTGGCAGCCCAGCCCCCACCAATGGCGCCAGCCGATGCGGTTGGCGTCGAGCTTCGCCTTTACGGCGTCGGCGGAATGGCGCGAGGGCAGCACCACGTTGAGGGTCATCGTGACCCATTCCGTACCGACTCCCTCCTGCAACCGAAGGTCCAGGTTCTGCAGCCGGTCCGCGTAGAAGGAGGTCAGCCTCTCCAGGCGCTCGATGGTGCGGTCGAGGTCAGCCAGCACGGCCAGGCCGATCGCCGCGGCATATTCCGAGATGCGATAGTTGCCGCCGCGCACGACGGATACCCGTTCCGTGCCCATGAAGCCGAAACCGGTCATCGCGGTCGCACGGCCGACCAGGTCCGGGTCGCTGCACAGGATGGCGCCGCCCTCACCAATGCCGAGCACCTTCGTCGCGTGCAAGCTGACGCATTGCGGCTGGTGCCCCACTTCGCTGATCGAGGCCGCGGCGGCCGCGGCGTCGAACACGACGGGGACACCGGTCTGCCGCTCGAACGCCTCCCAGATGGCCAGGTCGGGGGGCGCGCCAAAGGGGCTGATGACCAGGACGGCCGCGGGGGGTGCTGGCATGTGGCGCATCGCCTCGATGACGATCGCTGGTGTCAGCGCCAGGCTGTGTTCATCGACGTCGACCAAAAACGGTACGAGGCCGGCGTTCGCGACGGCATGGGCACTCGCGATGAAGGTATAGGACGGCATCACGCAATGGCGCAGGCCCGGACGGGCGCGAATACGTAGCGCCAGCTCGATGGCGGTGGTGCCGCTGCTGGTCAAGGTGACGCCGGGCTGGCCGGAGCGCGGTGAGAAACGGGCGGCCAGCCGGTCGGTGAACTCGCGCGTCAGCGGCCCATAGTTGGTATATGTGCGGTTCGCATCGATACGGCGCAGGTAGGGCAGTAGCTGGTCTGCCGACGGGAGAGCCGGTAGAAGAACGGGGATCGCCGACGGCACGACCATGTAATTGCTCGACAATAAGGTTGGGGATGCGCGGACAATCTAGAGGCGATTGGGGATCGCGGCGGCGTGAAAATGCTCGATTGATCGCTATCGCACAAGCGGATTATCGGCCTCGACTGCCGAGACGCTACCGGCGGCTTCGGAGCCTTCTTTTCCATTCGGCGAATCGAAGGCCGGCTGGATTGGGCGCAGATCAGCATTGGCAACGCGCCCTGCCGTCTCTCAGTCGGCTCTCTCCCGGCGGATGATCGGGCGGGCAGGGACGCCTGCCACGGTTGTGTTCGCCGGCACCGGCCGGATGCAGACGGCGCCGGCCCCTACCATGGCACCGCGGCCGATCCGCACCCGCGGCGCGACCCTTGCGCCGACGCCTAGCTCCGATCCTTCCTCCATGACGACGCCGCCCGCAAGCGCGCAGGATGGTCCTACAGTGGCGAAGTCTTCGAGTGCGCAGTCGTGGGCAATGGTCGTTCCAGGGTTGATCAGAACATGGCGGCCGATCGTGGCGTCTGCCGTGACCGATGAGAGGCCGAACAGCATGGATCCCTCGCCGATGCTGACGCCGCCGCCAATCCAGGCGCGGGGGTGGACGATCGTGGCGAAGCGAGGGCCGATCCGCTGCTCCAGCTCGGCGGCCACGCGGGCACGCGCAATCGGATTGCCGAGCGCAACCACGAAACGGACGGCCGGGTTGGCGGCAAGCTCGTCCGCCGAGCTGTGCACCGCTATGCCGTGGACCGAGGTGGGGGCGGGGAAGGACGGATCTACCACAAAGCCGGCGCAGGGGGTGCCGATGTCACGTAGTACCTGGAGGATCTCGCGGCCCAAGCCGCCGGCGCCGTAAATGGCCACGGGGCCGGTCAGGCGCCACTCCCATTCGTCGTGGTCTCTCATAATCTACGTAATATCAGGGTGCTGGCGTGACCGCATTCACTGATTTGCGGCTGCCGTTTGGCCACCTAAGTCGATGCGCTCCGCCATGATCGATTGGTGGGGCGACTTGGATGCACAATAGAAAAAGGCGCCCGACCGTTTCCGGTTAGGCGCCTGTTTTCTCGTCTGTCTTTCCTGCGTCCGGTTTGGTCGGAGTGAGAGGATTCGAACCTCCGGCCCCTAGCTCCCGAAGCTAGTGCTCTACCAGGCTGAGCTACACTCCGCCGTCCGCAGGAGCCGGGTTATAGACAGCTCCCGGACCGACTGCAACAGGCTTCATCGACCTGCATGGCTGCTAGTAACCCCGTTGCAAACAGAACTCGATTACGTCTAGGAGCGCGCGGCGAATCGGCTGGTCCGGAAACAGCATCAACGCGTTGGCGGCGTCTTCGGCATAGAAGCGTGCGCGCTCCAGCGTCGCATCGAGCGTGCCGTGCTTGCGCAGCAGTCCGATGGCATGCTCGAGGTCGGCCTCGGTCTGCTCCTGGTCCTCGAGCGTGCGGCGCCAGAAGGCGCGCTCGGTGTCGTCGGCGGCCTTCAAGGCCAGCACGATCGGCAGGGTCATCTTGCCGTCGCGGAAATCGTCGCCGACCGCCTTGCCGAGCTCGGCCTCGCGTGCCGAGAAATCCAGCATGTCGTCGATCAGCTGGAACGCCATGCCCAGGCTCTGGCCGAAGCGGGCGAGCGCCTTCACCTCTTCTTCGGGCCGTTCAGCGACCACGGCGCCGATCTCGCTCGCGGCGGCGAACAGGACCGCGGTCTTGGCGCCGATCACCTGCAGATAGGCCTCCTCGGTCGTGGCCAGGTCATTCGCGGTCACAAGCTGCAGCACCTCGCCCTCGGCGATGACGGCGGATGCGCTCGACAGGATGCGCAGGACCTCGAGCGAGCCGTCCTCGACCATCAGCTGGAAGGCGCGGCTGAACAGGAAATCGCCGACCAGCACCGACGGCTTGTTGCCCCAGACCGCGTTGGCGGTGGCGAGGCCGCGGCGCAGGTCGCTCGCATCGACCACGTCGTCATGCAGCAGGGTGGCGGTGTGGATGAACTCGACCGCGGCCGAAAGCGCCAGATGCCGGTCGCCGCGGTAGCCCACGAGCTTGGCCGAGGCCAGGGTCAGCATGGGACGCAGGCGCTTGCCGCCGGCGGCGATGATATGGCCGGCCAGCTGCGGGATGAGGGCCACCGGGCTCTGCATCCGGTCGAGAATCAGCGCATTGACGCGCTTCAGGTCCGAAGCGACGAGCGCCGAGAGGGCGCTCATGTCGGGCTTGCGCGTCGCATCCGCCGTTTTCGACAAACCGGGCATCACTGCCAATCCACTTACTCCCAAGCTCGCATGCCTCGAACCCGTCCGTTGCCCATGAGACATGACAGGATACCGATCGGCAGAATAGAGTGCGGGGATGGAGGGTCAAGCCGCGTCGCCGCGTCATCTCCGCCAAGCGTCCCCGCGCTCCAAGAGGGTACGCCTATACGAGGGTACACCTATCAGATCCGATCGAGCAGTTCACCTCGCGCCTGACTTCCTCCGCGTGCATTGGATGCAGGGCTCATCCGTTTCCGGCGATTTCCCGGGGGGGCGCGCATGAAGGAGCTGCTGCGGTCCGCCGACCTCGTGCGCATGAGCTTTCTCGAAGCCCTGCTGGCCGAGGCCGGAATCGAGGCGCTGGTGCTCGACCGCAATATGAATGCGACCTGGGGTGCGGCCTTTCCCCCGCGCCTGATGGTCGATGACGAGGATTACGCGCAGGCGCGCCGGCTGCTGATCGAGGCCGGCGAGATCACGGACGACACGCAGCGATGACCGATCCGGGCGAAGCCCTGACCGAGGATACCCTGATGGGCGGGCGGGTCGTGCTGCGCCAGCCGGTGGACGGGTTTCGGGCCGCGATCGATCCGGTGCTGCTGGCCGCGAGCGTGCCCGCGACCGCGCGCGACAGCGTGCTGGAACTGGGTGCCGGCACCGGCGCTGCCGCCCTGTGTCTCGCCCGGCGGGTCAAAGGGGTCCGGGTCACGGGCCTCGAGCTGCAGCGTGACCTCGTCCGCATCGCCGGCCGGAACGCGGCGTTGAATGGGCTCGAGGCCGAGGTCGCCATCATCTGCGGCGACCTGCTCCAGCCACCGCCGCGCCTGGCGCCGGGCGGCTTCGACCATGTCATGGCCAATCCGCCCTATCTCGAAGCGGGCACGGCGACCCTGCCGGAAGATGCGCCCCGCCGCGCCGCGGTCGGCGAGGGTGCCGCCGATCTTAAGGCCTGGGTCCGCTTCGCGCTCGCGATGGTGCGGCCCAAGGGCACGGTCACCTTCATCCATCGCGCCGACCGGGTCGACGCGCTCCTGGCCGAGCTGCATGGCCGCGCCGGCGAGATCGTCGTCTTCCCGCTGTGGCCGGCGCTCGGCAAGCCGGCGAAGCGCGTGCTGGTCCGGGCGCGCCGCGACATCGCGACCCCGACGCGTCTTGCGCCCGGCCTGATCCTGCATGCCGCCGACGGCAAATTCACCGCCGAGGCGGATGCGGTGCTGAGAGACGGCTGGGGGCTGGTGCTTTGACTCCGCGGTCCCCCTGGCGCAGCGGGGCCGGCACGCCTATCTCCTTGTCATCATGAGCCTTCGCCAATTTCTCCATCATCTCTCCGGCGGCCGGTTGCCGCCGCCGCCACCCGTCGTCGCCGTGCTGCGGTTCGACGGCGTCATCTCGACGCGCCGCAGCCTGCAGGGCAAGAGCCTGTCGATGGCGGGCCTGGCCGAGCCGATCGAGCGCGCCTTCCGGCTGAAGGATCTGGCGGCGGTGGCGCTCCTGATCAATTCGCCCGGCGGCTCGCCGGTGCAATCGGCGCTGATGGAGCGGCGCATCCGCCAACTGGCGGCCGAGCGGAACGTGCCGGTGCTGGCCTTCGCCGAGGATGTGGCGGCGTCGGGCGGCTATTGGCTGGCGCTCGCCGCCGACGAGATCTTCGCCCAGGACGCCTCGATCCTGGGCTCGATCGGCGTCGTCTCCGCCGGGTTCGGCTTTCCCGACCTGATCCGGCGCTTCGGCATCGAGCGGCGAGTCCATACTGCCGGCACCAGCAAGGCCATGCTCGACCCGTTCCGGGCCGAGGAGCCGGAGGATGTCGAACGGCTGAAGGCGCTGCAGCTCGACATCCACGAAGGCTTCAAGGATCTGGTCCGGTCCCGCCGCGGTGCGCGGCTCAAGGAGGATGGCGAGATCTTCACCGGTGCGGTCTTCACCGGCCGTCAGGCGCTGGCGCGCGGGCTGATCGACGGCATCGGCGATCTGCGCCAGGTGATGCGCGAGCGGTTCGGCACGCGGGTGCGCTTCCGGCTGGTGGCCGAGCGGCCGCGGCGCGGCTTCGGCCTGCGCCGGCTCGGCTTTGCGAGCCGGATCGGACCGGTCGATCTGCTGGCCGACGCCCTGACCGCCCTGGAAGAGCGGGCGATCTGGGCGCAATTCGGGCTTTAGGCCGGCTCGCCCAGTCCCTTTTCCACGATCCAGCGCGGGCCGGCGCCCGGGAAATCGGCACGGACGATCGTGCTGCCGGTGTCGGCGACGAATTTTTCCAGGGTCCGATCGGGCTTGCCGCGCCCGATCAGGAAGCCGCCCTGGCGCAGCAGCAGCGGCGACCCTGCGCGCCGATTGCTGCCGCTTGGCGACGTGATGGTCACAGCATGTTTCAGCCGGGGCGAGGCGAAGCTCGAACCTTGACCCTGCGGGGTGGTGCCGCTAGACCGGCTCCATCATGGTCAAACTCCTTATCTACGCGCTGCTGTTCTATGTGGCGTGGCACTTCGTCCGCCGTTTTCTGGCCGGGCTCGGGGCGCCGCCTGCCGACAAGGTGCGGGGCGGGGCCGGGGACGCGCGGAGCAACGGCGGCCAGGCGGGAGAGCCCTCGCGGCTGGAGGCGCAGGATCTGGTGCGCTGCACCGTCTGTGGCAGTTATGTCGCGGCGCGCTGCAGCCGCACGAACTGCCCGCAATAATTTCCCGGGCATCGCCGTTTTCGACGGCGACGCATGCGCGAGATCGGTTTGACCCCAGCTTGACCCTGGGGCGGCCGGTCTCTAGGTTGCGCCGCAACGAAGATAATTCGAGGGTTCTGCAGCATGGCGATGGTGCCGAACGGGCCGTCCGGCAACAGCTTCCAATCCCTGATCCTGCGTCTGCAGTCCTTCTGGGCTGCGCAGGGCTGCGTGATTCTCCAGCCCTATGATGTCGAGGTCGGGGCCGGTACCTTCCATCCGGCGACGACCCTGCGCGCGCTGGGACCGGAAACCTGGCGCGCCGCCTATGTGCAGCCCTGCCGTCGCCCGACCGACGGGCGCTATGGCGACAATCCGAACCGGTTGCAGCATTACTACCAGTTCCAGGTCATCCTGAAGCCGTCGCCGGCCGACAGCCAGCAGCTCTATCTGGACAGCCTGCGGGCGCTCGGCATCGATACCGAGTTGCATGACATCCGCTTCGTCGAGGACGATTGGGAAAGCCCGACCCTGGGCGCCTGGGGCCTCGGCTGGGAATGCTGGCTCGACGGCATGGAAGTCAGCCAATTTACCTATTTCCAGCAGGTCGGCGGCATCGAATGCGCGCCCGTGTCGACCGAGCTCACCTATGGGCTCGAGCGGCTGGCGACCTACATCCAGGGCGTCGAGAGCATCTACGACCTCGATTACAACGGCGCGCCCGGCGCGTTGAACCTGACCTATCGCGACGTGTTTCATCGCAACGAGCGCGAATTCTCGGCGTTCAACTTCGAGCACGCGAACGTCGAGAAGCTGTTCCAGCACTTCAAGGACGCCGAGGCCGAATGCCAGGCGCTGCTGGCGGTGAACCTGCCGCTGCCAGCCTATGACCAGTGCATGAAGGCGAGCCACCTGTTCAATCTTCTCGATGCGCGCGGGGTCATCAGCGTGACCGAGCGCGCGAGCTACATCGGCCGTGTCCGGGCCTTGGCCAAGGGCTGCTGCGAAGGCTGGCTCAGCGCCGGCCAGATGGCGGGGAACTGAGCCATGCCCGATCTGCTGCTCGAACTCCTGTCGGAAGAGATTCCCGCCCGCATGCAAGCGCAGGCGGCGAGGGATCTCGAGCGCCTGGTCACCGACAAGCTGAAGGCGCTGAACCTGCCGCCGGCCGGGGCCCAGGCCTATGTGACGCCGCGTCGTCTCACTCTGTTCGTCGAGGGGCTGCCCGAGCGCCAGCCGGACCGGACCGTCGAGCTCAAGGGGCCCCGCGTCGGCGCACCGGAGCAGGCGCTCGCCGGCTTCCTGCGTTCGACGGGCCTCGCCTCGGTCGAGGCCTGCGAACAGCGCGATACCGGCAAGGGCGTGTTCTATTTCGCCGTCAACAAGGTCGCCGGCCGCCCGGTGATCGACGTGCTGGCCGAGGTGATCGCCGAGGCGATGGACCAGATGCCCTGGCCCAAGAGCATGCGCTGGGCCAGTCATGACGTGCGCTGGGTCCGCCCGCTGCACAATATCCTGGCGCTCCTGTGCGAAGGCGCGGCCTCGACGGTCGTGCCGGTCGCCTGGGCATTGGACCGCGCCAATGGCGGCACGGACAAGCTCGTCGGCAACGACCGCACGCGCGGCCATCGCTTCCTGGCGCCCGACGAATTCGCCGTCACCGGCTTCGCGGATTATCGTGCCCAATTGGCCGAGCGCTTCGTCATGCTCGACACCGCCGAGCGCAAGGCGAAGATCCTGGCCGACGGCGCCAGGCTCGCGGCGGCCGACGGCCTCGTGGTCAAGCCCGACGAGGGCCTGCTCGATGAGGTTGCGGGCCTGGTCGAATGGCCGGTCGTGCGCATGGGCCGGATCGAGCCGCGGTTCATGGACCTGCCGGCCGAGGTGCTGACCACCTCGATGCGCACGCACCAGAAATATTTCGCCGTCGAGAACCGCGACAGCGTGCTGGCGCCTTATTTTATCGTCGTCGGCAACATGGTGACCAAGGACGGTGGCGCCCAGATGATCGCCGGCAACGAGCGCGTGCTGCGCGCCCGGCTGTCGGATGCCCAGTTCTTCTGGGACCTGGACCGGGAGACGACGCTCGAAAGCCGCGTCGAGAAGCTGGGCGAGCGCGTGTTCCACGCCAAGCTCGGTTCGGTCCTGGACAAGGTTCGGCGCATGGTCGCGCTGTGCGAACCGCTGGTGCCCCTCGTGCCCGACGCGGCCCTTGGATCGGCACAACGGGTTGCTCGCCTGGCCAAGGCCGATCTGTCCGCCAGCCTGGTCGGCGAATTCCCGGAGCTGCAGGGCGTCATGGGCCGCTATCTGGCGCGCCACGACGGCGAAGCCTGGGACGTGGCCGATGCCGTCGCCGGGCACTATGCCCCGGCCGGCGCCGGCGACGCGGTGCCGACGGCGCCGCTGTCGATCGTGGTGTCGCTCGCCGACAAGCTCGACACGCTCGCGGGCTTCTTCGCGATCGACGAGAAGCCGACCGGATCCAAGGATCCCTACGCCTTGCGGCGTGCCGCCCTCGGCATCATCCGCATCGTGCTGGAAAGCAATCTGCGCCTGCCGCTCCGCCCGCTGATCGCGCGCGCTTACGGCCTGATCGCCGCCGGCCGTTTGCTCGCGAGCGACGCGGCGACGGTTGAAACGGCGCTCGTCGAATTCTTCGCCGACCGCCTCAAGGTCTATCTGCGCGACCAGGGCGTGCGCCATGACCTGGTGAGCGCCGTCTTCGCCCAGGGCGGCCAGGACGACGACCTGGTGCAATTGGTCGCGCGCGCCCGGGCGCTCGAGGGCTTCCTCGCCAGCGACGACGGTGCCAACCTGCTGATCGCCTATCGCCGCGCCTTCAAGATCTCGCAGATCGAAGAGAAGAAGGATGGTGTGCTGCACCGCGAGATGGT
>Ga0209166_10000586_pt1 | contig 37911 bp, 48 predicted proteins | sample Coa_R1_3_FD_187151 | JGI IMG/M metagenome (GOLD analysis project Ga0209166, IMG submission 187151) | Surface soil microbial communities from Centralia Pennsylvania, which are recovering from an underground coalmine fire - Coalmine... | ecosystem: Environmental > Terrestrial > Soil >...
GTTCATCACGCCCGTCCACAGCCCTGTTGCCCTGGTCGCCATCGACCGGAACAGGTGGTCGTCATCGATCGGAAATGGTGGTCGCCATCAATCGGATTCACTGGTCGCTATGCCCCGGAGCGCGCAGTCTTGTCATCCGCTCCCGCCCCGCGCCGATCCACGGGCACGCCGTCGTGACCTGCGAGGAGAACGCAGCAACCCGCCGCCCCCACCGCCTGGTGGAGTCGATCCATCACAGGCTGGGCGACGTGCAAAAGCAGCCCGGCTTTCTCGCGCGCGTTGAGAAGCTCGATCCCGGTGAGCCGGATCGGCGGTCGCGCGCCGGCGGGATCGAGTTGATGCAATCGCGAAGAGCGCCGCCACGACGCGACCAGGGGCGATTTCGCCGCCTGACCGGATACGATCGCAGCCTCGACACGGGCCGCGTGATGCGCGAGCGGAAGCTTTTGCATCGTCTTGGCGTGCTCCTCCCGGCCAAAGGCTAGGGCAGCATGCCCTATGGTATTTGATCTGTATCAAACCTCTTTGCAGCGCGCCTCACGTCGACGTCCGGCGATCCAGCCGCAGAATCGCGTGGCCGAATCCGCCTTGGATCGATCGAAATTCGTCGCACGCAAAAGCTAGTTTCGCCCGCCAGTTCAATTAGCTGCGCCTGTTCAAGCCCCTTCACGAAAATATTTCGCTTTTCCAGAAGCGCGAATCAGGTGTATATCGTCGCCCGTCCCGTTGCCTTTAGGAGGGGCGGCTCGCGATCGTCACGGACGTTGGCAGCGGGATGCGATGGACGTCATGGCGCACGAGACGAGCGCAGCCAAGGCGTACGACGAAATCGCGGCGTCCTGGTCCCCCGACGCTGGGATCAAGCTTGCGAGATGATGATCACGCAGGCGACGGTGGCTAACAAGCCCGGACACCGGGGAGAACGCGTATAAGCCGTAAAGCCATTGCGCAGGGAATGCCGGATGTTGTGGCTGCCCTGTTGTTGCTTGCGTGCGTAAAGTGCACTTTCTTTGCACGCAAGGCTCGCGGGTGCGGCCTGCACCCGGCATTCCCTGTGCCCTCCGATTTTGGAGGGGACGACGCTGATGCATCACTCGGGCGCGTTTCGTGCCGCGGGAATGCTGAGTCACGCTTTCTCCGCCGTCATTGCGAGGAGCCAACGGGTCCGCGCGAAGCGCGGCCCGATGACAGGCTCCGCGACGAAGCAATCCAGACTGCCTTCCGTGGAAACAGTGTGGATTGCCTCGCTTCGCTCGCAATGACGGAGTGGCTGTTTGACATTTGAATATGACTGAGAGCGCTGTCCCTTTCGCGCGCCAGTCCGTCTTTGCTCTCGCTGCGCTCGGCTTCGCCGGGCACGCTTCGCCCTTCGAGCAGAGGCGTGGCCGCGCCACGCGCAGCCCGAAGGGCGAAGCGTGGTGCCCAGGGGCGGAATCGAACCCTCGTCTATCCAACTGAAAGTCCATCACTTTTTTGAATAGCGGCTTTCAAGTGTACCTACCAGTGGACCCGGCGCTTTCTTCTGGCCGGGAGGGTGCGACCCTGTGCCGCCATACCCAAGTCTTGTGTGTGTCGCGCGCAATACAAAAGCACGTCTCCTTCTTGCCGCCCTGTATGCGCTCGGCCAGTTGATTTGGCCAAATTCAAATGAGTCCATCCTGAATCTGGGGGCTTTAATCCGGGCGAGCGCAAGCAGTCGCTCATGTGCGAGCCTGTTTCGCACTGGCGGGCTTTGCGGATCAGTTCATCGCGGGTAATGCCAGGTGGAAGGGATTTCGCTTCTTCGCGAAGGCGCTTCGCCTCTTGGGCAAGTCGGTCTTCGAGCGACCTCGACCTGTTTGAACAGGCGACGCTGCATGACACAACCTCGTGCTTACGGGTCCTAACCGTTTGAATTTCCGATGGCTGATACAATGTCGGGCGCTGGCTTCGGTTCCTCGGCACCAGCCGTTGTTGTGCCATGCCGCCAGGCGCTGATTCTGCCGCGGACAAAGTAGCGACCGTCCGGCGTCGCCGGATGCTCCAACACCAGGAGCCGACTTTCGCTGCGCTCTGACCGACGGTTTCTTCGCGCCGGCCTTCTTCGCCGCTTCTTGTTGGCATAGCCTACCTCAGGCGGCCTCAGGCTGCCGGCGAGGATGGGGGGCTCGCCGCATTAAGCAGGTTGGAAATGGCCGTCACAAGTTGCGCCGGCGCAAAGGGCTTGGTCAACAGAACGCTATTCGGGAGGCCTCTGGATGGCCAATCCTCGCCATGAGTGCCGGTCATATAGATGACGGGAAGCACTGGGTCGATCTCTCTGGCGCACCGGGCCACTTCCCAGCCGTTGATCCTCCCGAGCAAATTGATGTCGGTCACGATAGCCCGATATATGGACTCATTCGCCTGAAGAAGCGCAACGGCTTCTTCGCCCGACCCTGTGATCACTGATTTGAAACCCCCATCTGACAGAGCCTCTTCGACCATACCCTGAATTAGCTGATCGTCCTCCACGATCAGAACTGTAACTGCGTCAGTCACCCGCGTTCTTCCCTCTGCCTCTTTGCAGTGCTCCGACGAGGCAAGTGACGCCAGAAAGATTTGTTCCTGATAATGTTCAACAGTGTACTTAATCAAATCAGCGGTCCTTGCATTTTCAAGCTAGACCACTGCATTCGGAAACAGGCCGGCATCCGAAAATGAACGACTGACCCACCAGTTGGCCCATGCCGAAGCAAACGCACGAGCGGGCCGCGACGCCGCCCATAGGTCGGAGTTCAACTTTTAACCAACTCACGAATCTTGATTGCCAGGCGCTCGACCTCAAACGGCTTGGCTAAAACATGCATCCCCTTTTCGAGGTGGCCATTCCCCATCAACGCGTTCTCAGCATAGCCGGTAATGAAGAGTACCCTCAGGTCCGGCCGCAGGCTTCGGGCCGCATCGGCAACCTGGCGCCCGTTCATGCCCCCTGGAAGACCGACGTCGGTGATCAACAGGTCGATTCGCGCGGCGGATTGCAAGACCCGCAACCCCGCCGGACCATCCGAGGCCTCGAGGACCGAATAGCCGGTGTCCGACAGAACGTCGGTGATCAGCATTCGAATTGACGGTTCGTCATCGATCACCAAGACGACCTCGCCGTCTCCGAGAGACTCGCTTGCTTCGGGAAAGTTGGCTGCATCGTTGAAGTTAGGATCGTCGTCATGGCGCGGAAGATAGAGGCACATGGTGGTGCCCTTTCCGACCTCCGAGTAGATCCGGATTTGACCGCCTGATTGACGAGCAAACCCGTAGATCATGGAAAGGCCCAGGCCCGTGCCTTGACCCAGCGGCTTGGTCGTAAAAAACGGGTCAAACGCGTGAGCAGCGCACACATCGGGTTCCATACCGGTCCCGGTGTCGGTTACGCACAATGAAATGTACTGGCCCGGCGCAATATCGAGATCCCGCGCCCCGCGCTCGTCCAACCACCTGTTTGCAGTCTCGATAGTCAGACGGCCTCCCTGTGGCATAGCGTCCCGCGCGTTGAGGCACAGGTTCAGCAAGGCGTTCTCGAGCTGGTTGGAGTCGACAAGCGTAGACCAAAGCCCACCCGCGCCTACTACCTCGACGTGGATGGCTGGGCCAACGGTGCGACGAATCAGTTCCTCCATGCCGGTGACGAGCCGATTGACGTTCGTCGGCTTCGGCTCAAGTGCCTGACGTCGTGAGAATGCGAGCAGCCGGTGGGTCAGTGCAGCCGCCCTTTTCACCGCTTCTTGCGCAGTCGTAATGTAGCGGTCAACGGAATCCGCTTTTCCCTGAGACAGCCGCGCTCGCGTCAATTCGAGACTACCGCTAATGCCTGTCAGCAAATTGTTGAAGTCATGGGCGAGACCGCCCGTCAGTTGGCCAACGGCTTCCATCTTTTGTGACTGGCGCAGCGAACCTTCCACGCGCTCGCGCTCGGTCATCTCGTTTTTCAACTCTTCGTTGGCGTTTTCCAATTCCTGGGTCCGCTCTGCTACCAGAGCTTCGAGATGTTCCGCCGCTTGTTCTTGCGCCTCCATCAACGCCTTGACCTCGTACTGGCGGCCACGGGCACGAAGTGCGACTTGCATCGCGCTTGTCAACGTGATCGCTTGGAGGGGCCGCTCCAGCATGGAAACGTTTTGGAGTTTTTTGGCGAGCGTTTGACGCCAACTCTTGATGCTTGGATGATCAAGATGGCTGGTCAGAACAACAAAAGGGAAGTCAGACCACGAGGGCTGGTGAGCAATCCAGTCTTGAAGCGCCGTTAGGTCTTCGTTGAACAATGCTTCCTCGGCGACAAAGGCGGCGCCCGCTCCGAAAGTAAGACCGGCGAGCAGTCCGGCCAGATTGTCAGCGACATGAGCCGTCAAGCCGGCATTTCGCAACAGATCGGCGGACGCCGATGCATCGCGGCCTATGGGGGCAAGGATCATTACTCGCAAGGCGAGCGCTTCATGCTCCATGTTTCTCTGCGCCCAAAAGTGGCTTGCTGTCGCCGGTGTAGCGTGGTGTTCCTGCGAACACGCCGCTAAATCCGGTAAGTGGCGGACCGACCTGGATCCCCGTTGGAGTCAGTTGAAACTCGCGAATGGTGCGTTCATGGTTGCCGCTTCGCTTCTTTACTACCGAAAGCGCCCGCCGCACTGTCCCGTCGAACTCGAAATAACGCAGCATCACCACGGCGTCGCTCAGATAGCTGATATCGAGCGGTGTATCCATCGGGCCGACCAACCCATGCTGGGCGAGAACGAGTATCGTGAGCACCCCTTGCTGGCCGAGATAGCTCAGGAGTTCATGCATTTGAAGGACTAGGAAGCGCCCATCGGGCATTGCATTCAGATAACCGTTAAGGCTGTCAATGACGACGACAAGTGCTTTATCGACTTCAACGCTATGTCGAACATTGGCCGCGAATTCACCTGGTGAAAGTTCGGCAGGATCGATCTGCTGCAATCGAAGATGGCCCGAGTTCAATGCGGCCTGCAGTCCAAGCCCTATCGTCTTGGCTCGCGCTTCAAGGGTGCCGCGCCCTTCGTCGAAGGCATAGTAGACGACACTCTCGCCGCGCTCGGCCGCTGCAATCGCATAGGTTAGGGCCAGCGACGACTTTCCCACTCCCGCGCCGCCGATGAGCAGGGCGTTGGTCCCACGCTCCAAACCGCCCCCGAGGAGTTTGTCGAGTTCGGCGTTGCCGCTCGGAGCAAAACCAGCGTCAAATCGAGTGTGATGCTCAGCCGCAACCAGCCTAGGGAATATGTTCAAACCGCCTTTGGCGATAGCAAAATCATGAAAGCCTCCGCGAAATTCAATGCCGCGCATTTTGACGACGTTAAGCCGCCTTCGTTGTGCACCATAATCGATGGCAAGCTGTTCGAGGAGAACAACGCCGTGAGCAATTGAATGGAGCTGGAGGTCGGTATCACGAGATGTAAGGTCATCCAAAAGAACAACCGTACAGTGCCGCTTTGCGAAGAAGTGCTTAAGAGCCAGTACCTGACGGCGATACCTGAGCGAATTCTGCGCGAGAAGACGAAGCTCCGATAAGCTGTCGATCACAACCCGGGTCGGATTGAGCTCCGCGATCTTCTCAAAAACCAGTTTCGTCGTCTCGCTCAGCTCAATCTCGGCCGGATGCAGAACCGTAAGTTCGCGCTCGGGATCTAGCGTCGTTTCGGGAGGGACGAGCTCGAAGATATCGACCCGATCCAGGGTCCATCCATGCCGTTTGGCAACAAGCCGAAGTTCGGCTTCCGATTCCGAGAGGGCAATGTAGAGAACCCGCTCCCCTTGGCGCACACCTTCGATAAGAAACTGAAGTGCCAGCGTCGTCTTGCCAGTGCCCGGGCGGCCCTCGTACAGGTACATCCTTTCGGCATCAAGTCCGCCGCAAAGAATATCGTCGAGGCCTGCACTCCCGGTCGAGATACGCGCGGGGTCGGCTTTGGTGCCTTGCGCGATGTTACCTGGCTGTTCCATTGCCGGCCGTCCAGGAGGACTCTTAGAGGGCTGATTTGATGCCAAGCAAAGCACGCTGCTGGTTTGCAGCGTGTTTCGCGTGGGGCTGAGTTCTTTACTTCTTTTCGGGAACCCAGGTCGTACTCGTCTTGTCGTATGTGAAGCCGCGCGAGTTTTTGAGATCGTCTTTGGTCTCATCCAGCGTCAGCCACCACTTGTCATTTCGTTTGGACATCTTTATTGCTGAGAATGGTACGATCACGTCCTTCTCGCCTGCGCCAAGAAAGCCCCCAACGCCGATCACCAAGCCGGTGACTTTGCCGGACTTGTCAACCAGCACGTCATCGATATCGCCGATCTTGGACTCTTTCGGATCATAGACGGCCTGCTTGTAGTAGTTTGTGACCGTCCAGCTTTCCGTTGGCGCCGCCGTCATGGTGGTAGCTGCATAGGCGCCAGAGGCAAGGGCCGCGCATAACGCAGCTCCCGCAAGAAGGTCTCTTCATTTCACATTCCTCCGCTCAATGGTCTGAGTTGCCGCTTCGACTAATGATGGAGCAGCATGATCAAGATGATCAGGGGGATCGGTATTCCGAGTAACCAGAGAAGGATTGGCATTAGTTTCTCCCTTATTTGAAAGTCACCGCTTAGATTTGTCGCGCAGGCGCCACTTGACGAATGGCCGTTTTTCCCCAAGTGCCGTCACGTAAACCGCCGCCTTCCAATGCTGCTAACGCCGCGCAGAAAGCGCCGATAAACAACGACAGCGTTAGCCAAATAGCCGTCTGCATTGCCGTCTTGCGGGCCTTATCCAGATCCGTCTTGGCTCGGGTCACCACATCGTTTACGCGCTTTTCAGCGTCGCTCTGGCTCAGGCCGGTCCGCGACGAGACGAGCTTCACGAGATAGACCCGGTCCGCAGCGTTGATGTCATTTCCATCTCGGAAGCTGGTTGTAAAAAGCCTAGCGATTTCGCCGCGCGTCTCTGAAAGCTGTTGCTGATCGGCGCGATTGTCCGAACGCAGAAGCATATCGGCGTAGCTATCCACCGGAGACGCTTGGACCGAGGTAGCGGCCACCTGCGACGCGCCGGATAAAGCACTCCCGATCAGGGTGCTTGCAGGAGAAGCGAGCAACACTGCACCCACAACCGACGCTACCGCCCACGCCAAAAAACCGTGAGCTGTATCGCGAAACTGGACTTCGGTGGTGTGAATGCCCGTCCACTTGGTACGAAGGCGACCGGCTAGGTAGCCTCCGACAGCAGACGAAATCATCGCCATAACGATGAAGTATAGCCCCGTACCTATTTCGAACGTTGATGAAGAAACGCCTCGACCGCCCCAGGGGGAAACGACTGCAAAGCCCATCCCCGCACCAAAGGACAAAAGAAGCAGGGTCAACGCGCAGGAGGCCGCAGCGCCTGCTATAACCGCCGCCCAACTTACTCCTGAAGTCGTGGGCTCTATTCGTTCAGTCGAAACTGCTCCGGTGCTTTGCTCCATGTAGTCCTCCAGCTTTTCCTGCCCACAAAATGCGCGGCTGGAACAAATGGTTCCGAAAAGCCTGAGTTTTTCTCGTGGCTCGAGGAGATCAGCACCTGCGGGGATATCGGCCTGGCACGAGCGCGGGGTCTTGACGCATGGCTGTCATCAAGGTCCTTCGCCAACAGTTTATCCTTGGGGCGCGGCGACCAGTGTTCACGCTGATATAGGAACCAACGCCGGAAGCTCTTGGTTAGTTTGCAAGCCCGAGTGGAGCCTGGAAGCTTGACGTCATGGACGAGGATCGGATTGCGTGAACGGCCAAGAATGTGACCGGTAAACCTGAGCGTACGGTCGGCGACATGGCTGGAGATGCTGACGCCACGGGCATCCGGCAGGCGGCGGGCAAAGTGGAAGATCTATACGGCCAGGCCAAAGAAGCAGCACGTAACGCTACCGACAGCGCGGCAAGCTACGCCAAGCAGGTTTATCGCCAAAGTAGCGATGGCTCACAGGCGGTTGCGAAGCTCGTGCAAAACAATCCGCTTGGATCGCTGCTGATCGCAGGCGGTGTCGGGTTCGCACTGGCGCTATTGCTGAGACAGCCTGCACCCCGGCAGCGTCGCGGGCGGTATTACGATTGAGCAAAGGGTCTCCACTAACCCGGAGCGGCTACTGAAGGAAACGGCGATGAGTTCAACAGAATTGCCACGCCATATAGTCGACCGCTTTGAGCGTCGCTGGGCGAAAAAAATGGAACAGCAGGCGCGCGCTTGGAAAAGCGTCAGGAGCGAGTCGCGCTCGCTTACCAATCAAGGCATTCCCGTCATTCGCCGGGTGGCGCGTTCGCGGCCGCCACAAAAGTCAACTTGAGGGGCTCCGTCTGCCTTTGCAGATGCGACGGGGTAATAGCTCCCACAGCCGCTTGTTGGAACAAAGTTCAACCCCGTAGTTGTTTCTGCCATGACTGATCCGATCGAAGAAATCGTCGCGCCTGCCGCCATTGAGCGCGCCATGAGCGTTTTCGAGCAGTTCAAGGATCGCGATCATTGCGAGCTCAGTCAGGCTCGCAAGGCCCTTCGCGAGTACGTCTTCGGGCAAGTCGCCAAAGGTGAGACCGACGAGAAAAGACTGGTTGTGTCTGGTCTGACGCATTTAAAGCAGCTTGAAAAGCAGGCGGCCAAGTGAAAATTAGGTCTCATTCAGAAAGCCTCCTGGTTGAGTTAGACGTTGTTTCGAAGTGGAAGATCTTTCCCGGCGACCTCGATATCGCCCTACATTGGGGACCTGACACTGACGTCCGTGTCGAGCAGGTTGGGGAGGAGATCAGCTCGCATGTGCTCGTGTCTGCGGCTGACGACGCTGGGGTTCGCGTGATTCACGCAACGAAGGAATGGCCGGTCCGCGAGGTCAAGAAGGTCCTGAAAAAAGGGTGGCCCGGGGCACCAGGATCGACACGAAAATTTAGTTTACTACCGGCCGAGGCAACTGATCTGGCCCCTTACAAGGGCTTCACACCGCCGCCTCCAGCTTTTGATCGGCGGATGTATTCGCCACCTCCTCGGTCACAACCTGAAAGCGGACGAGTTGAGTCGGCCCGAACGCGGTTGAGATTGCAACATCGGCAGCATCCCGTCCCCTCCCAATGACGACGCGGCCGATCCGGGGATGGTTGTGTCTTGCATCAAACGTGAACCACCGGCCATCGAGAAACGCCTCGAACCAGGCGCTGAAATCCATCGGTGCCGGATCGCGTGGTACGCCGATATCACCAAGATATCCGGTGCAATAACGGGCCGGGATATTCAAGCAGCGGCAGAGTGCCACGGCCAAATGCGCGAAGTCTCGACACACACCGCGCCTTTCCTGATGCCCCTCGGACGCGGTGCGATCTGGTCGCGCGTGGTGGTAGCCGAATTCAAGTTGATTATGCACGTAGTCGCAGATCGCCTTCACGCGCTGCCAGCCGCCGACGATGGATCCGAACTGTTGCCACGCGAGTTGAGACAGCTTCTCCGTATCGCAATAGCGGCTACCTAGAAGATAAACGAGCGCTTCGTCGGGCAGACAGTCGATCGGCCACTGCTCGGCACGCGGTGAGACTTCATCGGGAAGTCCATTGTCGGAGATAACAAACTCATTGCGAATTTCGAGAAGACCTGCCGGGGCCGCAAGTCGGGTGCAAACGTTCCCAAACAGGTCGCGATAGTCACGCGAAGGAATTTCGTTGGACAGCTGGATGCGATGCTCTGTCAAAAGATCAGCTCCCCGTTCTGGCCGCACGCTCAGCATCAGCAGCATCGGCGTCTCCTGAGAGCACTGAAAGGCGATGTCGTAGCCGGCTCGGATTTTCACAAGTCACTCCATTGAAAGGGATGCGCACGATGGCCGGCTCAAGAAAAAGCCCCCGCGACGCTGCGTGGGGGCAATGGTGCCTGGTCCCATGAACGCTATTTGTTTGGGCGCATCGTCACATTTTAATGTCCCTTGGCCAGCTTCGTTCCAAACCTACCATTTTTGCCGGCCATACCAATCGTTGACCTCTTTCGTAGCCTGATCCTTGGCATAGCCGTAACGCTGTTGCAGGCGGCCTTCGAGCTGATCCTGCTTCCCATTGATGACGTCGAGGTCATCATCGGTTAGTTTGCCCCATTGCTCCTTCACCTTACCCTTGACCTGCTTCCAGTTACCTTCGACGCGATTCCAGTCCATCTTCATCACTCCTTTTTTCGGGATAACCTTTAACGAAGGCCCTAGCATTCTCGTTCCCGGATGAGGTGGAGTGTTTAGTGTCTGCAAACGGGTAGGTCTGGAACTTCGTTCACGGCTCCGTATTGCCTTGCATAGCTTTTACCCAAACGCGGAGCCAAATCATGTCTGAGAAGGACCTGAGCGACCTGTTCGTCGATACGTTGAAGGACATCTATTACGCGGAGAAGCAGATCTACAAATCGTTGCCAAAGATGGCTAAGGCCGCGGCGTCCGACCAGTTACGGGAGGCTTTTGAGAAGCATCACGACGAGACCGAAGGACAGATCGAACGCCTCGAAAAGATCTTCGAGCTTCTCGGCAAGCCGGCGCGCGGCAAGAAGTGCGATGCTATCGAGGGCATCCTCGACGAAGGCAAGGAAGTCATGGACGAGTACGCTGATACTCCGGCACTCGACGCGGGCCTTTTGGCGGCGGCTCAGGCGGTCGAGCATTACGAGATTTCGCGCTATGGCACTTTGAAAAGCTGGGCTGACAAGTTGGGTCACAAGGATGCGGTCAAGCTGCTCGATCAAACGTTGGCGGAGGAAAAGAAGACGGACGAAGCGTTGAGCAAGCTGGCGGTTTCCGCCGTGAATGCCGAAGCGGCCTGACGGGCGTTCGACGAAAAGGCTCATGGTGTCCCCGCCCCTTGCATCGAACATTCGCCGCAGGCGTTAGCGCAATCAAGAGGCGATGAGGCCTGCGTCGGCACTTGCTGTACGAGGTGCCGACCTTGGCTAGTGCCTTTGCCTCTCGACCTCGAACGTAAACCGAGCCTGGAGGACCGGCCCGCTGTCATCCCGGACTTCGATGGCCATAGGACGCCTTGTCCCGTCGCGATGAGACTGCACGGCGTCCCGCGCCATGTCCGCGAGGGAGCGGGCTGCCTCTTCCTGGACGGATACAATGGTGGGGAGTTCGAGCCCCTCCTCGTCGGTGGCGATTTCGTCTCCGTGGCGCATGTCGAAATAGTAGCGTGGCATATTCACCAAGCCTCGCTTGTTGGCGTTTCGCAGAAATTAGCAACGAGAGAGGCAGAAGGCCAGACTATCGCTTCTCTCATTTCTGGCGCGGCTTGCGCGCGAGAAACGCTTTTTGAGCTGCCTCCAATTACTCAAAATGACTATCCCTCTCAATTTTAGCTGCGTGAGGCTTTTACTAAACGCGCGGTGATCCTTTTCGAATTGAAGCTGCAGTAGCATCCCCAATCTGCTCAGTGCCAAGGGCATCGACGAACGCTTTCGGGAATTGATCTCCGACCTATTCGGTTGCATCTCTCTCGACCGAGGATAAGGACCAGCGTACTCGTATCGAGGCTACAGGCTTCGGTTCGCGTCGCTTCGTATGACGTGGTCAGCAGGCGTGAGTTCTGGAACCGGTGCGCGCTGGCGCGCGTTGGGCCGACGTTAGGAGAATTATAGCCCCTTGACAGCACAATCAAAAGCGGACGGGATTGGCGACGCACGAAGTCTCCAGCTGCTCATAGATGCTATTGTTGATTACGCGATCTTCATGATCGACCTGGACGGCGTTGTGCGGAGCTGGAATTCCGGCGCCGTACGATTGAAAGGCTATTCGGCCGACGAGATCATCGGGAAATCTTTCTCGGTTTTTTATACGCCCGAGGATCGCGCGAACGGCCTTCCGCAGCGAGCCCTGCAGATCGCTCGAGAGAGCGGCCGCTTCGCCTCAGAGGGCTGGCGCGTACGCAAGGACGGGAGTCACTTTTGGGCGCTTGTGGTCCTCGACGCCATCCGTGACGAAGACGGCGAACTGATTGGCTTTGCCAAAGTCACTCGCGACATCACCGAACGGCAACAGGCACACGAAGATCTGCTCCAAAGCGAACGACGCTACCGCCAACTGATCGAGGCGGTTGTCGATTACGCGATCTTTCAGCTCGATCCGCAAGGAAACATCACGACATGGAATCCAGGAGCTCAGCGCATCAAGGGTTACGCGCCGGACGAAATCATCGGAAAGCATTTCAGCCAATTCTACACACCGGGCGACCTTGAGCTGGGAATCCCCAAGCATGCGCTGGCGGAAGCTGCAGAAAAGGGACGGTTTGAAGCCGAAGGTTGGCGCGTTCGCAAAGACGGTACGAAATTCTGGGCCTCGGTCGTCATCGATCGCATCAAAGACGATGCCGGCAACCTCGTTGGTTTTGCCAAAGTCACGCGCGATATCACTGAGCGCCGAGTGGCTCAGGAGCAACTTAGAGAAGTGCAGGAGCAGCTCGTTGCCTCACAAAAGCTGGAGGCGGTGGGCCAACTCTCAGGCGGCATCGCCCACGATTTCAATAACCTCCTGATGATTGTGACCGGTAATCTGGAAACCGCTGAACGCCACGCTCGTCAACTCGGTGGGAACGCAAATCTCCAACGCGCCCTCGCCCATGCTAAGCGCGGTGCGCAGCGGGCGGCAGCGCTGACCAGCCGGCTCTTGGCGTTTTCGCGACGCCAGCCCCTCGATCCAAAGCCGCTCAACCTGAATAATTTTCTCAACGCCCTGCAGGAATTCCTGCAACGGACACTGGGCGAGCGGATCGAGGTTCAGACCGTCGGCAGCGCCGGCCTTTGGCTGATCGAGATCGATACAAACCATCTCGAATCGGCAATCGTCAACCTCGCGATCAATGCGCGCGATGCTATGCCGGACGGAGGAAAACTCACCGTGGAAGCCGTCAATATATCGGCGGATGAGTGGTATTGTCGCCTAAACCCGGAAATTGTGCCGGGCCAATACGTTGTGCTCAGCGTGACAGATACCGGCGCCGGAATGAGCGAAGATACCCTGAATCACGCCTTCGAGCCATTTTTCACAACCAAGGAAGCGGGCCAAGGCACGGGCCTTGGATTGAGCCAAGTCTACGGCTTCGTCAAACAATCCGGCGGCCATGTGAAAATCTACAGCGAAGTCGGCCAGGGAACGACGATCAAGATGTACTTCCCGCGCTATCAAGGCGCATCGGCGCCGCTATCCGATGAGCCCGAGGAGCCCTTCCCGGAAGGAGACAAGCTTGAGGCCATCCTCGTTGTGGAGGACGATGCCGACCTTCGTACCTACGTTGCGGACGTGCTTCGCAACCTCAACTATAAGGTCATTGCCGCATCGAGCGCGCAATCGGCCCTTACCATCCTTATGCAAGACGAGCCGTCGATCGATTTAATGCTCACAGACGTGGTGATGCCAGGAATTAATGGGCGCGAGCTCGGCAAGCGCGCAGCGCAAATCCGGCCGGGGTTGAAGGTCCTCTATATGACGGGGTACTCGAGCAATGCGGTTGTGCATCAAGGCCGGTTGGATGAAGGTGTCGACCTCGTTGAAAAGCCGGTCTCGCAAGCAAAGCTTGCCCTTCGGGTACGCCAACTGCTGGATCGCCGTTGAGATATTTGAGCAAAGTTAGTACCCCCCACCGACAGAGCCCGATGTGAAGCACGGTGCTTCTCACCTTGCCTGCACGGAGAGCCTATGCCGGTCGGTTTCTTCCAATGAAGCCGCCAAAGAAGTTATCTGGGCGGCCGCAACTCGGGCGAATGAGCCCAATCATCCAGATGAGAGGCGGTATCGGCTTGACTGGCTTTCTTGAGCAGTTCGTCTTTCTCAGGTCCGGGTCTCAGGCGGGAAGCTCTCTCGCGGGCTTCTTTGGCAAATGAGGCGAGGCGATCCTTGAAGGAGATGATTTGTTTAAACCTGCGTCGACGCTGCATCACACAACCTCATGGCTTACGGGTCCTAACCGTAGGGTTTGCATTTCCAACTGATCCTAATATGCCGACATCGGCCGGTCAGTTCCAATGTGAACAAAAATCAAATTAGCATCGAGCGGGTGGTAGCGTTCCGGCCGCGCCCTCGAAAAAATCGAATGTCACGGCGATGCAAAGCGAAAAAGTGCATAGCGGCAGTCAAGTCCGCCTGCATTCGTGTAAACAGCGGAACATTCGCATTCGCTGGATCGCGCAATACCTCACACAGGGCAGGTCCAGAAGGTGCTGAGGTCCGGAGAGACCTCCTTCGAGTACGAGCGGCAGATGCAGCCACGACCAAAGCTGGGGCAGTAGGTCTCCCTGCTGGAGATCGACCATCAGCTTCGACAGCCTTCTTGATGTTTCTCAACGAGGTCCTGCGGACCCTACTGACTGCAGCGCAACCGATCTTTTTGGAGTAGTTCGCTCCGGCGGAGCTTGATCTTGATAACCATATTTTAAAAACGAAAGCCTAAAACTCAGTTCCCTCGCGTTTTCGTTTCAAGTCGAGGTAGCTGTGATGTCCTATGGTGCCCAAGCTTACGCGCGTACTTCTCAGACAACGGCGACTCCCCGCGAGATTGAGGCGCAAGCGCTGTTAAAGCGCCGCGAGACAGTTGCGGGAAATCCAGACCAATTGGACGGGCCCTGACCAGAATTTGCATAAAGCCCTGATTTTTAATCGGAGATTGTGGTGCATCTTTTTTGCGGAGGCGGAATCAAACGAGAGTCCAAATTCGCTGGAAGTTCGTCAAGGGATTGCCAATATCGCCATTTTCGTTTTTGCACGAACCTTCGAAATGCAGACGGAGCCGGATCCAGCGAAGCTGACGCCCCTGATTGATATCAATTGTAACATCGCTGCGGGACTGGCCGGTCGGCCCTTGAGAATGCCGCGGACGTGCGATGGCCGTACCGCGCTCGGTCTCCATTCGGCGGGCGAATTGCCACCGACGATCAGTTAGGCCGCAATCAGTGCGGCTTTGCCTCTGTTTCCCGCGCCAGCTTCGTCCACTCTGCAGCAAGCTCCAGCCAGCCCTCTTTAAAAGGGCTCGCGGTCATCCGAGCCATTTGATGGCATAGCTCGGCTTGGACCCGGTAGTGCTCTGCTAGAACGGCAGAAGGAGCTACATCGGACAAGCGCAGTCTCATCGCCAGAAGTCCTTTATCCGTTATCGTGATGCTAGATTATAGGCCCCGTGGCCCGCATGTCGTGCTCCCTGGCCATCGCGGTGCGCCGTTAGGTGCCGCCGCCTGGACGGGCGCCGGTTCGGCGTATACTCGGGTCGCTGCGGGCTGGACGATCCAATCTACGCTCCGATGTTGGTTACTATCGGAACATACCCAAACTGGCCGGCTCCGGGAATCGAGCAGCGCGCGGCTAATTCCGCCTCAGACCTGCTTTCGTTCCTTGTCCGCAAACCACTCTACGTTCCGGACCTCATAGGCCTTAGTGCCGCCTGGCGCATCGACCAGCACCGTTGTTCCCTTGATCTTACCGATCAATGCCCGAGCGATCGGTGAGGTCACCGAAATCTTCCCCTCGCTCGGGTCGGCCTCGGGCTCACCAACGATCTGCCAGATCCGCTTCTGACCGGTGTCGTCATCAATCAGCGTCACTGTGGCGCCGAACTTGATCATATCGCCGGAAAGCTTCGATACGTCGACGATTTCGGCGCGCGCGAGCTTGTCTTAAGTCAGCGATTCGAGTCTCATTCAGCTCTTGCTCCGCGAGCGCAGCCTGGTATTCCGAGTTCTCAACCAAGTTGGCCTCGTCGGAGATCGCTTGCCGGATTCTCCGAACAAGGCTAGGTCTCGCGACTCGAATGCGGCGCCTCAGCTCCTCTTCCAGGGCAATATGACCCGCAGCGGTCACAGGAAGTCTTGTCATCGAACCCTTCCATAGACTAATTCGGAAGAGGCTTGAATGCGGGATCGACCAACGCCCTCCCAAACGCGCCAACCATAGCCGCCGCTTCATGGTCTCCGCGATCGTCGAGGACGCGATAGAGCATTTGTACTCTCTCTCGAAATGCAGCCAGAAGAGATGGATCTCGTTCGCACAGGACGCCTGCGATACAGAGAGCAAGCGCTTCCGTACCCATCTTGATCTGAGCCAACGAACCTACAGTCATCCCTATGTTCCTCCCGACCCGATTTTATGGCTTCTCCCAAACTGCTTCAGAGCTTCAACTCAAAAGGGAATGTAGACGCCAATAAGCCTTCAAAGACTGACTGTTGCTCACGCAGGCGTCTCTCCACGCATTCTCGCTCAGCATTGGATAACTGGGTTTGCAGCAGCTTTCGGCAGCGCCAGATTTCATTCCGCAAGGATCTGATCTCACTCAAGCTGTCATCTATCGTAGTCATCGGCCGCCCCGACTTGGTGTCAAAGCGAGCTTCTTGAACACCGATCAACCGTGCAATTCTTCAGCAAGCCGTCGCTCTATGAAGCTGCGTTCAACATCAGTCAGCTGTGTCGTCAAGAGCTTGCGATATCGCCGCACGTTTGCCTCGCGGGTCCACCGCGAATGATCCTCTGCGCGCGACGCCTGCATCGACCGGTACCGCCTCGTCCCGGCGTGCCTGCTGGTGATGCGCTGCGGCGTTTGAAAAGCAGTGCATTCAAGCTTGCTGAAACGAGGAAGCCGCATGGCCATTCCCCCGCGGGGCGGTGGATCGCTGTCGCCGTCCAATTGCTTAAGCGCCGTCAGAATGTCATCCAGACGGAGCCTGTGCCGGATCCCCGGCACTTCACGCAAGGCCGGCTGGCATTCGACCACGTACATATCCGACGCCCAGGATGAGAGGATCAATCGCTTCTCATCTGTCGAAAGCGCGGCATCGTTCAAGACATCGTCGGGTGAATCGTAGTGGGATACAGGGTGGAAAGAGGGTCCAACATTGTTGGCGGTGCGATCTGCCTGGCTCATATCGTGTCTCCTTTTGCTCCTTTCTCGAGAGACGGGTTAATGCGAGACTGGGTTGAAGGCGGAGGCGGCGAAACCGCCACCGCCCAACTTCAGTTTGTGTTGACCGCAATATGCTTGACGTTCGAGGTCGACCGCTCGGACTTCGGAATCGTCACAGTCAGGACGCCGTTCTTGAAATCCGCCTTGGCCTTGTCTTCCTCAACTCCATCCAGTGGAATCTGACGTGCGAACGCGCCGTAGTAGCGCTCAGTGACGAATTTCGATTCGTCACTCCGCTCGGCCTTCTTCTCGCCGCGGATTGAAAGAACGCCGTTGGCGATTTCAACCTGAACGTCCTTTTCGCCGAGACCCGGAAGTTCAGCGGAAACAGTCACAACCTTGTCGGTTTCGCTGAGTTCGAGCCGAGGCCAGCCGAATTGGCCTTCCATCACCGGACTGCCCACCCTGCTGAGCGGACCGAACCCGCGAAAGACATCGTCGAACAGACGGTTCATCTCGCGATGAAGCGTGAAAAACGGATCGAAAGCGTCGTGCCCTGTTGAGAGCTGTTGACCTTTCGTCCATGGAACAAGATCACGAAAACCCATGATATCCTCCTTGACTTGAAGGTGGTCGACACGCGGACAATTGCTGCCCGCGCGACGAGATCAGGCGAAAGGCGGGCTAAGCTGCCTTCTGCGTGATTTGCCCGGCTGGGGCGCCACCGCCGATGGCGATGCGCCGGGGCTTCATGGCCTCGGGGATCTCGCGCACGAGCTCGATCCGGAGCAGGCCGTTGTCAAACGCCGCTGTCTTCACCTGGACGTAGTCAGCCAGATTGAACTGCCGTTTGAATGGCCGGGCCGAAATGCCCTGGTAGAGATATTCGCGCTGGTCCTTATCCCCCTTGCGGCCTTCCACGGTGAGCACGTTCTGCTCGGCCGTCACAGCGATCTCATCGGGGCCGAATCCGGCCAGCGCCAGCGAGATCTGGTAACGATCTTCACCGAGCCGCTCGATGTTGTAAGGCGGGTAGTTGTCCTCGGTCCTGTGCTGGGTTTCGTCGAGGAGATCGAAAAGGCGGTCGAAGCCGATGGTCGAACGCCACAGGGGAGCGAAATCATAGGTCCTCATAGCCAAGTCCTCCTGAGAGCAAGATGGATACGAAGGAGCGCAAGACACCACCGTCCGGCGCCCTGTTTAGTCCGCCGGACCCAAAGCTGGCGCCCGGCACCGCTGCAAGCGGCAAAAAACGACTTAGAAGAAGGGATATCAATTTCAAGGGCGCGTCGAGAATTTTTTGCAACGATTTTCCATCGATTAATTTTGCGTTGCAGCTTATGCAGCGAGACCTCGGGCCAGGCTTCGGCCTCGCTCCGTGAGCGCGTCAGCCGGCGGCGTTTCTTCGGTCGAGGGGCTGGGATCGTCGCGCAGTTTTTTTGCAATGCAGAATGACCCGCCGCTCGTTCGCGATCAGGAAACTGTGTGGAGCAGCGAAATATGTCGCGAGAGCAGCGAAGCCAATCTCGATTGGATTTTACGTCGGAACGGCGATTTCGCAAATCAGCCCTTCCGCACGCCAGTCGAAGAGCACCTTGCCGCCAAGTGGCCTGATGGTTCCTTCGATGAGGCGACTACCGAAGCCCTTGCGTTCGGGCGCATTTACTTTCGGACCGCCCAATTCGGTCCAGCGGAATATTACCTGTCCATCCTCGGTGCGCGACCACGTCAATGCAATCCGGCCTTTCGCGTTCGATAGCGCTCCATACTTGGCAGCGTTGGTTGCCAATTCATGCAGAACCACAGCAATCGCCTGCGCAGCGGTGGGTTCTAATACGGTTTGCAGACCCTCCATCACAATCCGCTTGTCGTGGCTCTCCTGGAGATAAGGAGCAAGCTCCTGCTTGGCGATCGCCGAGACTTCCGCTCCTGTCCACCGCGCTTCAACGAACAGCGAGTGAACATTTGCCATCGCTTGGATGCGCCCGCTGATCACTTCCTTGAGGCGCTCGCAGGTGTCGGACTGAGAAAGATTGATGATTGCCTGTACGTTCGCGAGGATGTTCTTGCTTCGGTGCTCCGCCTCGCGCGCCAGAACGCTAATCTGCTCCTGAGCTCGCTCGTGCTCGGTAATATCCCTCGCAATCTTTGATGCGCCAATGATGTTGCCGTGGGCATCTTTGACGGGAGAAATGGTCAGCGAAACGACGATTGAGCTACCATCTTTACGTCGCCGAACGGTCTCAAAATGGTCGATGCGCTCACCTCGTCGGATGCGGGTTAAAATCTCGCGTTCTTCGCTTTGTCGGTCCTCCGGGATCACAAGTGTAATGGGCTGGCCGATCGCCTCGGCGGCCGAATAGCCGAAGATGCGCTCAGCCGCCCTGTTCCAGCTTGTAATAATGCCGTCCAGATTTTTGCTAACGATCACATCGTCGCTATTCTCAACTGTAGAGGCCAGCAGATTGGCCAAGCGCTCGGCACGTTCCAGGGCCGGCTCGCTGACGAGCGGTTCGCGTTGAAGCCCCGACTGTTCTTTAGGCGCCAATGGGGACCCCCAAAACCCGGATGTGCACTGCAGTAGGTGCGCCAATCATAGCACTGAACGCAAAGGCAAGAAGTCTCCATTGGCACGGTTTCAGCGGAAATTGTCGGTGCCTTCGTCCAACTCGCATCCATCCGGCTATGGCTGGCTGCGCTTTTCGAGTTCGCGCCCTTAGGTCGTCCGGCCGGGCCGACCACCTAGATGGGGACGATGATCCGTTACCGTTTTCAATGGCCAACATGAGCAAGAAAGCTTTCCAGCGCAACGCGGACTGCACTTTGGCGTCATCTAACCCGCTCGGCCAACGGCGCAAGTGAACGCCGGTCTCGTCCGCGTTCTATCCCAGGGTTCTCTGCTGCAGCCCAGGCGTGGCGCCAGTCTCAGCGCCAACGCCGAAGATCATCGAGTCGAAATTCCGAAGCCGGCAGCCTCGCGGTGGCAGGCCGCGCTAACTCACCTGAATCTTGCGCGGCTTGGCTTGCTCCGCTTTGGGCAGCACGATCGTAACCACGCCATCTTTCATTTGGGCGCTGATCTTGCTCTGGTCGACCTTGTTGGAAATCTGAAAGCTGCGCGCGTAGTGGCCTACGTTGTATTCGGTGTAGACGGGCTGCATTCCCTCATACTTCGAGAAATCAATCCGACCTTCAATGGTGACGATGTCATCCTCGACGCTCGCCTCGATGCTATTACGGTCGACGCCCGGCATCTCCAGCACGACCGTCAGCGCCTCGGGAGTCTCGAATATGTCCGTCACTGGCACGAATGCGCGTCCCGGCGTCGTGCCTTCGGTTTTCTTCTCGACCTCGCGTTTCTGCTGGACCTGTAGTTCCTGGGACTCTGCCACAGTAGCCTCCTTAGCTTACCTTGATGGAACGCGGCTTATCGGCCTCTGCCCTTGGTATGAACAGCGCGAGGATGCCATCGCGATATTCTGCTTTGATTTGATCAGGTTCGATCCGAATCGGGACCGATAACGTCCGGTCAAACACGCCACTGATACGCTCGCGGCGATGGACGCTTGCCTGCTCGCCATAGGCGATCGTCTTTTTGCCCCGGATGCGAATGGTATTGTCCTTTGCTTCGATCTCCAGATCGTTTTTGTCGACACCAGGCAGTTCGACGACCGCAACCAGGTCGTCGTCCTTCTGGAATATATTGATTGGCGGGAAACTGCCGATCGCAGCGGTTCCACGTCCCATCCAGTCGCTTGCGACGCGTGCATCAAGTGCGCGCTGCAGAGCCAGCAGCGCTTCAAATGGGTCACTAAAGCCAGCGAACATCTAATCCCTCCATTGACGGCCCAAAAAGGCAAGCACAAGACAGCGACCACCATCAGCGCAATGCGGACCGCGAGTCGCTGCCCGCATTGCTGTTGGGAGCAGCCATCAACTCAAAGTCGGCGAGGTCATATCCCGAGGCGATTTCAGAACACCCCAGGGTGTGATGCTCGGCGACATGAGCGTATCGATCCTCAGTGTCGGCGCCGATGTCTTCCAGTTCATCCAGGGCATTGAATCGAGATACGGGATTGGTGGCAAACGCAGCATATCGGCCGCTCTCGCCACTGCTTCCTCCGGCGAACTTTCCGTCCCCCAAGCGGCTATCGACGGGAGCGTCAAGGCCGATGCAAGCAGCGCTGTCATCAGGCATTGAATGATGCGGCAGTTGGCGCGATCTTTCTCCGCACGAGCGGAGCCAATGGTTTGATCTTTGATCATCTCATCCTCCTATCGTTCGAAAACTTACCCAAGCGATGGTTGCGAGGCTCGAGGCCAGCATGAGCCAATTCAGAGCGGCCCCGCTTTTGCGCAACAGAGCTTCGATCTGCGTGCTCATCGTGATCCCCGTTCTCCTTGTGTGTTAGTCACCTTGTGTAGAGCTTGCGGAGGCGCCCGGCCGTCGCCCGGCCGGGCGCAAGTCTTGTCAGAAGTCCATCGGCGGCGCGGCTGGCGTGTGAGCCTCCGCCTTCTTGGGCTTGTCGGCCACCAGCGCTTCCGTCGTGATCAATAGCGAGGCAATCGAGGCTGCGTCCTGCAACGCCGTCCGGACAACCTTTGCGGGGTCAATCACGCCGGCCTTCACCAGATCCTGGTATTCGCCGGTCGCAGCATTGAAGCCCCAGTTGTAGCTGGCGTTCTCAAGCAGCTTGCCGACCACCAGCGAGCCGTCCTCGCCGGCATTCTGAACGATCTGCCGCGCCGGCACCTGGATCGCCCGGCGCACGATGTCGACGCCTGCCTTCTGGTCGGCGTTCGCCGTCTTGACGCCATCGAGCGCCTTGAGCGCGCGGAGCAGCGCGACACCGCCGCCGGGAAGGATGCCCTCCTCGACCGCCGCGCGAGTTGCGTGGAGCGCGTCGTCGACGCGATCCTTCTTCTCCTTGACCTCCACTTCCGTGGCACCGCCCACGCGGATCACCGCAACACCCCCGGCAAGCTTCGCGAGCCGCTCTTGCAGCTTCTCGCGATCGTAATCCGAGGTTGTTTCTTCGATTTGCGCTTTGATCTGGGCGACGCGCGCGTCGATGTCCTTCTTGGCGCCAGCCCCGTTGACAATAGTGGTATTCTCCTTGTCGACTGCCACCTTCTTGGCGCGACCGAGCATGTTGAGCGTGACGTTCTCGAGCTTGATGCCAAGATCCTCGGAGATCGCGGTGCCGCCGGTGAGGATCGCGATGTCCTCCAGCATCGCCTTACGACGATCACCGAAGCCCGGCGCCTTCACGGCAGCAATCTTGAGACCGCCACGCAGCTTGTTGACGACAAGCGTTGCGAGCGCCTCGCCCTCCACATCCTCGGCAACGATCAGAAGCGGCCTGCCGGTTTGCACCACCGCCTCCAGCAGCGGAAGCATGGTCTGCAGCCCGGAGAGCTTCTTCTCGTGGATCAGAATGTAGGGGTCATCGAGCTCGACCCGCATCTTTTCGGCATTCGTAACGAAATACGGCGAGACGTAGCCGCGGTCGAACTGCATGCCTTCGACTACCTCGAGCTCGGTATTGAGGCTCTTGGCCTCCTCGACCGTGATGACGCCCTCGTTGCCAACCTTTTGCATGGCATCGGCGAGGAAACGGCCGATCTCCGTGTCGCCGTTGGCCGAGATCGTCCCGATCTGCGCGATCTCGTCATTGGACGTGACCTTCTTGGCATGCGCCTTCAAGTCGCTGACAATTGCTTCCACCGCGAGATCGATGCCGCGCTTGAGGTCCATCGGATTCATGCCGGCCGCGACCGATTTCGTGCCTTCCTTGACGATGGCCTGCGCCAGCACGGTCGCAGTGGTGGTGCCGTCGCCAGCGAGATCGTTGGTCTTGGACGCCACCTCGCGCACCATCTGGGCGCCCATGTTCTCGAACTTGTCTTCCAGCTCGATTTCCTTGGCGACGGTGACGCCGTCCTTGGTGATGCGCGGCGCTCCGAACGACTTTTCGATCACTACGTTGCGCCCCTTGGGACCGAGCGTGACCTTCACCGCGTTCGCCAGTGTGTCCACTCCCCGCAGCATCCGCTCGCGGGCCTCGGTCGAAAACTTCACGTCCTTGGCAGCCATGTTCAAATCTCCTTTCTCTTATGACTGTCAGTTTTTCAGCAGCGTCAGGCGGCCTTCTTCAACTTGCCGCTGTGTTCGACGATGCCCAGGAGATCGCTCTCCTTCATGATCAGCAGATCCTGGCCATCGATCTTCACCTCGGTCCCCGACCATTTGCCGAACAAGACCCGGTCGCCGATCTTCACATCGAGCGGGACCAATTGGCCTTGCTCATTCCGCGCGCCGGGACCCGCAGCGATGATCTCGCCTTCCTGCGGCTTCTCCTTTGCGGTGTCAGGAATGATGATGCCCCCGGCGGTCTTTTCCTCGGCATCAATGCGGCTCACGAGCACACGGTCGTGCAGCGGACGGAAATGCATGCACATCCTCCTTAACGGTCTAGCGATGTCATTTAACCGGAGCCGTTAACCAGCCCCCGGCGGAAAAACCACCTAGGAGCAGAAAAAATCCGATTCAAGGGGAACGACGAAATTTTTTGGCGCTCCCACTAAGCGACTGTCAACGTGCGGCTTGCAGCGGCGACCCAGGGGATGCACGAAAACACTGCATAAGATTGGTTTGGTTGACGGTCCGACCGGTGCGGGGCTATCTCTGCTGTCGGCATGGTCCCGGATCAGGCTAGCCGCGGGGGTGCTGTTGCTGGCAGCGCATCGCGCATTGCCGCTGCATGCGACGATGACTTGGCCGGCATCAAGGCGTACGCGTCGTTGGTGGTGATCGAATTTGGTGCCTGGTAACTTGGAAACAGATCGCCGCGTGACTACGTACTAAAACCGAAAGTGCGAACCCTACGGTTAGGACCCGTAAGCACGAGGTTGTGTCATGAAGATTCGCCGCCGTTTTAGACAAACCATTACCCTCGAAGAACGGCTCGCCGACGAAGCCAAACGCCTTAGAGACGAAGCAAAAAAGCTTCCTCCAGGGCCGGAGCAGGCAGAGCTTCTACGAAAGGCTCGCGAAAACGAAATGGTAGCCGAAGTAGCTGGCTGGATCACGTCTCCCGGACTCCAGCCGCCGAAGTGAGGCGACCTCAGTTGACTGATCATCCGCATCGGACCGGCCTTACGTGCGAGGCCGGCTAGGCCGCGTGTACTCATTAGTCAGAGCGCCTGCGTCAGGCGCGCGTCTGAAGCCCACTTGTCAGACGCTAGCGGCGCAGCCGGACGTTTATTGTCTCTCGGAGGGTGGGTCGGACTGGCTCTCGGAAGGGAGATCCGCTTTGTGCCGGCCCAACAGGATGGATGGATCAGACTCCGCTAAAACCTTCTTCGCGAACCTGATAACCTCCCGAGCGCGCTCGATCTCATCGCGATCATAGTCGCGAGGTCGAAAAATCTGGACTTTAGGCGCTGGGCGAGATTTTTCGGGCATGGAATGTCAAGCCGTGACCGAACTTGAAACGCAAAAAGACCTATTTGAGTTTCCTTATTTCGCGGAGAAAGGCAAGACGAACTTCCTGGCGGTGCAGACTCCGCTCGCATTCCGTCATCATCTGTTGGCGCTGTTGGGCAAGGTCACGACTGCGGGCGATGGCCCGGTTGGCAGCATCCAACAATTCCTGAGTTTCCAGGCTAAACGCCTCAACCATCGCGCGCTCCTTCTGCGTTTGCAGGCGGGAGCGCAATCGGTCTCTCAGCCACCGACGCCTACGGACAGAGCCGAAGCCGGTGATGCCGAGACAATATACCCTTTGCCACAAAGTTCCTAACTCGGATTTGGCCGTTCGGTTCCAGCCATCATTTGGCGCCCGCCATGTTGAGCCCGTCCACCGAGCCGTGATTCAAGCTCCTGATCGGGGGAGCGAAGCAAGCGCTACGAACTCACTGACGATGAGTGGGCTGCTATCAAGACAATGCTACTGAACAAACCGCGCGGCAGGCCACGGGTGAATGACTGACGAGTTCTCAACGGAATCTTCTGGGTCTTGCGATCGGGAGCGCCATGGCGCGACCTGCCGGAGGCGTTCGGCCCATACACCACCTGCTACAACCGATTCGTCCGCCGGCGGCGGGCTGGTGTCTGGAGCCGCATCATAGACGCACTCGCCGCTGCCCATGATGCCGCTGTCCAGATGATCGACACTTCCATTGTGCGCGTGCATCAGCATGGAGCCTGCATCACAAGGAACCAGCGCCAATCGATGGGAAGGTCACCCGGTGGTTTGACGAGCAAAATTCATGCGGTGGTCGACAGAATGGCATCGGTACGGCTGGCGTTGAGCCCCGGCGAGGGACACGACGTTCGACTTGCCGGAAAATTGCTATCTCGATTGAAATCCGGGTCAATGCTGCTTGCCGACCGTGGCTATGACGCCGACTGGATCAGAGAGCTTGCCATGAAGAAGGGCGCGTGGGCCAACATCCCGCCCAAAGGCATCGCAGTGATCCGATCTGCTTCAGCCCTTATCTCTATCGCGCTCGCAACCAGGTCGAGCGGTTCTTCAACAGGATCAAACAATGTCGTCGGGTGGCGACGCGCTATGACAGGCTTGCTGCCAACTACCTTGCCTTCGTTCAACTCGCGTCAATCAGGCTATGGTTGCGCCTTAATGAGTCCGCGTCCTAGCACTACTTTGGCAGATTTTTAGCAACGCGGGGATTCCCAAATCAGTTTTTCTGTGACTCATGGGTTGTCGGCTGTTGGAGGGCCGACCATGGGGAAGGCGACATCGGATTGGGGAAACGAACTCGAGCATTGGCTGAAGCCGTTCCTGGATCGGTTGGGTCACAAGACCCGGCAGCGGATGTGTCCGCTTTATGTTGCGGGGTTGATCGGCCCTGGTGAGCGGAAAAGCGTTCAGCCGATGGCGGAACGCTTTGCAGTGACCAACTACGATCAGCTGCACCATTTCATTGCCGATGGCGTCTGGGACGCGACTGCGCTGGAGACAGAACTGTTCATTCAGGCCGACCGGCTTGTCGGCGGCAAGGATGCGGTGCTGGTCATCGATGACACCGCGATGCCGAAGAAGGGCGAACGCTCGGTTGGTGTCGCTGCGCAATATGCCTCGGCTCTTGGCAAAACAGCAAATTGCCAAACCTTGGTATCACTGACGCTTGCGCGCCGTGAGGTGCCGGTGATGATCGCATTGCGTCTCTTCCTACCAGAGAGTTGGACAAGCGATGCCGCACGTTTGAAGCGAGCAGGCGTGCCGGTCGAATACCGAACGCCACGATCCAAGCCTGAGATCGCTTTGGCCGAGATTGATCGCGCGATAGCAGCCGGCGTGCGCTTCGGTTGTGTGTTGGCGGATGCAGGATACGGCCTCAGCGCGCCGTTTCGACAAGGGCTCACGGCACGCGGGCTGGCCTGGGCCGTTGGTATCCCTCGCCACCAGAAGGTGTACCCGGTCGACGTCAAGCTGATCTGGCCGGTTGCTGCGCGAGGTCGCCCCCGTAAGCGGTTCATTCCAGACATCCTGTCGAAGCCAGCCGAAGACATGCTCGCCGGTTCAAAGTGGCAAACTGTGAGCTGGCGAGACGGGACCAAAGGCCGATTGAAAGCTCGTTTTGCCGCAATTCGGGTTCGGATCGCCGATGGACCACCGCAGCGGATCAAGGACAAAGGCCAGCAGCATCTTCCCGGCGAGGAGGCTTGGCTGATCGGCGAACACAGGACGTCGGGGGAAAAGAAATACTATCTCGCGAACCTGCCCGCTGCCGCAGATCTGCGCACATTAGCTGCCACCATCAAGTCACGATGGATTTGCGAGCAGGCTCATCAGCAGGCGAAAGAAGAACTCGGGCTTGATCACTTTGAGGGGCGATCCTGGCAAGGTCTTCATCGTCACGCGCTGATGACCATGATTGCCTACGCCTTCTTGCAACAGCGTCGCCTCGCACAAGCGGGGCGGAAAAAAAAGAATCAACGGACCTCCGCCTCAGCCGAGCTTGCCGGCCGTGCGCCACGCCATCGTCAATCTCATTCTTCGTCCGCAAACTCAGCGATGCCCTTACTGCACGAGACAAATCCGTGACAACCCGCACCGAAAATAAAATCTGCCAAAGTAGTGCTAATCTGGCGGTGCCTTCGCCGAGTAGCGCCAACCTAAAAGAGTTGATCCCTTGTGCTGAGAGATGGTGAGTTCGAGGATGTCCTCGTCGACGCCCTTACACCCCTCGCACCAAAACTTGATCGACAGGCCATCCCGCCTGCTGCTCGGATTGCCGCTCCCCTCCGAGGGAACCGCGTCGATTTTTGCCGAGCCGCCCTCTACCACCGAGCGAATGACCAACTCGGCATCTTCGCCCCCGATCATAGGAGGTTACCCCCTGATGATGAAGGGATTCGCCGCCACAACGCGGACACAGCAAAATCGTCTCGCCGCGATCGGCCGTCGGAATGCGTTTTTCGACGATCAAGGCCACGCGGACTACCCTATTTCGTTGCGCATTTCGTTGCGCGCGAAAAACATCGAAAGTATAAGCACTTGAAATAATGGTCGGAGTGGTAGGATTTGAACCTACGACCCCTGCGTCCCGAACGCAGTGCTCTACCGGGCTGAGCCACACTCCGACTGAGACCGCGGCTTATAGCCTTGGGTTTCGCGCACCGCAAGAAGCCGATTGAAGGAGTTTTTGAGCCCGTGACCGTGGCCCTCAACACCCTGATTTTGCCCGCCGGCGAGGACGCCGTGGCGGAGGCCGCGCGCGCGCTCCGCGCGGGCGGCCTGGTCGCGTTCCCGACTGAGACGGTCTATGGCCTCGGGGCCGATGCGACCAACGCCAGGGCCGTTGCGCGGATTTATCAGGCTAAGGGCCGGCCCGCCTTCAACCCGCTGATCTCCCACGTCGCTGAGCTACGGGCCGCCCAACGGATCGGACGCTTCGACGACACTGCGCTCACGCTCGCTCACGCGCTCTGGCCGGGCCCGCTGACACTGGTGCTGCCGAAATCGCGCGACTGCGCCGTGGCGGAGCTCGCGACCGCGGGGCTGGACACCATCGCGATCCGGATTCCGTCGCATCCGCTCGCACGTGCGATCCTCGCCGCCTTCGGCAAACCCGTGGTGGCGCCGTCGGCGAATATGTCCGGCCATGTCTCGCCGACGACCGCCGCGCATGTGAGAGCCGACCTCGACGGCCGCATCGATCTCATCGTCGACGGTGGGCCGGTCGACGTCGGCGTCGAATCCACCATCGTCGGCTGCTTCGAGACGCCGATGCTGCTCCGCCCCGGCGGCCTGCCGCGCGAGGCGATCGAGCGCGTGCTCGGCCGCGCGCTGATCGAGCCGCTGGTGGATGCCGAGAGCGACAGCGCGCAGCCGCTGGCGCCTGGCATGCTCACTTCACACTATGCGCCACGCACGCGCGTGCGGCTCAATGCAACAAGCATCGCGCCGGGCGAGGCGCTGCTCGCATTCGGAGCGCCAGTTGCGGATACAGAGAGCGCCAGTTTCGTCATGAATCTGTCGGCGCAGGGTGATCTGAGTGAGGCCGCCGCCAATCTTTTCGGCTATCTTCGCGCCCTCGATGCGAAAGAAGCGACAGCGATCGCGGTGATGCCGATCCCGAACCACGGGCTCGGCGAAGCCATCAACGACCGGCTGCGCCGCGCAGCCGTTGGGCGGGAATGACCGGGAATAAGAGATGAACATCGTGCAATCCAAGACATCGCAGTCCTCGCTCTCCCCCGAGTTGATCGCGAAATTCCGCAACATCGTCGGCGACAAATATGCGATGACCGATCCCGCCGATATCGCCCCCTACACCACCGAGGAGCGCGATCTGTTCCACGGCCATTCGCCGCTGGTGCTGCGCCCGGGCTCGACCGCGGAAGTCGCCGCCATCTGCAAGCTCGCGAGCGAGCACAGGATCGCGCTGGTGCCGCAAGGCGGCAACACCGGCCTCGTCGGCGGCCAGACGCCGCACAATGGCGAGGTCGTAATCTCGATGCGGCGCATGGACAAGATCCGCGACGTCGACACCGCCTCCAACACCATGACCTGCGAGGCCGGCGTGATCCTGCAGGTCGCGCAACAGCGCGCCGCCGAGGTCGATCGCCTGTTTCCGCTGTCGCTCGGGGCGGAAGGAAGCTGCACCATCGGCGGCAATCTCTCGACCAATGCCGGCGGCACCACGGCGCTGGCCTATGGCGTCGCGCGCGAGATGGCGCTCGGCCTCGAGGTCGTGCTCGCCGACGGGCGCGTGCTGAACGGGCTTTCGAAGCTGAAAAAGGACAACACAGGCTACGATTTGCGCAACCTCTTCATCGGTGCGGAAGGCACGCTCGGCATCATCACCGCGGCGACGTTGAAACTGTTTCCGAAGCCCCGCGCGATCGAGACCGCCTATGTCGGGCTGAAATCGCCGGCGGACGCGTTGAAGCTGCTGTCGCTGTCGCAGAACGAGGCCGCCGGCACGCTGACGAGCTTCGAACTGCTCTCGGAGATCTCGGTCGATTTCTCGATCCGCCACGGCATCGACGTGCGTGATCCGCTGGAGAGTAAGCACCGCTGGTATGTGCTGATGGAGCTTTCTTCCCCGCGTGACGACGCCCGCGCCACGCTGGAAGCGATTTTGGCCAAGGGCCTGGAGGATGGCATTGTCGATGACGCCGTCATTGCCGCGAATCTGAGCCAGCGCCAGGCCTTCTGGAAGCTGCGCGACGAGATGTCGGCCGCGCAAAAGCCGGAGGGCGGCTCGATCAAGCACGACATCTCCGTTCCCGTCGCGGCCGTGCCCGACTTCATCGCGGAAGCCGACGCGGCCGTCATCAAGCAGATCCCGGGCTCGCGGCCGGTGTCGTTCGGCCATCTCGGCGACGGCAACATTCATTACAATGTCAGCCAACCGATCGGCGGCAATACCGCCGACTTCATGAACCGCTGGCACGAGGTCAACAAGGTCGTGTTCGACATCGTGCTCCGGCTCGGCGGCTCGATCTCGGCCGAGCACGGCATCGGCGTGCTCAAGCGCGACGAGCTGCCCGACGTGAAGGACAAGACCGCCATCGCGCTGATGCGCGCCTTCAAGGCGATGCTCGATCCCCTCGGCATCATGAATCCGGGCAAGGTGTTGTGAGTACGCCAGCAAGCGGTCAGAAGCTGACCATTTCGTCCATGGAAGATCCTGACATTCCCGAGGTCATCCGCCTCTGGAAGCGCGCCGGTCTGGTCCGCGAGTGGAACGATCCATCCGGCGACATCGCACTGGCGCGGCAGGAGCGCAACGCGACCATCCTGCTCGGCCGTCACGACGGCGCGCTGGTAGCCTCCGTGCTGGTCGGCCATGACGGCCACCGCGGCTGGGTCTACTACGTCAGCGTCGATCCCGATCACCGCTTCAAGAACTATGGCCGCGATATCATGGCAGCAGCGGAGGACTGGCTCCGCGCCCGCGGCATCAAGAAGCTCCAGCTCATGGTGCGCGGCGACAACGCCAAGGTCCATGCGTTCTATCAGTCGCTCGGCTATTACGACCAGCAACGGGTGACCTTTGCCAAATGGCTCGACGGCCGCGAGCCGACGCCGTAACTCACCCTGGAAGCAGCGCATGAGCATTTCCGACCGCATCCGCGTCAAGGACGTCCGCGTGCTGTCCAGCAATTACGCGACTGTGAAGAACACGACCTTCGAGTGGCGGCGCGCCGATGGCGAATGGCAGACACAACAGCGCGAGACTTTCGACCGCGGCAATGCCGCAACGGTGCTGCCCTATGATCTCGCGCGCCGCACCGTCGTGCTGGTGAAGCAGTTCCGCTACCCGGCCTATATCAACGGCTACGACGAGCTCATGATCGAGGCGGCTGCCGGCCTGCTCGATGACGCGGAGCCTGAAGTGCGGATCCGCCTCGAAGCCGAAGAGGAAATCGGCTACCGCCTGCACGACGTGAAGGAGATTTTCGAGGCCTTCATGAGCCCTGGCGCGGTGACCGAGAAGCTGCATTTCTTCGTGGCCGAGTACGAGCCCGAGATGAAGATCGGCGACGGCGGCGGGTTGGCTCACGAGGGCGAGGACATCGAGGTGCTGGAGCTTCCTGTTGACGAGGCACTCGCCATGATCACCGACGGCCGCATCTGCGATGCCAAGACCATCATGCTCTTGCAATATGCGGCGCTGCATATTTTCAGATGAGCTTCCGCAAACAATCAAGCGTTGTAGGGTGGGCAAAGCCAACGGGTCCGCGCGAAGCGCGGCCCGATGACAGGCTCCGCGTGCCCACCACCTTCAGCGCAGCGAATGTTGGTGGGCACGGCGCTATCGCGCCTTTGCCCACCCTACGGACTTTCGCGGGGACGACGACGAAGTCAAAACAACGAGCCCTGCCCATCGTCGACCGGTGGCGGCGCCGCCTTGCGCGGCGCTGCCCGCTTCGCGGGCTTCGGCGTCTCCTCCGCTGCGCGCTGCTCGTCGGTGATCGGGAGCAGCAGTTGCGCGTCGTCATTGTCGGCGTGGTTGACCCGCGTCGACACCTCGTGCCAGGTGAACTCGCCTTCACGCGGGCCCTTCAACAGCGCCATCACGGGCGCGGCGTCATCGTCGCTGCAATCGAGCCAGCGCGCGAAATCATCGGGCGTGAGCGTCACCGGCACGCGGGTGTGCAGCGTTGCGAGGTCTTCGCTTGCGGGGGCCGTAACGATCGCAACCGTCTCGAGCTCCTCGCCATTCGGGCCCATCCAGTTCTCCGCGAGTGCGGCCAGGCCGAACAGGCTGCCGTCGCGGCGATGGATGAAGAAGGGCCGCTTGCGGCCGCCCAAAACCTGCCATTCGTAATAGCCGTCGGCCGGGATCAGGCAGCGCCGGCGCCGCATCGCGTTCTTGAACGCAGGCTTCTCGTTGATGCCTTCCGAGCGCGCATTGATCATCAGCGTAATTTTACGGGGGTCCTTGACCCAGGATGGCACAAGCCCCCAGCGCATCAGCCGAAAATGCCGCGCGCCGTTTTCGACGATCACGACAGGTACAGGTTGCGTCGGCGCGATATTATGCCTCGGCGGGAAATTTGGCTGCTCGACATAGCCAAAAACCTGCCGAATCGCCGCCGGAGGCGAGGTAATGACAAAGCGTCCGCACATTCTGGTGCCTAAATGGTCATCCGTTCAGCACCTTTTAACCCCAAACCGGAACACTGCCACCGATGAGCGCTACGGCCCAACCATCCGCGCGAGACGATCGCACGACACCCCAATCGACGGGCCTCGATCCAGCGGCGCGCGCGGCTGAACTCAAGGCCGCCAATATCAATCCGCAGACCGGGCTCGCCACCGACTACCTCAACCATTTCAACGAAGCGATCATGCTGCTCGAGATGATTCCGGACATGCCGGAATGCGCGGAAGACTTCTTGCAGTGGGCTCCCCTCTCCTACGCCGAGCACTTCACGGCCTCCAACTTCAAGGCGCGTGATCTTGCGATTGCGGCCTATGAGTCCGCCGATCCCGACATCCGCGCCGAGTTCGATCAGATGACGGACACCATGACCTCGATCCTCAACGAGGTCTCCGCCGCCATGCGCGGAGCCGTGCAGGACACGACCAAGGCCAAGCTCGCCGAGGAGGCCATCGGCTGGCTGAAGCCGCTGGTCGCTGCCGCCGGCGGCGTCATCAATGGCGGTTACGGGGCCGACGTCGAGACCATCCTGGCGGCCTGATCGCCGGAGTTCACGACATGCCGCCCGACCCCGCTTTAAGGCCCCAGCTCGCGGTGAGTGCCGCAATCTTCCGCGACGGCAAGGTGCTGCTGCTGCGCCGCGCCCGCTCGCCCGGAAAAGGCTTTTACTCGCTGCCCGGCGGGCGGGTCGAGTTCGGGGAAAGCCTGCATGAAGCGCTCAAGCGCGAGGTCCATGAGGAAACCGGGCTGAAGATCGACATTGTCGGGCTCGCCGGCTGGCGCGAGGTGCTGCCCGGCAATTCCGGCGGCGGACATTACATGATCATGTCGTTCGCGGCGCGCTGGGTTTCCCAGGAACCCGTGCTGAACGACGAGCATGACGATTTCAAATGGCTCACGCCCGGTGATTTCGGCGATCTCAGGCTCACCGGGGGACTTCTGGAGGTCGTGGAAGCCGCCCGGCAACTGGTCCGGGGTTAACCTTCGCGCCTTGCTTCCAGCGCATTTTAAAGGCTATCACCCGGATGCTTTCCGGACCATATGATGCCCAAGCGTTTCTTCGCCATTCTCCTCGTTTCCGCCTGTCTTTGCGCGCCCGTGCGCGCACAGGATGCGCCCGCCCCGTTCGACGGCGACCTGCAGCGGCTCGCCGAGATCCTGGGCTCGCTGCATTATCTCAGGGGCATCTGTGGCAGCAACGAAGGCGGCAAGTGGCGCAACGAGATGCAGGCGCTGATCGACGCCGAAACGCCGTCCGGCGACCGCCGTGCCCGCATGATCGCGGGCTTCAACCGCGGCTACAACGGCTTCCAGCAGACCTACCGGACCTGCACGCCGGCCGCGATGGTCGCGATCCGCCGCTATATCGACGAAGGCACGAAGATCTCGCGCGACCTGACGGCACGCTATGCCAACTGAGCTCGGCTTTTCGATCTCGACGGCATGCCGATCCGAAGCCCGGCATCACCGGCTCGATCCAATACGCGCTTGAGGAGCTTGACCGCCTAGTTCCCCGCGCGGTCCCGGACTTGGTCCGGCAAATATCGCGAGCGCCGTTAACCCTTCTTAAAGAAGTGTCTAGGCGGGAGGAGCGGGCGTGCTACACCAGTTCCGTCCACGCGCGCCGTACCGGCAAGCGCGACAGCTTCGTCTGTTGGTTTCATGCGTCCGTTCAATTCCGCTTTCGTCCGCGACCCCATGCCCGATAAGGAGCAGAAGCAGGCCGCGCTCAGCTATCTCAACGAGGCCTGGGCGGACGCGCGCCATGACGGCGTCGACGGCGACTGCCTCGCGCAGGCGAGCCTGTTCGCCGCGCTGGCCGAGCTGGTCGGCACCTATGGCGAGGACGCGGTCGCGAAATTTGTCGAAGGTATCCCGACGCGCGTCCGCAACGGCGAGTTCTCGATCTCGCTGGCGAAGCAGTAAGCCTTGACACGTCCCTGACCGGGGCCGGATTTCAGAACGGCACCAAGCGCTTGTGGCATCAGCTGGCAGCGTCATTTCAGGGGGAACTGAGCCGTGCGGGCCTTGTTCCCGGCAAGCTCACGACTTAACTTGTCGTGTGAAATCCGCGTCATAGCGTCTCCACAAGAACTTCAAGAGAAACTGCGAAATGAAGGCAGCGTTTCTTCCCGACCGCGGCGTGGTCAAGGTTTCCGGCGAGGACGCACGCAACTTTCTCAATGGCTTGGTCACGACGGATGTGACCGAGCTTGCGCCGGGACAGGGTCGGTTCGGCGCGCTGCTCACGCCGCAGGGCAAGATTACCGTCGACTTTCTGATCACCGAGGCGCCGGCCGGCCATGGCGGTGGCTTCCTGATCGACTGCCCACGCCCGCTCTCGCAGCCGCTCACCGACAAGCTCGGCTTCTACAAGCTGCGCGCCAAGGTGGCGGTGGAAAACCTCTCGGACAATCTCGGCGTGATCGCGGCTTGGGACGGCGAGCCCACTGTCAAACCCGAGCTCGCCTTCGCCGATCCGCGCGACGCAGCGCTCGGCTGGCGCATTCTTGCCCCGCAGGAACTCGCACAGAAGGTCGCCGATCTGATCGGCGCCGATCTCGTCGACAGCGCCACCTATGAGGGCCATCGCATCTCCATCGGCGTGCCGCGCGGCGGGCTCGACTTCATCTATGGCGATGCCTTTCCGCACGAGACCAACATGGACCGCCTGCATGGCGTCGACTTCGACAAGGGCTGCTATGTCGGACAGGAGGTGGTTTCGCGGATGCAGCATCGTGGCACCGCCCGCACTCGGACGGTGCGCGTGACGCTGGACGGCGCGCCGCCCGAAGCCGGCACGGCCGTGCTGGCCGGCGACAAGACGGTCGGCACCATGGGCTCGACGTCGGGCCAGAACGGGCTCGCACTGATTCGCACCGACCGCGTCGCCGACGCGCTGGAGGCCGGCGCGAAGTTGACCGCCGGCGGGCTCGGCATCCGCCTCACTGACCCCGCTTCGATCCGCGCCGCAGCCAGGCAGACCGTTGCATGAGCCGCACCGCCCGCCTGCATCCCGACGGCAAGACGCGCTGCCCCTGGCCGGGGGAAGATCCGTTTTACATCGCCTATCACGACACCGAATGGGGCGTTCCGGAATATGACGACCGCGCGCTCTATGAGAAGCTGATCCTGGACGGCTTCCAGGCCGGGCTGTCCTGGATCACCATTTTGCGGAAGCGCGACAACTTCCGCCGCGCCTTCGATGATTTCCAGCCCGAGAAGATCGCTCGCTACAACGCGAAGAAGGTTCACGCGCTGATGAACGATGTCGGCATCGTCCGCAACCGCGCCAAGGTCGAGGGCACGATCGAAAGCGCGAAGTCCTATCTGAAAATCATGGAAGAAGGCCCGGGCTTCTCGAAGCTTTTGTGGAATTTCGTCGACGGCAAGCCGAAGGTGAATCAGTTCAAGTCCACCGCGAGCGTGCCGGCTTCGACGCCGATCTCGATCAAGATATCGAAGGAACTTGCCGGGCGCGGCTTTAAGTTCGTTGGCCCCACTATCGTCTACGCTTTCATGCAGGCGACCGGCATGGTCAACGACCATCTCGTCACCTGCTTCTGCCACGGAACCTGCGGCGCACACCACCGCAAGCCGCGCCTCAAGGCCAAATGACGGCAACGAAACGAGCCGCCGCCGACACGCGCGTCTGGCAGCGGATGCTGTCGGGGCGGCGGCTGGACCTGATCGACCCTTCCCCACTCGACATCGAGATCGCCGACATCGCCCATGGACTTGCGCGCGTCGCACGCTGGAACGGCCAGACCAGCGGCGCCCATATCTTCTCGGTTGCCCAGCACACGTTGCTGGTGGAAGCCGTGATGCGCGCGCAGACGCCCCGCCTCGATGAAAAGCTCCGCCTGGCGGCGCTGCTGCATGATGCACCGGAATATGTAATCGGCGACATGATCTCGCCGTTCAAGGCGGTGCTCGGCGGCGATTACAAAGTGGTTGAACAGCGACTGCTTGCCGCGATCCACATCCGCTTCGGATTGCCGGCCCAGCTCAACGCCAACGTCACGGCGCAGATCAAGAATGCCGACCGTGGCGCAGCCTATCTCGAAGCGACGCTGCTCGCAGGATTCTCCGAGGCCGAGGCCAGGCGCCTGTTCGGCCGCGATCCCTGCCTTCCCGACAGCGTGCGCCATGACTATCTGACGCCGTGGAGCGCAGCCAAGGCCGAGAAGCGATTCCTCGCGAGATTCAAATCGTTACAGGCTTGAATGCAGGTCCTGAACCTGCTTTCACGGCGGCACTCCCAAGCCTATAGTTCCGCCGAAAAAGGACCGACATGATTCACGTCTGCTCGCTCGCTGCACTGCCCGAAATCGTCCGCATGACCGGCGCCAGCCATGTGCTGACGGTGATGGGCAATGTCGACCAGGTGCTGCGGCCGGCTTCCGTGCATCCCACGAACCACCTTAAGGTCTCGATGGACGACATCACCGAGCCGATGGAGGGCTACATCACGCCCTCGGAGGCGCATGTCGAGCAAGTGCTGAACTTCGTGCGCGGCTGGGACCGCAAGGCGCCGATGGTGATCCACTGCTTCGCCGGTGTCAGCCGCTCCACCGCGAGCGCCTTTGCCGCAGCCTGCCTGCTCAACCCGCATCGCGACGAGATGGAGATCGCGAAGAAAATCCGCGCCGCCTCTCCGATCGCCTCGCCCAACCGGCTGATCGTAAGTCTCGCGGACAAGGCGCTCGGCCGCGATGGCCGCATGGTCCGCGCGCTCGAACAAATCGGTCCGGCTACCATGATGGTTGAAGGCAAGCCGTTCCGCGTCGAGCTGGAATGATCCAATGATTGCCGCCAGATGAGCGACAAGCTTCTCACGCCGATCGAGATCGGTCTCACGGCGGCGATCGTCGCATTCGAAGACAATGAGCCGCTGATCCTCACAGCTTCCAGTACCGACGGCGACAAGCTCACCGGTCTCCCCTTCGGCCCGTTCGATGCGGTTGCGCACCGCACCTTCGAGATGGGCCTGCGCGATTGGGTCGAAGCGCAGACCGGACTGCGGCTCGGCTATGTCGAGCAGCTCTACACCTTCGGCGACCGTGGCCGGCACGCCCAGCCTGGCGACACCGAGGTCCATATCGCTTCCGTCGGCTATCTCGCGCTGACACGCACGATCGCCTCCAACGGCGCGCGCGCGCCGGGCGCGAGTTTCGAGCCCTGGTACCGATTCTTCCCCTGGGAAGACTGGCGCCAGGACCGGCCGGAGATCATCCAGCGCTATATCCTGCCCGAGCTGGCCAAATGGGCCGCGCAGGGCGAGGCGCCGGAGACCACACGCGCGCTGCCTCGCAAGGACCGGGTCCGCTTCTACTTCGGCACCGAAGGCGCCCATTGGGACGAGGAGCGCGTGCTCGACCGCTACGAGCTGCTCTATGAGGCGGGCTTGGTCGAGGAAGCGCGCCGCGATGGGCGACCCGCGGCGCTCCAGCGCCCAACGCTCCCCCCGCTCGGCGTCTCCATGCGTTTCGATCACCGGCGGATTCTCGCAACCGCGATCGCGCGGCTGCGCGGCAAATTGAAATATCGTCCCGTGGTGTTTGAACTTTTGCCGGGCGAATTCACACTTACGGAATTGCAGCGAACCGTCGAAGCGATTTCGGGCAGGCATCTGCACAAGCAGAATTTCCGCAGGCTCGTGGAAACCGGCGCGCTGGTCGAACCCACCGGCGTGATGTCGACACAAACCGGCGGGCGACCTGCCGCGCTGTTTCGCTTCCGCCGTGAAGTGCTGCAGGAGCGGCCCGCGCCCGGCTTGCGCGTTCGCGCTCGACACTAGATGATTGATCTGGCGGGCCCAGAACTTCGGGCTTGAGGCCTGGAGACTTCATGTTCGACTCGCCGTTCGATTTTCTCTCCCTGATTGTCGCAATCGCTGCCCTCATCGTGGCGCGCAAT
>Ga0209166_10000587_pt1 | contig 37896 bp, 31 predicted proteins | sample Coa_R1_3_FD_187151 | JGI IMG/M metagenome (GOLD analysis project Ga0209166, IMG submission 187151) | Surface soil microbial communities from Centralia Pennsylvania, which are recovering from an underground coalmine fire - Coalmine... | ecosystem: Environmental > Terrestrial > Soil >...
ATCAAGACCACTGTGATCCGTCTGGCGTTTGCGATGGCCTACGAGTTGCGAAGGAAGAACGTGGCCGCGGTGGCCTTGACACCGGGATTCTTGCGGTCGGAAGTCATGCTGGAACGCTTTGGCGTGACGGAAGCCAACTGGCAGGACGCGGTCAAGAAAGACCCGAACTACATTTGCTCGGAGACGCCGCTGTACGCGGGGCGGGCGGTTGCAGCGCTGGCAGCGGATCCCAATCGAATGAAAAAGTCCGGACGGGTATTCAGCTCATGGACGCTGTCGGACGAGTTTGAGTTCTGCGACGCGGACGGGCGGCGGCCGCACTGGGGCCGGCATTTCGCGGAGAAGTACGGCGACGCGATGAATCCGTGTGACCAGGGGTTTTACAAGTACTGGTTTGGAGGAGCGCTCGCGACGGTCTTTCCGGACTGGCCGTAAGCGCCGATTCTATCAGGCGCGAAATTCCCGGCACTCTAAAAGACGGATCGGGAGGGCAGCGGGCGTGTATTGAGTAGGTCAACCCCATCTGCGCGGAAGTCGTTGACCTGGCTGAAACGTCTACCTAACATTAGGGGATGCGCCAGAAGCTCCAGACATGTCTATCCGCAGCGCTCCTGGCAACCCTTGCCGCGCTTGCGGGCGGTTGCGAGGATGCCGCGAAGCATGGCGTCCAGGCGCGCGTCCCGGCCCTTTCTCCTGCGAAGACGGCGACGGCCCAGGCATCGTCCGAGGTGGGTAAGCTCCCGCTGAGAAAGCTTTCACCGCAATGGCTCGCCGCGCTGGCGGTGCGAGTGCCGGGGCCGAAAGAGTATCTGATGGCGCGGGTTGAGGAAAAGTTCGCGTCCGGCGAGCAGAACTACAAAGCGGGACATCTGGAGGCCGCGCGCCGCGATTTTGACGAAGCCGTGGACTGGATGCTCGAAAGCGGGTACGACCCGAACAGCGATCCCAAGCTGGGCGAATTATTCCACCGCGTCGTCGATAACGTCTACAGCTACGAATTACAGGCCTTCCGCGAAGGAGACGGTTTTCAGGAAGCGCCGGCGGTCCCCGCGCCGATCGATGAAGTGGCGGAGATGACCTTCCCCGTGGATCCGCGGCTGAAGGAAAGGGCGGAAGAAGCCGCCAAGAATTTCTCGCACGACCTGCCGCTCACGGTGAACGACGAAGTGCTTTCGTTCCTCAACTTTTTCCAGACGCCGCGAGGCCGCGCCATCGTGGAGACCGGACTGCGGCGCTCCGGACGGTATCGCGAAATGATCTCGCGCGTGCTGCATCAAGAGGGAGTACCGCAGGACCTGATCTATCTGGCGCAGGCGGAGAGCGCGTTCCAGCCCTTGGCGCTTTCGCGGGCGGGAGCGCGTGGAATCTGGCAGTTCGTCGCCTATCGCGGAATGGAATATGGTTTGCGGCACACCTGGTGGTTGGACGAGCGGCAGGATCCGGAAAGGGCCACGCGCGCGGCGGCGCAGCATTTGCGCGATCTTTACGCGCAATTCGGAGACTGGTATCTGGCCATGGCCGCATATAACTGCGGACCCGGCAACGTGCAGAAAGGCATCGAGCGCACGGGCTACGCGGACTTCTGGGAGCTTTACAAACGCAACGTCCTTCCGCGCGAGACGAGAAATTACGTCCCGATTATCATCGCCCTCACGCTCATCGCCAAGGACGCCGCGCACTATGGCATCCAGGTGGATCCGGAGGAGCCGGTGCCCACGGACATCGTAAAGCCCGGCAGGGCCATCGATCTGCGGTTGGTGGCCGAAACGATTGACGTGGATGTCGAAACGTTGCGCAGCCTCAACCCCGCGCTGCTTCGCCTGGCGACTCCGGATGATCCTTCTTTCGAGCTGCATCTGCCGGCAGGCACGGCGGAACGATTTTCGGCGGAGATTGCGGATATTCCTCCGGATAAATGGGTGAGCTGGCGGCGCCACCGCATTGAAACAGGCGAGACGATTACGTCCATCGCAAAAAAATATCACGTGACGGCCGCGGCGATCTCCGAAGCAAATAACATGGATCGCCATGCCGCGCTGGACGTCGGAGAGAAATTAATCATTCCCGCGGCGCCTCCGGCGGAATCCAAGAGCAGGCTGGTGCGCTATCGCGTGCGGAGAGGCGATACGCTCGGCGGCATTGCGGACCGTTTCAGCGTTCCAACCGAATCCGTGCGCAAGTGGAATCACATGAAAACCAATCACGTGAGCCGCGGCATGGTGCTGCGCATTTACACCGTCGGAGGGTTGCCGGAGAGTGCTCCGCGTCGCACGCGGCCGAAAACCAGCTCGACCACACACGCACCCAAACACCACCAGGCATCCAGCCAGACCTCCGCTGCCATCCGTAACTAAGTATTTTATTTTCAGTATCATATGCAGATCGCGGGGCCTAATTCCTTGAGCATTCCGGGCCTTACACCTCGAATGGCTGCTCAAAAACTTCCGTTTTTTTGGGGCCAGGATGCAGAACGCTTGACAACGCTGCGCGAGTACGATAACAACGGCGCTGCGACGGAGGGGGTAGGCAACTCCGGCCGGTGCAGCATTTCAGGGCCTTAGGCCCGTATATTGCCCCTCGGGAGGATGGTATGGATTTCGAGAAGGACAATTTCGAAGACGATAATGAGCTGTCCCGGCTGGAGGAAGAAGACGAGCTGGGCGGCGGCGACGAGATCGTGGAAACCGAAGAGGAAGAAATCCTCATCACGGACGAGGAGCCGGTAGCTGCGGCGCCGGCGGCCAAACCTGCCTCGAAGCCCGCGGCCAAACCCGCGAAGAAGGCCGCTCCAAAGAAGAAAGCCAAGAAAGCCAAGAAGACGAAGAAAGCCAAAAAGGCCAAAGCAAAACCGAAAGCAAAGAAAAAGGCAAAGAAGCCCGCCAGGAAAAAGCGGCGTTAGAAATTTTTTGTCTTTGAACTTCCGGGGAAGGAAAAGGCTTGGACCCGCGTCCAGGCCTTTTCGTTTTGAAAACCCTTCGAATCCACTCCGGCACGGAACACGTGGAGCGAGCTCCCGATTCAGGAAGAATCGTCTTTCGAATCGGGAAACCCGGGAGTTTACGAAGGGTAGGCTTGCTGGATCAGGAAAGTCCCGCTAGCATAGCCTCGGATGTTGCGGGCAATTGAACAGATACGGCGAATGCGTGGGGGCGCGCAGTCTCACCTGATGCGCTGTTCAGACGGAAACTATTACGTCGTCAAGTTCCAAAATAATCCGCAACATCGGCGGATACTGGTCAATGAACTGCTTGGGACAAAGCTGGCGGCAAGGCTGGGGCTTCCGACGACGCCGGTGGCGATTGTGGAGGTGTCTGAAGAGCTCATCCGCTTGACACCGGACCTGGCCGTGGAGATGCCTCGTCAACGGATTCCGTGCCAGCCGGGGCTGCAGTTCGGCTCGCGCTATCCGGGGGACCCGCGGCGGCTGGCGTTGCACGACTTTCTTCCTGATGAGCAGTTGCGCCAGGTCGCAAATCTCCATGATTTCGCGGGCATGCTGGTTTTTGACAAGTGGACTTGCAATACGAACGGCCGCCAGACGCTCTTTTTCCAAGAGTCGCTTCGCGAGGGGTGGCGGGGCGGGGAATCTTCCGCAGGCGAAAAGACGGCTCCGGCGTACAACACGCTGATGATTGACCAGGGGTTTTGTTTCAACGCCGGAGAGTGGAATTTTCCCGATGCGCCACTGCGCGGCCTCTATGCGCGCAACCGCGTCTACGAGGGCGTGACCGGGATGGAGTCTTTCGTGCCCTGGCTGGAACGGCTGGACAAGCAGATGAACGAACGCGCTCTGGATGAGATCAACCGGCAGATTCCTCCCGCATGGTACGAGGACGACTACGACGCTCTGCTGCGGCTCTCCGAGCAGCTCTTGCGCCGCCGCGGGCGCGTGCCGGAGCTGATTCTGGATGCGAAGAAATCCAACCGCCAGCCTTTTCCAAACTGGATGTGACTTATGACCGAGATGTCCGCTGAATCCGCACCGCCCGAGCGCGCTTGCGCTTACCGCATCCTGCGTTACACGCCCAATCTCGTGCGCGATGAGTGGGTGAATATCGGTGTGCTGGTCTTCGATCCGCAGTCCGGCGAACGGCGGCTGCGCCTCATCGAAGAACAGTCCGAGTACGCGCGCATTCGCCGGCTTCATCCGCAGGCCGACGAACGTGTGCTGCGCCGCCTGCGCGATGATCTGGAAAACCGGTTCGAGTCCGCCTACGGCACGCAGGGCCGAAGTACAAACGGCGGAGTCCGGAACGGCGCCACCCTGCAAGAACTCCTTCGCAAATGGGATGACACTCTGGCAAACGTACTGCAACTTGCGCCGCAGAAGGGTGTTCTTTCGGGCGACCTGGACGCCGAGCTGGAACGCCTTTACGCGGATCACGTTGCGCTCGCGGCTCGCGACGGCCGGGCCGGAGTTCCCGGGAGCCGAGGGGCTACGCGGGCTTACTGCACGCAGGTTTTCAAGCAAGCCCGCGTGTGGAACCGCATCGAGCGAAGCATACGAGCCGAGGAGTTCACCTTTCCCGGTGACCCCATGCGCTTCGATTACGGCTACCGGCGAAACGGCACGCGCGGTTTCGTACAGACGCTTTCGGTGACACGCGCCGCCGAGGACGCGAAACTGCTTGCGTATACGGCCGGGAAAATCCAGGCGAGAGCCCGTTTCGCCAGCGAATTCACCGCTGTCACGGACGTTCCTCTGCTGGAAGAAGACGGCCGCCACCGGTTTGTCCGCGATACCCTTCGCGAGGTGGGCGTCGAACCCATCCCCGTGGACAGCTTCGCCGTATGGGTAGCCAAACTCAAGCCGCTGATTCAGTGAATGCGCCAGGCAAGTGAGCTAATCTTCGCGGACAGCAAGCACGAGCAGCGTCGCGTCGTCGTGCCAGTGGCCGCGACTGAACTCGGCGGCCGCGCCGAGGATCAAGCTCTGCATGGCAGGCGCGGACAGACCGGAGTTTTCCTGCAATACTTGGAGCAAGCGGGCTTCGCCAAATTCCTCGCCCTCGGCGTCATACGCCTCGGTCACGCCGTCCGTGAAGAGCAGCAGGCGGTCGCCGGGCGCAAGACTCACGTTTTCCGCCGCAAAGGTCTGAAGCGGAAAAACGCCGAGTACTCCCCCGCCGGCCTGCAATCTCTCATGCGATCCGTCGCGGTGCAGAAGAACCGGCGCATTGTGCCCGGCGTTGGTGTATCGCAGCACACGTCCCGGGCCGTCGAGCTGCGCGTAAAAAAATGTAATGAAGCGGTCGCTTCCGGTGTTGTGGCAGACCAGCGAATTCAGCCGCGCGCACAAACCCTCGGGAGACAAAGCGGGCGAAGCGAGTCCTTGCACGGCGGCTTGCAGGTTGGACATCAACAGGGCCGCGGGCAAACCTTTCCCGGCGACATCCGCGATGCAGAATCCGATGGTGCTTTCATCGAACAACAGAACATCGTAGTAGTCTCCGCCAATGCTCTGGGCCGGTTGCCACGCGCCCGCGATTTCGTATCCCGCCAGTTGCGGAATGCTGCCGGGCAGAAGCCCTTGTTGAATCGCACGCGCTTCGGCTACTTCCCGCTCCTGCTGGTGTAGTTGGAGTGCAATCTCAATATGGTCCTGGGTCTCCTGGGCGGCGCGGCGCCGGGCTGCCCGCCGCTCGCGACCCAAGGCGATCTGCTTTTGCAGGATTTCCAGGAGCCGGGCATTGGTCCAGGGTTTTTCAACAAAGTCGGCTACGCCGTACTGCATGGCCTCGACCGCCAATCCCACGGTGGCCCAGCCCGTCATAACCACGATAGCTGGCGCGTCGTCCAATTTCTTCAAATGGCCGAGCACGTCCAGGCCTTCCCGGCCGGACGTGGTGTCCCGCGCATAGTTCAAATCCATCAGCAGCAGATCAAATTCGCGCGCGGTCACAGCACGCAGCAACTCGGCGGGCGAGGTCACCGCTTCACTCTCATACCCTTGACCTTTCAGGAGCAGGCGAAGCGCGTTCAGCACGTCGGGCTGGTCGTCGGCGATGAGGACTCGAGGCGGTGTCGTGGCCATTTCAGAATTCGTCCTGCGTTGGAAACGGCAGGCAGGCTTCCATGCTGAATCTGATGTAAGCCCTTTGTTTAAGGTACATCGAAGTGGGACCCGACGCGGCTATTCTTCGGCTACGACCACTTGCGGGAATCGTTGTCCCACATCCGGACATGTGTCCGGTTACAGGAAATTCCAGGTCAGCAAAGGCAACGGAGCGTTTACAAAATCTATGGCTTTGCCGAGCTCGACGCTCGCGTTCCGCGTCAGGCAGAACTTTCTAAAGGACAGGTTCCGACCAATTCTCCAGGGTCTCCTTGAGCTTGTGGAGGAACTGGTGTGCGACGGCGCCGTCCACCACGCGATGGTCATAGCTCAGAGTGACGTAACACATCGATCGAATGGCGATGGAGTCGTTGATCACAACCGGCCGCTTTTCGATCGCGCCGAGGCCCAGAATGCCGACGTTGGGCTGGCTGATGACGGGCAAGCCGAATAAGCCGCCGAAAACGCCCGGATTGGTAATCGAAAAGGTCCCTTCCTGGACCTCTTCCGGCTTCAATTTTTTCGAGCGGGCGCGTTCCGCCAGATCATTCAGTGTGCGCTGAATGCCGAGCAAGTTCTTTTCGTCGGCCCCTTTTACAACCGGCACGATCAGCCCCCAATCGAGCGCCACGGCGATGCCGATGTTGATCTCCTTATGCAGCACGACGTTCGTCCCGTCGAGCGAGGCGTTCATTGTCGGGTAGGCGCGGAGTCCGGCCACCGCGGCCTTCACGAAGAACGGCATGAAGGTCAGCTTCGTTTCGTAGCGCTTTTCGAATTCGTCTTTCGACTTGGCGCGCAGCGCGGCTACCTTGGTCATATCCACTTCGTCCACGGAATAGACGTGCGCGGAAACGCGCTTCGAAGCGACCATGTGCTCCGCGATGCGCTGCCGCATATTGCTCATGGGTTCGATCTGGTAGTTCCCAAAGTAGATCTTTTCGCGCGGGACCGCCGATTCGAACGCCACATGAATCTGCCCTCCCGAGACAGCCGGAGGCGGCGGCATCGCAGCCGGAGTGGAGGGAGGAGGCGTTGGGCGCGATGGGGCTGCCGGTGCCGCGCCCGGGCGTGCCGCAGCCTGCGTTCCGCCCGCGGCGATGACCGCTTCGATGTCCTGTTTGCTGATGCGGCCGCCCGCGCCCGTACCCTGAATCGCAGCCAGGTCGATGCCATGCTCTGAGGCCATGCGGCGCACCAGCGGCGAACTGTGAATGCGCTCGCCCCCGACCCGCTGGGGAGCCGCGGTGGGCGCGGATGCTGCAGGGGCTGGTGCCGCAGGCTTCGGAGCTGGAGGCGGCGGCGGCGCAACCGCCGCGGGAGTGGCTGCGGGTGTTGGCGTTACCGATTTCGCCGGAGCCGGCGCCGGTGTGGCTGCCGCCGCGCCCGCGCCGTCAATCACCGCGACCACCGTCTGAATCGGCACGGTCTGGCCTTCGGTAACTTTGATTTCCTTCAGCACGCCGGCCGAGGGCGATGGAATTTCCGCGTCCACTTTGTCCGTCGAAATCTCAAAAAGGGGCTCGTCGCGCTCGACTTTGTCGCCGGGCTTCTTGAGCCACTTGGTGATCGTCCCTTCAAAAATACTCTCGCCCATCTGCGGCATGACTACGTCTGTGGCCATTTGCGGTCTCCTATCGAGCTAGTATCCCGTTGCAGAGCGCCCCGAGGGGCCGGGTTATCCCTGCAAACAATCTTTAATACCGCGCGAGTTCCTTCGCGGCGGCGAAAATCTTTTTCGCATTCGGCAGAAAGTGTTCCTCGAGCGTCGGCGCGTAAGGAACCGGAGTATCAAGCGCGGTGACGCGCATCAGCGGCCCATCTAAATCGCCAAACGCTTTTTCGCAGAGAATCGCGGCGATCTCTCCGGCGATTCCTCCCGTTTTGGTGTCCTCGTGCACGACCAGACATTTATTGGTTTTCTTCACCGATTGCAAAATGGTCTCCTCGTCCAGCGGCAAGAGCGTCCGCAGGTCGATCACTTCAACCTCGATGCCTTCCTTGGCCAGCGCGTCCGCCGCTTCGAGAGACGTGTGCATCATCGCCGCGTAGGAAACTATCGTCAGGTCCTTGCCCTCTCGACGCACGATGGCCTTGCCGATGGGCACGGTGTAGTCGCCGGCCGGGACTTCGCCCTTGATCCGCCGGTAGAGGAATTTGTGCTCGAAGAAAAGCACCGGGTTGTTGTCGCGAACGGCGGCTTTGAGCAGGCCCTTGGCGTCGTACGGCGTCGAAGGGTAAATCACTTTCAACCCCGGCGTGTGCACGAAGTACATCTCCGGATTCGCGGAGTGAAACGGCCCGCCATGCACGCCGCCTCCCGATGGCCCGCGCATCACCATCGGCGCCGGCGCATTCCAGAGGTAGTGCCCCTTGGCCACGAAATTCGTGATCTGGTTGAATGCGCAGACGATGAAATCGATGAACTGCAGCTCGGCGATCGGTCGCAGCCCCACGTAGCTCATGCCGCACGCCGCGCCGATGATGGCGCTCTCGCTGATGGGCGTATCGATCACTCGCTCCCACCCGAAACGTTCGAGCAATCCTTCGCTGGTTTTGAAAGCGCCTCCATACACACCGACGTCCTCGCCGAGCAGGACCACCGCGGGATCGCGCTCCATCTCTTCAAACATGGCCTGCTTGATGGCTTCAAGAAAAGTGATTTGCGTTCCGTTAGCCCCGGCCATGGCTACCTCTTTAGCTTTCTCGTGGCGCTGGAGGCGACCGCCGCTTTCACAGCTTTCTTCACGGGCTTCCTGCCGCTGGTTTTCACGGGCGCATCCCCGTCGCTAGCGGGCGTCCGCAGCGTATTCGTGGTATCGCCGAAATGAATCGGCGCGTTCGTACCGCCGGAACTCTTGCCGGACCCGAATCCCGCTACCGTCCACACCGCTTTGACGCTCGATTTCGGCGGCGTCACTTCCGCGATTGGCCGTTCCCACTTCGGACGGATTTTGTGGCAATCGTCGCCGGTGCAATAGACGCCCGTCTCGGCAAACTCCGCCGGCGGCATCGGCGAATTTTCCGCAAACTCGCGCTCCGCGGCCAGCAACGTGTCTATTTTCTGCTCCACTTCCTTTTTGCCGTTTGCGTCAAGCAGCTTTTCGCCCATCAGAAATTTTTCATAAAGCGCGATCGGATCGCGGGCTTCCCAGTACGCGCGCATCTCTTTTGGCACGTATTCGGCCGGGTCGTGTTGCGCGTGGCCGAGCCGCCGGAAGGTCTTCGCTTCGATCAGGATCGGTCCTTCGCCCGCCCGCGCGCGCGCCACTGCTTCCCGCGCCGTCGCGTAAACTTCCACCACATCGTTGCCGTCGATGATATAGCTCGAAATTCCGTAAGCCTTCGCGCGGTCCGCGAGGTTCTCCAGCGGAACCTGCCGCTTCACCGGTGTGGAGTACGCCCAAAGATTGTTTTCCAGGATCAGCACGAAAGGCGCTTTCTGCGTGGCCGCGAAATTCAAACCTTCGTGAAACACGCCTGTCGAACTTCCCCCGTCCCCGATCCACGTCATGGTCACGATCTTTTGTCCGAGATAGCGTCCGGCCATAGCCACGCCGGTCATCACCGGAATCAAGTCGCCCAGCATCGAAATCGGCGAAACGATGTGCAGTTTTTCCAAATCGCCGAAGTGGCTCGTCCCGTCCTTGCCTTTTGTCGGAGAATCGTACTTGGCCATATGCTGCATGAACACGTCGCTTGGCGGCACGCCTTTCACAAGCAAGGCCCCGATATTGCGAATCATGGGCGCCAGCCAGTCCTTCTTTTCCAGCGCGTAGGCCGTTCCGACCGAAATTGCTTCCTGCCCTAAACTCGAATACAGCCCGCCGACAATCTTGTTCTGCCGGAAGAGCTTCACCATGGTGTCTTCGACGGCGCGGTTCAGCCGCATGAAGTAGTACAGGTCCAGATACTGCTGCCGCGTCAATTCTTTCTTCATTCCCGCTCCGGTAGCGCAGGCACTCTTGCCTGTGCTCCTTCCTCTACCGCCCAATTACGAAAAAGACCAGCCCCACTGCCCGCCTCACCAGCTTATGCCGGCACCGCCACCATCCGCTCCGCCAACTCCAGTTCCGCAAACAACTCGTCCCGCGACCTCGTTTCCATTTCCAGACCCAGCACTTCCCCGAGGTGACGCGCCATCCGCGGGGCAACCTCGCTCCCATGCGCGGCTTGTCCCAGCAATTTTTCCAGCGAAGTCGCTTTCCGTCCGGCGATCCCGCACGGCACGATCAAATCGAAATAGCGAAGATCCGTTGAAACGTTGTAGGCAAAACCGTGCGACGTAACCCACCGGCTGATATGCACACCGATGGCACCCAATTTTTCTTCCGCCGCGCCGGGAGTTGTAACCCAAATGCCCGTCCTGCCTTCCACGCGATACGCTTCAACGCCAAATTCGGCCGTCGTCCGGATCATCGCTTCTTCCAGCATGCGGACATACCACACCACGTCTTTGCGAATCCCGCCGAGATGCAGAATAGGATATCCCACAAGCTGGCCTGGCCCGTGATACGTGATATCTCCTCCGCGGCTCGTTTCGTAAAAATCCACGTTTCGTTGACGCAACACGTTTTCGGAAACCAGCAGATGTTCGCGCTTGCCGTTCCGCCCTTGCGTAATCACGTGTGGATGTTCGCAGAGCAATAGGACATCCCCAACCGCATCCACTTTGCGCGCCGCCACAATGCGCTTCTGCAATGCGTACGCGTCCGCGTATCCGATCAATCCCAGCTCGATCATGTGGCAGTTTTTCATCCTGGCTCGAATCCCTTTGTAGGGGCGCAACATGCTGCGCCCCTACGAGCGAAGACACAAATTTTAAACGTTTATCTGAAGGCCTTTCACCGACGCAAACGCGTCGCCCATGCCTTCCCACACGGTCGGGTGCGCGTGAATCATGTTCATCATGTCGTCGACCGTGCCTTCAAGATTCAGCGTCGTGGCCGCCTCCGCAAGGATTTCCGTCGCCAGCGGCCCGATGATATGAATTCCCAGGACCTCCCCGTACTTTTCGTCCGAAACCACTTTGATGAATCCGCCATGATTCCCAAGAATCGTCGCCTTGCTGTTTCCGACGAACGGAAACTTACCGGTCTTCACCGCGTAACCCGCCTCACGCGCCTGTTTCTCGGTCAGCCCGATGGAGCCGATCTGCGGCTCGCAGTACGTCGCGTTGGGAATCCGCGTCTTCAGGATGGGCTGCGTCTTCTTCCCGGCGATGTGCGTGACCGCCACGATGCCTTCCATCATCGCCGCGTGCGCCAGCTGGGGCATGCCCGCGACGATATCCCCGATCGCGTACAAACCTTTTTCATCCGTCTCCATGTACGGCCCGGCGAGCACGAAACCGCGCTCCAGCTTGGCCTTGGATTTTTCCAGGCCGCAATTCTCCGTCATTGGCTTGCGTCCTACGGCCAACAGCAACTTTTCCGCTTGCAGCGTCTGTGGCTTGCCGTCCTTATCCTTGAAGGAGACGGTTACTCCCTTCGCATCCTTCTTTACGGACTCCACTTTGCTGCTCGTAAAAATCTGGATGCCTTTTTTCTTGAAATCTTTTTCCAACTCCGCGGAAATCTCTTCATCCTCAACCGGAACCACCCGCGGCAGCGCTTCCAGAATGGTGACCTGTGTCCCGAACGTATTGTAAATGGAGGCGAACTCCACGCCGACGGCTCCGGCGCCAACCACGATCAGAGTCTTCGGAATTTCCGGCAACTCCAGGATGGACCGGTTCGTCAAAATCGTCTTGTGGTCGGGCTCGATCCCCGGCAAAGCGCGCGCCTCGGACCCGCTCACCAGCAGAATATTTGTCGCCTCGATCTCGCTTTTCTTTCCGTTGTTGTCCACGCTCACGCGTCCCGGCCCGGCGTAGCGCCCCCAACCTTGTACCCACTCCACTTTGTTCTTCTTGAAAAGAAACTCGATTCCCTTGGCATGCTTTTTGACGATCTTGTCTTTGCGCGCCAGGATATTCGCCCAGTTGATCTTCAGGCCGCTGACCTCAAAGCCGAGTTCGGCGCCATTCTTGAAGTGTTCGTAGACGTCGGCGTGGTGCAACAGCACTTTTGTGGGGATGCAGCCGACATGCAGGCACGTCCCGCCGAGAAACGGGTCCTTTTCCACCACGACGGTCTTCAAGCCAAGCTCGCCCGCTCGAATCGCGCCGACGTACCCGCCCGGCCCGCTCCCGATTATCGCCACATCATACTTGGCCACTCGTGATCTCCCTTCCGCAGCGCACCAGTCCGGTTAGTCGAACGACGCGCGCCCGGCTTTCCGTCCGGCTTCTCTGCGGTCGCGCATTCTTTGGACGGCCAGGTGGTCGCTCTTCCCGGCAGCCCGAATGCAACAGCAAGCAGTCTCTGTGGGATACCTAACCGGCAAATAGCAGGTAGCCTTCAGCACGAACGCCGGCAACCCGGCAAATCATGAATTTTAGCAGCCGCTCGCGGCCCCCGCAACTTGACCGAGATGCCTCCGCCCCTCGCAGCCGCGCGCATTGCCGGGCACTACGCCGCTCGCTGTACGGCGGAACAAGCATGCTCTCCGGCTCCGGCTTGCGCAAATCGGGGCGGCTGCAGGTTCCACAGTTTGCTGATAAGTACCGTCCTTCTTCGTAAATCTTTCTCTTGACAATTATATTTACTGGTCGATATATTCTTCCTCCACTTACTGCGCGCCTTGGCCATCGCTGCATTCCCGGCCATCCCAGCAAGCCTGAGAGCGAAGGGAGAAAAGGCCATCATGATCATGAAAACTGGAGAACAATGGCGTTGTACGAATCCGGTGTGTCACTGTGAAGTTTTGGTCCAATCCGACGGGGTACTCGAGGGCGAGAATCCCCGCTGCGTTTGCGGCTCGCCCCTGAAGAAGAAATACGCACCGCCGCATCTCACCTATCTCGAGTTTCTGCGAATCGAGGATCCCCTTCTGGTAGGCGGGATTTCTAATCAGGATTGAGCTATGCGCCCGGAATCCTTTGTGAGGCCCACTGCCCGCCATCCACGGCCTTTGGTACTTCGCGGCAGCCTGTCGCGAACCTTCGGGAGTCTGATGGGCTTCCTGGCCGCGCTCTTCCTTCTCCTGGGACTCTACTTGCTGCGAGACGCCTTTGAACATCCACTCGCCGCGGAATCCGTGGGAGTCCTGGCTGCGGCGATCAGCATTACGAGTGCCGCCGTCCTGTTCTATTACCTGTTGCGGCCGCGTCGCGCCCAACTGCCTCGAACCGAGCGTTTCAGGCGCGAGGGATAGCGGAGAAGTACCGCTCTTCGAGAATACTCCGGTGATGAAGTTCGTGGCCGGCCGTGATGTACGCCAGCGCGCGCACGCTGACCTCATTTTTGTTGGCTGTCCCGCGGAGCAGCCAGGCTTCCTTGGGCAACGAACGGAACAACGACAGGGTGGCGCTCCGCACATTTGCGAACTCTTCCACCAAACTCGCTAGCGGACGATCGTTGAATCCGCCGGAACGCACGTAGTCGTCCTGTTCGAAACCTTCCATCGGGATTTGATCGCCCCGCGCAATTCGCAGCGCCCGGTAGGTAAAGATTCGCTCCGAATCGCTGATGTGGCCCAGAACGTCTTTCACGCTCCACTTGTCCGCCGCGTATCGAAAGTTGCTTTCCCGCTCGCTTCGTCCCGCAAGCAATTGCATCGTTTGCACGCGCTGCTTCTCGAGGGCGCTCGTAATATCATTCCCAGGAACGAGGGAAATATACTTTTCGTAATAAGCCGCATACTCGCCGGGTTCCGGTCTTGTCATTTTCATATTTCCTCACCCTGGCGCAGTATACCGTGCCCGGCCACCGCGCATGCCTGCTTTTCAGGCGCGCCTTCGTTGAACGACCCTCGCATCCAGTCCGTTTTCGTTTCGTACGGAACGCCCCGAAATCCCGCACCCCTCGTCGGCATACTGAGAAATGCTATCATCCATGCGATGCGTGTCGCATTTCAGGGCGAACCCGGCGCTTTCAGTGAAGAAGCCGCCTTCCAGCTTCTGGGAGCCGCTATCACGACGGTGCCCAGCCCTACATTTGATTCGGCTTTCCGAACCATCGATGCCGGCCTCGCGGATACGATCCTGGCTCCCGTGGAAAATACCCTCGCCGGCCCCGTTGTCCGCGTTTACGATCTCCTTCTGGAGAGTGCCTTCACGATTACCGCCGAGACGATCTTGCCGATTGAACACCACCTGATCGGTTGTCGCGGTGCGTCGCTCGCCGGTCTACGGTCCGTCGCTTCCCACCCAATGGCACTCGCCCAATGCGAGCGATTTTTTGTGGCCCATCCGAACCTGAAGCGTGTCCCCTCGGAAGATACCGCCGGAAGCGTTCGCGACGTGATCGCGAATGGCGATAAAAGTTGCGCGGCTATTGCCGGCCGCCGCGCCGCGGAGCACTACGGCGGAGACATCCTTGCCGCGGGCATTCAGGATAATGCGGAGAACTTTACCCGCTTTGTCTTGCTGCGCCCCTCGCGAGACGCCAAACCACCCGCGCAGGACGCCCATAAAATGTCCATCGCCATGCGCCTGGCGCACCGTCCCGGCGCGCTCCTTGCTTCTCTCGAGCCTTTCGCAAAATGCGGCGTCAATCTATTGAAGATCGAGAGCCGCCCGATCCATGGCCGCCCTTGGGAATATCAATTTTTCCTGGATGTCGAAGCCGGCGCTTCAGCCCAACTTGAATCCGCCCTCGCGGAGGTCCGCAAAGCCACCAGCGACTTGCGAGTACTTGGCCTTTACGTAGCCGCTCGCAGCGCGGGGACAACTTCGGAAAGCAAGCTCAAGAGCAAGGCGTAATACCTAGGCACGAAGGAAACAGGAGGCGGTGTTATTCCATCAGCCGAATCCCGGGAAAATCTTATTCGTACCGCAAGGCAATAATCGGATCGACGCGCATGGCGCGGCGCGCCGGAAGGTAACAAGCAGCCATCGCCACCACCACAAGCAGCGTCGCGGTAATTAAAAAACTCGGCGCATCGAACGCTCCGATGCCATAAAGCAGGCTGCTCATGCTTCGAGCCAGCAACGTCGAAAATCCCAGCCCCGCGACCACTCCCGCGCACACCATTGCCATGCCATTTGACAAGATGAGTTGAAGCACATCGCGCGGCTGCGCGCCTAGCGACATGCGGATTCCCACCTCCTGTGTTCGCTGGCTGACGGAATAGGACATCACACCGTAGGTCCCCATGGCCGCGAGCACCAGCGCAAGCAGGCCAAAGCCGCCAAGCAACTCTGCTCCGACCCTAGGCGCGGTAAGCGATTGAACAAGAACTTGCAGGACCGTTTGGACGTTCAGCAACGGAACCGTCGGCCCAAGCGATTGCACCGTGCTGCGCACGCTGGGGATCGCCTTTTCCGGATCGCCCTTGGTGTGCACATACAAAACCACCTGCGCGGCGTAGTGTTGCTTCAGCGGCACGTACACGATCGCCTGTGGCGGTTCTCCCAGCGTCTGGTATTTGACTGTAGCGGCCTCGCCTACGATGGCTATATCCCATGGCTCTCCGAGGAAGTGTATATGCTTGCCGATGGGATCCACGCCCGGCCACATCTGCTCCGCGGCGGCCTTGTTTACGATCCCCACCATCGCCCCCTGAGGATCGTCGTGGTCGTTGAAATCTCTGCCCTCCAGCATCGTTATTCCAGCGGTGGAAAAATATCCGGGCTCTGCGGCAATCACTGGAGTCAACTTGCCGTTCCTGGGGTCGGTGATGTCCACTCCATCCGTGAAGGTCGTGCGCGCCAAACCGCCGGAAAATGGGAACGCGTCCGAAATGCTCGCGCTCTGCACCGTCGCTACCCCTGAAAGTCTCTCGATCACGTCCTTGTAAAACTGCTCCGCGCGCGGCTGCGTGTAATGCTCCGCGCCGAGGTTCAGAAACATCACCATTTCGTGCTTCACTTCAAAACCTGGATCCATCCCCTGAGCGTTACGAAGGCTGTGGATAAAGAGCCCAGCGCCGGCCAGGGCGACCAGCGATAGTGCTACTTGCAACATGACCAGCACGCCGCGCAACCCGTACCAGCGAGCGCCCCCGGTCGGATTCCCTGTGCGATCTTTCAGCGCCGCAATGCGGTCCGCCTTCGATGCCTCGAGCGAAGGGACGAGTCCAAACAACATTGTCGCCACAAGCGAAAGGACCAGCGTGTACAGCAAAACTCGCCCATCTAGCGAGAAGTCCAGACGCCGCTGCAACCCCGGAGGAAGTAACGAGCGCATCAGCGACCGGCCCCAGAACGCCAAGAGGATTCCCAATCCGCCGGCCAACAGCCCCATCAACAAGCTCTCCGTCAGCAACTGACGAATCAGCCGGAATCTAGACGCCCCCATCGCCAGCCGCACACCGATTTCCCGATGCCGCTGCGTGGCTCGCGCCAGCAGCAAATTGGCCACGTTGGCGCACGCGATCAACAGAACCAATCCGACAATTACAAACATCAGTGATCCAGCGCGCACGTATACGCTTCGAAGTTGCGGCGGAATCGAAGTTTGATCGATGGGCACCATCATTTCGTTCCGGCCGCCATTGTCCTTCGGATATTCTTTTTCCAGTTCCAGTCCAAGGTTGTGAATCGAGGCGCGCGCCTGGGCGACCGTCACTCCCGGCTTCAACCGCCCCACCATGGCCGTCAGCCGGAATGCTCGCTGGTTAAACCAGTCCTTCGCCAATCCTGTGAGCACCTGGTCGTGCATCAGCATGGGAACCCATGCGTCTGGGCTGCCTAGCACTCCCAAATCGTGAAAAGTGCTCGGCATGATCCCGATAACTGTGAAATCCTGCTGGTTGATCTGGATTGTTCGCCCGAGCAAGCTTGGATCGCCGCCAAATTCTCGATTCCAGAGCGCATAACTGATTACGACGACAGGCTGCGGCGTTTTCTCCTCTTCTCCCGAAAATCCGCGTCCCAGCTTGGGCGGCACGCCCACTACTTCGAAGAAGTTCGCGTTCACCACCTCGCAGAACGCCTGCACCTTTTTGCCGCCAATCGTCAGATCCACACCCGTCGGGATCGCGATGGCCACGCCCGAAAACACGTCATTCTTCTCCCGGTAGTCCGCCGCGTTCGGATACGGTGTCGGCAGGTATTCTTGCAGGGGACCGCCCTTGCTTTGCGCGGTAGAGAAAAGGCTCATCAAGGTCGACGGCTCTTTAACTGGTATGGACTTCAGAAAAACGGCCTTTGCCAGCGTGAAAATAGTCGTGTTGGCTCCGATACCCAGCGTCAACGACAGCACGGCCACCGCCGTGAATCCCGGCGACTTGAACAACACACGAAGCCCATATCGCAAATCCTGTAGAAAATTTCCCATAAAACCCTCCGCTGGAGGCTTGTAGGAATCGTCGTGAGCCGTAGCTCGAAGCTCTATCGAGTGACTCCCGCAGCGTACTCCCATCAAGCCCTTGAAACAACGAACCTTTCGTCGCGACCTCTCGTTCAGCTGGAAACCCGCAATCGAGACCGGCCTTTTAAGCTGTTGATTATGGGGATTGTCTTTGTTTTGCCGGCGCTTCGCGTGCCGCCGCGATCACGATTCGTCATTCCTTGACTCTATTGAGCCTGTGTTATAAACCCTCAGTAACGGGTGGTACGTTCATTTCACGCACACCGGGGGGTGTTATGAATCGGTCTTGTAAAGCGCGGCCTCACTTTGTCTGCATGTTGGCTCTTCTGTTCGCACTCGTTCTCGCAGTCTCTCCAAACGCCAAGCCTCAGGCTGTGACCGCCACGCTCTCTGGCAGGGTCACGGATGCCAGCGGTGGAAGCGTCGCGAAGGCCAATATCTCGGTAACGAACTCTGCCACCGGTTTTTCGCGCTCCGCCGAAGCCTCAGACGCGGGCGAATACTCGATTCCCGCGCTGCCCGCCGGTGATTACACAGTTTCCGCAGTATTCGCAGGCTTCGCCAGGCAAACCAAGAACATCACGCTGCAGGTCGGACAGTCGGCGAATCTGGACTTTACTCTCTCCCCGGGTTCCGTCGCCGAAAAAGTCGCAGTGGAAGCCACCTCCGAACTTCAGGAGCCGACGCGCACTCAGGTCAGCACGGTCATCACCGAGCGGCAAATCATGGATTTGCCGGTCAACGGGCGCGAATTCATCAATTTTGCGCTGCTCTCACCTGCGGTGACGATCGGCGATACGACCTCCGGCAGCACCGACGTGATTGTCGAACCGGTCACCAAGCTCGCATTCGCCGGGCAGAATATTCATTACAACTTCATCGCCGTGGATGGAGCCGACGACATTTCCACCGCTTCCGGTATTCAACGCGGAACTCCTCCGCAGGAATCGGTGCAGGAATTTCGCGTGATCAATTCCGACTATTCAACCGAATTTGGCCGCGCCGTCGGCGGCATCGTGAACATCATCACGCGCAGCGGCACCAATGAATGGCACGGGACCGCCTATGAGTATTTCCGGAACGACAAGATGGACGCCGTGAATCTCTTGCAGGCCACCGGCGCCCACGTCTTGCGGCAAAATCAATTTGGCGCGGCCATCGGCGGCCCCATCACCACGGACAAAACTTTCATTTTTGGAAATTACGAGGCGCAGCGGCGTGGCGAATCTCCCTTTTACAATTCCGCAGTGCTGCAAAACATCCATGCCATCAACGAAGTCAAAGCCATTTACGGTCTTCCGGCCGAGCCGAACCTCGGCAGCGTTCTTCGCACAAACAACACCGACAATGGCTTTGTACGCGTCGATCACAGCTTCAATCCCAACGAGCAATTGTTCGTCCGCTATTTTGTCAACGACGGCCGTCTTCTGAATCAATCTCCCCTGAACGATGGTTTTGATCTTCCCTCCGCGTTCAAGGACAATTTTTATCGCGATCAATCCGTCGCCGGCACCCTCGCTTCCGTCTTTACTCCCAAGCTCGTCAACGAACTTCGCGTGCAATTTGCCCGGCGTTCCTTCGATTTTCCGACCGTTTCCACACAGCCGCATCTTGAGCTTTCGAATACCTTCACGGTCGGCGTCAATCGAGGCAATCCGGATTTCTATCGGGAGTCGCGTTTCGAACTCGTGGACAACGTCACCCACAATTTTGATAAGCACACTCTCAGTTTCGGCGGGAACTATAATTTCGTGAAGACCACCGAATCCTTTCCTCTCTTCTATCCCTTCGAGGCGGATTTTCCGAACCTCGGCGCCTTCCTCGGAAATGACGGAGCGGCCGGCGGCGTGAGCGGCAGTTGTGTTTCCGCTGCCGGGGATCCCGGCGGGCCCGGCCCTGCCGGCTGTCAGCATCCAAACGTTATCTTCTTCGAGCGGTTCCAGGCGCCCAACTTCAACGAGCAGAGCTTGAGCACCTCCGTCTACCAGGGAGGCCGCATTCCTGCCGCCATCCGCAATCAGGCCGAAGGCACCCTGAACCACACTTATGACGGTCTTTTCATTGAGGACAAATGGCGTGCCACTTCAAAACTCACTCTCAACGGCGGCATTCGCTGGGAGTGGGAAACCTGGCCGTCCAATGTGCTCAACACACAATGGAAGAACTTCGACCCGCGCCTGGGCCTCGCTTACAACATCGGAACAAAACACAACTTCGTCGTGCGGGCCGGCTTTGGGCTTTTCCACGGCACCATTCCTTCGCCTTTGCTGGCTTGCCAAGAGCCTTCTTGCGGCGGAACCATCGGAAAGTATCCAGGGCGCCCGTTTGAGGATGGACTCAACGCCAAGACCGAGCTTTTTGCTTTTGCCAGCGCACCTGCTATCACAGCACTGGGCTTGCGCGGCCTCATGCAGGACGGCGCTTACCCGGATAACACCACGGACCCATTCACCAACCCATTTCCAGGTTGCACACCCATCGCAAACTGCGGCTTCTTTGGGCCTGCCGTTGTCGTTCGCTTCGACCAGAATCACAAAAATCCCTACGGCATCCAGGCGAGCCTCGCCGTTGAGTTTGAGCCTTTGCCGGACACCACTGTCAGCATCAGTGGGCTTCACGTCCGCGGCGTTCACCTGGGCAGCTTCTTCAACGTGAACCAGCCAGATCCCACGGGCACCGCCACACTCCATGATTCCGCCGGTCAATCGGCGCCGAAGAACCTTTACTGTACGCCCGCGCTTCTAAATTCGTGCCCCTTCACGCCCGGTGTGCGCACTTTTCCCATCGCCATCTACTTTGAAGCCACCTCGCAGTGGGATTCGCAGTATGACGGACTGCTGATCAATATCAACCGGCGACTAGCCCGAAATTTCTCATACGGCCTTAGCTACACCTGGTCCAAAACAATCGACGATGGACCGAACCCCAGTTTCGTCTTGATCCCCCAGGACAGCAAGAACCTTCGCGGCGAGCGCGCGGATTCTTCCGATGACGTCCGTAACCGTCTTGTGCTGAACGGCACGGTCACGACGCCCAAGTCCTGGAATAAGTTCTCGCGCGACTTTTTGTTCAGCGTGATTGCCACGATTCAATCGCCCCAGCGATTCTCGAAGTTCGCCGGGTTTGACGCCAACGGCGACATCTTTGGAAATAACGATCGCGTCGGCATCGAGCCGCGCAACACCTTTTTTGGCGACAACATGCGCACCGTGGATCTGCGCCTTGCTCGCACGCTCCAAATCGCGGAGAAAAAGAGCCTCGAGCTGGTCGCGGAAGGGTTCAACGTCTCGAACACTCTGAACATCCGCTTCTTCAACACCGTCTACGGGGCGTCCGATTTTTGCCCCTTCAATCCCACCGCCTTCGGCTGTCCGGCCGCGCCTTCCGGTTTTCGTGAAGGTTCGCCAAACCCGCTTTATGGGACGCCGCGAGCGCTCTTTAACCCGCGACAGATTCAGTTGGCCGTGAAGTTCAACTTCTGACGCGTTCTCTCGGTAGGTATTCCGGTCGCGGCGATTGTCGCGGCCGGAGATGCATTTACGACGCGGTTTTCAAAACGAGAATCTGATTAGCGATCATGTCCCCCGGAACGCCCACGCCTCTGCACGCCGTCTCGCTTGAAGACGCCTTCGCCTCGTTCTCTCCGCTCAGCGCGCGGCGGCTGCTCGTCCTTGGCGGCATCGGGCTGATCCTCGTCGGCATGCTCTTTGGCGACCTCTTCGCCGTATTCGTGCTCCACCAGAATGCTGCGCGCGTCGGCGATAGCCTTGCCGCCGCAGCTCACGCGGCTCTTTCCGGTGACAGTGCCGCGGTCGGGCTGAATTTCAGCAACGTCGGAGCTTTTCTCGAAAATCGCGGCACGAAGGTTGACGCGCACGCGCACATCATTGGTTTCGGCTACCTCGCGTTGATGCTCGCTATTGTTCAACCGTGGGTCGCTCTTCGAGAAGGCACGAAACAGCGTCTTGCGTGGATTTTTCTCCTGGGCGCCTGGCTGCTCCCGGTCGGAGTTTTTCTTATCCACTATGTCGGCCTTGCTTACAGTCCGCTAGCCGCCATCGGCTGGGCCAGCATTTTTGCCGATCTTGGCGGACTCGTGGTCTTGATCGCTACGGTTGGTTATTTGGCCGGGCTCTGGAAGCATTTTCGGCAGCCACCTCCAGTGCAAATAAAAGACGAATTACTTTCCGACCGGAGCAGCTTCGGTCAAATGCTGCTTGCGGGTGGCGCAGCACTTGTCCTTCTGGGCTTTTTGCATGGCGCATACTACGCCGCTGCCGATCTATACAATCACGAAAAATCGGATTACGTGATTCTCACGAACATGGCGCAGAGCGCGGCACAAGGGCGCGCCGGCGTCGTAGACGAAGCCCTCAACTCGTATGGGCAACTCCAAGGCGACAAAGCCGTCAACATCGCCGCACACGCCCATAGCATCGAGTTCGGCCTTCTGGCGATGCTTCTGGCGTTCTTCCAGCCCTACGTGAGCTTGCACGACAAGTGGAAACGCCGTTGGGTCCTTCTGCTTCTTCTCGGCTCGTTGATGCTGCCCGTCTGTGTATTGCTCGAGCTGCGCTTCGGCCTCGTCGCGGGCGGCTTGGCGGATCTTGGCGGACTTTTCGTTATTATCGCGTTGCTGGCCATGTGGATCGGCATTTTGCGGTATACGGGAAGCCTCGATGCGCAGGCGGACACGGGCTCAGGAGCGCTTCGCCAATGAGCCGATCGCGAAGGCTGCTTCTTTTCGGCGGAATTGTCCTGATGATTTTGGGCATGAGCTACGGATTGTGGTACGCCGTTTTTGCCGAGCATCAGGCCCTCGATCGCATTGGCGGATCTCTCGCGGCGGGATTTTCCTCGGCTGCGGCCCGAAATTCTACTGCTGTGGATGCCGCTCTCGGGCAGTATCGCGAAGCGAAATATGTCTACGACCGCCAAGTAGACGTGCACAGCCATTGGATTGGCCTGGCCATGCTGCTCGTTATCCTCGGCTTCGCTTTCGATCGACTCGGATTTTCCGAGTCCGTAAAAACACTGTTGGCTTGGGGACTCTTGCTCGGCGCGTTTCTTTTTCCTCTCGGCGTTTTCCTGCAATCGTTCAATCACGCATCCTTTCCGCGAGCGGTTGCCATCGCGGGTTCGGCGCTTGTGGTCGCTTGCCTAGCCTGCGCGGTTTTCGGCATTGCTCGCGGCTCTGCGACGCGCTAGCCGCCCAGACGCAACTCTGGAAGTGCCGCCAGACAGTCAGGCCTGCTTGCTGGCGTCCGTTATAGCGCCCATACCAAAACGAAAAAGGGCCGGCTGTTCACCGGCCCTTCTCCATCCCACACTCTTCAATTCAACCTTGCTTCCTTACTCCATTTCCATTTCTCAGCAATAACTGCACTCCGCGTCGCCCATCCCGCCGCCTGTCATATCGTCCTTGATGCGCCGCAGGCGCTGTCCAAGCCGCTCGGCGAGCTGATGCCGAGCGCGCCACAGCCGCGCTTTCAGTGTGTTTTCCGTAACGCCCAGCTTCTTTGCGGCTTCTCCGGTCGAGTAGCCTTCCACTTCCCGCAGCACGAACGCCGTCCGCAGCAGCGGCGAAAGCTCCTCCAGATTCTCGCTGATCATTTCTCGCAGTTCCGTTCCCGCAAACACCTGCTCCGGGTTCGGGCCATCGGCTGCAAATCGTTCCGCGATCGGCAACTCGTCCTCTCGCGGTGGTTCATCCAGCGAAACTGCGGGGCGCGACTTCGCGCTTCGCCGCCTCATCAGGGCCGCGTTGATCACGATGCGCGTCAGCCATGTCGAAAACTGCGACCGGCCTTCGAAACGCCTCATGTTCCGGTAAGCCGAGAGCAGCCCATCCTGCAAAGCGTCTTCGGCATCTTCCGTATTGCCGAGGACCCGTAATGCGGTCTGAAAGAGCGGCCGCTGGTACCGGCGGAACAGCGTCTCGACCGCCTGTGCATCGCCTCTCTGTCCCGCTCGGATCAGTTTGTCTTCGCTGAACTGCGTTGCCACTGCTATTTGCGTTGCCATCGTTCCCCCCAACTCCTTGCCAACATCTGTTGCAAGAAACTCTTTCGCTTCATTCCGGCCATTTGCGAGCCGTCGCGCTCGTCAATGCACCGGCACTGCTCCCGCTGGAGCCTTTGGCTTCCTCATAAGTAGCAGGAACGGAATTACAGCGAGAAACACCACGCCCAGCATCTTGAAATTGTCGATGAAGGCCAGCATGGCGGACTGGCCCTGCACCAGCTGGTAGACTATGCCCTTCGCTTGCAGGGCGGCATGCGAAGCGCTCGACCCGTACGAGATTAGACGCGCCGTGTTTCCGTTCGTAATCCTCAACACCGCCGGATTCAAACTGTTCACGCTTTCGATCAGGTGCGCCTGGTGAAATTGCGTCCGTCGCTCCAGCATCGTCGTGACCGTGGCGATTCCCACGCTTGCTCCGATATTTCGCGCCAGATTGATGATCCCCGTCCCCATGTTCGTTTTTTCTTTTGGCACGTAAGCAAAAGCCGCCACATTGATCGGTATAAATAAAAACGCCAGACCGAAACTCTGCAGCATGCGGGCTCTCACGGCGTGGCTGTAATCGAGCTGCAAATCCCAGCCGGCCATCCAGAACAGCGCGATCGCGCAAACCGCGCATCCAAACGTAATCAAAACTCGCGTGTCCAGCTTCGACACGAGGAATCCCACCACCGGCATCATCAGCATGATTACCAGCCCGCCGGGCGAGAGCGCCATCCCTGCAAGTTCCGCCGTGTATCCCAGCATTTCCTGCAAAAACTGGGGAATCAGCACCGTGCTCGAATACAGCACGAAACCCAGGAAAAACATCGCCAGCGTCGAGATCGCGAAGTTCCGGTCCTTCAGCATCTTCAAATCGACGACCGGCTCTTTCTGTCTCAACTCCCAAACGATTCCAGCGATGATCCCGATCAACATCAGAACGAAGAAGACCCGTATAAAACCCGACGACAGCCAGTCGTCGCGCTGGCCCTTGTCCAGAATGATCTGCATGCTTCCAAGCCCGAGACTGATCAAACCGATCCCGATGTAGTCGATTCGAAATCCGCTCTTGAGGCTCGTCCGCTTCATGTACGGCGGATCCGTGATCAGCACCGACGTCAGCAGCAGGGAAATAATTCCCACCGGTACGTTGATATAAAAAATCCATCTCCACGAAAAATTGTCCGTGATCCAGCCTCCCAGCCACGGCCCGATCGTCGGCGCCACCACCACCGCAATTCCGTAAACCGCAAAGGCCATGCCGCGTTTCGCCAGCGGAAACGTGTCGTTCAAAATGGCCTGCTCGCTCGGCTGCAAACCGCCGCCGCCCGCCCCCTGCAAAATCCGGAAGAGAACCAGCACGCCCAGGCTCGGCGCAAGCCCGCACAAAAACGAGCTCACCGTGAACAGCGCCACGCAAGCCATGTAGAACCGCTTCCGCCCGATCAGTCCGGAAAGCCATCCCGAGAGCGGCAGCACGATCGCGTTTGAAACCAGGTACGATGTCAGCACCCACGTTGATTCGTCTGCCCCCGCCGATAGATTCCCCGAAATGTGCGGCAACGCCACGTTCGCAATCGACGTGTCCAACACTTCCATGAACGTGGCCAGCGTCACCGTCACGGCGATCACCCAGGGGTTGATCGATCCGTCTGGCATCCTCAGTTTGGAAAGTATTCTGTTCTTCATGGCCCGTTCTGCCCTGGCTCGCTGTTCCTCTATTCATTTCTACGTATAACCGGCCCACCGACTTACTTTATTCCGCCCTCTTTTGCGTCCGTCGGGTTCTCTTGCGCTGCTTTGTCGAGCGCTATTTCGTAATTACCGTCGCATCCACGTTCATCCCCGGTCGCAACACATTATTTCCGACCGATTCCTTGTCCAGCACGATCTTCACGGGTATCCGCTGCACCACCTTCACGTAATTCCCGGTCGCATTTTCGGGTGGCAGCAGGCTCAACACTCCTCCCGTCGCTCCTGCGATCGAATCCACGTGCCCGCTGAACGTCTTTCCGTAGGTATCAACCTTTACTTCCGCCTTCTGGCCCGCCCTCATATTTCGCAGTTGCGTTTCTTTGAAATTTGCCGTCACCCACACATCGTGCAGCGGTACCACCACCAGCAACCCCTGCCCGGCTTGCACGATCTGTCCTGGCTCAACCTGCTTGTGCGTCGCCACTCCATCCACCGGTGCGACCACTTCCGCGTAGCTAAGATTCAACTCCGCCGCCTCCAGCGATGCGCGTGCCTGCGCCACTTTTGCCAGCTTCGCCTGCGCGTCCGCGGTGCGCATGCTCACCTCCTTCCTGTCCGCTTGCGCTCCTTCCACTCCCGCCCGTGCTTGCAGCACGCGCGCTTTCGCCGCGTCCAGTTGCGCCTTCACCACTTCCACGTTTCGCTGCGCCTGCACCAATTTTTCCTGGTCCGCTTTCAGCGCGCTCGCCGTAGCGTCCGCATTCGCTTTCGCCGCGTCGTACTGCTGCTGCGAAATCTCGCCCTTTTCCATCAACGGCTTGTATCGCGCCAGATCCGCCTGCGCCAGGGCCGCGTTCGCCGTGCTCTTGCTCACGTTGGCTTCAGCAAACGCCAGATCCGCCGTCTGCGCCTCCTCATACGTCGCTTTCGCCTTCGCCTCATCGGCCTGCGCTCCCAGCAATTGCGCGTCGGCGCTCGAAGTCCCGCTGGCCACATTTTCTGCTGTGCGCGGAACGTCCACTCCCGCGGACCGCGCTTCGCCTTCCGCCAGTGCCAGCGCCCCCTTTGCCTGGTCAACCGCCGCCTGGTAATCCCGCGGATCGATCTTCACGAGCACCTGTCCCGCTTTCACCGCCTGGTTGTCGTCCACCAGCACTTCCGCCACGCGCCCATAAACCTTCGCCGCAATCGGCGTGATGTGACCGTCGATCTGCGCGTCATCCGTGCTCTCGCGGTTGTGGTAGTAAAGAAACAGACCCACCAGCGCCGCGAGCACCACCGCTCCGCCGAGAATCGCGAGCCGTTGCATCTTCGGATTCGCCAGCCCCTTTGGCGCTTCTTTCTCCAGCGGCACTTCCACCATCGGCCGTACTTTGGTGGCGTTTTCCAGCCCGACTTCGATCTCGATGCTCATCGTCCCCTCACTTCGAGTAAACTTTTTCCATCTGCCCGATCGAACGTGCGTAGTCCGCGCGCGCCTGGTTGAATCGGTAGAGCGCCGCAATCTGGTTGTCATTGGCCCTTGCGAGCGAATCTTGCGCCTGGATCACTTCGATGTTGTTCGCCACGCCGGCCTTGAACCGGTCCCTTGCCTGATCCACTTCCTCTTTCGAAAGCTGCACTCCCAGGTTTGCCACTTGCACTTGATTGCGCGCCGAGTCCAGATTGATCAGCGCCGTCTTTACATCCAGCGCGATCTGGTTCCGCAAGTCGTCTTCCTGCTGCTCCAGCTTGCGGATTTCCAGATCCGCCCGAACCACCTCCGCGTGAATTCTTCCTCCCGTAAACAGCGGCAAATTCACGCTCGCTTCATAGTTGTACGTGGGCAGCGTGGTGCCGGAAGACGATCCCAGGTATGCAAAATCTCCATCGAATCTCACCGATGGTAGCCTCGAGTACTGCGCCGCCTTCTTCTCCGACCCCGCTGCTCGCAGCTGCGCTTCCAGCGACTTCCACTCTTCCCGTCCCCCCAGCGCCTCGTCGATGCTTGCGCCCACTTCCGGCTGCGGCGTATCGAAGAAGCTCAGAGAATCCCCCAGCTCGATGTCTTGGCGTGGGTCGAGATTCAGCAGCCGGCTCAGCCCAAAAGTTGAAGTAGCTTCCTCGTCTTGCGCCTCGAGCAGTCTCTGCTTCTCGTTTTGCAATTCCACGTTCGCGCGCAACGTATCAATCCCGGTCCCAACTCCTTCTTTCTGCAGATCCGCCGCCTGGTCGTAGAGGGCTTGCGCCAGTTGCACTCGCGATTCCGATGCCTGCACATTTGCCACCGCCCGCAGCGTCCCGATGTATTGCGATACCACCAGCAAGATCACTTGCTCCCGCGTTGACAGGCTGCTTGCCTTGCTCGCATTCATCGTTTCTCGCGCCGCCTGATATTTTCGCCATAGGGTCAGGTCGAATATCGGCGCGCTCGCGCTCGGACCGGCCGAAAAAATCTGGTAAGGGCCCAGTGACTTCGGAAACCCTGGAAAAGGCGTTTTGCCGCCGAACTGCGCCAGCAGGTTTACTTTCTGGGCCTCATCACTGACCTTGGCGTTCACCTGTGGCAGGATATCGGCCAGCGCCAGGTTCTTGTCTTGAACGCTCTGTGCTGCCGTTAATATGGCTATCTGCGCCGTCGGATTCTGCTTCAAGGCCAGGCCCACCGCTTGATCCAACGTCAACCGCATTACACCCGCGGGCGCACTCCCCGGCAGTCGGCTCTTCTTCGCGTCCTCTTGCCCGCGCGCAACCACAGGTGTTATCAGCAAGCTGAAAAACGCCACGTAGAAAATAATGTGCGAACCCTTTTTGTGGCCGCTGGTTACCGGCTTCTCTGCCCGCTCGCCGCCTTCAATTTCCTGGACAATGGCTTCGTTGAGGCACCCTTCCGCTGCCAACTTGCCCCCTTGCCGGTGGATCTCTTTCAGAAGCACCTTTCCCGCCGCATCGATAAAGCTCACGCCGCACAAATCCACGCTGTACTTCTCGCCCTGGGCCCGCTCCTTCCAGCACTGCTCCAGCGCCGCCACCCACGGCCCCGCCAGCTTCCCTTCCACACTTAAAATCGTCTTTCCGCGCTTCTTTTCCGTCGTGATTCTTAACATTTTGTTTGTCCTGCCGGGCTAGAGTAGATGCACTAGCGGCACCATTCGATGTTAAAATTTAGACATCTGTAAATAATTGTATTCATTGGAGTTACTTAAAATAAAGGCGTGCTAAACCCGTCTTTTAGTGCTGTTATGTGGGCATATGACTAAAATTTGGCTATGATTTACTGCTAATATTTCGTCACAACCCACCATCTGATGCCCGCCATTTCCTTCTGGACGATCTTCTTCCCAAGACGAATGTCCTCCACTGTCCGCACAGGATTGCACTCGCACGCCTCCGGCTGGCCACTTTCCTGAAACCTGCACTCAGGCTCTTCGAGGTGGGTATTACAGATCAGGCAGGCTGTTGGACAACCACATAGCTCTGAACTAGCGCGAAACGCGCAGCCGGATGTAGGAAGAGGTTGCCGTTCCCGTCGCTCTCCCAGCCGTTACGCGGATTGGCCCGGTGGTCGCGCCTGCGAGTAGCGTCGTGATCAGGCTGTTGGCAGGGGGCGTGTCTCGCAGTGATGTTTTTTCTTCGCCAGGCGGCCACACTGGACTGGCACGCCACTTTATGTATTTAGCCGATGCTAACAATGAAATTGCTGCACAGTTCGGTGCTAGGCGTACGGACTTAGGCTCCTCCACGCTCCCCGCTGCTCGCAGAATCTTTGCTACCTTCGAACCGCGATGGCCTGCAGTTCAAAATGCCCGCCGCGCAGCAGCGATCCTGCTCCTATAAATTCACGCGCTGGAAAGTCCTTCGTCGTGAAATAGCTCTTATATACCGCATTGAACTTGTCGTAGAGCGACAAGTCCGTGCACGCAATCTGCACGTAAACCAAATCATCCATCGTCATGCCGGCTTGTGTGAGAGTTCCCTTCAAGCTATCCAGCAGGAGCTTGACCTCTTCCTCCGTTTCCGCGGGCGCCTTTCCCGTCTTGGGGTCCAGCCCGATTCTCCCCGCCAGGTACAACGTATTCCCGGCAAGAATGCCGTCACTGTAAGGCGCCTGCACCACCTTATCCGGCGCGTTGAACACTTTGCGTGTGGATTGCGGCGCGGGCTCCGGAAATGCTCCCCGTACCGTGACAATTCCAGCAACAAAAAGCCCGACGAGTAAAACGCTGACGCGTCGATTCACGACATGCCTCCAATCGAACCTCTTTGAACTCTGAACTCCCGGGATTCCCGCGCGAGTGTAGCCCTCAATTCGTTCCGTCGCAACCAGGGAGTGGCACAGACTTCAGTCTGTGCCTCCGCCCGCCGCCGCATACCGGTTATCTCGCGCGGACGTATCTACCCAGATTATCAAGCGAAATCATACGCATTTCCGTGGGCGAAGAATTGGAGCGGACCAGCGGGTTGTAGTATCTGGCGCGATAAAAATCGAGGCCGGTTGCGTCCAACTCGCGGCCAGTGTAGGCAAAACTATTTGTCGTGGCGGAGCCACTCACCGTGGTGTTGCCAAATGGCTCGAATGAGTAGCTCGTTTGCACCGTGCCCGTCGAATCCGCCAAAGCGATGGTGCTGCCGAGCGGATCCGCGAGGAAACTGCGCGGGAATGAATCATCCGATAGTTATTTCAGACTCGGGTCCATTCGCCACCTAGCTCGCGGAAGGATGCGCGCGAATAGCCCGAGCTCGCTCGATTAGCGGTACCGCTCTGGCGGAATCACCTTGGGCCAGATACACCGAAGCCAGATTCTCAAGGACTATCGCAATCCCAGGGTGATTCGGTGTGAGTTGCTTCTCTCGGATTGCGAGTGCCCTCTTCAGCGCATCCTCCGCTTTTGCGAACTTCTGCTGGTCACGCTCCGCGAGCCCGACACGGTTCAGATCTGTGGCGACCTGCAAACCCTCTGGCCCGAAAGCCTTTTCATGTATGGAAAGCGCTCGTTCGCCTAGCTGCTCAGCTTCCGCAAACTTGTGTTCGTAGAAGTAGAACAGGGCCAGGTCGCTCAGGGTCATGCCGGTATCAGCGTTGTCTGGCCCAAGCGCTTTCTCGCGAATGGCAAGGGCTCGCAGAAAAAGAGGCCCGGCCTGAGCGAGGTTGAATTGTTCCTGGTCGCGGTACAAGCGTCCCAAATCGCCGAGTGCGACCGCAATGTCGGCGGGGTAAGGCCCGGGAGAATTCTCATAGGCAGCGATTGCTTGTTTATAGAGTGATTCTGCCTGGGTATATTTCCCTTGGCCCTCAGCAACCGTTCCGAGATCGCTTAGAGTCCCACCACCTGGGGCTGAAGTCTTCTTGCTGAACTGGCTCACGCGAGCCAACAGTTGCTTCGCTTTGGCGGCCTTGCCCAGACCCTGGTACGCCATGGCTAACCCCTCGACCGAATCAATCGTCGTTTTGTTCTCCAGTCCCAAGACTTTCTCTTGGATTACCAATGCCTTCACGTATTGCGCTTCTGCCTCCGAGAATTTGCCTTCGAGTCTGTACAGTTCCGCTAACTGGAAGTAAGCACTTGCGAGATCTGGATGCGCAGACGCCGGAGCAAATCCTTCATAGGCCGCTACGGCGCGCACAAGGAACGGTTCTGCTTCTGTGTATCGCCCTTGCTCGGAGCAAACAAAGCCCAGATTCAGCAAAACGCCTCCGCGATCATAGCCGGTGGCGCGAGGATCTTTGTCAAAGTTTGCTAGCGCCTGTGAAAAATGCTGCTCAGCCTCTGGCAAGCGGTTCTTGTCGCGATAGACCTGTGCAAGGTTTAGCTCCACCCTGCCTAGCTCGACCCTGGGAGTTTGTGAAAGACTCTCGTAAACCTGAACTGCCCTTTTCAAGACAGGTTCGGCTTGTTCGTAATTGCGATCAGCACGGTACGATGTACCGAGCATACCAAGCACATCGGCTAAACGGCGGTCGTGCGGATACCTGTTTTCCGTGTCCGGAAGAAGCCCGACAAGCATCTTTTCTGTCCCTGCATAATCTTGACGAGCAAACGCTCCCGACGCATGCGCGAATACCTCAGACCACGCTCCTGATGCATGGGGGATTGACGCGGACCACGCTTCTGCCTTGTGGCGCTGCAGCAGAGTCCAGCCGCTCCACGCTACTGCAAGAACGAGAATTGCCAATAGGGTCCAGCGGCGCATAGTTTCTCCGATCTGCAACGAGGCTCTTGGCAACCAGAGGATTGGTCGCATGTGGGATCTCGAGGACGGTCTGAACCCCACGTGCTCTGAATTGGGAGGAAGCCTTACCTAGAATGTTCGACTATTGCCTGTCCCGCATCAACGCTTACTTCCGCAGCTGGACCGTATCGGTTATCTCGAGTGGACGTAGCTACAGGAATCTCCGAGGGAAATCATACGCATTTCCTTGCGGACCGCGGGGGAACAGAAAGAGGCAAAAGTCATGAGTTTAGGAGATCTTAGTGTCGTATGATCCCGTGCGCGAACTGCGGGGGCAGATCAGCAGGTCAAATCCCGTGCGCGGCGCTAGGGACACCTGACAGCAACCAAAGTTGCTGTGCGGCACCCTTTCAGGGGTAACGTGTCTACCCCCACCCGGTGCCGTAGGTACCGCGCCGGAAAGTGCGTGGCCGTAACCGGATCCATCGACGGTGAGATGGCCGTACAGGGCCACGGAACAGCGCAAAGAGCATCCTACTTGGCTGTCTTCTTCGTATAGTACTGGTCTCGGTCGTAACTAAGATAAAGGCGGACTCGGCCCCACTTCTTCTCAATTCCTAAGAGCGAGATGCCAATGGGTTCCTTGTGGGAATTTGGAGGAAAGTGGTGGGAAAAATTATTAAGGGACACTTTAGGTTCTCCATAGTACGGCTCAAATTCCCATTTGCCGGAATACGCCGTTTCGGTTCCATCCACTGCTCTGAAACGATGGGTATACGTTCCGTCTGAGCGCAGCTGCAATGATTCAACACCGTTCTGGTGGTGGGCCTCGTATGTGCCGATTACCTGCGAACTGTCAGTCACTTTGGAGCACCCCAGAAGCAAGGCAAGACACGCTAGGGGTAGAAACAAAGCTCCACGCCTCCAGATTGTCATTGGTTGCACCCGCAACCCCTGCCACTCATCGGCTCCGTCCAGTGGTAGGTCTGCGTGGTCGTGCCGAACGGGCCAAAGCTATCACGGCTATGGGATGGAACTCCCGCCTGGTACAGCAGTGAAGTGAGGCTCGTGTCATTTGTCACGGTAAACGTCACGGTTCCGTTTGAATTGGGATATGCTGTCCAATCATAACTGCCCACAAACTGCAGCGTTGGATCGAGGCCGGACTGCCAGAGTCCTTTCAGGCCGAACGGGTGGCCACCGTTCGGTATAGGTTGGCAACCGTGAGAGTTGAAATAGTCCCGCGCTTTGTTTATCCCCGGAGAGTTTTTCAAACTCTGCACTTGAACGCTGTCTGGGCCGAAATCGCGAGACTGTGGCCCCGTTCCTGAGGCAAACTCCCAAGTCATTTGGCCCGCCGTATACGCCCCGGAAGACCAGTCGTACGCTCGCCAGAAGATTCCAGGAATTTCGTAAAGTTCAGGCCACAACCCTAAGGGATCTGCAAAACTAACGGGGTTTCCGGCAGCGTACTGATAGGCGTTTGTACCTAACCCCAGCGGGTCTTCCGAGATGAACCTGCCGATCTGCGGGTTGTAGTATCTGGCGCGGTAGTAGTAGAGATTGCTGGCGTCGAGTTCGCGTCCCGTATAGGCGAAGCTATTGGTCGTGGCTGACCCCGAGAGTGTCGTATTGCCAAACGGCTCGAATGTGTACTGAGTTTGGAGAGTGCCAGTCGAATCCGCCAATGCCAGCGTGCTGCCGAGCGGATCCGCGAGGAAACTGCGCGCTCCGGCAGAGTCGGTCCGCTGGAAAACCTCGTCGATGCCCCCGCTGAGCGAATTAGCTGTGTTCGTGCCCCCGATCACTTCCTGCACCGTATTTGCGCCGTCGTAGAGAAAGGTCGTGTTGGTTCCGACGATGCTCTTTGTCGCCCGCCGTCCGAACGGGTCATACGTAAAACTCGCCGTGTTCCCCAGGTCAATCTGTTTCAGGCGGTTTCGCGCGTCCCATGTGTAACTATGCGTCCCGTCGCTGGTCATGTTCCCGTTCGTGTCATAGAACAAATTCGCGGTTCCCCACGTCGTGAGCTGATTGTTCGCATTATAAGCCGTCTGGTTCACGGGCGCGTGGCCGAGTCGCAGCTTTCGAAATCTTCTTCTCTTCTTGGGCAGCCTGCGATGTGTGTACGACCTCTGAATTTTACCACGTAGTGAAAAAAGAAGAACGTCCACGGCTCGAAAAAATGCGAGAACGCTTCACGCCCGGACAAGGCTTAGGCATTTCTGGCCGGACCGCCCGCCCGGCAAGGGAGTGGCACAGACTTCAGTCTGTGCCTCCGCCCGCAGCCGCAGCAAAATCAGTCCGCATCCTCTTCCGCGCACAGTGCTAGAATGCCGCTTCTTTTCCGAGGTGACCCGATGTGCTCCACCATTCGCACGGCCGCTATTTCGCTCATCGCCGCACTCTGCATTTCCGCGCCCCTCTCCGCACAAAGCGACCTCGATCAGCGCATCGACAAGGAAGCCGCCTCGCTCCTCGCCACTTACAAGCACCTGCACGAAAATCCCGAGCTCTCCACGCAGGAAAGAGAAACTTCTGCTCTTATTTCTGGCGAACTGAAAAAAATCGGCTACGAAGTCACCGATCATTTCGGGCAGTACGACGACTCCAAACTAATTTCCTATGGTATCGTCGCCGTCCTGAAAAATGGGCCTGGCCCCGCCGTTTATGTTCGCACCGACATGGACGCGCTTCCCATCGTCGAAAATACCGGCTTGCCCTACGCCAGCCACGTAAAAGTGAAGCGCGCCGACGGCCCCGAAGTCGGAGTCATGCACGCCTGCGGCCACGATCTGCATATGACCGTTTTTCTCGGCACCGCGCGAATGCTCGCACAGTTGAAGCATCGCTGGAGCGGCACTGTCGTCTTGATCGGCCAGCCCGCCGAGGAAACCGTCGGCGGCGCGCAGGCCATGCTTCGCGCCGGGCTGTATACCAAATTTCCGAAGCCCGACTTTGTTCTTGCGCTGCATGACTCGTCCGGAATTCCGGCGGGATCTGTTTCCTGGCACGCGGGGCCTCTCCTCGCGGGCGCCGATTCCGTGGACATCACCGTGCGCGGTTATGGCGGGCATGGAGCCGCGCCGCAAGCGACGAAGGACCCCATCGTCATCGCCTCGGAAATCGTCGTGATGCTTCAGACCATCGTCAGCCGCGAAATGGATCCGCAGCTTGCAACCGTAGTCACCGTCGGCTCTTTTCACGCCGGCACGAAGCACAACATCATCCCGGATGACGCGCACTTGCAGCTCACCGTTCGAACCATGAATCCGCAGCAGCGTGAAAAAGTTCTCGCCGCGATCTCCCGCATCGTGAACGGCGTCGCGGCGGCGGCCGGCGTTCCTGCCGACCACGCGCCCATCATCGAAGTGGCGCGGGATCATGTTCCCGCTACGATCAACAATCCCGAACTCACCCATCGCGTCGCCGCATCTCTCGAACGCGCGCTCGGAAAAGAAAATGTAATTCCTGGCGAGCCGGCGATGGCCAGTGAGGATTTCAGCTTGTTCGCGCTGGAAGATCCCAAGCCGCCGATTTGCATGTTCCAGCTAGGCGCGGCGGATCCTGTGAAACTGAAAGAAGCGCAGGAAAAAGGCATGAGGCTGCCGGGGCCGCACTCGAGCGAATTCGCTCCACTCCCCGATCCCGCCATTCGAACGGGAGTCAAGGCCATGACTTCCGCCGTTATGGATCTCCTCAAAAAGTAAGCGAGGCAGCGCTCGGAATTATTTTCTGAAGTGCGTTTGTGTCTTCTCCGCGTTTGAATTTCAAATTCTTTTTCAGAGTGCGATCATTCCTGCGCGGATGAAGTAGAGCGAAGTGATTCCGACCGCGAGCCACAAAAGCACTCCTTGCAGAAGCGGGCGCCAGCCGACTTCTTTTAGCGTGGCGCGGGAAATTCCCGTGCCGATTAAAAATAATGTCGCCGTGAGGCCGAGACGGCCAAATGCGAAAACCGCGTGCGAGAAGCGGGACATGGCTGGAATGTAGGAATTAAAAATTGCGGCGAGGCAAAAAAATAAAATGAACCACGGCAGTTGCACTCGGGATTTGCTGTGCTTGATCGCGGCGGTGGCGAGAGCCAGAGGGAGAATCCAAAGTGCGCGCGCAAGTTTCACGGTGGTTCCGATGAGAAGAGCTTCCTGGCCATACTTCGCGGCCGCGCCGACGACGGAGCTCGTATCGTGAATCGCCAGAGCGGCCCACAGTCCGAATTGCGATTGCGAAAGATGAAGCAGGCCTCCAATCGGCGGAAAAAGAAGCAGCGCGACGGAATTTAAAATAAAGACCGTGCCGAGAGAGACCGCCATTTCTTCGTCGTCGGCATGAAGAATCGGGCCGACCGCGGCGATGGCGCTTCCGCCGCAAATCGCGGTGCCCGCGGTGATGAGGAACGAGGAATTTCCGCGAACCCGCAAGAGTTTCCCGAGCGCGAGACCGACAACGATCGCGAAGGAAATTCCGATCACCGTGTAGAGAAAGCCGCTGCGCCCGGCTTTCACGACTTCGCGCAAGTTCATCCCGAAGCCCAGCGCGACGACGCAGATCTGTAGAAGGATTCTCGCGGCGATCCGCGTGGCCGAAGAGTAAGGATGCGCGAAGGACAAACCGAAAATGATTCCGAGGCTCAGAGCGATGGGGGGAGAGAGAAGTCCCGTAAAAGAAAGAATGAAGGCGAGAAGAAAAATAATTTTTGAGATAAGGGGCATCGACCGCAAAGAGAATATCAGGGCAGGAGCCCGAGTGGCTAACTGCAAAAGAAGCGAGTGATGCGGGCCTAAGCCTCGCGTTTCTCGAAGCCGGCGAACTCAACTTCATTCCGGCTCTTTCTTTAAAGGCGAAGGGGAAGGAGGAGCGGCGCCGGCTTTGGGTGCTGGAGCAACAGAGTTCACTGGAGCCTTCGGGGAACCTGAAATATCGGCGATTATTTTTTTCGTGGCCGCTTTGCTGACGGCGCAGGCGGAATCCCAGATGCGGCATTGCGCCAAAGTATATTGGCAACCGCAAGTGCAGTTGTCGGCGTTGAACCGGCGCAGGGCGATCTTTCTTTGCCGGAGGGTGAGTTTCGAGAGGTCAACACCGGGAAGCTCGGTGGCGCGATCGGCGTGTTTGAGAAAAACTTCGCCCTTGTCTTCAAAGGTTTCGACTTTGGCGGAGATGGGCATGCCGAGCAGCGCGCGAATTTCCGTCTCGAAGTAAGCCAGATCCCAAAGCCCGACATGCTTCTGAACGACGCGGCCTTCCGTATCCACGAGGAACGAAGTCGGCAGGGCGGCGATACCGCCGTATTCTTCGCGGACCTTGTCCGGAGTCATGGCGACGGGATAGTTGATTCCGGTTTCGTCGATGTATTTCTGAACTTCGGCGGCATTTTCGTCGTCGACATTGAGGCCTATAACCTGGAGGCGCCCTTCATAACGCTGTTGCAAAGTAACGAGGTCCGGTACTTCGGCGCGACAAGGTCCACACCAGGTGGCCCAGAAATTCAGGAGGATGACTTTGCCGCGAGCGTCGGCGAGAGTGAGAGGTTTGCCGTCGAGGGAATTGAGGTTGAAGTCTGGGGCGGGATCAGGGTTGCGCACAAAGCGAATGACGGGCTGGTTGTCCAGCTGCGCGGCGGCAACGGCGGGCAGGAGGAGAAGAAGCAACGACGCAAGGAATTGGCGAGCAGGCATCATGGCGCACCTAATAGGAAAGCACATTGAGACGGGAACGCCAAGTGGAGGATAGAGGCTGGGGTGCTTGAACCCTTGGAGAAAGGCGAAAAGGACATTGCTTGCTGGATGGGGGCCCGCCACCCCGGGTGTTTTGTGCAAAGAGTGCGGAGATGATTGAGAATGCGGGAGTTAGCGTTTTGCGCCTGGCAAAAGAGTGCGTAAGAGTATGAAAACAAAGGGCAGCTAAAGCATTTGGAATGATATTGATGTGGATTTTTGCGAAAAGAGTGGTACGGAGTGGAAAGCTCAAAGTCGGAAGTGAACACGGAGGCACGCCCCCATGTGTGACGGAAAGCGTGTGGATGCGATTGATAGCAGAAGGGTTGCGACGGTACCGGCGTGTCGAGTTGTGACGGGTGTGTCGAGTTTGGGGAAGCGAGGAGGGGAGAGAGGCAGAGGATAGGCCGATAAGTGCAGTAGAAAGGCGACGGCGGGAGGCGTCGCAAAGAGGACGAAGTTGCCGGGCGGGGCTGGCGGCTTCGGATCATGTTACATGATAGCATGAAAGTTACTATATGTCAATATCCTTCTTATGTGTACGTAATGGTTATTCGAATGGGGAGCGCTGGTTCGAAGGACGGATTCGCAAGGGGCTGAACTGGAAAGGGTTGGCCCTTCGAGGCTCAGGGTGAACCCTTCGAGGCTCCCTTCGATGCTCAGGGCAAGCAGGGTAAAGAGGGAATCTTGTGGTTTGCTACGGCTGTTGAAAAGTGTTGAAAAGTCAAAACCCGCACCCTTGAACAATCCGCAAGGATTGCGGCACACGCAGGAACCGAAACCGCAAAGGGTTGATTGGATAAGGACGAAGGCTCCGGTCGTAGCCGCGTATGCTTCTGATTGGAGGACCGAAGCAATTCGGTCGAAAGGAGCCTTCGATGATGCTTATTGGATGTGATTATCATCCCAGTTGGCA
>Ga0209166_10000588_pt1 | contig 37862 bp, 37 predicted proteins | sample Coa_R1_3_FD_187151 | JGI IMG/M metagenome (GOLD analysis project Ga0209166, IMG submission 187151) | Surface soil microbial communities from Centralia Pennsylvania, which are recovering from an underground coalmine fire - Coalmine... | ecosystem: Environmental > Terrestrial > Soil >...
CCGAAAACCTTCACCAAGCCAGCCGTCCGGTCGATCATTCCCAATTGCCCCGAAGCGGACACCTGACCTCAAGTCGTTTTCGACTGGGACGGGTAGAAAGTGGCCGACAGGTTCGGCATGCTATCCAGGATCAGGACTGGAGCAACGAGCCTTGCAGGAACTCGAAGAGCCGATATACCAGACTTTCATGGTTTCCCTGCGCATCTCGGCGGAGGAGTTGCCGCTTGAAGAGATCACGCAAGTCCTTGGCGTTCAGCCGACAATGCAACTCAGACGTGGTGATCGTCCTCGACCCAGATCGCCCATATCCAAAGTTGCTCGATGGCATTATCGGCCGCCCGTGCCGGAGGAGCGCGAATTATCGGAGCATCTTCGTGCCCTTTGGCAGGTGCTTGCTCCACATACCGACTACCTTCGCGACCTTAAGACACGCGCCACAGTCGATATTTTCTGCGGATATCGTTCGAACCACGGGGGCGCGGGATTCGAGGTGGCGCCGGATGCGCTGCAGCCATTCATCGCCTTAGATATCCCGCTGGGTGTCTCAGTCATTATCGACGGATACGTCGTAGATCGAGTGAAACTTCAGTAACGGTGAATAGGCGACTGTCCGTTAAACCGCCTTAGTATCCAAAACCGGACCATCCGCTTCCCACCCCTCTCCGCCGCCACCGCCGCTCGCCCCCCGCCGCGGCGCGCCGTCGCGTCATCTTGACCCCGGCGGCCGATCCATGTCCCGATATCCCGTGGAAACCCCCACCGGAGCAGCCGGATTGGAACAGACCGCCCCCAGCGACCTCGGCCTGGCGTCCCGGCCGGGCACTCGATCGACGCATGGCGCCGCCGCCCCTGTCCAGGTGCGCGGCGTCACCCGGGTCTATCCGCCGGTCGCGGGCAATCCCGCGGTGCATGCGCTGGGTCCGATCGATCTGGAGCTGGCACGGGGCGGCTTCTTCTCGGTGATCGGGCCGTCCGGCTGCGGCAAGTCGACCCTGCTCGACATCATCGCCGGGTTGGCGACGCCGAGCGAGGGTACCGCGCTGTTCGAGGGGCGGCCGATCACAGGCGAGCCGCCCGAGGGCGTCGGCGTGGTGTTCCAGGAGGATGCGAGCTTCCCGTGGCTGACGGTCTGGGACAATGTCGCCTTCGGGCTGCGGCGGCAGCGGATCGACCGCCAGGAACTCGCCGACCGTGTCGATGCGGCGCTCGCCTTCACCGGCCTCGCCCCGTTCGCGCGCGCCTATCCGGCGCACCTCTCGGGCGGCATGCGCCAGCGCGTCTGCATCGCGCGCACAATGGTGCTGCAGCCGCGCCTCATCCTGCTCGATGAACCGTTCGGCGCGCTCGACCAGCAGACGCGGCTGCTGATGGGCGACGAATTGCTGCGGCTCTGGCGCAAGACCGGCGCCACGGTCGTGCTCATCACCCATTCGCTCGACGAGGCGGCCATGCTGTCGGACCGGGTCGGCGTGATGTCGGCGCGGCCAGGCCGGTTCATCAGCTTCATCGACACCGGCTGGCCGCGCGAGCGGACGTCCGAGATCGCCTCGACCGCGCGGTTCGGGGCGCTGACCGCGCAGCTCTGGTCGCTGCTGCGGGCGGAATCCCTGAAAGCGATGGAACCGGCCTGAGCCCGCCTCAGCGCCTATCGTGGAGACTTAAGCCATGCTGTTCGTCATTCATGCCGTCGACCGGCCCGGCGCGCTCGATACCCGCCTCGCCAATTATGGTGCCCACAAGGGCTTCCTCGACGATGTCAGCCGCTTCGGCGTCGAGATCGTGATGTCCGGCCCGTTGGTGGCGGACGACGGCGAGACCATGATCGGCAGCCTGTTCCTGATCGAGGCCGCCGATCGCGCCGCCGTCGAGCGCTTCCACGCCGCCGACCCGTTCAAGGCCGCGGGCATCTGGGAGCGGGTGACCATCACCGGCTTCTCGCGCCGCCGGGGCTGAGTCACGCCCATCATTCACGAAAACTGAATGATACTTCCATCTTTATCGGGATCGTTCGGATAGATCCCGAGCACCATGTTCCTGCCCGAGCGGCCGCCGCCTGACTCGGACGATCCGCACACGAAAGCCTCGCACTTACGGGCGCGCGACATTCCGCGCGCTCGCCGGCCTGCCCATGCCTGCCTTAAGGATGACGACGATGCTGAAGTTCTATTTCCACCCCTCGCCGAACCCGATGAAGGTCGCCCTGCTGCTCGAAGAGCTGGGGACGCCGTTCGAGCTCGTCGCCGTCGATACGTTCAAGGGCGAGCAGCACGGCGCGGAATTCCGCAAGGTCAACCCGAACGCCAAGGTGCCGGCGATCGTCGACGACGGCGTCACGATGTTCGATTCCAACGCGATCCTGCTGCACCTGGCCGACAAGCATCGCCGCTTCGTGCCGACCGAGCCCCAGGCCCGCGGCGAAATGCTGTCGTGGCTGTTCTTCGTCGCCACCGGCCTGTCGCCGTTCTCGGGCCAGTCGGTGCATTTCCTGCATCACGCGCCGGAGGCCCTGCCCTATGCCCGCAACCGCTATCTGAAGGAAGTCGAGCGGCACTATCGGGTGCTGGACGAGCGGCTCGCCCACGCGCGCTATCTCGCCGGCGACGAGTACAGCATCGCCGACATGGCGCTCTGGGGCTGGGCGAATTACGCCGGCTACGCCCTCGGCGAAGCGGACCTCGCGGCCTATCCGAACGTCAAGCGCCTCTACGACGAGATCTCCGCCCGCCCGGCCGCCCGGCGCGCCCATGGGCTCAAGGACAAGCTGGTGCTGAAGGCGGAGTTCGACGAGGAGACCCGCCGCGCGCTGTTCCCGCAGAACGCCGCGCTCTAACCCATTCTTCTCTAAACATCTTTCCGAAAGAGACATCATGAAGATCCTGCGCGTCCAGACCAGCCCCCGCGGCGAGCATTCCGAAAGCCGCAAGCTCGGCGATTTCCTCGTGGCCGAGGCCGAGCGGACCAATGGTTCGGTGACGACGATCGTCCGCGACCTGTCGACCGGCACGGCCGTGCCCGATCTCGCCTGGATCGGCAGCAACTTCACCGACGCCAGCCAGCGCAGCGCCGACCAGGTGCAGTCGCTCGCCCATTCCGAGGCGCTGATTGCCGAGATCGAGGCGGCCGACGTCCTGGTCATCGAATGCCCGCTGTGGAACTTCTCGCTGCCGTCGAGCCTCAAGGGCTGGATCGACATGGTCGTGCGGGCGCGCCGTACCTTCGTCATGCTGGAAAACGGCTACAAGGGCCTGCTCAAGGACCGCAAGACCTTCGTCCTCGTCACCTCGGGCGGCGTGCCGGTCGGCAGCGGCTATGATTTCGCGACGCCGTACATCCGCCACATCCTGGGCTTCATCGGCATCACGGACGTCGAGTTCATCGACGCCGGGCGCCTGATGTTCGAGGGCGACAAGCTGGAAAAGGCCCGCGCCGAGATCAGCACCAAGATCGCCGCGACCGTCGCTGAAGCCGCGTAAGACGAACGGCAGGGGCCGAGCCGTCAGAGGACGGCCGGCTCCGCGACGGTCAGGTAGGCGCCGATCGGCCGGACGACCCGGCCCTCGACGATCGGCACGCAGTCGGCCGGGAAGTCCTGGCGGAAGCTGGCGCCCCGGTCCCGCGCCGCCTCGATGAAGCGGCCGAGCAGCCGCATAGCGCCGGTCGGCAGGTCGTGGAGCACGACCAGCGCATGCTCTTGGGCAAAGCATTGCTCGAGCGCGCGCTCGACCCAGGTGCCGGGATAGACCCAATCCTCCGGGATCGCGTTCCACAGCACGCAGGTGTAGCGGCCGGCGACGAGCGTATCGAGCGCCTCGCGATTGAGCAGCCGCCGGTCGAGCTGGCCGCCGCCGCCGAACGGGCGGAACAGGCGCCGCTCATGCGCGAGATCGCCCACGAGCGCCTCGGTATCGGCGATCTCGAAGGTCGCCATGCCGCGCTCGGCGCAGAGGCCCAGCGGCACCAGGTGGTTATAGGTGTGGTTGCCGATCCAGTGGCCCTCGTCGCGGGCGCGCTCGGCGAGCCGGCGACGGTCGCGCAGCTTGTGGCCGAGTACGAAGAACGTCGCCTTGACGTCGTGGCGGCGGAGCGTGTCGAGCACCTGCGGCGTCACGTCGGGATCGGGGCCATTGTCGAAAGACAAGGTAATCGTCGTCATCTGCCTTCGACCTCCATGGGGCGATCCTCGTCGCTTCGGCACGCATCATGCGCAAGCTCGACGGCCCGGATAATTGAGAATAAAAAGAAAAGATTATTTCCGATTCATCGGTAATGGAGCTGCGATCCTGGCCGCCCCGCTTCCCAACGGCATGCTCAACGACGCCAGCGTGCTCTCGCTGCGCTCGTTCGTGGCGGTGGTCGAGACCCAGAGCTTCTCCTCGGCGGCGCGGCAGCTGCGCCTGGCGCCGTCCTCGATCACCAAGCATGTCCAGACGCTGGAGAATGCCGTGAACGTGGCGCTGGTCCATCGCACGACCCGGCGCATCAGCGTGACCGAGGCCGGCGAGCGCTTCTACGACCATTGCCTGGCGATCCTGGCCGAGATCGACAGCGCGGCCGCGGTCCTGGTCGAGGAGCGGGCGCTGACCGGCCATCTGCGCGTCACGGCGCCGCCGGCCTTCGCGCTCACCGTGCTCGGGCCGAACGTCAATGCCTTCCTGGACGAGCATCCCGGCATCACGGTCGACCTCAATGTCACCAGCGACACGCCCGACCTGATCCGCGACCGCATCGACGTCGCGATCACGCTCAGGACCGAGCCGGAATCGAAGCTGAGCCATTTCGTGCTGGCGGCGAGCCCGCGCGAGCTCTGCGCGGCACCCGCCTATCTCGCCCGCCACGGCGCGCCGGCGCTGCCCGACGACCTCACCCGGCACGATTGCCTGTCCGGCCGCTTTTCCGACCTGGTCGAGCCCTGGTCATTGAGCGCCGGCGGCGAGACCTGGACGGTCAACGTCAAGAGCCGGCTCTTGTCCGACAATGGCGACATCCTGCGCCAGGCCTGCATCGCCGGCGCCGGCATCGGCAATTTCTATCGCTTCCACGTGCAGAGCGACCTCAAGGCCGGCCGCCTGGTCCGGGTCCTGCCCGACTTCACCTCGCGGCCGAAGGACATCTACGCAGTGGTGCCGCACCGCCACCTGGTGCGGCCGCAGACCAAGGCCTTCATCGAATTCACCCGGCGCGCGATCGAGCATCACGCCATCTGAATCAGATTTTTTCCGCGCGCTTGTCGATTCCGCCGCTCCCCGTTCGTCGTAGGATCGCAACCAACCTTGGAGACAGAAACATGCGTTTCATGATGCTGATGATCCCCGGCGGCTACCAGTCCGCAGCACCCGACGCCATGCCCAGCGCCGAGGCGGTGCAGGCGATGATGAAATACAATGAGGAGCTGAAGAAGGCCGGCGTGCTCTTGGGCCTGGACGGGCTGCATCCGCCGGCCTCGGGCGCGCGGGTCAGCTTCAAGGGCGGCAAGCCCGCCGTCACCGACGGCCCGTTCCCCGAGGTCAAGGAAGTGCTGGGCGGCTATTGGATGATCGACGTGCGCTCGCAGGAGGAGGCCATCGAATGGGCCCGCCGCTGCCCCGCCTCGGAGGCCGACATCATCGAGATCCGCCGCGTCCATGAGATGAGCGAGTTTCCCGAGGACGTGCAGAAGGCGGCGGAGGGCTTCAAAGAGCTGAAGGGTTGACCACCAGCAGGACCATCGACGCGGTCTGGCGGATCGAGCAGCCGAAGCTCACCGCCAGGCTCGCCCGGCTCCTGCGCGACGTCGGGCTGGCCGAGGAGATCGCGCAGGATGCCTTCCTCGAGGCGCTGGAGCGCTGGCCCCGGGACGGCATCCCGCGCAACCCGGCCGCCTGGCTGACCCAGGTCGCCAAGAACCGGGCGCTCGACCGGCTGCGCCGCACCACGCTCATCGACGGCAAGCATCGCGAACTCGCCGTCGATCTCGCCGCGCTGGAGCGTGAGGTGCCCGACATCGCGGCGGCGCTCGACGAGGATATCGACGACGACCTGCTGCGGCTGATCTTCACCGCCTGCCATCCGGTGCTGCCGGCCGAGCAGCGCGCCGCCCTCGCCTTGCGGCTGCTGGGCGGGCTCTCGACCCAAGAGATCGCCCGCGCCTTCCTGGTGCCCGAAGCCACCGTCGCCCAGCGCATCGTGCGCGCCAAGCGGACGCTTCGCGATGCCGCCATCCCGTTCGAGACGCCGCGCGGCGAGGAACGGCGCGAACGCCTCGCCGCCGTGCTCGAGGTCGTCTATCTGATCTTCAACGAGGGCTATGTGCCGACGGCGGGACCGGACTGGCTGCGCGCCGAGCTCAGCGGCGAAGCGCTGCGGCTCGGCCGCTCGCTGGCGGCGCTGATGCCGCAAGAGGCCGAGGTGCTGGGTCTGGTGGCGCTGATGGAGCTCAACGCCTCGCGCTTCGCCGCCCGCACGAACAAGGCGGGCGACCCGATCCTGCTGCTCGACCAGGATCGCAGCCGCTGGAACTGGTCGCTGATCCGGCGCGGCCTCGACGGCTTGCACCGGGCGATGGCACTGACGCCGGCACCCGGCCCCTATCTGCTGCAGGCGATGATCGCCGCCTGCCATGCCCGCGCCGTGACCGCCGCCGACACCGACTGGATCGCGATATCCGCCTATTACCAGGCGCTGGCACTCGCGGCGCCCTCGCCGATCGTCGAAATCAACCGGGCGGTGGCGGTCGGCATGGCGTTCGGGCCGGCCCAGGGCCTCGCCATCGCCGACGCGCTCAGGGACGAGCCGCGCCTCAAAGGGTCGCACCTGCTGCCGACGGTGCGCGGCGATCTTCTGGAAAAGCTGGGACAGAGCGCGGAGGCGCGCGCCGAGTTCCTCTCGGCCGCGAAACTGACCGGCAATGACCGGGAGCGCGCCCTGCTGCTCGCCCGCGCCAAGTCTGCCGCCCACAAGGCGTAGGCGCCGGGGGCCGCGATCCGGCACCTTCCGCGAGAAGGTGCCGGATCCGGTGAGCGCAGTCGGCTTACTTGTAGTACGAGCCGGGCTGGGAAGCGCCCGGCGCCGTCGCGACCGGCGTCGCCACCGGCGGCTGGGCACCGGCCTGGGCGGGTGGGTTGCCGTCGGCCGGCTGGCCGCCCTGGGCCGTCTGGCCGCCCTGGGCGAGGTCGGCGAACGAAACCGAGCCGAGGCCGAGCGCGGTCCGGGTCGGGGCATCCAGCTGGCCGTTGGCCGCCAGGCCGTTCGCCCGCTGGAAATTGCCCACGGCCTTGCTCGTGCCCGGTCCCCAGCGGCCATCGATGTTGTTGCGGACGTAGAAGCCCTGGTCGTGCAGGCGCTGCTGCGCATGCAGGACCAGGTCGGTCGATGCCGCCTGTTGGGCGGCCGGCCCGGTCTCGGTCCGCCAGCTGCCGTCCTGCTCCAGGCAGGCGACGCCCTCAACCTGCTGGGTCTGGCCGTCGATCGTCGCCGGGCTGTTCACGAACCGGCAGGTGCGCGGCCCGCCGGCTGCTCCGCCGGCGCCGGCGCCCGCAGCCTGGCGGGCGCCCTGGGGTGCTGCTGCCTGCCGGTGGCTGGGGCAGCCTTCGACCTGGCGGCCGGCATAACCGCCGGCGACGGCGCCGCCGACCACGCCGACCCCGGTCAGCACGCCCTTGCCGGCACCGCCGCCGAACTGGCTGCCGAGCAGCCCGCCGCCGACGGCACCCAGGACGCTGCCGACGACATTCCCGGTCGAGGTGCTGAGCGGGCCGCCGCAATCCTCGGCAAGCGCGGTCTGGGGCTGGCCGAGAACCACGGCCCCGAGCAGCAGGGCCGTCACCGCAAGATGGTTGGATACGAAGTGCGGCCAAATACGGGTCTTCATGAAGGTCTCCACGCGGGGTCGTCCGGCAATCACAAGCAACACCGTAAACGATCCCAAACGCACAAAGTTACCGCGGAGAGGAACGCCGGCGGAGAATCAAAGAAGAGGCATTTCCGGAGGGGGATCAATCGGTGGGATGGGGCGAACAGCGGCAATTGAGCGATGACCGCCACGCTCGTGCTTGTCCGATCGATACACCACCACCATCCTGGCACGATGATCACGGCTAGTTTCTCGGTGAGAGCGCAGGGAAGTCCTCTGATTCCATCATGTCTTGCCGAGTTGATCGTCATCTGAAAACCGTCGTGAAATCCGGTCGCAGCTTGTACCGGCTAGGGACTATACGAAGGTGCTGAGAGAAAGGCACCCTTGGGTCGCGAGTGACCGGCAGCAGTACGGCGACGTTCCGAATTCCCACATAGCAGAATCCATGCCGCTCGAAGCCGAAGGAAAAAGGATTCGACCACAGGCGGGCGCTCGGCAATTCGATAGGCATTCTCCCGCCGAGCATCATCTGACATTTAACGGGCAGCGCCGGGTGGAACTTTTGGGGCATGAAAAACTGCTCCCGCATCAATCGACCGCTCGGCATCAAGGTGACGATGAAGCCGAATTCGGCAACCATCGCCAAATAGGCCAACGACAAAGCCGCGATGATGTGGACTTGAGTGCATCGCTGGGCCTTCAGCCCGTTGCCTGCGACGAGATCGTTGAGCGCATGGTCGAAGACACGGCCTTTCCAGCTATTACAGCCGTTCTGATAAATAACCCTCTCCTTAATCCTGAGCGGCTTTTTGCACAGTAGAAGATTTCCTGACCGGGTATTGACTGGGGTTAATGGGTTCAATTTCACGACAGCAGGGTCCTGCTTGACCACCTGCTGCGGAATGAGATGTTCCAAATCGAAGGAGTCTTGAGGAAGGAGCCGGCCGCACGCGCAGCACATCAACAATTCGTCGTCGAGAATATCCGGGGTGAACCGAGCGAGGTCTTGGCGCATCCTGTGCCAGAGGCCCTCTCGGATCGATGCCTTTAATACGTCGGACATGGGTCGAGGCCTATTCGTTGACTGCCGCTAGCCTCCGCTCCGGGATGCTATAGACGAAGTGATAATCGAAATCGTGAGAGGGCTCGGAGTCTGTGTGGCCGGACGCTCGGACGGCGATATTCCCCGCTCCACGCCATCCTTCACACGTCACGTATTCATGCGCTTCGGTTGCTTCTGGCAAATTCGGGAGCAAGTCCGCCACGTCAATTCTACGTTCCGGCTTCAGAGCATCCACGATGTAACAGTCTGCGATGTTGCTGCCGATAAAATCGGTGAAGACTATATACTTGCTATCATCGCTCCAGGCCAAATCCACATCCCGCCAAAACACCTCCAGCCGAATTGGCACTTGCTGAGAACGGACGAGAGTTAGAGCAAACTGTTCCGTTGGGCCATCTTCCGGGCCGATCCGCTCCCATAAGACCGCGGCATCTCCGTCGGGCGCTCTCCAGGTCTGCAACGGACCGGGCTGGCTCTCTTCACCTCTCCCCGGCGGCTCTGCTGCGAGAATGCCTGCTAAGACAATCAGAATGCAAAGGCGCTTCATTTCTCAGACTCAACTCATCGTGCTTCTTTGCGGTGTAGCACAACTCCACGAAGCAACACGATCCTCAAAGGGCACTGACCTCGCCGTCAACGTCCGCTCTGCGGGCGGTCGAAAGGAATTGCGAACGTCTCCGATGGGGCGTCAGCGGCCGGTAGCCACAAGATCGGGGACTTTCCTTGGAGACCCAAGCTCACCGGCAACCGCCGGATCAACTGGGGCCTCGCCCACAAGGTTTGTGGTGTCACCCACTATGGATCGCTAAGCGATTAGTACGGATTGGCAAGCAAGAACGCTTTCATCGCGCCCTTTACTTCGGTCAACATCTGATCGTAGACCTTGTCGTTGTCATATTTTTCCGCAAGGCGGACCGAGAATATATGCGATCCGATTTTAGTGCCGCCGTTGACCGTGGCGATGGCCACAGCTTCATTGCTTCCGGGAACTGAAACATTCGTCAAAGCTCCAGCGAAAAGCCCGTATTCGTTCTGATCGATGACGCTAAATCTCGGCGTGTTGGCATTCAACCCGGTCTGTTCTTTGAGTTGCTGTGCAGCCAATTTCGCGAGGTTAGCGGTCCCTGCGACGGGTATCTGCTGCACCATGGCGTGGATATATTCTAGGCGACTCAGCATGCGCAGGTAAGGCGTGAGTGCCTCATCCTTCATTGCCGTGTAGGTAAATTGCTTTGCGGGTGTCTTCACACCCTTCTTCAATCTCTCCAAACTCGCACAATCGAACATCAATGCCGCCATGATGCTGGTTGGGGGCACCAATCGAGCTTCAACATCCCAAATCTGCCTTTCTGCGGGCTTACTTGGATCGATCGCGCAGAAGCCGCTTGGTATTGGAAATTTCCAGTGCCAGCCCTCTACCGTGGATTCTATCGTTGGGGCCGCCCTGGCTACGGTTGAGAAAGCCGAAAGGAAGATAACAATCAGAAATCGAGAGCGCATTTCGCATCTTCTAGAACGTGCATCTAGCCCTCGATACCACGGACCGTCGGGCGGCTCAACGAAACGCCTTCGCCCTTGAACTTCAGATTGTGCAACATCCGCTACTGAGATCGGAGCTTGGCCACTGCAAAGATTGCTTGGCTCGCAACCCCCTTCAAACCCCGATCGAGCCCCGCCCCTCGGCGCCCCCGCCCCCTACCCGCCCTTGACCGCGCCGGCGGTCAGGCCGGCGACGATCTGGCGTTGGGCGACCACGGTCAGGATCAGCACCGGCAGGGTCACGACGAGCGCGGCGGCGGCGAGCGGGCCCCAGCTCACCTGCTCGAACGACAGCATGTTGTAGACCGCGACCGGCAATGTCCGGGTCTCGCGCGTCGCCAGCACGATGCCGAACACGAAATTGTTCCAGGAGAAGATCACCGCCAGGATGAAGGCCACGACGATGCCGGGCTTCGCGATCGGCAGCGCCACCAGGCGGAACACCTGCCAGCGGGTGGCGCCGTCGATGATCGCCGCCTCCTCCAGCTCCAGCGGCGTCGTCTCGAAATAGCCGATCATGATCCAGATCACGATCGGCACGGTCACGACCAGGTGGATCAGGATCTGCGGCCAGAGCGTGCCCATCAGCCCCAGCCACTGGAACAACAGGAACAGCGGGATCAGGAACGACAGGCCCGGCGTCATGCGCGCGATCATGACGACCACGGCGGCGCTGTGCGCCTTCATGCGCGCGATGCCGTAGCCGGCGGGCACGCCGACCAGCAGCGCCAGCGCCGTGGCGCCGCCGGTCACGATCACGCTGTTCTCGAAGAAGCCCAGGAAATTGTTGCTGCCCAGGATCTGGGCATAGTTCTTCCAGGCGAAGCGGTCGGGCACCAGGATCGGCGGATAGGCGCCGTTGTCGATCTCGTACTTGAGCGACAGCGACAGCATCCACAGGAAGAACAGCAGCGCCGGCGAGATCGCCACCAGGCCGGCGAACAGCAGCGCCGCCCGGCGCAGGATGCCATGACCGCTCATTTGTCGGCCCCGATCTCGGTCCAGCGGCTGCGCTGGCGCAGATGCAGCAGCACCAGCGACAGCAGCACGATCAGCACGAAGAACACGACGGCGATCGCCGAGCCGTAGCCGACGTCGTAATAGGCAAAGGCGACGCTGTAGAGATAGAGGTTGATGGTCTCGGACGCGGTGCCCGGCCCCCCTTGAGTGATGGCATAGATGATGTCGAAGCTCTTCAGCGCATCGACCGTGCGGATCATCGCGGCCAGCAGCAGGAACGGCGCCACCATCGGCAGGGTGATGAAGCGGAACTTCTGCCAGCTGCTGGCGCCGTCGATGTCGGCGCTCTCATAGGGCTCCGCCGGCAATGCGGCCAAGCCGCCCAGCACGATCAGCATGACCAGCGGCGTCCATTGCCAGGTCTCGACCATGACCAGGGACGGGATGACGCTCGCCGGGTGGAACACCCAGGCCTGCGGCCCGATGCCGACGAGCGACAGCAGGTAGTTGAGCACGCCCAGCTGCGGGTTGAACATCATGGTCCAGACCAGCGCTATCGCCACCGGCGTCGCCATCATCGGCATGACGAAGATGCCGCGCAGCAGCCCGCGTCCCGGCAGCCGCTCGTTGAAGATGAGCGCCGCCGCCGTGCCGAGCACGATCGGCGCCACCACCGACAGCGCGGTATAGAGCAAGGTGCGCCACAGCGCGTCCAGGAAGCGGCCGTCGCCGGCGAGCCGGGCATAGTTGGCGAGCCCGACGAAATGCCGGCTCTCGCCCACCTTCCATTCATTGACGCTCATCCACAGCGTGAACACCCAGGGAAACAGGATGACCGCGCCGACGATGAGCACGGCCGGCAGGATGAAGACCCAGTAGCTGCGCCGGCGCTGTTCCACCCCCGGTGTCGCCGCGGCGGCGCCGGGGGTGGCGGGCAGGGCCGAGCCCAATCCGCTCACGACGCCTCGCTGCGCGCCAGGACGGGGCGGAACTCCTCGGTCGCGCGATGCAGCTCGGCCGCCGGATCGGATCCCGACAGCATGTTGGTCAGCGCCACGCCCATGACGTCGCGGAACTCGGTCACCGGCACGATCACCGGCAAGGCCAGCCGGCTGACCGGTGCCGAGCCGGCGATGGCATCGACCCAGGACCCCGGCATCTTGACGCCCTGGCGCACGGCCGGGTCGTTCAGCACCGAATTGCGGAACGGCACGCCGGCACCCGCCTGCAGCAGGCGCGTGCCCATCTCTTTCGACACCGCCCATTGGCAATAGAGATAGGCCGCCCCCTTGTTCGGGCTCGCCGCCGTCACGCCGATGCCGTCGCCGAACGTGCCGACCGCATGGGCCTTGGGCCCGCGCGGCATGACGCCGTAGCCGACCTTGCCGACGACCCGCGACTTGTCCGGATCCTCGAGCGGCGGGGCGAAGCCGATGCCGTCGAGCCACATGCCGACCCGGCCCTGCAGGAACGCCGACTGGCATTCCGCCCAGTTGAAGCCGGCGACACCCGGCGGCGCCGATTTCGTCATCAGGCGCTGATAGAGCTTGGCCGCCTCGATCGCCTCGGGCGTGTCGGTCAGGAGCTTGCCGTCCGGCCCGACGCTGGTCGTGTCGTAGCCGAGCAGCAGGCTGGTCCAGACCGGCGTGTTCGCGTTCTTCTGGCCGCGCGCGACGAAGCCGTAGGTGTTGGTCTTGGGATCGGTCAGCGCCTCGGCCGCGGTGACGAACTGGTCGAAGGTCTCGGGATAGGGCAGCCCCTTCTTCTGGAACAGCTCCTTGTTCCAGTAGATGATCCAGTAATCGACCGACAGCGGCAGCGAGTGCATCGTGCCGTCGGGATCCTTGGCGAAGGTCAGGCCCGCCTCGGCGAAATCGCTCTCGACCAGGGACGGATCGGTCAGGCTCGGGTCCTTCAGATACTCGGTGAGATCGGCCAGCCACTTCGCCTTCTCGAACTGGCGCTTCTGCACGTGGTAGCTCAGGTGCACCACGTCGAAGCTGGGCTTGCCCGAGGTCAGCTCGATCACCGTCTTCTGCCGCTGCTGCTGCTCCGGCACCTGCTCGGACGCGACCTTGATGCCGGTGAGCGCCTCGAACTCCTTCTCATACTGCTGGAGTATGTCGCCGCGCGGGCTCTTGACCAGGTTGACCTCGATCTTGGCGCCGGCGAATTTCTTCCAGTTGACCTCGGCGAAGGCCGGCCGGATGCCGGCCAGGCCGAGGCCGCCCAAGGCGGCGCTGCCGGCCAGGAAGCGGCGGCGCGTCGGATGCAGATTGAACGATCCCGTCATGATGCCCTCTCCTCCCCTCGGCCGGCGGTCGCGCGATCGGGCGCCGCGGCTCGTTTCGTCGTTCTCTCGTCGCCCTAAAGATCGAGCGCCCTATTACGCGCGTTGTTGATGTGTTCGACCAGCTTGGCGGCGGCCAGCGCCGGGTCGCGCGTCTCGATCGCCGCGACGATGCTGAGATGCTCGCGCATCACCGGCACGACCAGCCCGTCGATGCGCACCCGCTCCTGGCGGATGAGCCGCATCTTGATGGCGTTCACCCGATAGGCGTTGGTGATGATGCCGTTGCCCAGCGCCTCGACGATGGTGTTGTGCAGGCCCCAGTCGATCGCCTGCGCCTCGGCCTCGATCTCGGGCGTGCAGCCGGCGAGTGCCCGGGCGAGCACGCCCTCGTGGGCGGCGCGCTGGGCTGCGATCGTGTCGTCGGACGCGGTCTCGACGAACAGCATCACCGCCTCCTTCTCGATGAACAGGCGGAACTGGAAGGCGTCGCGGATCAGGCTCAAGTCGATATGGGCGATCTGCATGCCGCGCTGGGGCACCGTGCGGATCAGCCCCTCGGCCTCGATGCGCGGCACCAGCTCGCGGATGGCGCCCAGCGGCAGACCGGTCAGCTCGACCAGCTCGCGCTGGGAGATGAACTGGCCGGGCCGCACGTCGCGCGCTAGCAAGTGGCGCGTGAAGCTCTCATAGGCGCGCTCGCGCAGCTTGAGCGGCTCCGCGTCGTTCATCGGGACATCCTAGTCAGGCGGCAGCGGCCGCGAACAGCGCATCGTAGCGCGCCGCCAGCCGGTCCGCATCCCCACGCCCGATCGGCATCAGCGGCGGCCGGACGGCAAGCCAGGCGGCGTCGCCGGTGCGATGGGCGACGAGCGCCTTGACCGCCGGGGTCACCGGATAGGTGAGCACGGCCTCGACCAGGGCGGCGATGCGCGGATCGTCCCGCCCCTCGAGCGCCAGCGGCCGCAGGATGCCCGGGCAGATGTTGGCGAGGCCGGAGATGGCGCCCTCGCCGCCCAGGCGCACGCCCTCCGCCAGGTAGCGCTCGTCACCGATCAGGATGGCGAGATCGCGATGCGCCGCTAGCAGCCGCTGGGTATAGGCCCAGTCGCCCGAGGAATCCTTGACCCCGACGACGATGCCGGGGAAGTGCTCGCGCAGCCGGCCGATGAGCGCGATCGGCAGCGCCACTGCCGTGACCGAGGGGATGTTGTAGAGCAGCACGTCGCGGGCGGCCCCGCCCAGCCGCTCGAACAGCTCCGCATACCAGGCGAACAAGCCATCGTCGGTGACACCCTTGAAATAGAACGGCGGCGGCAGCAGCACGGCCTTGCAGCCGATCGCCAGCACCTGGCGCGCCTGCGCCGCGGCATCGGCGACCGAGGCGGCCGCGACGGCGCCGACGATGCGGTCGCCGGCGATGCCGCTTTCGGCGAAGGCGGCCAGTAGCTCGGCCCGATCCGCCTGGCCGATCGACGAGCCCTCGCCCGTGGTGCCGAACAGCGTGACGCTCGAGCAGCCCTCGGCCAGGCACCAGCGCGCCTGGGCGACCGCCCGCTGCCGATCGATGGCGCCGTCGGCCGAAAAGGGCGTGGCCAGAGCCGCCGACAGGCCAAAGCGCGCGCGTTGCTGGGTCATGGGCGACAGGCTCCATCCATCGGGTTTGATGGCTAACATGTTAGTGAGAACATTGATTGCTGGCAAGCGATGGTTAAGATGCTGCCCACGAGCCTTCGGAACGGCCGGCTGGGGAGAGCGCACCCGTCATGATCTTCGCCGCGATGCAGGACGGAACGCGGCTCGGCCTGGGCGGCGCGCCGCTCGGCAACCTGTTCCGGACGGTGAGCGACACGGACGCCCTGGCGCTCGTCGCCCATGCCTGGCGCGACGGCTGCCGGACCTTCGACACTGCCCCCCATTACGGCAATGGGCTGAGCGAGCACCGCATCGGCACGGCGCTGCGCCAGCACCCCCGCGCGGAGCTGGTACTGTCGAGCAAGGTCGGCCGCCTGCTCGAGCCCGACGCCGCGGCGCCCCCCGACCAGAATTCCTATGTCGCGGTGCTGCCGTTCCGCCAGCGCTGGGACTATTCCGCCGCCGGCGTCAGGCGCAGCGTCGAGGACAGTTTGCAGCGCCTGGGCCTGGCCCGGCTCGACGTCGCCTTCATCCATGATTGCGACGCCGCCACCCATGGCGCCGGCCACGACCGGGTGCGCGCCCAGGTCATCGCCGAGACGATCCCGGCGCTCAACGCGCTCAAGTCCACCGGACTCGTCAGCCACATCGGGCTGGGCGTCAACGACGTGGCGATCTGCCTCGATGTCTTGCGGGCGACGACGATCGACTGCCTGCTGCTGGCCGGGCGCTACAGCCTGATCGACCATACAGCACTCGACGAGCTGCTGCCGCTCGCCGCCGCCCGCGGCACGCGCATCGCGCTCGGCGGCGTGTTCAATTCCGGCATCCTCGCGACCGGCGTCCGCAACGCCGGCGCCGAGATCCGCTTCAACTACGCGCGCGCCGACCGGCACTGGATCGAGCGGGTCGCGGCAATCGAGGCGATCTGCGCCGATGAGGCCGTGCCGCTGCGCGCCGCCGCGCTGCAATTCCCGCTCGCCCATCCGGCGATCGAGATCCTGCTGGCCGGCGCCCAGACCATCGGCGAATGGGACGACACCCGGGCGATGCTGCGCCATCCGATCGGTGCGGGCTTCTGGCAGCGGCTGCGCGCCGAGGGACTGCTACCGCCGGCGGCGCCGGTGCCGGAGGCCGCGGCATGATCGACGCCCATTTCCATATCTGGCGCCCGGCGCGCGGCGACTATGGCTGGTTGACGCCGGCGCTTGGCGCCATCCACCGCGACGTCGCCATCGCGGACTGGCGGCGCCAGGCGGAGCCCTGCGGCGTCACCGGCGGCATCCTGGTGCAGGCGGCGGCGAGCGAGGCGGAAACCCGCTTCCTGCTCGATGCGGGCGCCGCCGAGCCGGGCTCGCCGGGGCTGGGCGTGGTCGGCTGGGTCGACCTCGCCGCCGCCGACGCCCCGGCGCGGGTCGCGCGCATGGCGGCCGAACCCCTGGTCAAGGGCCTGCGCCCGATGCTGCAAGACATCGCCGATCCGGACTGGATCCTCGACCCGTCGGTCGCCCCCGGCCTGGCGGCGATGGCGGCGCACGGCCTTGCCTTCGACGCGCTGGTCAGGCCGATCCATTTGCCCCGCATCCGGGCGCTCGCCGACCGCTTGCCAAACCTGACCATCATCATCGATCACGGCGCCAAGCCCGACATTGCCGGCGACGGCTTCGCCCCCTGGGCCGCGGAGATCGAGCGCATCGCCCGCGACACACGCGCGTTCTGCAAGCTGTCCGGGCTCCTGACCGAGGCCGGGGCGGCACCGGAGCGGGTGCCCCGCTATATCGCCCATCTCATCGCCTGCTTCGGCCCCGACCGGCTGATCTGGGGCAGCGACTGGCCGGTGCTGGAACTGGCCGGCAGCTACCAAGCCTGGCACGCCCTGGCCCAGGCCGCCGTGCCGCCGGCCGACCGGGCCGCGATATTCGGACTGAACGCCCGGCGCGCCTACCGGCTCGCCTGAGCGCATGGCAACAGTGACCTATACCCATATCGGTCACTGATTGTCAGCGTGGGCCGCGCCGCCTACATTGACGGTCCAGAGTGTGAACCAGAGGTTACCCCATGTCCTCTCTCCCCAGTGCCGGCGTGCGCGGGCCGGTCGAGCACGAGCGCCGGGAGCAGATCATCTCAGCCGCGAACGAGTATTTCCGCCACTACGGCTATGAGAAGACGACCGTCGCCGATCTCGCCAAGGCGATCGGCGTATCGAAGGCCTATATCTACAAGTTCTTCGACTCGAAGCAGGCGATCGGCGAGGCCGTGTGTTCCGGCTGCCTCGCCAAGATCTCGGGCGCCATCGAGCAGGCGACCAGTGACGACAAGCCGGCCGTCGAGCGGTTGCGCAATCTTTTCAAGACCTTGGCGCGCGAATGCTCTGACCTGTTCTTTCACGATCGCCGCATGCACGACCTGGCCGCGACCAGTTCCGCCGAGAACTGGCAGTCCTACCGGAACCATCTCGCCAAGCTGCGCTGGATCGTCGAGACCATCATCCAGGCCGGCCGCCAGTCGGGCGAATTCGAACGCAAGACCCCGCTCAACGAAATCGCCCGCGCCATCATGCTGGCGCTCGAGCCGTTCCAGCATCCGGTGCTGCTGCAACACATGCTCGACACGGTCGACGACGATGCCGTGCTGTCGGCGAACATGGTGCTGCGCAGCCTGGCCCCATAAAATTCTTTGGTGACTAGTTGACATTTTGGTCACTGGTTATCACGTTCTGGGCATCCTCAGCTTGGGAGCCCAGAGATGGCCAGCGCACGCCGATCGATCCTCGTCCTGGCAGCACTTGCCGCCCTCGGTCTCTCGGGCTGCAAGCGCGACCCTGAGCCCGATCCGCGCACCATCGCCCCCTTGGCCCAGATCGCCGTCGCCCGGCCGGTCCAGCAGGCCACGCGCACCTACACCGGCATCGTGACCGCGCGGGTCAGGAGCGACCTCGGCTTCCGCGTCCAGGGCAAGATCATCGAGCGCCTGGTCGACACCGGCCAGGTGGTGAAGCTCGGCCAGCCGCTGATGAAGATCGACGCGACCGACTATGCCCATGCCATCGCGGTCCAGGCCGGCGATGTCGCGGCAGCGCGGGCGCGGTGGGTGCAGGCGGCCGCGGACGAGAAGCGCTATCGCAGCCTGGTGACCACCGGCGCCGCCTCCCAGCAGGCCTACGACCTGGCGAAGGCCGCTGCCGACAGCGCCCAGGCCCTGCTGTCCGGCGCCGAAGCGCGCGAGAATGTGGCGAAGGACCAGGGCGACTATTCGGTCCTGCTGGCCGATGCCGACGGCACGATCGTCGAGACCATCAGCGAGCCCGGCCAGGTCGTCGCCGCCGGCCAGACCGTCATCCGGCTGGCCCATGCCGGCCCGCGCGAGGCGGCAGTCGACCTGCCCGAAACCGTTCGCCCGCAGCTCGGTTCCGTCGCCGAGGCGAGCCTCTACGGCGGGGTGGTGCCGGCGACCGCCCACCTGCGCCAGCTCTCCGACGCCGCCGATCCGCGCACCCGCACCTACGAGGCACGCTACGTGCTGGACGGCGCCGGGGCCGCTGCCCCGCTCGGCGCCACGGTCCGGATCAGCTTCACCAACAAGGAACTGGCCGACGCGGTGCAGGTGCCGCTGGGCGCCATCGATGACGAAGGCAAGGGTCCCGGCATCTGGGCCTTCGACCCACAGGCATCGACGGTTGCCTACCGGCTGGTCAAGGTCAGCACGTTCGGGACGGAGACCGCGGTGGTGACCGACGGCGTCAAGGCCGGCGAACTACTCGTGGCGGCCGGCGGCCATTTCCTCCATGACGGCGAGAAGATCCGCGCCGTCACCGACAAGGTCGCGATGCAATGAGCGGCTTCAATCTCTCGGCCTTCGCCGTCCGCGAGCGCGGCATCACGCTGTTCCTGATCATCGCGGTAACACTCGCCGGCATCTTCGCCTACCTGAACCTTGGCCGCGCCGAGGACCCGACCTTCACCGTGAAGGTGCTGACGGTCACATCCGCCTGGCCGGGCGCCACTGCCGAGGAAATGCAGAACCTCGTCGCCGACCCGCTGGAGAAGCGGTTGCAGGAACTGCAATGGTACGACCACGTCGACACGTTCACCCGTCCCGGCCTGGTGCTGATGACGCTGACGCTCAAGGACCAGACACCGCCCGCCGCGGTTCCCGAGCAATTCTACCAGGCGCGCAAGAAGCTCGGCGACGAGGCCCACAAGCTGCCGCAGGGGGCGAGCGGCCCGTTCGTGAACGACGAATATTCCGACGTCGCCTTCGCGGTCTATGCGATCGAGGGCGAAGGCCTGCCCCAGCGGCTGCTCGTGCGCCAGGCCGAGACCGTGCGCGAGCGGCTGCTGCATGTGGCCGGCGTGCGCAAGGTCGACATCCTGGGCGAGCGGCCGGAGAAGATCTTCGTCAACTTCTCCTATGCGCGGCTGTCGACGCTCGGGGTCGGCGCCAACGATATCTTCGCGGCGCTGCAGCGCCAGAACACAGTCGTCCCGGCCGGCTCGATCGAAACGAACGGGCCCCAGGTCTTCATCCGCCTGGATGGCGCCTTCGACGACCTGGACAAGATCCGCGACACCCCAATCGTCGCCGGCGGGCGCATCCTGAAGCTGGCCGAGATCGCCGAGGTCGAGCGCGGCTACGAGGATCCGCCCACATATCTCGTCCGCCACAATGGCAAGGAAGCGCTGATCCTGAACGTCGTCATGCAGGATCGCTGGAACGGGCTGAAGCTCGGCGAGTCGCTGGAGGCGGCGGAAAAGAGCTTCGGCGCCGACCTGCCGGCCGGCGTCACGCTCGCCAAGGTCACCGACCAGACGGTCAACATCAAGGAAGCCGTCGGCGAGTTCATGCTGAAATTCTTCGTGGCGCTGGGCGTGGTCATGGTCGTGTGCCTGATCAGCCTGGGCTGGCGCGTCGGCATCGTCGTCGCCGCGGCCGTGCCGCTGACGCTCGCCATCGTGCTCGTCATCATGCTGGTGACCGGGCGCTTCTTCGACCGCATCACCTTGGGCGGCCTGATCCTGTCCTTGGGCCTGCTGGTCGACGACGCGATCATCGCGATTGAGATCATGGTGGTGAAGCTCGAGGAAGGCATGGACCGCATCAAGGCGGCGTCCTACGCCTGGACCCACACGGCAGCACCCATGCTCGCCGGCACCTTGGTGACGGTCATCGGCTTCGCGCCCGTCGGCTTCGCCAAGTCGAGCGCCGGCGAATATGCCGGCAACATCTTCTGGATCGTCGGCTTCGCCCTCATCACCTCGTGGATCGTCGCCGTCTTCTTCACCCCCTACCTCGGCGTGAAACTGCTACCCGAGATCAAGAAGGTCGAAGGCGGCCACGCTGAGCTCTATTCGAGCCCGAACTACCAGCGCCTCCGTCGGCTCGTCCAATGGGCGGTGCACCGGAAGTTCCTGGTGTCGGGCCTCGTCGTCGCGAGCTTCCTCGTCGCCGTGTTCGGCATGGGCTTCGTCAAGCAGCAGTTCTTCCCGCAGTCGGACCGCACCGAGGTGTTCGCCGAGGTGCAGATGCCCGAGGGCACCAGCATCGAGGTGACGAACCGCGTGACCCAGCGGGTCGAGGCCTGGCTCAGGACCCAGCCGGAATCGAAGATCGTCACCGCCTATGTCGGCGGCGGCGCCTCGCGCTTCTGGCTCGCCTACAACCCCGAGCTGCCGGACCCGTCGTTTTCCAAGATCATCACGCTCACCGAGACCGAGGCCGCGCGCGACGCGCTCATGGCGCGGCTGCGCCGGCAGGTGGCCGACGGCCTGGCGCCCGAGGCGAAGGTGCGCGTCTCGCAGCTCGTCTTCGGCCCCTATTCCCATTTCCCGGTGTCGTTCCGGGTCATGGGCCCGGACGAGGCGACGCTGCGCAGCGTCGCCGACCGGGTGCAGAAGGTCATGCGCGACAATCCCAACACCCGCCAGGTCAACCAGGATTGGGGCGAGCGCGCGCCGACGCTGCATTTCGTGCTCGACCAGGCCCGCCTCCAGCTGATCGGCCTCACCCCGGCGGAGGCCGGCGCCGAGCTGCAGGCGCTGCTGACCGGCACCCCGGTCACCCAGGTGCGCGAGGACATCCGCGCCGTCGACCTCACGGCCCGAAGTGCCGGCCCGGAGCGCCTCGATCCGAACCGGCTCGGCGACCTGACGCTGACCAATCGCGACGGCAAGCTGATCCCGCTCAGCCAGATCGGCCATGTCGAGATCCTGCCCGAGGACCCGATCCTGCGCCGGCGCGACCGGGTGCCGACGATCACCGTGCAGAGCGACATCGACGAGACGCTGCAGCCGCCGCAGGTCGCGGCCGAGATCGAGCAGGCGCTGAAGCCGGTCGTGGCGGCGCTGCCGCCCGGCTATCACATCGAGACCGGCGGCAATGCCGAGGAATCGGCCAAGGCGAACACGGCGCTGGCGCCGATCTTCCCGATCATGATCGCGCTCATCCTGCTGGTGCTGATGCTCCAGGTCCGGACGTTCTCGGCCATGTTCATGGTGTTCCTGACCGCCCCGCTCGGGTTGGTCGGCATCGTGCCGGCGCTGCTGATCTTCCACCAGCCGTTCGGGTTCAACGGCATCCTCGGCCTGATCGGCCTGTCGGGCATCCTGATGCGCAACACGCTGATCCTGATCGGCCAGATCCATACCAACGAGGAAGAGGGGCTGGATCGGTACCATGCCGTGGTCGAGGCCACGGTCCAGCGCGCGCGGCCCGTCGTGCTGACGGCGCTCGCTGCGATCCTGGCGTTCACGCCGCTCACCCAGTCGGTGTTCTGGGGCTCGCTCGCCTACACGCTGATCGGCGGCACCGCCGGCGGCACGGTCCTGGTCCTGGTCTTTCTGCCGGCGCTCTATGCCATCTGGTACAAGGTCAAGCCGACCCGGAACGAGGACGCCGGCGCACTGGCCCTGCCGCCGCGGCTCGAAGCCGCCGACTGACGGGCGGGGGAAGGCGGGCCTCCCGGGAGCGGCGGCCCGCCGCCGCCGTCACGCCGCCTGCTGCGGCGACGAACCTGCAGAAGCGGACGCTTATTCGCTCTGCTCGCGCCCCAGCACGATGTGCGTCGCGAGGTCGGTGGCAGTGGATTCCATCACGCGGTAGCCGAGGGCAGGGAGATCCAAGCCCTCGAACATCGCCTCGCCCCGTCCGAGCAGGACAGGCGAAAGCGCGAAGTGCAGTTCATCGATCAGGCCGGCCTGCAGATATTGGCGAACCGTCGAGACGCCACCTCCAATCTTGACGTCACGGGCTCCCGCGGCGTCGCGTGCGCGATCGAGCGCGGCGTGGATCCCGTCCGTGACGAAGTGGAACGTCGTGCCGCCCTCCATGACAATCGGCTCGCGGGCATGGTGCGTTAGGACGAACGTCGGAGCGTGATAGGGCGGATTGTCTCCCCACCAGCCCTTCCAGCTGTCGTCCAGCCATTCCCCACGCACGGGACCGAACATGTTCCGGCCGAGGATGAAGGCACCGAAGCCGTCCATCGAGCGATGGGCAAAGGTCTCGTCCACACCCTCCGAGCCACCGCCCTTGCCGAACATGGCCTGGAAGGTCTTCGTGCCGAAGAACCAGCGATGGAGCTCCGTCCCGCGCTTTCCCAGAGGATCCTGAAGACTCTGCTCCAGGCCCGCTCCGAACCCATCGAGGGACAAGGAAAACCCCGCGACTCTGACGCGCGCCACCATAGCCCCTCCTCCTGCTTCCACCATGCTACGTTGCTGAACCAGCGTCTGCAATCAGGGAGCACGAGCGGGGCATTGATCGGCGAGGAAGGGTCGTTTACCGACCGACCGATTTCGAAGACAACTAGGGTCCGGAACCAATAACGGGGTTCTCACGAGGGCCGCGGCTTGTTCACTGCCTCGTCGATGCGGTGGTGGAATGGCTCATTTCTTCTGCTTTTTCGACCTGCAGTGAGAGCGGATCGAGCCCTTGCCGCCAACCGAGGTGCACGGCGAGCCGCGTGCGGAGGGCCGATCCGGCAGGCCGCGCCGAGGCGAGGCCCAGGATGCGGGTTCGATTGCTTGGACGTGCCGAAACGTCGCAGCACGAAATTTTATGCTCGGACAGCCGGTCTGGACGGAATCCTAGGCCTGTCATGGGTATCGAAATGACGCAGATGCAGACTATCGGCCACAGCGCCATCCTCGTTCGAGAGGAGCCGGCCAGGGCCTACGCACCGACACTGCAATTCCTCCACTGGTTCACCGCCGTCCTCATGTTTTCCGTCATTCCCGTGGCCTGGGTGATGGTAAGTCTGCCCGAGGGCACGGCGTTGCGGCCCGTGCTGTTCGGGATTCATAAATCGATCGGCGTGACCATTTTCATCTGTGCCCTGATACGGGTCGTCCTGCGGACGATTCACCCGGCACCCATGCTGGCGGGACGATTGGGAGCGTTGGCGGCGGCCCTCGCTCGGGCGAGCCATCTGTTGCTGTACGTCGTGCTCCTCGCCATGCCGATCAGCGGCTATCTCATGTCGGCCGATGGGGTGCATTCCTTTTCCTTCTTCGGCCTGTTCACCGTGCCGCACCTGCCCAAGAACGCGTGGGTGGAGTCGGCCGGCGAGCGCATCCATCTGGTCGGACAATGGGCCGTCTACGGCTTGATCATGCTCCATCTCATGGCTACTGCCTGGCATGTCGCCTTCCGCCGTGACGGGATCCTGAACCGGATGCTGCCGCAGCAGGACGGTTGATCGGCCTCGGCGAGAGACGCGACGAGGGGAAGCTTGCGGACAATCACGCCAAATCACGCATGATCCGTCCGATGAGGATCGTCACCCCGCCTTTCGCCGGCCCTCGATGCGCTCGGCCGTCAGCTCCATGAGCCGGCGGTCGCGCCAGGCGACGCGCGCGTCCCAATCCTCGAGCGGCAGCCGGGCGCGCCGGGCCGCCTCGACCGCCGCCACCAGCTCGGGCGTCCAGGGGTCGTGCTGGCCCCGCTCCGCCCCCATGCGCGCGTAGGATGGCCCCATCTTCAGCGCATGGGCGGCGATGCCGCCGCGGGTATTGAGGTCCGCGGTCTCGAACGGGCCGATGACCGACCAGCGCAGGCCGAGCCCCTCGCGCACGATGCGGTCGATGTCCTCGACCGAGGCGACGCCGTCGCGCACCAGGCAATAGGCCTCGCGCAGCAGCGCCCCCTGCAGCCGGTTGAACACGAAGCCCTCGACCTCCCGCTGCACGCGGACCGACGCCAGGCCGGCGGCACCGTAGAGTGCCTCGGCGCGGGCGACCGCCGCCGCGTCGGTGAACGGCGCCGGCACGATCTCGATCACCGGGATCAGGTAGGGCGGATTGCCGGGATGGCCGACCAGGCAGCGTGCCCGCCCGGGGAGATCGGCGGCGAAGGACGAGGCCGTGAGGAACGAGGACGCGCTCGCCAGCACGGCATCGGGCCGGGCGAGCCGATCCAGCTCGGCGAAGAGCTGGCGCTTCAGCGGCAGTTGCTCGGGTGCGCATTCCTGCACCAGCACGGCATCGGCAACCGCCGCCTCCAGGCCCGCGACGACGGCGACCCGCGCGAGGATGGCGTCCGGCGCTTCGGCGATCAGGCCGTGGCCGTCCAGGTCGCGGAGCCGCTCGGCGATCTCGCCCGGCACGGCCGCGCGCCGGGCGGGGTCGGGATCCTGCACCCGGACCGGAAAGCCGGCGCGCGCGAACACCAGCGCGAAACCGACGCCGATGCTGCCGCCGCCGATGATGGCGACCGGACCGCCGCCCGCGATGTCGGTGCTCATCTCACGCCCCCGCGGCGCCGACGGTCATGCCGCCGCAGACATAGAGCACTTGGCCGGTGACGAAGCCGCTGCGCGCGTCCAAGAGGAATGCCGCCGCATGGGCAATATCCTCGGGCGTGCCGACGCGCCGCACCGGCACCGCCTCGATGATCGCCTGGGTACGCGGGCTGTCGGGCGGGTTGGCGCGGTCGAACAGCTCGGTCCGGATCGGGCCCGGCCCGATGGCATTGGTGGTGATGCCCCATTCGCCCAGCTCCAGCGCCCAGACCTTGGCCATGCCGATGAGCCCGGCCTTGGTCGCGCTATAGACCGTGCGCAGCTCCTTGCCGAGCGCGGCGCGCGACGACATGTTGACGATGCGGCCGAAGCGTGCCGCCTTCATGCCCGGCAGCAGCGCCTGCAGGCATTGCAGGCTGCAGCGCAGGTTGAGCGAGACCGCCGCCTCCAGGTCGGCGAAGCTCTGCTCCTCGACCGGGCCGGGCCGGACCACGCCGACGTTATTGACCAGCCGGGTGATCGGCCCGCCGGCGAGCGCCATCTCGAGCGCGGCCGCGGTCGCGGCCGGGTCGGCGAGATCGGCGATGATGCCGTCGCCCTCGCGGTCGATCACGATCGCCTCCCAGCCCTCGGCCCGGCAGCGTTCCGCCGTCGCCCGGCCGATGCCCGAGGCGCCGCCGGTAATGAGCACGCGTTCCTTCGCCATCATTCGTCCTTCTCAAACCGTCGCAATGGGGGTGACCGGCGAGCCGACCGCGCCCGGCAGGCGCAGCGGCGGGGCCGTCAGCAGGAAGCGCGAGCGCTTGTGCGTCTTGAGCCAGGCTGCAAGCGGCGTCAGGTGCCAGAGCTCGCCCAGGTGGATGCCGTTCTTGAACAGGCAATGCTCGTGCAGCGGCAGGATCGAGCAGCAGGCATCGGCGCCGGGCGTGGCCGGGAAGCCCTCGACCGCGTAATTGTCGGCGGCGATGGCGGCGACGCCGCTCGCCGTGATCCAATCCAAGAGCCGCGCATCCCGCCCGTCGAGCACGGCGCAAGCGCCGTGCAGCACCTCGGCATCGGGCGCTCGCCCCATGTCGAGCACGCGCTGGGCGAAGCCGGTATGGAGGCACAGGATGTCGCCCGGCTCGACCACCACGCCGTCGGCCGCCATGGTGGCCATCAGGTCCTCATAGCCGACATAGTGGCGCGCGTCGCCGAACCGGGCATGGAGGTCGACCAGCACGCCGCGGCCCTGCACGCCATGGGCGGCCATGCCCTCGATGCCGAGCGCATGGGCGGCCGACGTGCTCTTGGGCCCGATCGGTCCGGCGACGCCGGCATCGCCGCCGTCGCTCGGGCCGATCACCTCGATCCCGGCGCGGAAGCCGTTGTAATAGACCCGCTCCGCCACCCCGTCGCCGTCGGCGTCGAACAGGGCGCCGACATGGGCCAGGCTGTCCCACTGGGTCGAATATTGCAGGTGCAGTACGGCCAGGTCGTCGTTGAAGACGTCGGTGCCGGCGCTGCCCTCGATCACGCAATTGAAGTTCGGGCGGCCGTCGCGCAATGTCGGCCGCAGGATCGGCGGATGGCGCCGGGGGTTGAGCGCATTGCCGCCGGGATAGTCGAGCGGCAGGCTGAGGCTGAAGGCGAGGCCCTCCCGCGCCTCGGCCAGGCCCTGGAGCCGCTTCTCCCGGGTGATGAGGTTGAGGCGGCCCCATTGATCGTCAGGGCCGAAATCGCCCCAGTTCGACCCCTCGGGCCGATGTTTCCAGCGCGGGTTCTCCAACAGCGTTACTCCTCGGTGGCGCCGGCGTCACACCAGCAGCAGCAGGGCAGCTCCATAGATGAAGCCGGAGATCAGGAAGGTCATCACGGTGTAGCCCAGCACCCGCTGGATGCCGATGCCGGCCATCGCCACGACCGGCAGCGCCCAGAACGGCTGCAGCATGTTCGACACGTCCTCGCCCATGGCGACGGCCATGGTCGTCGCCGGCACCGAGGCATGGAGCGCCACCGCCGCCGGCACCACGAACGGGCCCTGCACGGCCCAATGGCCGCCGCCGCTCGGCACCAGGAAGGTGATCAGCAGCGAGGCGACATAGCTCCAGAACGGCAGGGTATGGGCGTTGGCGACGGCCACGAAATATTTCGAGATGACCTCGGCCAGGCCGGTCGTGGTCATGATGCCCATGATCCCGCCGTAGATCGGGTATTGCAGCATCATCGGCCCGGTCTGCTTCGCGGCGTTGCGCATGGCCGCCACATAGGCGACCGGCGTGCCGTGCAGCGCGATGCCGGTGATCAGGAACAGGAAGATCATGGCATTGATGTCGAGCGACACGCCGGTCTTCGACCAGGTCATGATCAGATAGGCGGCACCCGCCGCGAAGATCATCAGGCTCGGGATCATCGACTGCTCGATGCGCTGGGCGATCGAGCCCTTGATCTTGCCGGTCGCAGACGCCGCCGGCGCCTCGTCCGACGGCGTGAACGCGACCACGTCCTCTTCCGCCGGGCGGATCATCAGAAAGGCGATCGGCAGGACGATCACCGCCAGGATCGTGGGGATCACGTTGAACCCGGCGAAGATCGTCTGGTCGAAGCCCAGCAGCTCGCCGGTCAGCTTCTCGACGATGTTGAGCGCGTTGCCGTGGGTCGCCTGGCTGAGGGCGATCGAGCTCGACAGGCCGCTGGCCCAGATCACCCAGCCGGAATAGGCGGCCGCGACCAGCCAGGCGAAATCGAGCCGCAGGCGCTTCGCCACCTCGCGTGCCAGGAGCGCGCCGACAACCAGGCCGAAGCCCCAGTTGAGCCAGGACGCGAGTGCCGCCAAGAGGAAGGTCAGCACCACCGCCTGGGCCGGCGTCTTTGCGAGCGTGACGGTCGCGCGCAGTGCCGCCTGGACCGGCGGCGCATGGGCCAGCACATGCCCGGTGACCAGGATCAGGATCATCTGGAAGGCGAAGCCCAGGATATTGAAGACGCCGCCGTACCAGGAGGACAGGATGACGTCCGGCGCGCCGTGCGGCGCCAGCCAGGCCGCAAGTGCCGCGACGAACGCGGTCAGCGCGATCGCGATCACGAACGGATCCGGCATCAGCTGTTCGAACATGTAGATCGACAGCGACACCAGGCCGCGCCGACGGGGTTGGCTCGCAACGACACTCATCTTCTGGTCATCCTCCTGCGCCTTCTGTTCCCGGGCGGGCGATGATGATGGCCGACCTTGTCCAATGGCAGGCCGGTCCCTTCCGTCCAGCGCCCGTGCCGGGCCGATCGCCCTAGGACTAGCGGCTTTTCGGAGCAGCGTGCATACAGGATGGCGACATACCACCCCGGCGATCCGAAGAGTTGCATGACCGAGAGAAAGCAGGAGATCCTGGCGACGGCTGCCGAATGCTTCATGGAGCAGGGCTTCCACGCCACCAGCATCGACGACGTTGCGCGCCGGCTCGGCTCGACCAAGGGGCGCATCTACCATCATTACGCCTCGAAGACCGACCTGTTCTTCGACGTGCATCGCGAGGGCATGGCCCGGCTGTTCGCGGCGGTCGAACCGGCGCGGCTCGCGCGCGGCACCGGTCTCGAGGTGCTGACGGCGATGCTGCGCGCGCACGCGCTGGCATTGTTCGAGAACCATACGTTCGAGAGTGTCGTCGTCCAGGGCGTGCAGCTGCATCGCTTCGGCGCCACGACCCCGGCCCAGCGCCAGATCTTGGATGAGCTGATCGCCAGCCGCGACCGGTTCGAGGCGCTGTTCAAGGACCAGGCGGCCCGCGCCAAGGCCGACGGCTCGCTCTCGGACCTGGACGTCTCGATCGCGGTCAAGACCATGCTGGGCGCGCTGCAATGGTCGCTGATCTGGTACCGGCCGGAAGCGGACAAGGGTCCGCGCGCCCGCCAGATCCTGGCGGACAAGATGGTCCGCACCCTGGTGGATGGCCTGCAGGCCCGCTGACTGACGCCCGATTTTTCGCACTGACGAATTCCTCTTGCCAAAAATAGCATACTGAGTAGTATGTTTTTTAGCTAGAGGAAATCTTCCGTCACGCCTAGACCGGTGGCCCGCCTGCGGACCGGCCGGTCGGACGCGGACCCGAAGATCTCCCCAAGCCCCGGCGCGTCCATGGGATTCGCCGCGCCCGCGCCATTTGCGAGATGGCGGAGCGCGCTTGATATCGTGCGCCCATAAAAACCGACTTAGTAGTTTGTTTTCCGCTTTAATCAGGAGGACAAGATGACAGATCCTTCGATGTACCGTGCGCGCTGAGCGATCATGCGCATCCTTATAACCGGAGGCGGCGGCTTCCTCGGCCGACGGCTGACCTCGGCCCTCATCGCCGGCCCCCTCGCTTCGTCGCTGACGGCATTGACCATCGCGGACCGGGTCGCCATCCCGGTTCCGGCCGATCCGCGCGTGCGGGCCGTCGAGGGCGATCTCGCCGACCCGGCCTTCATCGACCGCCTGGCCGCGGAGCGCTTCGACGGCATCTTCCATCTCGCCGCCAGCCTGACCCTGGACGCCGAGCGCGACCCGACCGCCGCCTATGCGGTCAATGTCGAGGCGCTCCGGCACCTGATCGAGCGTGCGGCCCGTCCGGCGGCGAAGCTGGTGTTTGCCAGCTCGATCGCGGTGTTCGGCGGCGCCTTGCCGGCGACGGTCGACGACACGATCTGCCCGGCGCCGACCACGACCTATGGCACGCATAAGGCGATCGCCGAGCTGCTGCTGGCGGACGAAAGCCGGCGCGGCCGGATCGACGGCCGCGCGCTGCGCCTGCCGATCGTGCTGACCCGCCCCGGCGCGCCCTCGCCCACCGTCTCGGACCGGGTCGCCGCCATCCTCCGCGAGCCGCTGGCCGGGCGCGACAGCCTCTGCCCGCTCGCGCCCGAAACGGAAATTCCGATCGCGTCGGCCGGCGCCGTCGCCGCGGCGCTGCTGGCGCTCCACGCGATCGAGCCGGCAGCCCTGCCGCCCGGCCGCGCCATGAACCTGCCGTCCCTGACCGTGCGGGTCGCGGACATGATCGCGGCCGTCGCGCGCCGCAACGCGGCCGGGCGGGTCCGGATCGCACCGGACGAAGCCTTGCAATCGATCGTCGACGGCTGGCCGAGGCGCTTCGTCTCGACCGACGCCACCCGCCTCGGCCTCAATGCCGACGCGACCATCGATGCCGTCATCGATGACCACCTCCAGGACCGGGGAGAATACCCATGAGAGCACCCATCAGCGACACGGCGGACATCTGCATCATCGGGGCCGGCTCGTCCGGCGTCGCCGTGGCCAAGGCGCTGAAGGCGCGCGGCCTCCACTACGATTGCTTCGAGAAGGGTTCCGACATCGGCGGCATGTGGCGCTACGAGAACGACAACGGGCTGTCCTCCGCCTATGCCAGCCTGCATATCGACACGAGCCGCGACAATCTCGGCTATTCCGACTTTCCGATCCCGAAGCACCTGCCGGACTTCCTGTCGCACCGGCAGTTCCTCGGCCATCTCGAAGCCTATGCCGACCATTTTGGCGTGCGCGAGACCGTCAGTTTCAACAGCACCGTCGAGGCCGTCGAACGGACCGACGACGGGCGCTGGACGGTCCGGCTCGCCGGCGGCGAGGCCCGGTCCTACCGCACCGTCATCGTCGCGAACGGGCATCTGTGGGACCCACGCTGGGCGCGCTTCCCCGGCAGCTTCACCGGCACGCAGATTCATTCCCACCATTACCGCACGGCGGCCCCGTTCGACGGCCAGGACGTGCTGGTCGTCGGCCTCGGCAATTCCGCCGTCGACATCGCGGTCGACCTGTGCCGCCGGGCGAACAGCGTCACGGTGTCGACCCGGCGCAGCGCCTGGATCATGCCGAAATATCTGATGGGCATCCCGGTCGATCGCTGGTCGGGCTTCCTCGCCGGGCGCCTGCGCCTGCCGACGCGGCTGGTGCGCATGATCATGGCGCGGCTGATCCGGCTCGGCGTCGGCGACCAGCGGCGCTTCGGCGTGCGCCGGCCGGGCCATGCCATGTGGCGCGAGCACGCGACCCTGAGCCAGGAGCTGCTGCCCCATGTCGGTCATGGCTGGATCACCATGAAGCCGAACGTCGCCGCGCTCGACGCCGACCATGTCCGCTTCGAGGACGGCACGCGCCAGCGGTTCGACGCCATCATCTATGCCACCGGCTACAAGACCAGCTTCCCGTTCCTCAGGCCCGAGCTGTTCCAGGCCGACACGCGGCCGGTCAGGCTCTACCGCCGGATCGCGTCGACCGAGCAGCCGGGCCTGTTCTTCGCCGGCCTGGTGCAGCCGATCGGCCCGACCATCCCGCTGGTCGAGGTCCAGGCCCGCTGGATCGCCGCGGTGCTGGCCGGCGATGTCGGCCTGCCCGACACGGCCGCCATGCGCGCCGAGGTCGAGGCGCACCACCGCCATCAGCGCGCGACCTATCTCGATTCCGACCGCTACGCGCTCGAGGTCGATTACCGAGGCTATGCGAGGCAGCTGACGGAGGACATGGGCCAGCGCCGGGCCGCCGCCTGAGGCGCGGGATTGCGGACAGAAGGGTCCGATGTGAGCGGAGCCGAGTCCATGTTTTTCGCGAGACGCCGAGCGTCCATCTCACCTGCTGACGGCGCGGTGCCACCGCCGCGTCCGTCCCCTCTTGGCATTGGTGAATTCCCATGAGCGCAGTCACCCGGTATCCGTACCGGTGCTGAGTTCGTGATGCCGACGATGAAGTAGCCAGGCGGCGCCGGCCGGAATAGATCCGGCAGGCGCCCTTTTGCCGGGTGACGGTCATCGACCCGAATGCGACGAGTAACCCTCAAAATGGCGGCGTCGTCTTCAGGAATGCGATCTCTGTCGCGGTCGAGGCGCGACCCAGAATATCGTTGCGATGGGGAAAGCGGCCAAACTGCTCGATGATCGCACGATGGCGCTCGGCGTACTCCAGGAGTTCCGGGCCCAACGGGGCGAACAGTGCGACGGAGCGCCGTTGAATTTCGATATCCTCGCTATGCTGGAACGGCATGTAGAGGAATTGTCGCTCCGCCACACCGAGCCGCCGATCGTGCCCGGCCGCGATCGCCGCCTCCGCCAGCGCCAGGGCACGGGCGTCGGTGGCGAAGGCTTCGGGCGTGCCGCGGAATATATTGCGGGGGAATTGATCGAGCACGATGACCGCGGCCAGGGCGCTCTCTGTCGTATCGACGAGCGCCTCCACGGGTCGGTCCCGAAGCTCGTGATAGAGCTCGAGGAACTGCCTTCTGATCGCCGTGTCGATCTCAGGATCGGCCCGAAACCATGCTTCCGGCCGGATCTCGGAGAACCAGAAACGACGGACGTCGCGATTCCAACCATGCTGCATGGACCGCTCTCTTGCCCGGCATGAGCCGGCTCCCTTCAGTGCTGCACGTCTCTCTAGTACTGAACGTCCCCCTTATGGCTTCTAATACCAGCTATCGCACAGCCAATGCGTGAATCGTGCTCAAACTATTTAATCCGACATTTCCCAGATGACCGACCAATTTCGACCCCATCCGGGGACGATAAGCTCCGATCCGAGGCCTGATACGCGCTCGAGGTCGATTACCGAGGCTATGCGAAGCAGCTGACGGAGGACATGCGGCAGAGCCGGGTCGCCGCCTGAGGCGCGGGATTGCGGACAGAAGGGTCCGATGTGAGCGGAGCCGAGTCCGTGTTTTTCGCGAGGCGCCGAGCGTCCATCTCACCTGCTGACGGCGCGGTGCTACCGCCGCGTCCGTCCCCTCTTGGCATTGGTGAATTCCCATGAGCGCAGTCCCTACGAATACCAGCGAGCGCAAGATCCGCGTCGGGCTGATCGGCGCCGGCAATTGGGCGAAGCGCGGCCATATCCCCGTGCTGCAACTACTGCCCGAGTTCGAGATCACCACCGTCCAGGCACGACGGCGCGAGCAGGCCGAGGCCATCGCCAAGCAATTCGGCATCCCGCATGTCGTTGATACGCCCGAGGCGCTGGCCCGGCATCCGGAGGTCGATTTCGTCGTGGTGCTGACCACGGCGCCCCAGCATGCCGACGGCGTGCGCGCGGCGCTCAAGGCCGGCAAGCACGTCTATTCCGAATGGCCGCTGACCCATGACACGGCCACGTCCGAGGAATTGCTGCGCCTGGCGCGCGACGCCGGCGTCCGCCATGTCGTGGGATTGCAGCGGCGCCTGTCGCCGACCAACCGCTACCTGCGCGCGCTGATCGACGACGGCTATGTCGGCACGCTGCGCTCGGTCCGCCTGCACGTCAGCATGAACTATTTCCAGGCGCGCCGGACGAGCGCACTGCGCTGGACCGTGCCGCCGGAGAATTTTTCGAGCGTGGTCGCCATCTATGGCGGCCATTTCCTCGACGCCCTGTTCGCCGCGGTCGGCCGCCCGCGCAGCCTCAGCGGCCTGACGGTCAACCAGTTCAGGCAAGTCACCATCGCCGAGACCGGCGAGACCTTGGCGACGACCACCCCCGACCAGTTGGTGATTGCCGGCCTGATCGGCGAGCAGGCGGTGCTGTCCGTGCATATCGAGGGCGGCAAGCGCAACGGCTCCGGCGTCCAGCTCGACATCACCGGCGACGCGGGCGACCTCAAGATCACCAATCGCTCGGCATTCGGCGACCTCGGCGACGATTACGTGATCGAGGGTGCCCACGGCGACAATCTCCCGCTCGAGACGCTGGCGGTGCCGCCCGCCTACGACTGGGTGCCCGCCGCGAACCTGCCGTCGAGCGTGCTCGAGCTCGCCAATCTCTATGCCGCCTTCGCGCGCGACCTCCGCGAGGGCACCCAGGTCGCACCGACGTTCGAGGATGGCGTCTGGATGCATCGCCTGCTCGACCGGGTCGCCGCCTCCTCCGCATCGGGCCAGCGCGCCGCCATCGACTGACGGCGCGATCGCCGATCGTTTCCGATAAGCTCACGCGCGTCCCGCCGCCGCCCTCCAGCCTGGAGCCGCCATGGATCGTCTCGGCCCGCTGAATGCGTTCGTCCAAGCCGCGGAGAACCGCAGCTTCACCGCCGCGGGCCGGGAGCTCGGCATTTCCGCCTCGGCCGTCGGCAAGGCGGTCTCGCGCCTGGAGGAGCGGCTGGGCGTGCGGTTGTTCCACCGCAGCACCCGCAGCATCGCGCTGACGCCCGAGGGCGAGCTGTTCCTGAAGCGCTGCCAGACCATCTTCGAGGAGATCGAAGCGGCCGAGATCGAGCTCGCGCAATCGACGGCGGCGCCACGCGGGCGCCTGCGCGTCAGCCTGCCCTTGATCGGCATGCTGCTGATGCCGTCGATCAGCGCCTTCGCCGAGACCTATCCCGAGATCGAACTGGATCTCGACTTCACCGACCGGCTGGTCGACGTGATCGAGGAGGGGTTCGACGCGGTCGTGCGCACCGGCCGGCTCAGCGATTCCCTGCTGAAGGTCCGCACGCTCGGCACCTATTCCTACGTGATCGTCGGCGCGCCCGCCTATTTCGCGCGCCGCGGCGTGCCCGAGACGCCGGAGGACCTGCTGAACCACGCCTGCCTCTATCACCGCTGGGCGGGGACGGGAAAGCTCGAGCGCTGGGAACTGAGCCGCGACGGCGCCGAGCTCGCGATCGAACCGCCGGCCTCGACGGTGGCGAGCACGATGGAGCCGCTGATCGATCTGTGCGGGCGCGGCCTCGGCCTGCTCTACGCGCCCGCCTTCACCGTGCGCCGCCAGATCGAGAGCGGCGCGCTGCGCTCGGTGCTCGATCCCTATTTGCGCAGCGTCGGCGCGGTCCAGATCCTTTGGCCGCCGAGCCGGCACCAGGCGCCCAAGGTCAAGGCCTTCGTCGACTTCATGGCCCGCCACCTGCTGACGGACCGCTGACGCGGCCGTCCGGTTTCTTTACCCGCCATTCCCACCTGCGCATTTGGGAACGCACACGTCTTTTTGTTAACTTTCAATATGTTAGTTTAAAAATTCCGTCATGCTCGGGCTTGACCCGGGCATCCACGCGCCGTCGCCGGAGCCCTACGAGGACGTGAAATCGTCTTGCCCATCCGCGTGGGCGCAAGCGCTTGCTTACGCCTAGATGGCCGGGTCAAGCCCGGCCATGACGATGAAAATGCTAACAATTTGAAATTAAACAAAAAGATGTGTGTATCACCTAGCGCCTGCGCGGGAATGACGGTCCATGGGCCGGAGGGTCGGGCGTTAGTCTTTTCGGACATTACCGTCCGATAATATCGGAATTCAGAACTCTTCGGATCATGTGTCGGGCGCATCATTTCTGGTTGGCCGTCGCGACGCCGCGACCAGCCCGCGAGAGGCGGGCCCAACCGGAGCCAGAGATGCAGTTCGACTTTACCGCCCTCGACCCGCAGCTGCGCTACAAGCTGCTCGGCGCCACCGTGACGCCGCGCCCGATCGCGTGGGTCTCGACCCTCAACGCCGACGGCCAGGCGAACGCGGCACCGTTCTCGTTCTTCAACGTCTTCGGCGAGGATCCGCCGGTCGTCGCCTTTTCGATCCTGAGCCGCTCGGCCGCGGATCGGAAGGACACCGGCCACAACGTCCGCCGGCACGGCGAGTTCGTGGTCAACCTGGTCGGCGAGGACAGCCTGCACCAGATGAACGTTACGGCGATCGAGTTCGGGCCGGGCATCAGCGAATTCGCCGAGGCCGGGCTGACGCCGGTGCCGTCCTTGAAGGTCAAGCCCCCGCGCATCGCGGAAAGCCCCGTGTCGTTCGAATGCCGGCTGCTGCAGATCATCGAGCTTGGGCCGCTGCGCTCGATGGTGCTGGGCGAGGTGCTGGCCATGCATATCGAGGACGGCGCCGTGCTCGACGCCCAGCGCGGCTACATCGACACGCCCAGCCTGCGCCTCGTCGGCCGCGCCGGCGCCAATTCCTACGTGACGACCGCCGACGTCATCCGGCTGCCGATGATGTCCGTCGCCGAGTGGCGCGCCCAGGCGGCCGCTCCCATCGCCAAGTAATATCGCTAAGTAATTCAGGAGAAGACCATGCCCAGCCTGTTCGACCCGATCCAGCTCGGCGCAATCCACGCGCCCAACCGGATCCTGATGGCGCCGCTGACCCGCGCGCGCAACACGCGCGACCATGTGCCGACCTCGATGATGACGGAATATTACCGGCAGCGCGCCGGCGCCGGCCTGATCGTCGCCGAGGCGACCGGCATCAGCCTGCAGGGGCTCGGCTGGCCCTATGCCGCGGGCCTGTGGAACGAGGAACAGACCGCCGGCTGGCGGACGATCGTCGATGCCGTCCACGCGGCCGGCGGCCGCATCGTCTCGCAGCTCTGGCACATGGGCCGCGCGGTGCATCCGAGCATGCCGGGCCGCGGCCAGCCGGTGTCGGCCTCGGCCACGACCCAGCCGGGGCTCGACCATACCTACGAGGGCAAGCAGCCGTTCGTCGAAGCGCGGCCCCTGCGGCTCGACGAGATCCCGGGCCTGCTCGAGGATTATCGCCGCGCCGCGCGCAATGCGCTCCGCGCCGGCTTCGACGGCGTGCAGATCCATTCGGCCAATGGCTATCTCATCGACCAGTTCCTGCGCGACAGCACCAATTTCCGCACCGATGCCTATGGCGGCCCGATCGAGAACCGCATCCGCCTGCTGCGCGAGGTGACGGTGGCCGTGGCCGAGATCGTCGGCGCCGACCGCACCTCCGTGCGCCTCTCGCCCAACGGCGAGCGCCGCGGCGTCAACGACAGCCAGCCGGAGCCGCTGTTCGAGGCCGCGGCCGCCGCCCTCTCCGAGATTGGCATCGCGTTCCTGGACATCCGCGAGCCGGGCTACGACGGCACCTTCGGCCAGGCGGAGCGGCCGCCGATCGCGCCGCTCATCCGCCAGGCATTCAAGGGCCCGCTGATCCTCAACACCGACTATGACCAGGCCAAGGCCGAGCACGCGCTCGCGACCGGTGCCGCGGACGCGATCGGCTTCGGCCGGGCGTTCCTCGCCAACCCCGATCTGCCCCTTCGCTTCGCCCGCGGCTTGCCGCTCACGCCCGACGACATGGCGACCTGGTACACTCAGGACGAGAAGGGCTTCCTCGACTATCCCTTCGCCAACGATGCCGCCGACGTGCAGGCGGCGGACTGAGCGGCGACCCTCCCTTGATCTCGATCCGACGCGCGCCAGCCGCTTGAAAATCGGCGCGGCGGCACGAGAACAGAGTGTGACGGCATGGGCGTCCGTGATGGGCGCCGGCCGTCGGCGTCTGTTCTCGTGCCGTTCGAGTTGGAGTTGCGATGATGGGTTCTCACCGCGATGGTCGTCGATCGATGAAATCACTGCTGCTGATGGTCTCCGCGGCCGGCGGCCTCGCCGCCTGCGCCGCCGGCGCCGATTTTCGGCCGGTTGTCGACATGACGGGCCATACCCAGGCGCAATACGACCGCGACCTCGCCATGTGCCAGGAGAAGGCCCGGAGCGTCCGCGATAACGACGATGTGGCGGAGGACGCCGGCCTCGGCGCGCTGGGCGGTGCCGCCGGCGGCGCGGTGCTGGGTGCCATCGGCGGCAATGCCGGCCTCGGCGCCGGCGTCGGCGCCGTAGCCGGCCTGGTCGGCGGTGGCGGCTACAAGGAAGCGGAGACCGAGCACCGCGAGCAGCGGATCATCACCAACTGCATGCGCGCCCACGGGTTCAACGTTCTGGGCTGAGTGAGGCTCGATCGGCCGGGCCTGGGCGGGAAGGCGGCCTGGGGCCGGGGAAGCGTGCGATCTCGGCGTGGACGGGCCGCTAACGGTGCGCTGACCTCCCATCCGGACCGACGGCATCGCGATCGTCTATGGCGCGCTCGGCCCCGAGACGACGCCCT
>Ga0209166_10000589_pt1 | contig 37801 bp, 25 predicted proteins | sample Coa_R1_3_FD_187151 | JGI IMG/M metagenome (GOLD analysis project Ga0209166, IMG submission 187151) | Surface soil microbial communities from Centralia Pennsylvania, which are recovering from an underground coalmine fire - Coalmine... | ecosystem: Environmental > Terrestrial > Soil >...
AAGACGCGAACCGTAGAGGCCCTGGAGCAAGCGGTAGGGGATGCCTTGAATGCCGTCACAGCCGAGAACACTGCCGGTTGTTTTGCCGGGTGTGGATATGGTCTACGCTAACTATAAAAATGCTTTAGCTTCTGCCTTTTGCCTTCGTTTCGCTCTTTCCGTGCCTGCTCTGGTCTCTCCATCTTCACAAAAATTTAGTTAAGCCACTAACTCATCTGACTTAGCTGGAAAGAGCCAATAAGCGTCGGACAATGTGACATCAATACGGCGGCAACATTCGCCTGAACCCGTGCGCCAGCACGATAAGTGTAAAAACCACGCTGCGTAGTAGTAATGCCCAAAGCGGCAGGGAAACAACCTTTTGTGGTTTGTGCGTGGCGCAGACTCGCGCGAGTTGATCGCCTAGCCGCTCTATCCACGCTGTGCTGCGGGGCCACTCCCAAATATTCTCCAACCATTCGGGTGGGATCGCATCTTTACCGAGGCGTGCTCCTAGAATGCCGCCAACAATGGCGGCCACCGTATCGGTGTCGCCTCCACAGCGGATGACTTCGAGCAATACGGAAAAATCATTGGGCCGCCGCAGCCAGGCCTGCAGCGCGACCGGCACAGTGTGATACGCATAACCACTTACCCCACTCGCTAACCCAAGCGACGCTGCGAATTGTTCTGCGGTTTCTCCACGAGCTGCACTTTGCGCAGCATCTTCCAATAGTTCAATCAGTTCCCCCGCCTGTTTTACATCATCCCCCAACGCATAACGGAATGTCGCCAGAAACGCCTCTGGCGAGACTTCTTCTGGCAACGATGCTACCTGAGCTGCCACCGCAACTGCCAATGCGCCCCATTCGGCCTTGGGATCAGTGTGAGTGATCCGGGTTGAAGCGCGCACCAGTTGGCGCAATCGAAGTGGATCATCCCCGAAACAGACACCCAAAATGGCGCTCCGCATGGCAGGACCGTTGCCGGCTGAAAAGACTCCGCTTTTTGCAGGTGAGAAGCCGAGCCATAGTTTGAGGAGAGCGCGCAACGTGGCAAAGCCGATTGCAGGCGGAAGTGAGAGCATCCAAAAGCGCAACCGCCAGGCAAAGCTCTGAGTGAACTTTTTCGGATCGCCGGCCGAAACCAACAGCGCCTGCGCCAACATGCAGGTGTGTTCGCTGTCGTCGGATATCATACCGCGCCCGAAGATAAAGTGATGGCCGCTCAATTCAGGGTAAAGTTTCTTCTGGCGCCGGCGTGAGAGCGCTTCGCACGGAAGGCCGAGAGCGTCGCCCACCGCGGTACCCAGCAGGCATCCGACGATGCCTCGCCGCTTCCGGCCATCACTCGTAGCGGTTGGGGTCTCAGTGCATGATAGGGACACAACCCGAAAGTATAAGGCTGCTCTGTGAGTTTAAGCTCTTGAATGTTGCCGTCACGGGTACTTACACAGGCAGTAACCTAAGCCGCCGCGGCTTCAGGATTCGCAGTACCTGGGCGCAATAAGAACTCAACCCTTTCCAGCAGTTCTTTCGGGACATTAGAAACCAGAAAGTCGCGGCGAGGAACGTGGACATCTGGCGCCAACATTAATAGCAACAGTTGCCTGGAATCGTTTGTGTGAAGCCAGTCGCAGAGTGCCAATGCCACATCCTTATTATCATTGTTTGCATGAACAATGATTAGATCGTACGCACCAGGCCGACATCGAGTACGGGCCTGTTCGATTGCCAGAGCAGGATAGACCGCGAATCCACGGTCTTTGAGAATTCCGATTCTTTGTTTACGGCCGCCAGGTTCGTCATCCACCAGTAGAATCTTGCGCTTTTCCCCGAGAGCGGCAGGGTTTCCAGGTGCAGACACCTGCGCCATAACTTCCATTTTCGACTCAGACTTCGATTTAAGTTCCAAAGCTCACCAGACTTTACTCCAGGGGACTCATTTTCTTGGAGGAACTCTGGTTCCGGAAGGTTGCTCAAAAAAAGTTCCTTTGTCATAAAAAGTGCCTCTTTCCGGCCGACGTCCCCTCCGTCTTTTTGATCATTGGGAAACAAGTCGGAGGAACGGCCGTAGCTCCGAGAGCTGCGCTTTGGGCTGAATTTCTCATACCATCTCCAAGGCGGGCCGGCTTGGTTACTGCGTCCACGCCTGGCGATGCTCAACAATGGAAGTCACCTGCCATCCAAAATTTCTCTAACCCCGTCTGCTTGCACTGGGTTTGATAGCTCATCCATGCGCATTTACAGTTTCCTGCATGGCAATCCCCCCATACCTGCAATCATCAGAGCGCCCGGGCTTAGATTAAGCTTTCGGAAGATTGCAAATTCCATTTCGGATCAAGTGCCGTTCTGGTACTCCCTGCGGAAAGCACAACCAGTGTAAGTTTATATATCTTTAAGCTTATATCATTGAAAACAGGATAACTATAATTATTGACAGCGAATAAAAGGCGAAACTACAATCTGATTGTCCTCCGATTCGCTTCCCGGGCATCGCGCTCAGCGTGCGAATCCAGAAAGAAGGCTGTTATGCAGTTTGCCATCGCTCCTACAGAACCCTTTGCCGTTGCGGCTCAAATCTGGCTTCAATATCGCAAGTTTGATGGCCCGACCGGGCCTCAGGGTATACGGCGCCGTCACCGTTATCTTGGAGAACGTACCCTGAGGAGCTATGCTCAATATATCCGCTCGTTAAATCAATTCTTTGGAAGCATGCCTGTCAATCAAATCAATGCTGAGCATCTGCGCCAGTATCAAACGTCGCGCGCACCCTGCGCTGGACCGAACAAGATCAACCAGGAGCTAGGTCTATTGAGCCAGGTCTTAAAGCGTGCCGAGGCATGGTCCGCGGAACTGCAGCAAGGATATGAGCCGCTGCAATATGAAGAAGGTGAAATTCCGCGCGCGCTCTCCCCGGAGGAACAGGAACACTTTCTCTCTGTCGCTTCCAGCCAGGAGCGTTGGCGGCTTATTTATTGTTATGCGCTCATCGTACTCAACACCACCTCATCGAGCTATGAGATGCGCGGATTGCGTATGAGCGACGTCAGTCGTGGGGATGCAATGATTTATGTTCGCTGGGGCAAGAATAAATACCGTGTGCGCAGCGTGCCTTTGCTTGACGATGGCCAGTGGGCCATCACTCAACTTATTGAACGTGCTCGTGCGCTGGGCTCACGCGATCCGCAACATTATTTGTTCCCCATGCGCCTCGCCACAAACATATGGGATCCGACTCGGCCGGTGAGCGATTGGGGCTTGGTAAAACCGTGGAACGAAGTACGTGAGGCCGCCGGCTTGCCTTGGTTCCAGATCAATGCCTTACGCCATACCGCGCTCACTCGCTATGCAGAAGCTGGCACGCCGGTTGAGATTATGAAGTGTTACGCCGGCCATATTAGCGATAAGATGACCCGCCACTACATGCAGATTGGTGAGATGGCCAAGCGCCGTTACGCGATTGCGGCGCAGAAAAACGCAGCACAGAAAAGACCTCTTAGCGCCGGAGTTGTGCCTCTTTGGGCGCAAACTGCTTGGAACGTGGAAAAGCCATAACTGACTCGTCTTCCTGGAACTCTATTCGACGAGCAAAACCCTTTTGTTTTTCGCTTTTGATTTAGTCTGCTCAAAATTATCTGACTCCTCGAGAGAGCCGGCCTTTCTGTCTTATGTGTTGAGTAGTAGACGAAACTTTCAGAGGTGCGTAGCTGCGCAACTAGAATTTTGCTTGACAAATCTGAATCTGCGCGAGTAAGGTATGCACACTGTGCGGCGGAATCTAACTGACTTTGTTCAGTGAAATCAAAGCCGCACAGCAAATCTCAGTGATTGTCTTTGCGGCCCGCCAAGACCGCAGTACAAGGGCTGTTGCAGTCGGAACAAAGTCCTCATAATCCCTTGCTCTTGAATTACCCATCAATCTAGGCCACCTGCGGTGCCCAAGCTGCTTCTAAGTCCTCAGGAAACAACGGAATTGGAGCAGTAGTGATGCGAGTCTCGCGTCGTAACCTAGGTATAGCAGTTTTCGGTTGTATTGTATTTGCTTGTATCCCGAGGGCTTTTGCTGCCGCGGGTGATCCAGCTCAGGATGTAGACACCATCGTCTCACGGATGGAGCAGGCACAAGTTGTCAGCCGGGCCCAGCAGCAACCCTATGTTGTCACCCGAAATTATCAGTTCTTCAGCAACGACTTACAAAAGCCAAGCTCCGAGGTAGCAGTGAAGGTTGAATTCCAGCCGCCGTCCACCAAGAATTTCACGATTCAAAACACCCATGGCAGCGGGCAAGGAGAGAAGATTGTGCGCCAGGTTCTGGAACACGAGAAAGCCGCTGCTCAGGATGAAGGCTCGCACGAAGTCTCGCGCAGGAATTACGATTTCAAATTGCTCCGAACCGATCAATACCAGGGGCACTCATGCTTCGTGCTGCAGCTCATCCCCAAGCGGCCGGACAAAACTATGATTCGGGGTGAGGCTTGGGTGGATACCGCTACTTACCTGATCCATCGCATTGATGGAGAGCTGGCCAAGAGTCCTTCCTGGTGGGTCAAAGACGTGCATGTCACCCTGGACTATGGCGCCATGGCCGGCATGTGGCTGCAAACGACGATGCTCGCTATCGCTCATGTGCGCCTTTTCGGACAACATGTTCTGCAGTCACAGGATGTGGATTGCTTTACTGAGAACGCTGCTCAAACAGCAGCCCGCACACGCAGGTCCTTCGGCGGAGTAGCTGCGCAGATTGGATTGCACCCCTGACGGGCCAAGCTGTGCTCCCAAAGCCGCCCGGATAAGTTAACGCAGCCCCAACTTGGCGCAAAAAAATTGAAGCCCTCCGACTTCATCTCTGAAGCCGGAGGGCCCATGAAGCGACTGAACCTGTAAGCCGAATTCTGTTGTCCGGACCGAAGTCCGAACACGACGATCATTCCTCTAGGCGGCGCATTGCTGCGCGCGCTCATCAGCGACCTACCCGGAAGTTTTGGCGCGCCGAGCCGGCTCGCTCCACCGCAAGCGGCAGATCCTTCCCTATTTGGTCTTGCTCCGTGTGGGGTTTGCCCTGCCCTCAACATTACTGCTGAGGCGGTGCGCTCTTACCGCACCTTTTCACCCTTGCCTCGTGAGAGGCGGTATGTTCTCTGTGGCACTGGGCCGTGACCGCGGCTTGAACCGTGGCCCCCAGGCGTTACCTGGCACACTGCTCTGTGGAGTTCGGACTTTCCTCTCTCCTCAGGGGACAGCCCGGCGGTTGCCGGCGTAAACCCCAGGACAGCGATCGTCCGGTTCAGTCACTACCACTCTCATTATATTGGATGAATCCCCTTCAGGAACGCTGCATTTACCCAGAGTGATTGGATCGCGAACTCCTATGCGGGTGACTACTATGCAAAAGGGTACACTCTCATTTTAGAACCTATCACCGGTTCCAATGCATCTTTAACAATTGCATTCAGCAATAAGTGGCATTCTTGATATGATGGCCAATCGGCCATCAGCTCGAAGGCCTTGCATTCTTTACAAAGAATTTTATTGATGCTTTCTTTCCTGTTTCATCACTGGTATGAGCTTGTGTCGCTTGTCCCCACGCTGGCGGGCGTAGGGTACCAGGTTCTCGTGTTTGTAGCCGTATGGCAGTTCTCTCGCTTGCGTGACAATGGCACGGCACACTCCAGCGAATTCACTCCGCCAGTTTCCCTCTTGAAGCCCGTGAAGGGATACGATCCGGGCGCCTATGAAAGTTTCCGCAGTCATTGCGTCCAGGATTATCCCGTGTATGAAATTGTCTTTGGCCTGAGCCGCGCGGATGACGATGCTGCGCCTCTGATCGAGCAGCTCCGTCGTGAGTTTCCCCAAATAGAAATCAGGGTGGTCGTCTGCTCGCAGCTTTTGGGGATGAACCCCAAAGTCGCTAAGGTAATGCAATTGGCTCCGGCTGCGCGTTACGAGCACCTGGTGATCAACGACGGCGACATCCGGGTTGAGAAAGATTATCTGCGCCACTTGATGCGTCCTTTCAAGTCGAAAGAGGTGGGGCTGGTGACCTGCCTTTACAGTGCATCGGCTGACAAGTCACTTTGCTCGCGCCTGGAGGCACTCTGTCTCAGCACCGATTTTGCCGCCGGAGTGCTGGCATCCCGCACCCTGGAGGGCGGGTTGCACTTCGGGTTTGGGGCCACCCTGGCTCTGCCCCGTATCATTCTCCAAAATGTTGGGGATCTGAAATCTCTGGTGAACTATCTTTCTGACGATTACGAATTGGGGTGTCGTATCTCGCGCGCCGGATTCAAGGTTGAACTTGCCGATCAAAGTGTACAGACCTACCTGCCGCCTTATACCTGGAGCGAATTTTTTCAGCATCAGATGCGGCTTATGCGGGGGGTGCGCGACTCGCGCCCCTGGGGCTACCTCGGTTCCACCATTACTTACGTCATTCCCTGGGCCATGATTACCGCGCTCATTGCAGGAGGAGCGCCGTGGTCTCTGCTGCTGCTGGCTGTTGCCTGTGGGCTGCGTTTTTCTTCGGCCACTCTGGTAGCCGCCGGTGTATTGCGAGACCGGCAGATATGGCGCGATCTATGGCTGCTCCCCTTGCGCGACTGGGCGGCCGCAATCATGTGGGTGGCAAGCTTTGCCGGGCACACTGTTATCTGGCGCGACCACGAATACATCTTGAAAGACGGCAAGTTGCTGTCCAAGGCCCCTGCCTCTAATGATTCCCAACCTCCCGTCTCCTTCTCCAGTCCGAAGCAATAAAAAACTCTTCTTGCAGCTTGCAACCGCAAAACACTAAAGAATTTTCTTCCCAAAGGCGGAAATTGCCAGCTCAACCGCCAAGTCAGCGGTCTGGTTATGCTCATCAATGACGGGGTTGACTTCCACGATTTCAAAACTCAGCATGCGGGCATGATCGGCGATGATCTCCATGGCGAGATGGGCTTCGCGATAGGTGGCGCCCCCGCGCACGGGAGTACCTACGCCAGGCGCGTCTTCGGGATCAATCCAATCCATGTCGAGAGAGACGTGATAGCCTGTTGTGTCGCGTCCGGCCAGACGCAATGCCTCTTCCATCACAGAGCGCATGCCGCGCTCATCAATATCGCGCATCGTAAAAACCTCGATACCGGATCTCCGAATGTTCTCTTTTTCCGCCGCATCAATGTCGCGCGCTCCCACCAGCACGCAGTTTTCTGGCGCAACCTTAGGTGAGAAATTAAAGATATTAGCCAGCTCGGGCGGTCCTAACCCCACAAGGGCGGCCAGCGGCATGCCGTGCACGTTCCCGGTTGGGGAAGTATCGGGTGTGTTCATGTCGGCATGGGCGTCAACCCAGATTAGGCCGATCTTTTCATTTTTGCGACGCTCAAACTCGGCCACCCCCGCCACCGTTCCGGCAGCAACTGAGTGGTCGCCGCCCAGCACCAGAGGAATCTTGCCGGCTTCCAAAGTCTTCACGATCAATTCGGCGTGCTTAGTGCAGGTTTCGGTGATCTCTTTCAGGTATTTCGCATTGGCCTGGCCTTCTTTCTTCTGCTCGGCAATGGCCACCGGAATATTGCCGCCATCTTCGACGTCATGGCCGAGGGCTTCGAGGCGCGCTTCCAGGCCAGCAACCCGGACGGCGGAGGGACCCATATCCACGCCGCGGCGCGACTGGCCCAGGTCGAGAGGTACTCCGATCACGCGGATCTTCTTGCCATGGTAGCTCTTCGCGCTTCTGGCCCCCTTGGCTGCAACTTCCGGCTTCTTCTCGATGACTGCGCTCTCAACCATGTAATACTCTTTTGCCTTTCTACCCGCCCAGCATTCTTAAGTAGCGGGAGGGGGTGGGGCATTACTTAGTAGTTCGTACACCCACTAAATTATTCACAATCAATCATCTACAGCGTCTATCAGTTAGTGTTGAAGTAGTGCCCTGAATAGTCTTCGCACAGCTCTCCAACTGGCTCAACCTTTTACAGCATTGCCAAATACGTCAAAGAGTAATGATGAGCTACAACTCCTCGAAAGCCAATAGTTTGATACCAAGCTGCATCGGCATTGCTTTCCACCGTTTATTCAAGGGCCCCGTAACGCTTCGCTGCTGCGCCCTCGCGTCTGGCTCGCGCGGGACAGCGCTCGCCATCCGCTCACCCGGTTTACGGGTAGATACGGTTTAAGGTTCGCGCGAATGGTATGGTCTCACGCACGTGCTCGAGCCCGCAGACCCAGGCCACGGCGCGCTCGATGCCCATGCCAAAACCTCCGTGGGGCACGCCGCCGTATTTGCGCAGGTCGAGATACCACTTAAAGGCCTCTTCCGGCAGGCCGTGTTCGTGAATGCGCTTCACTAACTGCTCGTAAGAACCGATGCGCTGTGAGCCGCCGATAATCTCGCCGTATCCCTCGGGCGCCAGCACGTCCACGCACAGCGCCAACTCCGGACGCTGCGGGTCAGGCTCCATGTAAAACGCCTTCACTTTCGTAGGATAGCGATGCACCATCACGGGCTTGTCGAATTTCGAGGAAAGATAAGTCTCATCCGGCGAGCCGAAGTCGCCGCCCCATTCGAATTTATTTTCCACTTTTCCTTCCGCATGGCCCTCTTGCAGCATCTTGACCGCATCGTCATAGGTGATGCGGGGAAACGGCGCGGTAACTTTTTCCAGCTTGCTCACATCGCGCCCGATGGTCTCAAGTTCCGGCCGGCGCTTTTCCAGGCAGCGCTGCACGATGAAGCTGATGAAACCTTCCGCCAGGTCCATGATGTCATCGAGGGTGGCATAGGCGACTTCGGGCTCGACCATCCAAAACTCCGTAAGATGGCGGCGGGTTTTCGATTTTTCCGCGCGGAAGGTTGGCCCAAAAGAATAAACCTTGCCCAATGCCATCGCCGTCGCTTCAATATAAAGCTGGCCCGATTGCGTCAAGAAGGCCTGCTCGTCGAAATAATTTACCGGAAATAGCGTGGTGGTTCCTTCGCACGCAGCGGGGGTCAAAATTGGAGGATCGGTAAGCGTGAAACCGCGCTCATCAAAGTAGTCGCGGGCTGCCTTGATGATCTCGGCACGCACGCGCAAAATAGCTGCCTGCCGCGGAGAGCGCACCCAGAGATGGCGGTTTTCCATCAGGAACTCGATGCCGTGCTCCTTGAGTGAAATAGGATAAGGATCGGCTTCAGGAACGCGCTGCACGACTTCCACGCTGCTGACATCAAGTTCGTAGCCGCCGGGGGCGCGCTTATCGGCCCGCACTTTGCCTTGAACAACGACGCTCGACTCTATGGTGAGATTTTTTACCGCATCAAATGTCTCGGGGGGCACAGCACTCTTGGGCATAACGCCCTGCACGATGCCGCTGCCGTCGCGGAAGATTGGGAACAGGAGCTTGCCGCTCTCGCGCAGGTTATACAGCCAGCCGCGCAGGGTGACGCTCTGGCCTTCGTGCTGGCCGAGTTCTCGAATGGTGGTGATGGGATGATCCATAGTTAGATGTCAGCTACATTTATTAGCTTCCAGCTACTAGCTTCTAGCTGTTTTTGTTAATTTCAGGAATTGCAATTTGTGCAGGCCAAAAAATTTCTTTCAACATGGACCAAAGAATTCCTTCTCTCATCAATCCTCGTTCTCCGATTCTCTCGAGAGGCCAAATGCTAAGTGCCAAGCGCTAAATGCTCTTTACTGTTGCCTGCTTCTCCAGAAAAGTAAATGCTCCGGAAACTTTGCCGTTGATGTCGCCCTGGTTTTCACCATCGATCTCCAGCAGCAATGGGGCGCCGTGGTGCGCCGAGCGCAGCAGCGACACGCATTCGCTCCAGTCGATCTTGCCCTCGCCCGGCCAGAGGTGCGAATCCTGAATGCCGGCGTTGTCGTGCAGGTGCGTGGAATAAATATTGTGTTTCATTACGTCGAACGCCTGCAAGACTGTGCTCATGATGTGGGCGTGCCCGGCATCGAAGCAAAAGCCTACGTCATCCAGGTGGGCCGTGTTGACAAACTCCACCAGTTTTTCCGGAGTGGAGAGTTCATTGGGAATGTTCTCCAGCAGCACTTTTACCCCCAGCGGCTTGGCGAAGGCGCGCAGGTGCTCCACCGAGGTCATGGCAGCATCGAACTTGCGCTCATCAAAGGTCTCATTGCTGTTGCCCAGGTGCTGCACCAGAAAGCGAAATGGCATGTGCTCGGCGCATTCCAGGGCGCGCTTGATTTCGTCCATGGCGTCAATCTGCCGCTTGCGGTCAGTCTCGACAATATTGATGGGCTCCATGGCGCCGCGCCCCCACTCTTCCTGGTCGTAGAACATGGGGGAATGCAGCGAGTGCAGCTTGACGTTATTGCTCTTGAACCAGACAGCGAGCTCGCGGACATGCGCGCGGTCATGATAGTTGAAGTGCGCTCGCGCGCAAAAGATTTCAATGGCCTGGGCGCCGGCGCGCGCCAACCCATCGAGCAGCCCCGGATGCAGCCGCTGCCGCACATAGACGTAAGTAGACGCTGCGCGAACCATCAGTAACCGACCGCCTTTCCTTCATTGCGAGCATCGCTCGCGCCCAGCCGCTCTCCCGTTTTGGGATCAATCATAATACACTCGCCGTCGCTCCAGGCCTCGCTGAAGGTGATCTTGTGCCCGCGCTGTTCCAGCAGCCGGATTGTGTCTTTCGAGAATCCTGTTCTTTCCATGCGAATTTCATCGGGCAGCCACTGATGGTGAAAGCGCGGAGCATTCACCGCCTCCTGGATGCTCAAATCGTAGTCGATCACACCCATCAGGATATTAGCAACCGTGGATATGATGCGCCCGCCGCCGGGCGATCCTAAAATGAGAAAGGGCTTGTTGTCTTTTACTACGATGGTCGGAGTCATGGAAGAGAGCGGACGCTTGTTCCCACCAATGGCATTGACTTCGCTCTGGACCAAGCCGTAAGCATTGGGCACGCCCGGCTTGGAACTGAAGTCATCCATCTCATCGTTGAGCAGAAAACCCAGCCCCTCGGCGGTTACGCGCGAACCAAAAAGATCGTTGAGCGTGGTGGTCACCGCGACTGCGTTCCCGGCCGAGTCAATCACGGAATAATGCGTGGTGTTGTCGGAATCATGCCCACCTATGGCAGCCCCAGATTGAAGGGCTGAGACCCGGTCCAACTGGTTAAATGCACTCACTGGACGCTTCAACTCTGTGCTCACGCTGGCGCGGTTGCCATTGATGGTCTCGCGCCAGGCGTCGGCATATTTTTTGTCAAGAAGCTGCGCCACTGGAATCTTGTTGAAATCAGGGTCGCCGAGGAACTCGGCGCGGTCCATGTATGCGCGCCGGAAGGCTTCAACCGTCCAATGAATGGAATCTGCCGAACGGTTGCCCATGCTGCTCAGCGGCACCGCCTCCAGAATATTCAGCGTCTCCAGCAGGACGATTCCACCGGAAGCGGGTGGCGGCGCGCTGATGATCTCATATCCACGATAGCTGCCGCGCAGCACAGTGCGTTCTTTCACGTCGTAGTTGGCCAGGTCTTCCACGGTCATCAGGCCCCCGCCCTTTTGCACTCCTGCGGCCAGCTCACGCGCCATGGCGCCGTGATAAAAACCATCGGGATCTTTGGCGATGCGCTCCAGAGTTCGCGCCAGCTCAGGCTGGCGGAAAATATCGCCGTATGCGTAACGCGCGCCCTGGCGTTGCGGATTGCTGAGAAAGATTTCTTTCGATGCCGGAAATTGAGGCAGAAAATCGTCGTCGTTGAAGTCGCGGGCTTCGCTGTAGCTGAGCTCAAAGCCTTCGCGCGCCAGCTTGATAGCGGGCGCCATCACATCAGCGAGCGGCAGCTTGCCCCAGGTCTTTTGCGCGTACACCATGCCCTTGACCGAACCGGGAACGGCAATGGCTTTGTATCCAATCAGGCTGGCGTGCTCGCTCACGTTCCCATGCGCATCCAGAAACATGTCGTGCGTGGCCGCCGCCGGGGCTTTTTCGCGGTAGTCGAGAAAGTGGGTTGTGCCGTCAGCCATGCGGATGAGCATGAAGCCGCCTCCGCCAATGTTGCCGGCCTGGGGATGCGTCACCGCCAGCGCGAAACCAGTGGCCACGGCAGCATCGATGGCATTGCCGCCACGCTTCATGATCTCAACGCCAGCTTCGGAGGCCAGCCGATTTATGCTCACCACCATGGCGCTGCGAGCGTGCACCGCGTGGGCGATAGGGTGGGCGGCGGCTCCCCACATGGCTGCGGGAGAAATCCCGAGCACAGCCCAAAATAGGACAACGATCACTTTCAGGAACTTGCGTTTGTTGGCGGAAATCATTGCGAATCGCTGGGTCGGGGGTGAAGGCAACATGCGCCTCTAGGACCACAGATGACCCTTTGAGGCTAGCGTAATGGAAGGTAGAGAGTCAAATGGTAATAAAGTACTCAGTACTCGGTACTCCGCAATTATTCCCGGACGCGCTGCATCACCACGAACAAGTGATGTGCCTCGTGGAGCAGGAAAAACTCCAGCCACTGCGCCAGCGTCATTTCACCGAATCGTGAATGCAAAGCAGTCCGTGATAACTCTCTGTCTGACAACCGCTCTACCAGCTCAAGCATTTCGGCGCGCAATGCGCGCAGGCGAGTAAGTACTTCGCTTACCGGCAGAGCTGCCCACTGCGGCCACTTGGGATCATCTTCGGCGGCATAACGCGCAAGCAGCGGCCTGTCTTCGCCTCGAATACGCGCGATCCGCTCCAGGAACATCTCATGGTAGCGGGCCAGGTGTGCAAGGTTTTCTCGCGCGGACCATTTCTCCAGATTCGGTCTGCGGTCGAGCGCGCCCTCAGAGACTCCTGTGAGGATTGTCGGCAGGCAATCGAGCTGCGTTCTTAAGCGAATTGCGGTTGATTCAGGCAGACCCATTTGCTCACGAAACTCAGCACTCAGTACTAATATATTTGACGAATTATTTTCTTTTCACTTCAAAACTGAATATCTTCGTCGAATTCCTGTTCCATAAAATGATCCAAGTCAAGAGGCTGCCCTGGAGTATTTTCCTTAACCACTTCATCTAAATATCGTTTATCGGCATATTGAATTAGCCAGACGCGCTTTTTGTCTGCTAGTTTTCTGAATTGCCATCTCAGCGAATCACCTGATTTAAGCCAATGCTTCCAGCGGCCAAGAGAGATGTGGAGCGATCTGCGAATTTCGTAAATTGCTGCATCTGCCGCCTGCAAGGGTTCGCATAAATGGTCGGATGCAAGAGTGAATGTCCCCATATACTCTGCTGCCTTAGGATTCTTTTTCTGTACTTCCTGATATACATCGGGAGCAATATCACTGTGCTCTTCATCTTTATCGCAGACGAAAGCAACGCTATCCCCCTGGCCAACCTTTTTCATCGCAAATGCCGCTTCAATCATTGCCGCTTGGTACGCGAACCAATATGGACTTTCGCCGAGAATGGCTTTTGCTTTAGGGTCTTTAATTACCTCGTAGAAATCATCCTGAATAACTCCTATCCCGTAAATAATTGCTGCCTCGCCGACTATTATGTCGAGAAATTTATCCCAGATCGCATCTAGATTCGCACGTTCTGCCGGTGTGACTGTTTTAGGTGTAGCTACAAACTTTGCAAACTGCTTGTCGCCGCGCTCGCATTCCGAAGCTTTGAAATACTTAATGTCGATCTCGGGGGTTTTTCTTAGTTGCTCCCATTTTCTGTCAATCTCGAATATAGGAACACCTCTGGCAAGCAATCCACCCACCGCGAATATACCCTTCTGGCTGGTATCGAAACTTTCATCTAAATAGGAACTGATCATTGCATGTGCCTTTCTTTGTACCTCCGCAAGCGAATAAAACGTTACAGGTAGCCGGCATTCGCCACTCTGCCACCCATGCATATTTAATTTTGGCGGAGGGTGCAGGAATTGAACCCGCTTACGCCAAGTGCATTGACGTTGACTGGTTTTCAAGACCAGCGCCTTACCGTTCGGCCAACCCTCCGCTGCTACACTCTAACGTTTGGCGGAGACGTCGCGATTCGAACGCGGATTCCCTTTCGGGATTGGCAGGTTAGCACTCTGCTGGTTTAACCAATTCACCCACGTCTCCGTACTACTACAGCTTTGCGATTCCCATTCAATGAGGGTGGGCAAGATGCCCACCCGACAGCCGGCGAGACGCCGGCGCTACGTTTGCACGTTCTCCATGAACTTGGTGCCACTGGCGGGAGTTGAACCCGCAAACACTTGTTTCTAAAACAAGCGGCTATGCCAATTCGCCCACAGTGGCAGAAACAAGACCTCAGGGGCTACAAGTCTCAAGTTTGTTTACACAGCCCCTAAAGTCGCTTCCTGATACAGGTCTTGAAGTTGCTCATACCTGGTGCCGTTGAGTGGATTTGAACCACTAAACACCGCATTCTGAGTACGGCGGCTTTGCCAATTAGCCTACAACGGCACTTCTGGTGGACAGGGCCGGAGTCGAACCGGCAAAACTATCGTTCTCGACGATAGGTGTCTGCCAAATTGCACCACCTGTCCATCGTTGGTGCGGAAGGTGGGAGTCGAACCCACAAGAAGCTGTTTTTGAGGCAGCCATGTCTGCCAGTTGCATCACTTCCGCGCGGTGCGCCCAATCGGATTCGAACCGATACCCTATGGCTTTTAAGGCCATTGCATCTGCCAGATTGTGCTATGGGCGCAAAATTTAAAGGCTCCTAAATCCGGGATTTAGGAGCCTTGGGTGTTTCAAAATCAACTAATCTCTGTGATTTCTCCTTATCCCGATACACTATCTCCTAAGCCCAGTAGTCTATAACTGAGCGCTGATAGTACCGAGATGGATAAATTCTTCATTCGTTTATTACGATTGCACGAAGCAACATCTTTTGTCAACCATTAGGCCTGCTTAGCTTTTTCGATAACCTAAAACAGTATCGTTGGAGCAGGAAAACGCAAGATTCTTCGCGCCTAAAGACGGCGCTCAGAATGACAAGATGCAAAACAGCAATGTCGGAGATAATAAGCCACAGTAACAGTTAAACGGCATTAGCTATTTCAAAATCGCCAGCAGTTTGCCGTTCACGTGCACGTCGCGAAGAGAAATATCTTTTACATTCTCGATGATGTTAGGTTTGGCCACGTCATTGAAGTCGCAACCTACAAGGCGAACATTCTGAATGGGCGCGTCTTTGAAGCCACTCAGGAACAAGGCATAGTCCGCTTTCTGCACCTTCACATTGCGCAGCTCAACATTGCGGACCACCGGAGTGAACTTGCCGGCCTGGCCTTCTTCGTAGAAGAAATCTATGGAAAGGCCCGCGTCAGACACCTGGCCTACTTCGATATTTCGCGCGTAGATGTTTTCCAGCACACCGCCGCGCATGGCATTGTTTTTGATACGGAGGGCGCTCTCCAGATGAGGGCTATCCATGTGACAGTTTTCCACAAAGACATTGCTCACACCACCGGAGATTTCGCTGCCCACGCTCACGCCGCCGTGCCCGTCTTTCATCCGGCATCCCTGTACGACGGTGTTGCGCGCGGGCGTGCTGGTCCTGCGGCCGTCGGCGTTCCTTCCCGACTTGATGGCAATGCAATCGTCGCCGGTATTGAAGAAACAGTCTTTGATCAGCACGTCGGTGCACGATTCCGGATCACAGCCATCGGTGTTCGGGCCAAAGGCGCTGATGTTGACGCCGCGCACGGTAACGTTGGCGCAAAGGACGGGATGGACCTGCCACATCGGCGATCCGAGAAGCGAGACGCCTTCAATCAGGACATTCCTGCAAGCGTAGGGCTGGATGAATTGCGGACGCAGATAGTGGCCTTTCCCGAAGACCCGCTGGCTGACGGGCACTCCGTTTTCAGCCATATCGAAAAGTTTGTTGCGGTCATTTTCCTGACTTGGGTCGCCTTTCTTCCCTCCGCAATTCTCGCGGCCCTTCCAGGGCCACCAGTGCTCACAGTCGCTGTTGCCATCAATCGTGCCTTCACCGGTGATGGCGATATTTTCCTGCTTGAAGGCATAAATAAATGGCGAGTAATTCATCAGCTCAACACCTTCCCAGCGAGTAAGCACAAGCGGGTATTTGCCGGTATCGCGCGTGAAACGAATGGTCGCCCCTTTGCTGACGTGAAGATTGACGTTGCTCTTCAGCTCGATGGCGCCGGTGAGGAACTCGCCCGCAGGCACAACAACCCGGCCGCCGCCGGCTTGCGCACAGGCGGCAACGGCCTTCTGGAAGGCTGCGGTGTTGTCGGTCTTGCTGTCTGCAACCACCCCGAATTTCGTAATGCTAAAGCTGCGATCGGGAAATATCGGTGGTTTGATGCGGTCGAGGATGGCGGGAAGCTGGCTCCAGGGATCTTGTGACAAGTCTGCATCCGGTGATGATTCAAATGCGCCGCCGCGCAGGAAAGTGGGGGCAGCGAGAATTGCTCCTCCAGCCAGCAACGACATCTGCAGCAATTCGCGGCGATTCATAGGAAAGCAGTCAGCACTCAGCAATCGGCATTCAGCCAAAGAAGTACGAGGTTCGATTTAAGAAGTACGATTTGCAAAAGGTTTAATCATTGCCCAATTTTGCAATGATATTAAGTTCTCTGTGCCTCTGTGGTGCAACTGCAAGTTTGATTGGCTGAATGCTGAGTGCTGACTACTGAGTGCTTTTTTCTCACGCCTGCTGGTGCCGCTGCTCGCTGAGAGCAACATCCGCTTCCATTTTGCGTTTGCCGCGATAGAAGGTGACGTGCACGGTATCGCCGGCGCGGTGGCGGTTCATTACGTGCGCCATATCCTGCTGGTCCTGGATATTCTCGCCGTCAATGGCGACGATTAAATCTCCACCCAGCATGATCTGCATGTTGCCCAGGTAGGCGCGCTCGGTGCCGCCGCGCAATCCGGCGCGTTCGGCGGCGCTGCCGGGCGCAACTTGGAGGATCAGCACACCGTAATCGGAGGCCAGGCCCATCTGGTCGGCCAGTTCAGGGCCAATCGGCAGGGTCACCACGCCCAGCGATGGCCGGCGCACGGTGCCGATGGTAATAAGGTCATTGAGCACGGCCTTGGCAGCGTTGATGGGAATGGCGAACCCCAGCCCGGCGCTCTGCCCGGCTTCACTGAAGATGAATGTGTTCATGCCGATGACCTCGCCGCGCGAGTTGAGCAAGGGCCCGCCAGAGTTGCCGGGATTGATGGCGGCATCGGTCTGGATGGCTTCATCGATGTAGTTGCCGTTGGGACCGCGCACCGGACGAATTGAGCTGATAATGCCACGCGTCATCGTTCCCGCAAGGCCAAAAGGATTGCCGATGGCATAAACTTTTTGCCCCACCGTCAAACGCTTGGAGTCGCCCAGCGTGGCAGGATCAAGCGCCGTATCACCGTGAATCTGGATAACCGCCAGGTCATTCACAGGATCGGTACCTACCACCTGGGCACGATATTTTTTCTTGTCGGAGGTGGTCACTTCGATTCCACGGTTGGCATCAGCCACCACGTGATAGTTAGTGAGGATGTGCCCCTCGCGATCAATGATAAAGCCCGAGCCCTGGCCTTCCTGCGGCACTTCACCGTAAAAAAAATCAAATTGCACGGTGCGCGAGGTGATGTTCACTACCGAGGGCAAAACTTTTTTGTAAACGTTGATATTGGTCTGCTCTTCGGAGTCGAAGGTCTGGGGCTCGGCGGCTTCGGTAATCTCCACGTGCGCCGGCCGGGTGACGATTTCTTCCAGCGGACCGGTGGAACCAAAATCGCCGGCGTGATGGTGAGTTGTGAAGTAGTAGAAACCGCCTACAAACAAGGCAACCAGAGTGGCTATCCGTAAAGATTTTTTCATACTCTTAAAATTCATGAAACTTATGATTCTTTGACCTCTGCGCTAAGGCTCCAACTCTTTAAAGCCGCAAACAGCTCTCCTACCTTTTTCTCCAGCTCAGCAAGACTGCCGGCGTTTTCGATCACAAAATCGGCGGCCTTGATTTTTTCCGCGTCCGGAAGTTGCGCCGCCATGCGCCGCTCAACTTCACGGCGCGCTTCCTCCATTCCCATTTTGGCGCGCGCGGCAAAGCGCTGCACGCGCTGCTCCGGAGTGCAGGTCACGACCACGATCTTGTCAAAGCGATCGTGCAAACCCGCTTCAAGAATCAGCGCTGCCTCGATCACAACAATGGAATCGGGCTCGTGGACCTCGGTTTCATCCATCCACCTGGTCTCGCGCTCGATCACCGCCGGGTGCACGAGCTGGTTCAGCTCCTGAACTCTGCCCCCGCCAAAGGCCTTTTCCGCTAGCTTTCGCCGGTTAATGATGCCATCCTTTTCCAGGATGTCCTCGCCAAAATGTTTCACCACTTCGGCATACACCGGCTCGCCGGGCTGCATCAGGTCGCGTGCAATCTGGTCGGCATAATTCACGTGCGCACCGTGGCTGGCCAGCATGAGCGCAACCGTGGTTTTCCCGCAAGCCAACCCTCCAGTCAATCCAACGCGTAGCATGTCAGCGCGCCTCCACCATCTGCGGCTTCCCCTGGCCGCGCCGCAGCTTCATTGCCTTGACGGTATTCGCCATCAGCATGGCAATAGTCAGCGGCCCTACCCCGCCGGGCACAGGCGTCAACGCCCCGGCGACTTCGGCAACTTGAGGATGAACATCGCCCACCAGGGTTGAGCCTTTCTCGGCAAACTGACGTTCGCGTTGGGCATTGCCATGGAAGAATTTTTCAAATTCGCTTTTCTCGGTAATGCGGTTGATGCCCACGTCAATGACCGCCGCTCCGGGTTTTACAAAATCAGGAGCGATAAAACCGGGCCGTCCAATGGCAGCAACAAGAATATCTGCCGTGCGGCATAGCCCCGGCAAATCGCGCGTCTTGGAGTGGCAAACGGTGACGGTTGCATTCTGGTTGAGCAGCAGCATGGCCACGGGTTTCCCCACAATGTCGCTGCGGCCCACCACCACTGCGTTCAGGCCTTCGATGGCAATCCCACTGCGCTTCAGGATCTCGATGCATCCCGCCGGCGTGCACGGCACCAGCCCCGGCCGCTTCGTGGAAAGATTGCCCACGTTCACGGGATGAAACCCATCCACATCTTTTTCCGGCGAAACCGCCAGCAGAACTTTTTTTTCGTCCACCTGCGGCGGCAGCGGCAGTTGAATCAGGATGCCGTCAATTTCGTCGCGCCGGTTTAGTTCATCCACCATTTGCAGCAACTCTTCGGTAGTGACGGAATCGGGCGGAGTAAGTTTCTCGCTGTAGATGCCCATCTCCTCGCAGGTCTTGACTTTGCTGCGGACATAAATCTCCGACGCCGGATTGTGGCCCACAAGGATCACAGCCAGCCCCGGCCGCACCCCCACCTCCGCCAGACGGCGTACCTCTTCCTGAACCTCAGCCCTAATGGCTGCACCAATTTTGTTGCCATCCAGTATTTTTGCGGACATATATCTTTAAGTATAAAACCTAAGAAGCCGTCTGGCGCAATCCTTGCTCTCGGCCAATAAAAAATTAACCACAAAGGGCACAAAGGAATAAAAGCAAGGTGGGTATTATTTTTCCCGAGGCTAACTTTATCGCAAGCAGCAGGGCGAGTGCTACAAAAGTGTTAGCCAGCATTCTTTTACCTTGTGCCACAGTGGCTCGACCATGCTGCGCGAGCCTTTTGAGTGCCTCAAGATTATTTCGCCAGGAACATCGGACCAAATGCTGAAGCTGTGTCCTTTGAACGAACCGCTGACGCCCTCAGTAACAAAAACACCGGGATCAGTACGGTAACCGTTGTCTTGTATCTCGAATTCTCTACTACCTTCCATGCTTTGCACCAAAGAGACCATCCGCCGATACCACGGGTCAAGCGGCATATCCACACCTGAACATTGCATGATTGTGGTGTCATAACTCGAACGCTCCCATTTGATTTGCTCGCTCATCGTTGGATGTTTATGGGCTGAATGCTAAATGCTGAGTGCTGAGTGCTAGGTCTTTCCCGCCAACTCCACGGCCCGCAGCAGGGCCTGTGCCTTATTGGCGCATTCTTCGAATTCCTTTTCGGGAACGGAGTCGGCAACGATGCCGGCGCCGGCTTGCACGTAGGCGCGCTTGCCTTCGACCAGCATGGTGCGGATGGCGATGCAGGAATCGAGGTTCCCGGCAAAATCGGCGTACAGGATCGAGCCGCCGTAAATGCCGCGGCGCACCGGCTCCAACTCTTCGATGATCTGCATGGCGCGTACTTTGGGAGCGCCGCTCAGCGTGCCCGCGGGAAAACAAGCGGCGAAGGCATCGAGGGCGTCCAGTTCCGGACGCAGCTTACCTTCGATGGCAGAGACCAGATGCATCACGTGCGAATAGCGCTCCACGAACATGAGCTTGCTCACCTGCACGGAGCCATACTGGCTCACGCGGCCAATGTCATTGCGTCCCAGGTCAACCAGCATGACGTGCTCAGCGCGCTCTTTTTCGTCGGCGCATAGTTTGGCTTCGAGTTTCTGGTCTTCGGCTTCATCGGCCCCGCGCGGCAGCGTTCCCGCAATGGGACGGTAGCTCAGCTTGTCGCCCTGGACTTTCACCAGCATCTCGGGTGAAGAGCCCAGCACGGTCCGCTCGCCCATGCGTAGAAAATACATATAAGGGGATGGATTCACCGCCCGCAAGGCGCGGTAGACGTCAAAAGGTTCGGCGGTGAGATTGAATTCCTGGCGGTTGGAGAGCACCACCTGGAAGATATCGCCGGCGGCGATGTATTCCTTGGCCCGCACGATGTTGTTCATGTACTGTTCGCGGGTCAGAATGGAGCGCGGCGCCGGTTTGGCAGGCGAAGCTTTCTTTTTTTTCAGATGACGAGCAGGGATTCCCTTTGCCAGCTTTTTTTCGATGGCGGCAATATCTTGCGCGGCGCCGTCGTAGGCTTGCTTCAACGATCCCTTGCGGACATCGGCGGCGGCGATGATGTGAATCTGGTGGCGCACGTGATCGAAGGCCAGCAGGCGATCGAAGAACATGAAAACCGCATCGGGGACCTTCAGGTCAGATTTGGCCAGCGTCGGAATCGGCTCCAGCAGCCGCACCGTGTCATAGGCGACGAATCCGACTGCACCGGCAATGAATGGCGGCAATCCGTTGATGTGCGCCGGCTTGTGCTCGCGCAATAGTTCGCGCAGGATCTGAAAGATGCTGCCCTGCCGCCGCTCAGTTTTCTTGCCGCGCGTGATCTCAATCCCTTTTTTCCCCGTGCGCAACACCATATAAGGACGCGCGCCCAGGAACGTGTAACGCCCAACCTTCTCGCCACCCTCCACCGATTCCAGCAGGATGGCGTTAGGCTCATCAGCGGCAAAACTCAGGAAGGCGGAAACCGGCGTCAGCAAGTCGGCATGCACCGACTTCACCACTGGAACCAGGGTGGCCTCTTGCGCGAGCCGTTGAAATTCTTTGAAGTCAGGGGTCAGCATGCAAGTGTCTTGATTATAAAGGGCGTGCGTAAGTTCTCAGTTCTCGGTTCTCAGTTCTCAGAAAAAACGCCGCAGATGAACGCAGATAAACGCTGATTTCAAAAAACAGTTCTCGGTCCGTTGCCAAAACCATATGAGGAAAACTGGCAACCGGCAACTGGCCGCTGGCAACTGCTTTTCGTGTCACCAACCACACACTGCCGATTCCCTGACACAAAAATCTCACCTGATTTGAAGCTTAACTCCTTCATTTTAAAAAACTTAAGTTTAGGCCGCTGACCTGCATTTTCTTCTGGCGTAAGCGCGGTTCAGGAGAGACGGCGATGAAGATGAGCGGCGAAATTCAGAGGCTTCAGGCAGCGGTTAGCGAAAATCGGCTTCGCATTCTAAAAGATCATTGGTTGTCAGTTGCGGCGTTTGTGGCGTTGACCCTCCCCCTGGCTTTTGTTGAGCCCACGCCCTCGCTGCCGGCGAATTCCAATACCGTTCCAACTGTCGCGAGCCCTGCCCCACTACCGGCGCCGGCGAGCACGCCGGCGCCCCTGCCGCAAACGGCGGCAAAGCCCCAGGCGGCGCCAAAACACGCCCCGGAAGCGCACAAAGGTTCTCACCGCATTTTGATCAGCATTCCTGATCGTAAGCTGGCGCTGCTCGAAGACGGCAAGGTGAAGAAAATTTATCCGGTCGCGGTGGGAGCGGACGTGAGCCCCAGCCCCACGGGCGAATTTCACATCGCGCACAAGATCGTTGCTCCCAATTACAGCCACAACGGAAAAGTGATCGCGGCGGGCAAAGGCAATCCTCTGGGCAGCCGCTGGATGGGCCTCGACAAAGAGCACTACGGAATTCACGGCACCAACATGCCGAAATCCATCGGCCATGCCGCCTCACACGGATGCATTCGCATGGGCAAGCACGATGTCGAGGAGTTGTTTGCATTGGCCAGCGTGGGAGACGTGGTGGAAATCCATGACCAACGCACCGAGGAGATGGCGCAGATCTTTGGAACGGAAGTAGGAACAGGAGCCTCGCAGCCCGTAAGAACTAATGAACTAGCCCAGGCGGAACAGCCAAAGCTGGCTGGCGGCGGGCAGTAAGCAGGAATCACGAACGAATTAATTCTTAAAAACCTAAGGAGAAAAACAATGGCAAGCACACTGATGGGAATCGTAACCGGAATGGCGCTGTCGCTGAGCGCTGCAATCTTAATGGAACGGATGCTCTTTCGCGGACTGCTGAAGCTGATGTTCGCCGGGCCGCGCTTCGTCCGCCGCACGCTGGAACCCGGACGCGGCGATCTGGAAACGATGCGGAAAGCGGGAATGTAAAAGCAGTTCCAAGCTTTCAGATCCAAGCTGCTAGCTCCAAGTTCCGAGGAAGAAATGGAGTGACTCGGAAAAGAGCTGCAACAAATCGGCGTTGATCCGCGTTCATCTGCGGCGCCTTTTCTGAGAACTGAGAACCGAGAACTGAGAACTGGAACTAAGAATTGTTTGAATGGAGAAGAATTTATGCTGGCGCTCAAGTATTTGCTTATGACTATTAGCTTCGGGCTTTTTGCCGTTGCTCTCGCCTTAACCGCTTTTGATTTCTCACTCTTATTTCAATACCGCCGCTTACTGGCCAAGGGCAGTACGGAGAACCTGCCAATCCCGCGGCCGGTGCGCTGGGCATGGGCGGCAAAATTATGTGTTGTAGCCTTGCTGCCCATGCTTATAGCGCAAGGCATTGTGGTGATCCCCAGCGGCATGGCGGGCGTGCGCGTCAGCCAAATCTCGGGACCGCAACCGGGCACGCTTTACCCGGGCGTACATTTCGTCAAGCCGCTGCTGGAAGAAGTAGTGCTGTATGACACCCGCGAACAGATCTTTACTGCGGGCGGCGATGAAGAAGAGAACAACGAAGAGCAGACTGCAACGCCGGCCAAGACCACGCCCAGAGCGAAAAAGAACGGCATTCTCACCGTGCAGGCGCGCGAAGGATTGCCCATCGGCATCGCCACCACGGTTCGCTATCGCCTGGACGCCAACCGGCTGGTGTTCATCCACAACAACCTGCCGCGCAACATCGAAGATGAGCTGGTGCCCTCGGTGGTGGCCAGCACCTTCCGCGACCTGATTCCCAATTACACCGTGCGCGAAGTTTTTGCGGTCAAGCGCGAAGAAATCCGCCGCCTGGCGTCTGACGAGATCACCAAAAAACTCGGGGAAGACGGAATTGTGGTGAACGAAGTCATGCTGCGCGATATCCAGCTCCCGCCGGAATATTCTCAAGGGCTGCAAGGTCTGCTGCTGAAAGAGCAGGAGGCCGAGCGCATGGGCGTGGAAACTGAGATCCAGGCCAAGCAGGTGAAGATTGCCGAGTTGCAGGCTGAGGCGTCAAAGGTTCAAGAGGTCAAGCGCGCCGAAGGCGACGCGGGAGTGCGTGTGTTGCAAGCCAAGGCCGAGGCTGATGCCATGCAATACACGCTCCCGCTGAAGCAGAAGCAGATTGAAGAAAGCCGCCTGGAAGCCGAAGCGCGCAAAGAAGCCACTATCAAGAACGCTGAAGCCGCAGCCGAAGCCAAAGTCATTGACAGCAAGGCTGAGACCGAGCGCCGCAAGTTGCTGGCTGATGCTGAAGCGAATCGCATACGAGTAGTAGCGGCCGCCGACTCCGAGCGGCTGAAGAGCGAGGCGGTGGCGCTCCGGCAGAATCCGCTGCTCATCAACAAGATCATGGCAGAGCGGCTCTCTGACAAGATCCAGATCATGATGGTGCCGATGGACGGCAAGTTCTTCCTGGGCGACCTGCTGCACGGGATGCCTGGCGGCGGCGCGATTACCTCTCAGGCAGCGCCGGCGCAAGACGACCCGGCGGATGATTCCGCCACTAACACCGCAAGCCGCTGATCGCCAAGTGGAGGTGCCTGGCTAATCCAAACGGATGACTCCCCTCGCCGTGGTGGGGTCATCCGTAGCCGGGTTCTCGAACACTGAAACGCGTGGGCAGGATGCCCACGCCACAGCCGGCGGGACGCCGGCGCTACTCAAGAGAGCAACATGCTATGATGCGCTCGTTGACTCCCGCAATCACATGTTTAATGTATCGGCTCTGCCGAAGTTATAAAGGGCAGGATCGAGACTTGTATCAGGGCACGACTGGTAGCCCATGGCTTTCAGCCATGGGTGAGCAAAGCGAAAAAGTGCCGAAAACGCATGGAAGATACCGGGCTTTAGCCCCTGTGCTTGGCATCTTGCTGTTCTTCTTATTACAGTACTCCCATGCCCAATCCACTCCCACGAATTGGAACGAAGCCGCCCGCGAACTGGCGCGCCAGATCAGCGAAAAAGCCGGATCGCCCTCCACTATTTCGCTCACCATAAAAAATTCTTCCTCACTGCCAAACGCCGACGTCGCCGAGATTCGCCACACTGTTGAGACGCAATTAAGTTCCTCGGGAATGCGAATCGTAAAGCCCGATCAATCGGTTGCCGATCTACAACTTACGCTCTCCCAAAATGTGCAGGGCTGGCTGTGGGTGGCGGAGATTCACCATGGCACCAGCAGTGAAGCGGTTCTGATTCCCGTTTTTACCCGTCAGGCCCCGCCGCTTCCCGGCATCTCGAGCACGATTACGCTGCATAAGACTTTTCTTTGGGCGCAGCCTGATGCCACTCCCGTGCTGGATGTCGCTGTCTTAGGTGGAGGTTCCAATCCTAACGCGCTGCTGGTGCTGGATTCTTCCATGGTCTCTCTCTACCATGCGCAGCAGTCTCACTGGGAACTGGAACAGTCACAGCCCATTGCGCGCTCGAAGCCCTGGCCGCGCGATCTGCGCGGACGCCTCCTGGTAGGCCATGACCGCAAATTTGAAGCGTATTTGCCGGGGATGAAATGCAGCGGCTCGGCCGATTCAGGCTTGACCATGGAATGCCACAGCGCCGATGATCCCTGGCCGCTGGGAACCAACAGTGACGGCCCGAGGGCTTTCTTCGGAGCGCGGAATTTTTTTACCGGGGTCATGACCTCCGGCATTGCGAGCCCCGGCCCTTTCTTTTCCGCGGCCGGGGCGCAGCCAGACTCCAAAGAATGGTTCTTCCTTCAAACCAGCAACCAGTTGCATTTCGGCGCGAGTGCCTCGCCCGGTATCAGTGGTTGGGGGAGCAATGTTGCCGCCGTCAAATCCAACTGCGGACGAAGCTGGCAAATCCTGACAACGGGTACTGGCGACTACACACAATCTGATTCCGTCCAGGCGACTGAAGTCGAGGGCAGCGCCATCGCGCCAGCAGGTGCGCCGGTGGATTTCCCCGGCCCGGTAACCGCTCTGTGGCCCGCCAGCGACAGCAACAGCGCCATTGCTGTGTCTAAGAACCTGGGCACTGGAAAATATGAAGCGTTCAGTCTTTCTATTACTTGCCGCTAGCATTTTGCTCGCGGGCGCCGGCCATGCGGCCACGCGGCCGCATTATGGCGGAACTCTGCGCATAGAGTTGCGCGCCCCTTTGGCTTCCCTCGACCCGGCTGAGACCGAAATTTCTTCAGCAGCGCAATCGGCGCAGGAACATATCGCTGCTTTGATCTTCGATCCGCTGGTCAGGCTTGATGAAAAGGGCGCCGCTCAACCGGCGTTGGCGCTCACCTGGCAGCATGCGCCTGACTTTAAGAGTTGGCAGTTCACGTTGCGCTCGTACATTAAGTTCCACGATGGGACCCCGTTCAATGCAGCCAAAGCAGTGGAGTCTTTGCTGAAAATCGCGAATCCTCACTGGCGGGTGCGTGCCGAGGGCAACGATTCGCTGGTGTTTGAATCTGATTCGCCGCTGCCAAATCTGCCGGCAGAGCTTGCGCAAATGCGATACGCCATCGCGCACGGCTCCGGCAATGCAATCAGCGGCACCGGGCCTTTTCAGGTGGCATCGTGGCAGCCCGGCAAGCAACTCGTGCTGAAAGCCAATGACGATTACTGGGATGCGCGTCCGTATGTGGATTCCATTGAAATCGTCCTGAGCCGCTCTCTGCACGACCAGATGGTTGACCTGGATCTGGGCCGGGCCGACCTGATTGAGATAGGCCCCGAGCAGGCGCGCAACGCAGTTCAAGAAGGCAAGCGCGTGGTCGCCTCATCGCCGAACGAAGTCTTTGCCCTGGTCTTCAATCCTGAGAAAGCTCTGGTTCGAGATGAACGCCTGCGCGAAACCATTGCCAGCGCACTCGATCGTGTCGCTATTAATAATGTTCTGCTGCAAAAAGAAGGTGAGCCTTCGGGCGCCCTGCTGCCGCAGTGGATCAGTGGATATGCATTCCTGTTTCCCATGGCCCACAATCTGGAGCGCGCCTTGCAATTGCGTGGCGAGATCATGGTTCCCGCCACGCTCGTGCTTGAGTATGATTTCTCCGACCCTCTGGCCAAGGCTGTGGCGGAACGGGTCGCCGTGAATGCGCGGGACGCGAAAATTAATATGCAGGCATTGGGAGAAAATCTGGGTGCACGAGGCAGCAGCGCTGATCTTCAGCTTGTACGCGTCCGTTTTGCCTCGCTGGATGCCCCTACGGCCTTAAGCAATGTCGCTGCAACCCTTTCGCCTGCCGACGCGCCAGAGACGCGGGCCGCCAGCACGGCTGCACAAGTCTATCGTGCGGAAAGTGCCATGTTGAATGGATTCCAAATAGTTCCTATCGCGCAGGTTCCCGAAGCCTGGGGGCTGAGCGGCCGGGTCAGGAACTGGATGCAACCCCGCGCCGGCGGCTGGAAAGCCGCCGATGTCTGGCTCGACGTTTCTCAGGGTGCTGATTCCCATGCGGAAGGCCGCCCGTGAGTTTGCGGGTCAGGCTGGTTGCGCTGTTCACCATCACAATCGCTGTTACGGTGTTTCTGGTAGCTGCGCTGGTCTCTTCAAGTACGACCCGTGCTTACGAACGTATTGACGAAACCCTCACCGAGGCGTTGGTCAACCAGTTTCGCCAGGAGTTCTCCAAGCGCGGCACTGACATAAATCAGCGGGTGACGGCCATCGCCGATTCTGACGACATGAAACTCCGCCTCGCCGTGGACCTGGCCCGCTCTGCTCCCGATTACTCCTCTTTCGTGCAAGAGGCCGACCATCTGAACGCCGACCGGCTCGGCCTGCTGGAATTGACGGCGCAAGATGGCACGATTATCTCCTCCGTGCAGTGGCCGGCGCGTTTTGGGTATAAGGAAGAGTGGCTGGCGCAGGCGGCGCCCGCGGAGTGGAAGACGCAATCTTTCTTCCTGAAACAAATCGAACTTCCCGACGGCGATGCCCTGGCAATCATGACCGTGCGTCCGGTTGAGGTTGCCGACAAGATTTTCTACCTCGCTGGGGGCGAGCGCCTGGACCGTGAGTTTATGACATCGCTGTCCTTGCCTCGCGGACTGGACGCGTGGCTGTATCGTCCTCCGCCATCACCCACCGCTTCGGCGACGATGCTGACCAGCCAGGGCGCTACCCCATGGAATGAAAGCGACCCACGCTGGCCGCGGCTCAACGGCTTTATCTCAAATGTCCAGAAGCGGCGCGGCGAATTGCATGACACCGTCGAGTGGCAGGGTTCCTCCGGCGCTCCGGTGACGCAAACAGTTTATGGAATTCCCCTGCTGGGGAGAAACAACGACGTTCTGGGCGTGCTGCTGGTGAGCAGCTCACGCGCGGAACTGTTGCACCTCACCCGCCGCATTCGGTGGGTGGCGGCGGCTGTCGCCGGCGGCGGGATTCTGTTCGGCATCCTGCTCAGCCTGTGGCTGGCGGCGCGTGTAACGCGTCCGGTAGAGCGGCTTGCGGTTGCCGCTGATGAAGTTGCCGCTGGCAACCTGGGCGCACAAGTAAATGACTCCGCGCACGACGAAATTGGCCGGCTGGCCTATGCCTTTAATCGCATGACCCGCGAACTGCTGGAGCAGCGCGAGCGCCTGCTGCAAAGCGAACGCGTTGCCGCCTGGCGCGAACTGGCGAGGCGGCTGGCCCACGAACTGAAAAATCCACTGTTCCCGTTGCAAATCACCGTGGAAAATATGCTGCGCGCCAAAGAGAGTAGTCCGGAACAGTTTGAAGAGGTATTTCGCGAGGGCGCGGAGACGTTGCTGACCGAAGTCGCCAATCTGAAGACAATTATTGGGCGCTTCAGCGACTTTTCTAAAATGCCCGCGCCGCAATTGCAGGCAATATCGGTGAATGAAGCGGTGAAGAAAGCTGTGAAGGTCTACGAGCCGCAATTTTGCTCTAAGGGTCGTCCGCTAATTACGCCCCGCTGGGAGCTTGACGCCTCGCTCGATAGCGAAAAGATTGAAGCCGATCCTGATCTGCTGCACCGCGCCCTCTCCAATTTAATTCTGAATGCGTTGGATGCCATCCAGGAGCATGGAACCCTGACCTTACGTACGCGCAACCAGGGTGCAACGGTGCAGATTGAAGTGGCCGACTCCGGCATCGGACTCACCGAAGAAGAATGCCAGCGGTTGTTCACGCCCTACTACACCAGCAAGCAATATGGCACCGGCCTGGGGTTGGCCATCGTGCAGTCGGTCGTAAGCGACCATCATGGCAAAATCTGGGTCAACAGCACACCCGGCAAAGGCACAACCTTTGTGATGGAATTACCTAAGCACCTTTAACACATTTAAGTTACTTTGGATAGTTATTTAGAGATGCGATGAGAGAAAAACCCTGTTTTTTGCAAACGTTTTCAGGATAGAATCACCCCCAAATCACCTTGCAGGGGCAGAGGGCCTCACAGGGAGAATATAAGTCAAAAAAAAGTACGAATATATGGGGGAGCTATGCCTGCAATCCGCACACTAGTGGTTTTTTTCTCATCGTGCTCGTATCGAGCACGATGCACAGCCAGACCGCAACAACTGAAGTCAACGGAACCGTCACAGATGAATCTGCATCGGTCGTTTCCGGGGCGACTGTAAAGCTTATTAATCAAGAAACAAAAATTCAGGATCAGACTACATCCAACTCCACCGGCTACTTTGTGTTCGTCAACGTCAGGCCGGGAACCTACGTCCTTAAAGTCGAAGCCAAGGGGTTCAAAATGGCTGCGGTGGCGCCTTTTGAGGTTCAGGTCAACACCACAGTTACACAATCGGTGAAACTGGTGGTGGGCCAGGTGACCGAAACCGTGGACGTACAGGCTACAGCCCCGCTGATCGAGGCATCCACAACCGAACTGGGCACTGTAATTGACGAAAGAATGGTGAGTGAGCTGCCGCTGAACGGCAGAAACTTCACCCAGTTATTGACCTTGACGCCGGGTATAACGCCGGTTTCGACAGCACAGAACAAGAGTGTAGGGTGCTGCGAAGGTAACGTCGGCCTTCCCGGGTCTGGGTTCGACGATGGCTCATTCCACGGTCAGCAGAACCGCTCCAAGCTCTATTACTACGACGGAATTATCAACACCAACGTCCGTGGGCCGACCTATGTCGTGATCCCCAACAATGACCTGATCCAGGAATTTAAGGTCGTGGGCCACGATGCCAAGGCCGAATACGGCGGCGCCTCCGGCGGTATCGTGAACGTGGTATCCAAGGCCGGTGGCGACGGTCTTCATGTCACGGCCTTCGAGTTCTTGCGCAATGATTACTTCGACGCTCGCGATAGCTTCGTAGATGCCAAATGCTCGCCGGGCAGGTGCGGTCCGGGCCAGCTCTTTCCCAAGGCTCCGGCGCCATTTCGTCAGAACCAGTTTGGCGCTGTTGTCACTGGTCCAATTATCAAGAACAAAACGTTCTTCGCCGTGGGATACGATGCTTGGCGCTATAGCAAAGCCGATGGCAACACGTCACGCGTGCCCACACTGGCAGAAATCAACGGCGATTTCACTCAAGTCGGTCCCGATGGCAAGCTCCCAACCTTTTATCACAATATCTTCAATCCATACTCCACGCGGGCAGTAGGCGCACTGCCCAACGTAACCTTTGTGCGTGACCAGTTCCGCTGTGATGCCGCAGGCAATCCGTTGCCGCTCATCGCCGGCCAACTATACCAGTTCACGCCCGGCGGCGCTCCACCCGCGGGTAGCGTAGCTTGCAACAAGATTCCGCAAGCGCTGATTTTTGCACCCATGCAGCAGTTTTTCCAGAAGTATGCGACGACACCGAATTTCTCCGATCCCAACAACCCAACCGTCAACTTTATTCGCAACCGTCCAGGACGAAACCAATCCGATGCTTTCTCGGTTCGTATTGACCACCGCTTCCGCGATGCCGATAACATTTTCTTCCGCTACACCGAGCAACGGAACTCGATATTCACGCCGATTGGCGAGGTGGGCTCCACACAGGGTGGCTCGCAGGGCCGCAACTATGGCGGCGACTGGGTGCATGCTTTTAGGTCGAATCTCATTCTCGATGTGCGCGGCGGCGTTGCTGACCGGCCCGGCGTTGATGCCAGCCAGCAGAACGACCACCCCGCAGGCATCACTGGTTTATCGCAGCTTGGATTTGCAAATACCGATAAATACAGCGGCCTGCTCGTTAATGTGAGCAACGAAACCAACGGCGGCAGCGGCAGCTTCGGAATTCGAGGCTCTGCCCCCCGCAAGAACCCCGATTGGAGCATCGCTCCCAGCCTTACTTGGCTGAAGGGCAACCACAACATTAAGACGGGCTTTATGTATATTGATACCCGTCGCATCCAGCTCAATACCTTCCAGACCTATACCTTCAGCAACCAACCCACATCGCAACTCAGCACTGCCAATACAGGCATAGAAATGGCCACAGCGCTGTTGGGCCTCTCTACCAGCTCTACCTCGCAACTTCCTGTGCCCCATGGCGGCGAGGTGAAGTTCAAGTTTGCGGGTTGGGGAGCATTTGTCCAGGATGAATGGAAGATGAGATCCAACGTAACCGTGACCGCCGGTCTGCGCTATGACTATGTCACCCGGGTGCATACTCTCGATCACCGGCTCTGGAACTTCTTTGATCTGGCTCATCAGCAGTATCTGGTGGGTTCCGGAACGCTTCCTCTGTGCAGTGTATCCGGGGTGGCGCCTTGCATTCCTGATGGCATCAACCCTGTCAACGGCGTTTACAGTGCAGCCAATGACTTCCGCACCGATCCGCATTTCTCCAGCCTCGTCTTTACTGGCAAAAGCGACTTTGCTCCACCGCCAATCAAAGACAACTGGGCGCCACGGCTCGGTATTGCATGGTCGGTCACTCCTAAGACCGTGGTGCGCGCTGGCTACGGCATCTACTGGGATTCCATGACCGCCCGCAGCCAGTGGGCACAGAACACCCTGGAGGCCAATCTCTGGCCAGATGCTGGTCCGTTCAACGCAAATTCCAACAGTTGCACGAATGGTACCGCAACCACAGCTCCTAGCTGCTCTTTTGTGCCAGGCTTTGCAGGACCGGTGGGCCCGGCAACAACTATCGTTCAGCAGCAGCAGGCCGGTTTTGCTAATCCAGTGCCCGTATACAATGGCCCTACTTTGAATCCATGGAACCAGGGTGGAAACCAGAACGATCCCAAATACAAGGATGGCTACGCTGGGGAATGGAACTTGGAGGTGCAACATGAGTTGACTCCCAAAATGATGGTTTCAGCCGCCTATGTTGGCAGCAGGAGCGGGCGCCTTGTTTATAGCGGCAACGCCAACGCAGCAAACGTTGCTTCCATGCCCTGCGCCAATGGTGCAGCCGGAAATCCCTGCCGGCTTGCCATAGATCAATTCAGGCAAATGCCCTGGGTGACCTCCTCGGCCACCTATGCCCGCAGCATTGGCTATGCTAACTACAATGCCTTGGAAGCCAGGTTCCAGAACAGGCTCTCCCATGGCCTCAGCTCTCTGGTGTCCTACACCTGGAGCAAATCCTTGGATACCAGTAGCGGTTACTTCGGCGGCGCCGAGAATGGGCTGGGTGGCGGCAATGGAACCATCCAGAACTTCTATGATCGACGGAGTGCCTACGGAATATCCTCGTATGACATCACGCATTTCCTTTCGTGGTCAGCCATCTACGAGCTTCCCTTCGGCAAAGGAAAAAACTGGCTGCAGAGTGGTCCGCTCTCATGGATACTCGGCGACTGGCAAACCAGCTATGTTCTCCAGGCTCGCTCAGGCCAACCCTTCAACATCGGGGTCACTGGAGACTTCGCTGCTCTCGGCGGAAGTTTTGGAGCTCCCAACAACTACCTTCGTCCTAACCTGGTCCCCGGTGTCAATCCGTTCACGGCAGGGCCAATACCTGCAAATCCAGATCCGCTCTGCCAATTGACAACCGCTCAGGTTGATCCTACCGATCCAACTGGCAAGCGTCACGGTAAGGCCGCTGTCGCGACGCATTCTATTGCAAATTGGTTCAATCCTTGCGCCTTCATGACGCCCATCGGATCCTTTGGCACAGTTGGGCGCAATGCCTTCCGTGGACCGCACGTGGTCAACATGGACTTCGGCCTGACCAAGAACATTCATTTGACTGAGCGCACGAGCCTGCAATTCCGCGCCGAAGCCTTCAACGTATTCAACATCCAGAATTGGGATTCTCCACAAGGTGGGAGCAACACCCTTGTCATTAACACCAACGGTGTCAATTCGCCGCTGGCCGTTAATTCCCAAGCAGGCGTAATCACGCAGTTGGCCCAGGGCACTACCGCCAGAGAATTGCAATTCGGATTGAGGATCATATTCTAAAAAACCCGACGGCAGGCTGCCTGGCTACAGCCAGTCGCCGAAAGTCATAACAAGGTCGTCAAGCCACAACCGGCTTGACGACCTTTTTTCTTGCTAGACTAATCAACCGGTGGCGATACCGGACCCATTTTCGATGGGCTGCAGACTTCCTCCGAATGTTGTTGCTTGTGTGATTGTCATATATACCTATTCGGATATGACGATTTTGAAGCCGCCACAATTCCGGGGTGAGTGCGCATGAAAGCCCGACTATTAATTATTGATGACGATGCCAACACTCTGGCTTCCCTCGCCCGCGCCTTTCGGCTCGCCGGCCACGACGCTGCTGTCTGCGACAGCGCCACACGGGCCCTGGAAATGCTCAAGACCGAAGAATTCGACCTGATTTTTTCCGACGTTGTCATGCCTGGGAAAGATGGGCTTGCCTTTCTGGAAGAGTTCAAGGCCCTGGGCAAGGCGACACCGGTGGTAATGATGTCTGGCCAGGCGCACATCGCTATGGCAGTGCGCGCTACCCGGCTGGGCGCCATTGATTTTCTGGAAAAGCCAATTTCCTCAGACAAGCTCCTTCTTACTGTCGAGAACGCATTGCGGCTCAAGCGCCTGGAAGAAGAAAATCGCCAGCTTCGGCAAAAGCTGGGCAAGCACGAAATGGTATTTGCCAGCGATTCCATGAAACGCATTCTGGCGCAAATTGAGCGCGTGGCTGCCACCGAGACCCGGGTTTGCATCCTGGGCGAGAGCGGCACCGGCAAGGAGTTAGTGGCGCGCACGTTGCATGCCCGCAGCCAGCGTAGCAAAGGTCCACTCATTACGCTGAATTGCGCGGCAGTTCCGGTTGAGCTGGTGGAGAGCGAATTATTCGGACACGAAAAGGGAGCGTTCACCGGAGCAGCTGGGCGCCACATTGGCAAATTTGAACAGGCGCAGGGGGGCACACTGTTTCTCGACGAGATTGGGGATATGCCCGCGGCCATGCAGGCAAAACTGCTGCGCGTGCTGGAAGAAGGTGAAATCGAGCGGGTGGGGGGTGGAGCACCGGTTAAGGTTGATGTCCGCGTGGTAGTTGCCACCCATCGTAACCTGGAAAACCTGGTGCGCGAAGGAAAATTCCGGCAGGACCTCTATCATCGTATCTTCGTCTTTCCGGTGGTACTGCCGCCGTTGCGCGAGCGCCGTGAAGACATTCCTTTGCTGGTAGAGCACTTCAGCCGTCAACTGGCGGAGCAAAACGGATGGAAGCCAATGAATTTCTCTTCTGAGGCCCTTCGTGCTCTGCAACTTTACAATTGGCCGGGCAACATCCGTGAGCTGCGTAATGCGGTTGAGCGCATCCTGCTTTTTGCTACCGGCGATTCGGTTGATACCGAGGCGGTTCATATGGCGCTGCCGCAGACGGCAGCGGCCAGCCAAGCCTCCGACCCCCTCTCCACGGCAGCCGGCGGGCTGGCCGAACGCGTCGAAACCTATGAGCGAGAGCAGGTGCTGGCGGAGCTGAAGCGCCAGCAATTTCACATCACCAATACAGCCAAAGCCCTGGGCCTGGAGCGCAGCCATTTGTATAAGAAATGCCAGCAACTGGGCATTGACTTAAGTTCTGTAAAGAAAAGTGAAGGTGAATCGGTCTAAGTCATTAAGAATGCACAAAAGTACTTGAAAAAGGGCTTAAATTGTTCCATGATGCAGGTCTCCCTACACCGTCCTATAACCCTCGGCAATTATGGTGGTCGACAAACATAAACTGAAGATTGAAGGCCTTAAGTTTGGCCGGGTGCTGCAGTCTGTCTTCCGGCTGGCCTCAATGTTTACGGTTGACCACCGTGCCGTCGATAGTGCCGTCCGCCAGAGCTATGAAGCCCTGAATGCGCTGGTAAAGCAGGTGCAGCAATTCACCTTCGGCTTCATTGATCATCGCGTATTACTGAACAACATCCTTACCCCCGACCGGACACTGCGAAACCTGGAAAGTGAGTTTTCCAAACGTGGCATAGGAGCGGTCGCCTTTCCTGCCGGCATCACTCTGGGGGGATTCCGCCGATTTTTGGGCGTGATTTGCGATACTCCGGAAAATATTGAGGCCAATGGCGGTATCCGGCGTTATTACGAGCGTAATAAGGTCGAAGGGGTGCGTCTCATAGCCGGCGTCAAGGGGGCCAGCAGCACGGAAGAAACGATACTGGAGGGTGACCCGGAATCTCTGCTGGCGGCGCAGCGCCTTGCCATGGAATCACAACCCACCCTGGGACTCGACCTGCTGATGGAGGCCGTGGGGATGGGTGGTGGCTTTGGCGATGCCGACCGGGGAGGCGGAGGAGGGCTGGCAGCTCTCGGAGGTCTGGCGGGAGGACTAAGTAGCCCAAGTAATGCCCCGACCGGCGGCGCGGGTGGCTTTGGCGGCGGCGCAGAATTTGCCGGCGGCACAGATCTTAGTACAGGAATAGGGACCAGCGACCCCAACTTCAGCGCCGTCGAAAGTAGCAGCAGCGGCCGGGGGGGGAATTCGCCGGTACCGAGAACAATTGTGGGTGGTCCCGGCGGCACTGCGTTTTCTGCAGGCTCGCAAAGAGGGGGAGCTGAAGCATCCAGTGCTGACCTGGCATCTGAAGGAGATGCTCCATTTCCAGGGATTAGGTCCATAGGAATGAATCCCGACTACACTGCCGCAGAGGTCGGAAGTGGCGGGCCTGGGCTGGGGACCGGGAATTCCGAAAATACAGCCACGACAGGCAAAGACAGCGCGGGCGCCGGCGGCATGGGACGAACAGCTCCCGGCCTGGGTTTCGCACGCGTGGCCTCTTCCGCTATTGCCAGCGACCCAAATCAGGTTTTTGATATCGCACAAAAAGCGTTGATACGCTCATTCTCCAACTCAGCGGCTGATCCGGCACAGGCGCTCACGGCGCTCTCCCACATGCTGGAAGAATTTAACCCAGAGGTTTTATTACCGGCCCTTTCCGTGGAAAAACGCGCTGCCCTGAAGGGAAAGCCGGCCCGGGAGATCGCCGCCGACTTTATGGAAGATGTGGCCGCGCAGTGGGCCACCAATCGCCTCTCTTCAGTGTCGCAGCAGGAAGACACCGCCATGACCGAAGCCGAGGTCATCCGCGTGCTGCAGCGCAGCCTTGACGCGACGCTGACCGTGGAGCGCATGTTGAACAAGCTTTCCGGGTTATTTGAAAAAGCCAATCTGCCTCCGGAGTTCTACACGCGAATTCAACAAGAGCTGCGCTGGATGGAGCTCACCGACGAAGAAAAATTCAAGCAGCTCATGGGGCAACATCGCTACTCCGCGGCCGAATTCAAGCGGCTGGCCAATCACGTGAAGAATACCGTCCGTCGCGGCGACCTGCTGGAAGCGACTGAGCTGGTGGAGCATTATTTCGCCATTCTCGACCTGAGTTCGAATGAACTGCAGGTGGTGGAGCTGGCGCGAGCGCCGGAGCTGCTGCAGTCAATCGCGCGCATGCAAACCAAGGAGTTCATGCAAAGGGTGTCAGAGCGCTTATCCGTGCCTCTGTTCGATGAAGCCTTCCGCGGCTGGTATCACACCCATGTGGCCAATTGCCTGGCGACCGCGGCACATTGCATGGCGCCCTACGAAGATTTCGATGGAATCTATCTGATTGCCCAAAATTTGGAGAAATCGCGCCTCCGCAATCCGCAACTGCACAAAGATTGCTGTGGAGAGGCGCTTGGAAATCTCCTGGGGCCGCGCAGTATCGAGCGGCTGGTCGAGTTGTACTCGCTGCGGCGCTATGGACAACGCATGGTGGTTTCCATCCTCAGGCTGATGGGCCGGCTGGGTGCGGAAAAGATTTTTCTGCGGCTGGAGGAGGAAAAAGTCGCCTCCAATCGGCTGGCGCTTATTCGCCTGATTGGCCAGATGGGTACGGTGGCGCACGAAGTGGCGCGCAGCAAGCTGCGCGACGAACGCTGGTACGTGGTGCGCAATGCCTGCCTGGTGCTTAACGAAACTCATGACCCTGAAATCATTCAGGACTTGCGTGAGACCTTGCGCCACGCGGATGAGCGCGTGCAGGAAGCCGCCTTCCAGGTCATCACCAAGAGCAAGGCTGCCGGACGCTCCGCCGCCCTGGCAGATGCGCTGCCTCAACTGAAACCACATGTACTGGAAGAGGTGTTGAAGGAGCTTCGTTTTATGAAGTCTCCCGAAAGTGCGCCTGGGTTGGAGGTGTTCATCACCCAACAAGAGGAGAGGCTGCGGGAAAAAGAAGAGGCCATGCGCGCTTTAGCGGCAATCTCAGGAGAGGGCGCCGCCGATGCCATGGCCCGCATCCTGAAGAACGCGGATATTCCGCCTACCATTCGCCGCATCGCGATCAAGACACTCAGCAAGAGCGAGCTGCCCGTCGCCTATCAGGCGCTGGCCGAGGTCGCCAGCCGCGTTCCCCATGACCCCATGGCGCGGGAAGCACAGGCTGCGCTGGAAATTGAATAGTAGCCAGGTTGCCGGTTGCCAGTTGTGATCTTCAAGGACTGAAAGCCCATCACATTCTGAACGACTTTTGGCTTCGCTCAGGCCAGGCTCATAAATTCGAGCCTTGACACAATTTGGAACACTGGCAACTGGCGACCGGCAACTGGCAACTGCTTTGTTACACTGTGGCAGACATGAGCGTGATTGATGAAGTTCTGGAAGCCAATGAAATTTACTCCCGCACCCACGAATTGCGCGCACTGACTCCGCGCCCGGCGCGCAAGCTTGCCGTCCTCACCTGCATGGATACCCGGCTTTCGATTCGCACCCTGGGA
>Ga0209166_10000590_pt1 | contig 37780 bp, 75 predicted proteins | sample Coa_R1_3_FD_187151 | JGI IMG/M metagenome (GOLD analysis project Ga0209166, IMG submission 187151) | Surface soil microbial communities from Centralia Pennsylvania, which are recovering from an underground coalmine fire - Coalmine... | ecosystem: Environmental > Terrestrial > Soil >...
CCAAGGCCGTTACGTGGAAACCGGACAGCGCGGTTATTAACTGGATTGGGTCCGGGCGGCGCACGCTAGACCCATTTGCCAACGCCTGCAAGCAGAATTTTGTGAAGTTCAATCTGCACAGCTCTTGGGACGGCCACATCGTTACGGTAGAGGATAACGTTCGGCTTATTCAGGAATCACGTTTTGCGCCCACGCTCGTTGACGATTACCAGCTCACGCATCCCTACATTCCCTGCCGAATCTTTAAGAACATTAGCTACGGCCATTTTGCTCTTTCAAATTCCGGCTATGTGAAGAATTTCCTAGAAGCCAACGGGCGCGCGTGCGTGTATCACCACGACGCGTTTCAGCTTTTCGGGGAAGCACAACGCTGGCTGCAAAATCAATCCCTTAGCGAGCTGCACAGGGCAATGGATTGGGTAGCGGCCCAGCACACGTACGTTAACCGTACGCAGGAAGTGCTCAAGGCCGTGGAGCTGTGGGCATGATTCACGTATTTACAGTTGCGGGTAATCGCCCGGATTTCATCCCGTTGCAGCTTCGCTCGCTGGGGAAGTTTCTGCGTGATGGTTTCGTTTTTACAGTGTTTAATAACGCCGTGTTTGATAGGCCACACGATTCTAACGAAATTCGGCGCGTGTGCGCAGAGCTTGGCGTTTTGTGTATCGACGTGCAGCGCGATTACGGTCTTGTGGCGCGCTGTGAGGCACTGGAGTTACGCGGCGACAGTAAGGTATTCAATCATGCAGGCGGCTACTTAAACGCCAACGTTGGGGCTGCGTACCCCTCTTGCTGGGCGTGGCAAGGCGTAATTTCCAAGTATCGTGAGCCCGTTTGCTTTTTACATTCCGATGTCTTTTTGACCGCTGAGGTTTCCTTCGAAAAACACTTGGCGCAAACGCCACTTTGTTACTTGCCGCAAGCCAAGGAACTTAATGGCGTGACCGTACGGTATATGTGGGACGCCTTTATCCTTGCCGATTTGGATAGAATTCCTGCGCCTGAAACAATTAACCTGTGGTGTGGCGGCGTGCGCGGCGTGCCCGTTGACGTTGGCGGTCAATCTGCACATTATTTGGAAGCGCATCCTGACGTGCCCAAGCTAGAAATGATTGGCAAGCACATTTCCGAGGATTCGTCTTGCACAACGTTTGCCCCGGCAAACTATGAGGTATTCTCATTTAAGGGGGATGCCGATATGCTGCATTACCGCTCCGGGTCGAATTGGGACCATAAATCGGACGCCTACCACGGGGCTAAAACCGAATGGCTTAAGGCAAGGCTGGGTCTATGAAAATCATTGTAACGGGCGGCGCTGGCTTTATCGCCAGCCACTTTGTTGAGCATGTACTGAAAAATACGTTTTGGGATATCGTCATCCTTGACAAGCTGACATACGCTTCCAGCGGGTTTGACCGCCTGCGTGAAATCGGCGCGTACGATAACCCGCGCGTTAAGCTGTATCCGGTTGACCTTACAAAGCCAATGGGCGAATGCCTCGAGCGGGAAATCGGCAACGTTGATTTTATCGTCCACATGGCGGCGGAAACACACGTCGACAATTCGATTTCCGGTCCGCGCGTTTTCGTTGAGGCAAACGTGCTGGGTACGTTTGAAATACTGGAATATGCGCGCCGCGCGCCCGGCCTGCAAAAAATGATTTACTTTTCTACTGACGAAGTTTTCGGCCCTGCGCCGGGTACGTCCGTTTTCAAAGAATGGGACCGCTATAACTCCACAAATCCTTATTCCGCAACCAAAGCAGCAGGCGAAGAGCTATGCCTTGCGTGGGCCAATACCTACAAAGTGCCGGTAGTGATTACCCACACGATGAACGCCTTTGGGGAGCGGCAGCACCCGGAAAAGTTTGTGCCCAAGGTTGTGCGCAGCGTGCTTACCGGCGAAAAAGTTTCAATCCACGCCAGTCATGACAGGCTAGTTTCTGGCAGCCGGTTTTACATTCACTGCCGTAATATCGCAGCAGCTACGCTGTTTCTGCTTATGAACGGCACGCCGCGAGATAAGTACAACATTGTGGGCGAGCGCGAGGTTTCCAATCTTGTGTTGGCGCAAGCGATTGCGGCAATCGTTGGCAAACCGTTGCACTATGAAATGGTCGACTTTCATTCCAGCCGCCCCGGCCATGACCTGCGCTACGGCTTAGACGGGACCAAGCTACGGGTAATGGGCTGGCAGCCGCCAAAGAATTTTGAGGAAAGCCTCGAGAAATCAGTCCGCTGGATGTTGCGAGCGGAAAACAAAAGGTGGATAACAGTATGAGCGGTCCAACGCAGCTTTGTGAACTGGCAATAAAATACCGTACGGATAAGACGCCTTTCCTTACAGCCGGGGATTGGCGCACGCACGGATACACGCCGTATTACCACGACCTGCTTGGCGACCGGCGCAATTCGATTAAGCGCGTGCTGGAAATCGGCGTAGCAGGCGGTGGTAGCGTGCGTATGTGGGCGGACTACTTTCCCAACGCGGAAATTTTCGGCGTGGATATCAACCCGGAATATCAGGTTAATGAGGGCCGGATTAAAAGCTTCCTGTGTGACCAAAGCGACGAAGCAGCACTTACCGCGCTTGCAGCCACGCTTGGCGGAAACTTTGACCTAATCGTGGAAGATGGCTCGCATGAATCGCCCCATCAAGTGATAACCGCGCGGGCGTTGGTTCCATTCCTTGCGCCCAATGGCATTTACATTATTGAGGACTTGTGCCATCCTGAGGACGTTGTGCACAAGCTGCCGTTTCCTTGCCAAACCGTTGATTTCCGGCTGCACTTACTTTCCGACGACCGAATTGGGGTGATACGTAAATGAAGCGGGCACTGATTACCGGGATTACCGGGCAGGACGGCTCTTATCTAGCGGAATTGCTACTAGAAAAGGGTTACGAGGTTTGGGGTACCTTTCGCAGAATCAGCACGGCGCACGGGCTGGACAGAATTGAGCACCTTATACCGCATATTTCCCTTATGCACGCGGATTTGCTTGACGCCACGTCCCTGTTGAACGCCGTGTTGATTTCCAATCCGGACGAAGTGTACAACCTTGCCGCGCAAAGCCACGTGCGCGCTAGCTTTGACGTACCGCAGTACACAGTTGACGCTGACGCTACTGGCACGCTATGCCTGCTGGAGGCTGTGCGCCGATATAAGCCAACAGCGCGGTACTATCAGGCCAGCTCGAGCGAAATGTTCGGCTCCTCCCCGGCCCCACAAAATGAAGCCACAGCGTTTCATCCCCGCAGTCCTTATGGCGCTGCTAAGTGCGCCGCGCATTACTACGCGGTGAACTACCGCGAAAGCTACGGCATGCACGTTTCGTGCGGGATTCTGTTTAATCACGAAAGCCCGCGCCGTGGTGAAGAATTCGTTACCCGAAAGATTACAAAAGCCGTGGGCCGCATAGCACGCGGTGAACAAGACCGGCTTGCGTTAGGCAACTTGGACGCCAAACGCGACTGGGGCTTTGCCAAGGAATATGTTGAAGGAATGTGGCGCATGGTCCAAGCGCCTACAGGCGATGACTACGTGCTGGCAACCGGCGAAACGCACACGGTTGAAGAATTTGTTGCCCGCGCCTTTGCCCGCGCCGGGTTGGATTGGCGCGATTACGTCACTGTTGACCCAGCCTTTTACCGGCCCGCCGAAGTAAACGTGCTGCAAGGCGATTCCAGTAAGGCCCAGCGTGTGCTTGGCTGGAAACCTACCACGCATTTTACTGACCTTGTTGACATGATGGTTGAGACCGATGTTAAAAGGTAAAAAGGTTCTTATTACGGGCGCGCATGGCTTCCTTGGGCGGCACGTAGTTCGACAACTTCTTTCCAGAGAATGCTTTCCTACAGCTTTTCACAGCGACCAGTTTGATTTGCGTAAGCGCCGCGATGTTGTCGCACTGCTTAACGTTACGGAACCGGATATTATTTTTCACTTGGCGGCTGTGGTTGGCGGAATTGGCGCTAATCGTGAAAATCCGGGGAAGTTTTTTTACGACAACGCGATAATGGGCATACAGCTTATTGAGGAAGCCCGGCAACACGGAGGCGTTGAAAAGTTTGTGTGTATCGGGACCGTGTGTGCGTATCCGAAGTTTGCGCGTACGCCATTTGACGAAAGTGACCTTTGGTCCGGCTATCCAGAGGAAACTAACGCGCCATACGGGCTTGCCAAGAAAATGCTTCTTGTGCAGCTACAAGCATACCGACAACAGTACGGATTTAATGGGATTTACCTGCTGCCCGTGAATCTTTACGGCCCCGGTGATAACTTCAAACCGGAATCTTCTCACGTTATCCCGGCGCTTATCAAGAAGTGCGTAGACGCTGTGCGCGACGGGGAAAAGCAAATTGTTATTTGGGGCACAGGTAGCGCTTCCCGAGAATTTCTTTATGTCGAGGACGCTGCCGAAGGCATTGTACTAGCTGGGGAAACGTACGACGGATACGCGCCGGTAAACTTGGGTACGGGGATGGAAATTACTATCCGTGAACTTGTTGAAATAATCGCAGAATTAACGGGCTTTGACGGCCAGATTCAGTGGGATACCACGAAACCTGACGGGCAGCCGCGCCGTTGCCTTGACGTTACGCGGGCTGAAAAAGAGTTCGGCTTCAAGGCGAAAGTGGGTTTCCGTGAAGGACTGCGCCGTACAATCAACTGGTATACTAGAAACAGCTAGTGCGCTGCGCGATAAGATTTATGCCGTCCTGCAAAACATTGGGGCGGCGGAAGCGGGGCTGGAGCACAGCTATATAAAGCTGGGTGAGCTGTTGCTTTCGTTTGAAAAGGCCGAATGCTGGCGCGCTTTTGGATACAACGGCTTCAATGCTTTTCTTGCCGAGCTGTATACGCGATTCCACAAGCGGCAGACGCAGCTTTACCAATACACGCGCGTTGCCGAAAAGCTCCTGCCGTATGTTAGTGCCGCCACGCTGGACCAAATAGGGATTAGCAAGGCCATTGAGTTAAAGCGCGCGTTAAAGTATTCCAACAAGCCGCCGCGCGACGTGCTATCCGCCGAAATCGTTGACGCTGCGCGCGATTCAAAGAAAACGATACGTGAGCTGCGCGCCCTGCTACAGCAGGCCAATGCCTTGCCACCCGACGAAAAGTTGCAAATGGTTTGGGTTGATTTTGGCGGCGCGTTCATGAGCGCCGAGCAAAAGGCCGAATACCTCGCGGCAGTGAAAATGACACTGGCGCTGCTGGATGTCAAGCGCGAAACGCCGGAATGGTTGCAGCACAAGATTGTTTTTGAGGCGTGGTACAAAGAATTCGCCGGTACCCATACTGCTGAAGTTTATGGCCCCGCCGTGGAAAACAGACCGGCGCAGTTTGTGCAACCGTGAACTACGTTTGGACAGAATTTTCTGACGACGACATGCCTATTCGTATTTTCCGCTATCAAACACAAGCAATGAAAAGCCCGGCGTGGGATTCTGGCCACGTGCGACTTGTGACTTTCAAGTACGCTGTGGAAATAATTCGTAAAACTATTTTCAAACGCGACGAGTACTCTTGTGTTCACTGTGGGGATATGGTAACTTGGGAAAGTGGTGAAATGCACGAAAGGCAACCACGGGGCCAAATTAGGCAAACAGATGACGGCGAATACAGGGGCGGGGAAATCAGCACGGAAAACAGCGAAACGCGTTGCCACAACTGCCACACAGGCATCGGCGGAGCTCACAACCGCAACCCAATCTGGAGCAGCCTTAGTGCGTAAATGCCCCCACGGCGTTTATTGGCCCGACGGACAAGAAATCGCTTACTGCTGCACGCTATGCAATCCTGCCGGTAATGAGGGAGCGACCCCGGTTTTGCCCAAGACCGGCGACGGAAATCCCAACAAGACAGACCAGCGCGAAACGTGCAGCCAGTGCGGAAACTTACGTCTGTATTCGCAGACCGCATGCTTGTACTGCGCTACCCCTTTCCCTGCTGGCGATGCAATGGCGCGTAGGCAAGGCGCTGCCAATGCTAAGCAGCCGGGCACGTGCCCCGAATGTGGCGGCGGCGTGCACTACTTAGGCAAGAAATCCGGCACGTGGATTTGCGCGGATTGCGATACGGAATATCCAGCGCCCAAGGGACGATAATGGACTACCCGATTATTTCACTTTGGCAGCCGTGGGCGCAGTGGGTTGCGCTGGGCTGGAAGCAGATTGAAACGCGCACGCACAGCAAGTTCAAGGGCTTGGTCGGTAAGCGAATCGGAATACACGCCGCGTTGCGCTGGGATAGGGATGCACTGGCTTTGGCGCAACCGTTTTTAACTACAGAGCAGCTTGCAGCAACAAGATTTCCGCCGTACGGAGTACTTGGCGCGCTTAGTGATGCACCAGGTAAGGTAATCTGCACAGCATTTGTGCGTGAGCACAGGGCGCTTATGTTGGGCGATTCCAAGGCGGCGCTGATTGAATGCATTACGCCGCGCTACGGGCTTGTGCTAGAAGATATCCAAATTATCCCGTTTATCCCGGCACGCGGGAAGCAAGGGATTTGGTATTTACCGCGTAAGACGCCGTATGATTTGCAAGAACCATTGTGGGAATCCGCGATTTTAGACCCCGGTCTTAGGAATATATGACACGGGGGCCGAAAACGCAGCCGGAAGTTGAAGCCATGAACAACGCTAACCCGTTGGATATAGAGGAAATGAAACGCGATTTGCGCGGCGGCGGGTGGACCGAAATTCGGTATGACTTGTGGCAGGATATGTGCGGACGCTATTTTCGCGGGCCGTACAAGGCGTGGACGATTTGGGCAGGCGTGGAAATGAAGAAGCCATGAAATCCGCACACTATGACCGGCATTCATTTGATGGCCGTCGCTCCCGGCCTGTAAAGCGGTACACGTCCAAAGACGAAAACGTACTTGGGATTTCGTTTGAGGATTACGGGAAAATGGGGTCGCAGCAGCACAAGCAATCTGGTGAGCGCCGGTTGCCAACGCCTAAATGGGCGGTAAACAATAAGCTGCTGCAAGAATTGCTGGTCACATTCATGGAAGAGCGTACGGGAATCCGTGGCGCTACGGGCGCGCTGTTTTCCCGGTTGGAATCCGCACGGCAAGCTGTGATTGCGCAGCACCCGCGCCTGCTGGATACTGCCAAGCGCCTGTGCGCGGAATACGTGCAGGTAAAAAACGTTGGCGTGCATCCGGAGCTTTCAGATGAAGATGTAAACGCGCTGCTGCCCCAGCCCGAATTGTACGCGCCCTACGCGCGCAAACGGCTTACCGGCCAGCGCAAGCGTGAGCTTGAAATCGAAATTGAAGGGATTGATACGTACCTGCGCTACACGCAGGGCGGCGGCGCTGATGTGCTGGCAGCAATCGTGTACCTTTACTACCGCGCTGGGTTGGATTCCGTGGGCGTGGGCGAGGAATTGGATTTGAAACCGCCCCACGTGCGTCAACTGCTTTGGCGCTTAAATCAAACGTGGAAGGAAAAATTCAAGCGCCACCACGATAAGCCAGAAACACAGGATACAAAGCCTGCGGAGCCATTGTGGGAATTCCTGAAAGCTGAGCTGGAGGGAATCAATGAAGCACAAGCCCTGTAATGCCCCGGCCTGCCTTGCCTGCAACCCCGTGGCGCGCCGGAAGCGCACTGTGCTAGAGATTGGGGCCACGCTGGCCTTTATCGCCCTGCTTCTGGCGGGCTGGCTCCGAAGCCGGTTATGAACAGTGAAAAATCCGCGTACCCGTACCCCGATTTTACATAGACGTTCACCTTCCAGATAACAAAGCAGTTAACCCAAAAATACAGCCGATACTGTATAAAATTTCTACACTATAGCCCATCCGTACTGGATGGTACCAGTACCTTTCTCCGTCTGACTTCATGGTACTTATTCCTTTGGCCATCGTGTTGCACTATTAGTCGGCGCACGCTGGGGAAAAACAACCCGGCGTTTTCCCGGCCCCCAAGTTGTTTTAAGGAGGACACGCAATGCTAGTCCCGGTATTGCGCCCAAGTAGCGGCATCCCTATGGGCCGCGCGTTACTGTACCTGCAACCGCGCTTACGCGCTTTGTTGTTGGCTGTACGTATCGCCCGGTGGGAGGATTTTGCATCCCGGCTATGATGGGCGCATAAAAAAAGATTGTGCGGCAGCGCTGCCCGGAATTGCGCGAAAGAAAGGAGGACCCTGAAACATGAAAGTAAAGCCTTGGAATGATAAAAACACAAAGGAAGCTATCCGCCTGTATAGGCAAGGTACTTCCGTTGCTGATTTGAAGAAACGCTTCCAGAGCTACGGCAACCCGATTGTTACCCGGCTGAAGGCGGCTGGGGTTTACAAACCGGGCCGTGCTGTGGCTGCGAAAGCCCCGGCCACTAAGGCCGGTAAAGCGGCTGCTGTAAAAACGAATGGCAAGTCGAACGGCATAACCCCGCAAGAGGTTGTGGATTCGATTTCTCGCTCTGTTGCTACAGCAGCCTTTGGCAACGCCCGCTTTACGCCTGAACCAATGACCCGCGCGGAAATTTTCGAGCGGATTCAAGACGGCGTATCGGCGGCAACAAAGAAGTTGAAAATCGGGTTCCACGCTTAAATGCGTGCGGGCCTATCAAACCGGGGCGTTGCTTTTGCCAACCGCAGTTGCAGCGCCCCAACCTTTTTGTAGGGAGGGGAGTATGGTTGTCTGCATTATCGTAATGCGCTATCCCAACCCCGTTTACGACGGGGCCTCCCAACATATCTTCGAGTTTCGGCGCGCGGGCGACGAAATAATTAAAGTGTATCGGCTGACTGCGGAAGGAAAATCAGCTTATCACAGTGAATGCTCTTCTGTGTATTCGTTTATTCAAAAGGAAAATACTGAGCACGGCGGTAGGGCCGTAGAACGGTTGGATTCAGGGAAAGGATGGTAAAAGCGCATGCGACAAACGCCCGTATTAAAGCTTGGCAAGGAACACTGGCGAATTGCGGAGTGCGCTGTGCAGGCCCTCCACGATGAATACGCTACCGGCGCTGCCCGATATATTGAAGCGATGACCATTCGGCTTGTGGAATCGGGCCGTTGGATTTCTATTGCCGTTGAAAATGCCCCAGCGGGAATGCAGCTTGCCATGTATCACTTTTGCAAGGGATTCGTTGCCGGATTCCGGGCAGGCAGAAATGAAGCCCCTTAGCTGTAGCGTGTGCCACAAGACGTTATCCGGCGTGCGCGATAAAGCCGGTAATGGCCGCGCGTTTTGGCAGCGCCGTTTTCCAGACGCACTGCTTTGTAAGAATTGCTGGATGTCACCCGGCGAAATTGCCGACCAGCTCCAGCGTGATGCCGTGGCCAAGATAATTTGGAGGGCACGCGCGGTAAGTAGGGAAAAAGCACGTGCTGCGCTTATAAGTTTGCGGGGTACCGGGGTCCCAATCAACCCGCATAGGCGGCACAGAAAGGAGGAAACATGAAGGTTGCATGGCATGAATTCCAAGGCGGATACCTCGGTATCCTGCCTTGCGGATTAACGTTAATCGTTGCGCGAATAGATGACGGGCCGTTTGCAGGGGCGTACACAGTACGCTTTGGCGCGTGTGAGGTTCGCAAAACGTTTTGGGATGTCAGGGAGGCTAGGCTGGAATGCATTGTGCTTGCCCGGCATGCGTTGCAGAATTGCCTTCACGCACTGGATAGCGAATTTTAGTACAAGATGGGGCGGCGAAAAACGCACGCGGGTTGTTACGGGAGGGAAACCGCCGCGTGCGGAGTGCTGGCGCACTAGCCGCCCCGTCAGATTCGTATTACACTGGCTGCGTGATTCAACCGCCGTTGGATTTTACGCAGCCCGCCCCGGAAAAGCTCTTGTTGTGGATTCCTGACGAATCCCCAGCGCCAGCCCCGGAAAAGCTCAGCGCCCCGTACGTGGGCGCAGACGACGACCTACCGGCAATCTTTTTCCACAAACCTTAGTACCACCAGAACATTGGTACTGTTTTCCTATAGACTTTCCGGCATGCCGGGCCTTATAGTGGCGACCATGAGCTTGTACTACAGAGACGGACGCGAATTCAACGGCACGCCCGAAAAGAACGCCAAGGGCAAGCCGGTTGTGTACCGCCAAACGAAATGCTCACGTTGCGGCGGTGCAGGGGGCTCCGATAACTGGAAATTTACCGGCTGGACGTGCTATCAGTGCGGCGGTAGCGGCAAAGGGCCAGTTGTAGCCGATAAACTGTATATCAAAGAAAAGCTGGATAAATTGAATGCGACGCAGGCCAAGAAAGATGCCAAGCGTGCTGCTGATAACGCAGCCCGCATAGCAGCGCGTGATGCGGAGCGCGCCGCCCGCCGCGCAGCTTTCTTTGCCGAAAATGCGGAAATCATTAAGCTGGCTGAATCCTTGCAGGATTCCTTTATTGATACCATGCTGCAAACGATTGTGGACCACGCAGCGATTACAGAGCGCCAAGTCGAAGTTATCCGTAGCAAGGCGGCGGAAATAGCGCGCAAGAATGCTGCGCAGTTTGTGGGCACGATTGGCGAGCGCCGGGAATTTACTTGCACACTTAAAAAGATTATGCGCTTCGAAGGGCGCTTTGGGAATTCCTACCTGCATCTCATGCGCGATTCCGAAAACAACACGATTAAGTACATGGGTAGCAAAGTGCTTGGCAACGTGCGTTGGGAAGGCGACCGCGATGACAGGTATTTGGTAATTGTTGACCAAAACGAAATCTTTAAGTTTATCGCCACGGTTGATAGCCACGAGGAATACAAAGGCGAAAAGCAAACCGTGGTTGCCCGGCCAAAGGAAGTGGAGGACGCATGCAAGTAGGTTGCTGTGCCCGCTGTACGAAACCGATACATGGGTCGTGGGAAAGAATCGGGCGCTTTATTTACTGCGCCGGTTGCGCTGAAAAGCGTAAAAATGAAAAGGAGGAAACAGAATGTCCAAACTTAACGAGCAGCAAGTAACTGACCTAATGGCGGCGCGCGGTATCAGCCGGAAAAGCGCCGTGCAGTTTCTCAGGCGGCAGGGAAAGAAAGCCGCGCCCGCGCCGGTAGCCAAGAAAACCCGCAAGGACCGTGGCAAGCCGTTTGACATTGACAAGGCAATCGCCCTGTACAAGCAGGGAATCACAGTACCCAACATTGCCGTGGAGCTGGGCTACAAGAAGGGGCAGGGCCAGAATCGTACGCGTGGGGCGCTGCGCACGGCGGGGGTCTACAAAGAAAGGGCGTAAAGTCGTGTGGGAATCCGTGCGGTTGTTATTCGGCCAAGCGTGGATAGTGTGCCGTGCGCTTGGCCAAGCTGGTAGGCGACTGGTACGAAGGTACTGGTAGAACTTCGGTACTTTTTTCCTATTGCAATTCCGGCATGCCGGATTTATAGTGTGGTCATTATGAAGGCCGAAACCAAGGAGCCAAACATGGATGCCCTGCAAGCCTATCGCAATGCCCGCAAGCACTTGACAGCCTGCGCGAACCGGCTGGCCACGTGCGACTTGGCTGATTTCGCCAACGTGCAGCGGGCGCACACAGAAGCACTGCTGGCCGCGCGCGCAGCGCTCAACGCCCTGCCGAATACGAAACAAACACGCAGCGGCCTTACCCTTTACCTGCATTTCAACGCAGCCGGTACCGCCACCTACGTTTCGGTGCCGCAATGATTACCCCCGGCGAGCAAGGAATTGCAGCAGGCAAGCGCGACAACCGAATCGCGGCCCAGCCAATTCTTAGCGAAATTATGAACCTGCTGCGCGCCAATCCCTACACGGTTTCCGAAATCGTTGACGTTATGGATTCCGAGGGCTGGGAAATCAACGCGAATCAAGTTAGCTGCGCGCTGCACACGCTGGAAGTTGAAGGGCTGGCACTGCGCCTTAAATCCGGCCTGTGGAGGCCAGCATGACCGTGGATAGCACCGCGTGTATCGTGGTACCGCTGCCGGAAAAGGCACGGTCCAAGTAATGCTTACACTGTCTAACAATCAAGCGGGCCGATATCCGCACAAGTACGCTGTGAAAAAGCCCGGCGTATTTGAATATCTTTCCTTTCGTGATGACGAATCCGGTACAACGGTTTGGTCGCGAATCGGCTCCGCCATGATTTTTAAGACTAAAGCTGAGGCCGAAGAAGTTGTCCGGAAACTGGCGGAAGTACACATTCCGGCTGTTGTGCAGCCGGTAGCTTCTTGGCGAAACTAAAAAAAAGGAGAAACATGTCAAAAAGAATCGCCGTAATCGGTAGTAGCACGTTAGCATCTGCCCTGCTTATCGCTACTGGCGGCGGCACACGCACAGGCCGGATACAGTGCAATAAGCCTAACGTTTTGGAAATCCCAAAGCCTGTGCAGCCGCCAGCCGATACGCCACGCGAGCAGGCGCGTGCTTATGAATCCGGCTTGCAGGATGGCCACATGGGGATTACCTTACGCGACGTTAATCCGCGCACGATTCAGCAGCGCAGCGGTTGGAGCGACGAAAGCGTTGTGTGCTACTTGAATGGGGTAGGCGACGGGCTGGCGGCGCGGACCTAGTACGACTTTCCCATTGCACGTACGAAACAGAAAGGGCATAGTAGGCGTATGGCGCGAAAAAGGACAACGTTGACGGGATTCCGAGTAGACTTGATAATCGCGGCTACCGGCACGTACGCGCTGTACACAAGTGCCAAGCGCCCCGTATCCCGCGACATGGCTGAATCGTACAGCAAGCATTTGGAACGCAACCAAACCGGGGGCCGCATTGTGGATTTCGCAACCGGCGAAACTGTAAAGATTTGGGAAGGAAAGTATCCACTTAAGGAGAAAACAGCTTGCTAGACAAATGCCCGCATGGAATTTATAAGGCCGGGGAAACCGTAGCCCGGTACTGCACGCTTTGCAATCCGGCAGGCTTGAATGACCGCACGCTACGGGGTGGCCCGCGCGTGGTAAATAAGCGCGGCGATGACCATGAGCGCTTGCTTGATGCCGCCGAATTCATGGCACTACCGCCCAGCGCCCGTATTGCTGAAGCCGATTTCGCCCAATGACATACTGCCCGAATCGCCCGCCCACGCTCGAGGACGTTATCCAGCACGCTGTTAATGGGATTGGCTACGCCCGCGCGAATAACCGCCGCCCGCGCCTACATCCAAATGGATTCATCCAGCTTGATTTGGCGAAAGATGCCAGTGTGCGCCTGCACGTGTGGCCAGCCGTGCCGCTACCGGCGCAGAAAACCCGGCATCCAATCCATGACCATGTATTCGATATGGAAAGTACAATTTTGTGCGGGCATTTGCGAAACGTGCTGTACAAGGCGCTGCCGCTTTCAGATGCGGAAGCCGCGCAAGCTATCTTTAGGCCGTATCGTATGTATCGCGCCACGCGGATAGCCAAGGACGATACAGTCCTTATGCCCGCCGACGAAAAGTTCTACGCAGTTGTTGAATCCGCGCACGAGGACTTGGAGCCGGGCGACACATACTACATGCAAAAAGGCTTGCTGCACGATTCTGTGCCGCTTGGCTTGACTTGTACGTTAATGTACAAGCTGGACCTTGACGTGGAATACCGGCCAGTTGTGGCCGTGCCCGCCGATATCAAGCCGGATAACGACTTTCGCCGTGAAACGTTTGACGAATCTGAATTGTGGCGGAACATTTTTATTGCGCTTGAAATTGCTGAGGCTATCGCCAAGCGGCAGGCGCAGGAAAGGCAGCGTGCAGCGTGACGAAGCAGCTTTATTATCCTACGTGTTGGAAAAAGAAATTTGGGCCGTTTACTGTGCACGTAAGCGCACAGAACAAAGAACTTTCTGTTGTGCAGATGTCAGGCGCAGGCCACGGCGGGCACAGCCGGTTAAAGCCAAGGGCTGCTGCCAAGCAACTGCTGCGCATCGCTTGCTGGCTGCAAACGGTTGACGGCTTTCAAACCAACAAGGGGATACCGCGAAATGGATAACCGGGAGCAGCGGGCAATCAACAAGGCTAAGGAAAATCCGCACCTGTTTGTGTTTTTTCTTGGCATGTCGGGCGAGGCCAAGCTGGAAATGAAGAAGCGTATGGCCGCGTTTCTGGCAGCAGGCTACAAAGATTTGCACACGGTTACGGCTGCTGCTGCCTTTGAAGTTAAACCCGAAGAAGTAACGAAAGCCCAGCGGGCAGCAGCCAAGAACTACAACTTTTGGGAAGTGTACGCGGGACACACAGACCCACGCCCGATTGCAGAGCGCGTACTTGGAAACCGTGCACCGGAGGCAGTATGAAAATTTGTTATCAGGAAAAAAACTTCCGTACGAAATCCCTCGAAATGATTAAGCTTTGTAACGAAATCATTGAGGAATTTTCCGCGCAGGGATTCGAGCTTACCCTGCGCCAGCTTTACTATCAGCTTGTGTCGCGGGCTGTGATTCCCAACAACGAAAAGAGCTATGACAATATCGGCGCGCTGATTTCTGACGCGCGATTGGCCGGGCTTGTGGATTGGGAAGCAATCGTGGACCGCACGCGGTACCTGCGCGCCCTATCTCACTGGAATGACCCAAGTGAGGTTATTGAAGACGGGGCGCAGCAGTACCGCGTGGATTGCTGGGCTGACCAGCCCAAGCGGCTTGAGGTTTGGGTTGAAAAAGACGCGCTCGTTGACGTTATCGGCAAAGTGGCCAATCAGTTTGACGTACCTTTCTTTTCCTGCCGGGGATACACGTCGCAAAGCGAAATGTACGGCGCAGCACAGCGCCTTGTCAACTATCAGAATCAGGGGCAATCCGTGGTAATCATTCACTTGGGCGACCACGACCCAAGCGGAATAGACATGTCCCGCGATATCGAGGACCGCCTTACCATGTTTTGCGAATACCACGGCGCGCCGGATATCGCGCTTAAGCGGCTGGCGCTGAATAAGCCGCAAATTCTTGCCTACAAGCCGCCCCCGAATCCGGCCAAGCTGACCGACTGCCGCGCCGTGAAATACATTGAGCAGCACGGCAACGAATCGTGGGAATTGGACGCGCTGAATCCCAAAGTGATTGCCGACATGATTCGCGCCGAAATCAACAAGCACTTGGACAAGGGGTTTTTTGCGGCGGCGCAGGAAAAGCAACGGCAGGCGCGCGAAGAGCTACAACGGCTGGCCGATAACTACGTCGCAGCGCTGGATGGCGCAGCCAAGGCGGAAAAGCGCGCCGCCAAGCGCAGAAAGAAGGCGAAGTGAATCCCAAGCAAGTACACCGGATAATGGCCAATGAGCACGTGCTGCGCAATCACGGCTGCCAAACGATTCTAAACGATAAGGGCGGCAATACATACGGCAAAGCCCCTTCGGGCGAAGTGTGGCTTGGCCTTATCCGGCGCACGCGGGACGGTAAGCAGCACAGGCAGATTGGTAAAGTTACCGGCGCAACGTATGAAACAAAGCGTGCCGAAACAGACCATTTTTACCGCAAGTACAAAGGCTGGGCGCTAAGCAAGTTCCTTATTGACCATGCCGATGAGTTTGGCTTCCGGTACGTGCGGTTTCTGTTTGACGAATCGCACGCTTACATTACGGTTGAAAAGCTGCTTAAGGCCGGTCAGGAAATCCCGCGCGAGGGCGGATTCGAGGCGCAACTGCTGATTGACCCAAAGGAGCTGCGCAAGGATTGCCTGCTGCTGGGGGCGGATATCCAGTTTATTGCTGGCGATTTGCAGGGCACAACCGGCAGCCTTGAGGAAACACTTGAGGAGGAAACCGGCGTAACGGTTGACGACGTTGCGCTGGAATCGTTGGGCGCTTTGGATGAGCTTATTTTCCTGTGCGATATGTGCGGCTGGTATTGCGAAATCGGGGAAATGTCAGAAAATCAGGAAAGCATCTGCGACGAATGCGCAGGCGAAAAGTAACGTACTAGTACGAAAATGTTCTTGCAATCCGGGGCCATGTACTAGACACTGGATACAGGAGGACGGTGATGAAATCATTCTTACGAATCAGCATAGGGCTTGGCGCTTTCGCTGCCATGCTGTTTTTCGGGGCGCTTTCGCTTGTGCGTGGAAGCGATGTGGATATGGTCGCCCGGCAACACCTGCTGCTTGCCCGCTTTCGCCCTGTGCCGCCAGCAGAATTCCAGCAGGAATATAGCGCCGTGGTCAACGCGCCGCTTACGGTTGCAAAGGTTTTTGGGCGCAGCCAAGCGTGTGCGGATATCGACGCAGATTTCATTTACTACGTGGCAAGGCAGGCGCGCCACACCGGTATTGACCCAGCCGTGGCAGCAGCAACAATTGCCACGGAAAGCGGCTGCAACGCGCTGGCCGTTTCCAATCGCGGGGCCGTGGGGATTATGCAAGTGATGCCTAAGGTCTGGAACACGCAATTTGATTTTAGCCGCGTCAACCTGCTTAACCGCGAGCAGGGCGTTGCTGTGGGCTTGCAGATTGAGGCCGGGCTTATCCGGCAGTGGGGATTGCACGGTGGCGTGCGCCGGTATCAGGGCTTGGGCGAGGGCTGCGATTCCTGCGACGACGGGTACACGGGAAAGATTCTGGCGCTGGCGGGGCGGCGCTAATGGAACAGCTATACGCCTGCCAAACAATCCAGCATCCGCAGTACGGCTGGGGCACGCTACGCAGCTACGACGCTGCCACAGCCGTTGTCAAATTCCGCACCGGCCTGCTTACGATTCCACGCGAAGAAGTGTTAGTACCTGCGCCCTGTGATTCAGAAACGGAAAGCGTATGTGGACGGCGCGCCAGCTTACGCATTCCAAACAAGGTTGACGTAAACCTAGAAAGCCCATTCCTACAATGGCTGGGGTTAGAGTGCCTGATTCATGGCAGTAGCCCGGCACGGCATAGGGACCGCTTTCTGTACGTGTACGAGGCGATTACTGGCAGACGCGTGGATTCTGGAAAGCTGCGCTACATGAGTTTTACCGAAGAGGGGCGAGCGTGGTACTACAGCATGCGCGTGGTATTCGTGGCCCCGCCGCGTGATATTTCAGCCCCGGAAATTACGCACGAAATCCACGACAAGCCGGGCTATCAAGAAATATCTTCAAACTCTTTCGTGTGGGGATTGCTGGCAGCGGGGTTTGACTTTGGATACAATTCTCGATAGAAAGGACCAAATGGAAGCGATATCGCGCAAGGGTACCGTTGGGGCTGCAACTGTGCCGGTAAGCTTGCTGTTGGCTTTCCGTACGGTTGTGGTTGAAAGGAACGACGGCGAAGGTTGGCGCGCCGTGCAAAACGAATTTGAACGGATGGACTCACAAACGGAAATACGCGTGCGCTTGCGCCCGCCTGCATAACTGTAGTAAGCTAGAAAAATTCCACAAGGAGACAACGTGAGCAAGCTATCCAAGACTGCAAAAGCCAGCATAGTAAAGGCCGATACCAAAGCCAAATTTGTGTGGACGCCGGAAAACGCGATACCGGAAATCCGGCGGTCGCGTGAAGCCAGCCTGTTTATCGGCAACATGGAATTGGTTGACGTACTGTTGGGCGAATACGACCGATTGCAGGACGTTGTGCTGGAAAGCGTTAACGTTGCCTCACAGAATGTCAGTCAAATCGAAACGTTGAAGGATGACTTGAAAACGCTTGCCGGTATGTCAGCGCAGAATCGCGCCACTATTACTGTACTGCGTGAGGGCAAGCAAGCTGCCGAAGATGAAATCGCGCGGCTTACCGAAACCCTGAAAACGATTACCTTGCAGCGCGACGAAGCGCTGGCCAATCTGGAACAGGAACGCGATGTGCGCTTGCTGCTTTCCGGAGAAAACGCCAAGCTGGCCAAGCAAACCGGCGACGTGCTTTCCAGTATCCACGAGGCCGAGGCAACGATTCTGGACGCGGGGCACAAGGATTGATTATCGGCCTACGCGTTGTACGCCTTGACTTGAAAGCAAAGCTACCTGTGTGCGCGCACCCCGGCGAAGATTTGGCTTATGACATTTTCGCCTTGGAGGACAGCATACTGTACGCGAATCGGGTTACACGTGTGCGCACCGGCATTGCGGTTGAATTGCCCGGTATGGGCTTTCTTGTGCGTGACCGGTCGTCAATGGCACTGGCCAACGTTACAGTAGCAGGCGGGGTAATCGACGCCGGATATCGCGGTGAGCTTTTCGCCAACCTAATGTATCACGATAGCTATGAACACGGTACGTATCGTATTTGGGCCGGGGATAAAATCGCGCAGATAATCCCAATCGCGCCTGCAACACATTGCCCGGTTTTTGAAGTTGAAGAGCTTTCCAAGGCTGAGCGTGGCACAGCCGGATACGGCAGCACAGGGAGATAAAATGGATAGCAACGCAACACAAGTGTTGGGCGAATCGAAACACGCAATGGAGCAGTGGGATAAGCTGGTAGAAGGCGTGCGCGCCGTGCTGCGCAAGGCCAAGGGTTTACCGGAAGACGGCGTTGTCACGTTGCCCGGCGATACGCTGCCGGTAAAGTACGTGCGCTACGCGCTGAATAACAAGGGCATGCTGGCAACCGGCAAGCAGCACGGGCGCAGAAAGCCACATTGGAATAAACGAAAGCTGGCGCTGAAATCCTTGTCCATTGAACTTTTCCGTCGTGAATTCGTGGCGTATGAAAGCGCCATGCGTGAAGCCTATGCGAAAGAAGGCAAGGAATTTGACGGCATGCACGAAGGCGACATCAAGCTGCTGGCCGTGCGTATTAACCTGATTCTGCCGGGCGAATTCAATGCACGGCGCACAGCAGCCCGCGTGGCCGCCCGCAACCGCCAGCGTACGGCCCGGCGCGTGAATTTCGGATTGTTACCCGGCAGCGCTGACCGCCGCGCCCATGCTGCGTAACTGGATAGAGCGCGACGCTCTTGACCTTATTACCTTATTCGTGATAGGGTTAGTCGTGGAATTGGTAGCGATAGCAAAATATGCACAGTAATGATAATCCGGGCTGGGGCAGCATCGCTGCACTGTTAGGAATCGCCGGGATTGTGCTGTATATGATTTTCTTTTAAGGAGAAACGAATGTCGTATAACGTTGGTATCCGCGTGTACTGGTATAGCCAAGGCGGCGGAAACTTGAAACGAAAAGAAGGGTTAATCCTCGAAGCCGTGCCTGCCGGATTCTGGCCCAAAACTGCCCTGAGCAAACACGTTGCTGGCAGGAAAAGCGGCACGCGCAACCACGAAAGTTATGTCGTGTTGGCTGACAACGGCGAGAAATACTGGCCGATTGCTTCCAAGCTTAACGCATTTATCGCCACAGTTTGACTTTGGACCGCCTCCGCATGGCACTTTTCGGAATCATGGTAGCGCTGGTCCTTGGGCCAGCGCTTGCCAAAGTTGACCGCGTATCCACGTGGCCAATCGCTGCTATGGTTGTACTCGTCTCTTGGTGGATTACAAACCGCAATGGAAATAAGCCAAAGCAAAGTTGAAGGCGTAGACCTATTTAGTGGCAAGCCGGTTACGGTTGTTAATGAGGCTGCCGGGGCGTTGCGCAGGCGTTTTATCGTGCCGCCGTTTTCCGTGCTGGATGCCCGGCAAGGATACTGGCAGGACCGCAAGCGCGAATGGATAGCGTTAGGAATCAAGGGCGAAGAGGGACGGCAGGATACCGAAAGCGCCAACAACATCTGCTCCGACCAGTGGGGCAGGGGCGCGCAAAGCGAATTCTACTCGGAAAATGACGCACGCTGCGCCGGGCACGGGCTATCAGAATCCCAAGAGCGCATAAACGGTTTCAAGAAAAAGGTCGACGCAGTGCCGGGCGGCGGCGGCCCGCGCAGCGCCCGACGGTTGGCCCCGAAAGACGCGGGCCGTTGCTTTGGCCAAGATATTATGAAGGGCGAGCACGTGCTGCCGGATAACACGGCCACGGTAGCTAACGTGGCCGAGGTAAAAGGCTACGGATTCGCTGCTGAGCATAACGCCGGGTTAGATGAAAAGACGCAGCGCGCACTTGGCGTATACGCAGCCCCGAATGGCGCAGTGCAGGAGCGCGCCGGGGGCGGCGTGGCCGGTACAAGCGTATTTGACCCTGTGCTGTGCGAATGTATGTATAAGTGGTTTGCGCCCAAAGGCGGCGCGATTCTTGACCCGTTCGCCGGGGAATCCACAAAGGGAATCATAGCGGGATTTTTGGGATACAAATATACCGGCGTGGAGCTACGCCCGGAACAAGTGCGCGCCAACAATCGGCAGGCGGAAACGGTAGCCACCAAAGTACGTGAATCGTTGGGCGAGGAAATGACACTACCCACGTGGGTAAACGGCGATTCCAGCAAGCTAGGCGACGTGCTGGATGAACACGACCCATTTTCAGACGGCTATGACTTTATTTGGACCAGCCCGCCGTACTACGACCTAGAAATCTACAGCGAATCCGAAAAAGACGGGAGCGCCTTTGAAACTTACGAAAAGTTCATGGTCTGGTACCGGGATATTTTCGCGCAGGCTGTGGCCCGGCTTAAAGACAATCGTTTCGTTGCAGTTAAGGTTGGCGAAATCCGCGACGATGCGGGCTTCTACCGTAATTTTGAGCGTGATAATATCACTTGCTTTGAATCGCTGGGCCTGCGCCATTACAACCGCATTGTCCTTGTAACCGCCGTGGGCAGCCTGCCCGTGCGTATCGGCGCACAGTTTCCCAAGTACCGAAAGATTGGCAACACGCACCAGATGGTTTACATTTTCTACAAAGGCAAAAGCGCTAAGGCGATTCCGGATGCGCTGGGAATTCTTGGAAAGGATACTTATGACGAACCAGTGGGACAATAGCGCGCCAACGGAGGTCCTACGCTTTCCGGCAAAGCGCCTGCGCGCCAAGCCAATTGCTGACTACGTGCGTAAGGCTGGATATCCCGGCGTAGTTACTTTTACGTGCGGGCATGCGGCGGAAGCGCTGCGTGAAGTTTTTTCCCCGTTTGGCCTGCATGTGCTTGAGGTAGGCGCGCGGGGCGTGCTACAAACCGATAAGTGGTGGACTCCTGCCGAAATCCACAAAGGCTTTCCACACTTGTTTGACGCCACAAGTGGCCACTTGCCGATACCCCTTATGCACGATGTCGCGGAGCAGTTTCGGGCATACTTGGGCGTTAGGGGCGAATACATAGTGAATGACAAGCAATACGTTGTACCCAGCGGCAGCGGCGAAACGATTCTATGCCTGCGCATGGCGTACCCCAACATACCGTTTATGGCCGCGTACGACAACGCCAAGCCGGAAACCACTCGCGATACAGAAAACGTCGCCATGAACGCACTGATTGACGCGCTGTTTCCTGTGCAGTTTTGGAACGGCGTGCTGTAGGGTATTGATTTTTAGCTTCGGTTGTGCGATAGTGGAGGAACAGTGAGCGACAGCCGCACATTAAACATTAGCCTACGACCCAAGAGCTTCGACGAAGTTATCGGGCTGGAAGAGCAAATTGCAACAATCAAGGCCAAGATTGATACCGGCGCACTACCGCCTGCGTGGATTCTATCCGGACCATTCGGCTGTGGAAAGAGTACGCTGGCTTTCATTATCTCGCGTGCCGTGCAGGGCTGGGATTTTGCGCCCGATATGAAACCGGACGTGGAGGAAATCAACGCCGCCGATATGACCGGCGTTGACGATATGCGCGCCCTGATTAAGCGCGCCGTTTACCTGCCGTACGTTGGCCGGTACCGCGTTGTAATTCTTGACGAAGCCCACAAGCTAAGCAAGGCGGCCCAAGAGCCGCTGTTGAAAGAATTTGAAAAACCGAATTCACCCACCATTTGGATTATCGCCACAACCGACCCCGACAAGTTGATTGAGGGAATACGCGCCGGGCGCTGCTTTACCGTCAAAGTTACGCCGATGGAAGAAGAGCAGCGCCGCGCGTTAGTTGTACGCGCCGCCGCGCACGTTGAATATACCGGGGATATCGAAGCGTTTCTTGCCGAAATCAAGCGTGCACAGGTTGTTTCGCCGCGCAAAATCCTAATGGCTTTCGACCAGTTTACCAGCGGCATGCCACTGGCGCAGGCCGTGGGGGCTATGTCCGCTGACATTGGCCCCGAATTCCATGAGATAGCCTTTGCCGTGGTATTCGCGCAGTGGGATAAGGACGTCCAGATTCCGTGGATGGGTGGCAAGACAGTTAAAGCGGTGGGCACGCTGCTCAAAGAATTGGATGATAAGCTGAAAAAGAAAGGCAAGCCCAGCGCCGATACCGAAGAAAGCGAAAGTGCGCTGGACGACGAGGACTTGCAGGGCAAGCCGGAAATTGCACGCGCTCTGCGTGGAATCGTTGGCGCGTTTCTTAAGGGGATGCTGCTGCCCAAGGCGCAAAAGGGTAAGTACGTTTTCAAATCGCCGGATAAGTTGCAGCGCGCGTACGAAGCCATGCACATTTTGGCCAACGTTGTGCCGCCCGGCAGCTATGAACTTGAGTGGTCAGGCACTATTGCGGCGCTGTACCGCGTGAATCAAAAGCTTAATGGAAAGTGACCGCTACTATACGGCAGTAACGCCGGGCGTAATGTACGGCGCGTTTTATAGACTTTTCATGGAATCAAAGGAGAAAACGGTGGACGAAATCAAAGACGGCTTATCGGAAACAGAAAAAGCGCTTGTTGGATTGGCAACGCCACTGGAAAACTATGGTACGATTACCGAAGCGCTGCAAGAATTGGCGCGCGCCCGTGCCTTCCAAATCGCCAAGTGGGGAATCAACGGCGTTGACGGTAATGGCCGCTCGTCCGAGGAATGGCAACTGCTTGTGGAAGCTTACGTGGCCAAATCCCAGCAGGTTTACGCAGAATCCGATGGCCGCACGCCTGAGGGTCGTATCCGATACGCCAAGTACGCCGGTATTGTTGCCAATCTTGCTTTGTGGTGGCTGCAATCTGTGATTGGACAGGCCAATGACGATAAACGCCAGCAAGTGAGTGAACAACAGCTTGCCCAGCAATCCGGCTGCACATTCCATGCTGTGCCTCGCGCCGTACCTGAATTCAGCGATTGCGGCAGCGTGTCCAAGTAAACTGAGGGCAAAGTGCGCGACCAAATCTTGCTGTACGTGGCAGGCGGCCTGCCTGTAATCCTTACGCTGGCTATTCTGTATCAGCGTGCGAAAATTCTTGTGCTGCGCCAGCTTGTTACCAGTACAACGGAATCCAATGTGCGGTTGGGGGATGAGGTCAAGAAAACAAACGACCGCATGCGCGAAATTGAGGAGCGTGAGGCCAACTTCCTTAAGCGCCCGGTTGTGGTTTACGCCGGGCCGGGCAGCGTGGAATCAATCGCCGCGCAGCTTGCCCCGGCTGTTGTGGCCGCCGTGATTGCTGAAATTCGCAGGGACGCGGAGCTGTACAAGCACCGCCCTAATTGACGCCCGAATACGCCAAAGCCCGGATAACAAAGCTGCGCATGTCGCTGCTGGCGTTTCGTTTCATGTACTACGTGTGGAGCGAAGCGCTTATTACGGATTTCGATTACGATAGGCGGGAAACCGAATTGAAGGCACTTGTGGCGGCCTACCCGGATATCGCGCGGCAGTGCCCCTACGCCGCCGAATGCCCTACGTGCACGGTTGGCAGCGCCCTGCACGAAGACTACCCCGCTGAAATCCAAGCCCTTGCTGAGCGCCTTATGCTTACCCACGGGGAATTGGACGGCTTCGAGCAGCCAGTACCGCTGGCCGATTTAGAAGCTGACCTTGAACGAATCGCGGGCGCTTTGTACTGCGCGCCCGCAATCCTTAAGCTACAGCAACCTGCTTTGTTTTAATCGCCGGGATATAGCTGTAAATCCGGCATGCCGCTCTAACTATTACTCCTCTGTTACTTTCTTAAGTTCTGCTTCCAAACCCGGCAGTTGCGCCGTGGCCGCGTTCAATTCATGCTGGGCGTTAGCTATCGTGGATTTGCAGTCGGCAATAGCGCGCTGCAATTCTGCAACTTTTTTGGCAGTGCGTTCCAGCTTGAGCGCTGTCCATGATTGCTTGGCGCGGGGCAGCAGGTAGGCGATTAACTGCTTGCTGGCGCTTTCATTCAATGAATGGTGCTCATGATTTCCCGACGGCAGCATTCCAAGCAGCACGTGCAAGCCGAAGCGCTGTGCCTTGCCCTGCAATTCCCCGTTTTCTAATTCGTGGACCATGATTTCGCCACTGTACAGGAAGTTGCCCAGCTTAAGCTCATCAAATTTCAGCTTAAGCGCGGTCGAGGAAACGATTTCCGGTATTATCGTGCCTTCTATTACCGGCGCGTTGGTCATGCCGAAATTCGGCAGAAAGATGGAATCCCAATACTGTCTTGCCGTGGCGCGCGCTTGCTCTTTCAGGCCGGGCACACTGCCAAGGCCGGTAATCCCATAATCCCTTTCCAGCACGTACGCGGGCGTTGTGTCAGCGCTAGCAGTTGACCAGCGGTAGATGCGGCATGTAAAGCGTGCTTTCCACCTATCCGGCTCTGCCAGAATTGGTATGCGGATTGTGCGCCATGATACAGGCGTACCGGGCATTGTGACTTTAACTTCAGCCAGCAAGTGCAAGCTGGTAAATCCGGGGTGCTGATTCGGGGCGATTTGAACATTTTTCAATTCGTATTGCATGTTTCCTCCTGTCTGACTTTTATGGATACGGGTAAGACGTGCAGCTTGGTAGTTTTCCAAAGGAGTTCCCATTGTCAGGTCTCCGGATACCACGCTGTATCGCGCGGTTTCTTTCCCTGCCCGTCCATGCGTGAGCCTTTTATGAAATCGGCCCAAAAGTCATAGCAGGTAAGGCAAATGTCAAAGCGTATTTCAACCGTGCGCTTGCCAAGCTGGATTGCGCCCCGGATTTCAAACACCTCAATTTCGTTTTCCGTGCGGCAGTTTCCACATTTCACGCCCGGCTTGCTCCGCGACATGCAAATTGGCGTTGTGCCGGTTAACATTCTGTAGGTTTTCATTACGGCCTCCCTTTCAAAACTTCTGAGAAAAAGAAATCCACAGCGGTGTTGGCCGCGTCCTTGATTCGCTTATTCTGGCCAATCGCGTACAGTTGCGCCGCCACGTCTGTAAAGCCCTCAAGGGCTTTCGGCAGCGCTTGGCTAAGGTCAGCTTCTACGGCGTACCGCGTGTTGGAAAGTGCGTGCGCCGCGCAGTTGTGTATTCGGGTTTTGTTGGCGTATACCATGCCCGGCTGGGCTTCCGGCGTTTGGTTGTCGCCTGTGTAGAAAGGGCGCTTGTAGCTTGTTTCACACAAGACCCAGCGCTGGCTTTTAAGTTGTACCCATGCAAGGCGCGGGCAGCCACAGCGCTTGCAAGAAATGAGCTTCCTTTCTGAAGCGAGCTCAACCGCGTTGCGTATGGGATTCACTGGCCCGCCTTGGGAAACCAACGCTCGCCTTCCGGGTCCTTGCGCATCGTAATAAGCCCAAGCTCGCGCATGCTTTCCAGAATGCGATGCACCTCAGCAAATGCGTCGTAGGGGCCAAATTGCCGCCGGTCAAGATAGCCAGCAGCTTGCAGGGGCACGGTTAATTCCCCGGTAATGGCGCTGCCCCGCGCTTTCAGGATTGTTAAGATTTCGTTTTCTATATTCATAATGGCCCAAGTATGGGCTTTGCAGTCTTTCAACGCAATAGGAAAATAGTACCGAAGTTCGACCAGTACCTTCGTACCAGTACGTGTAACACGATTCGCCCGGCGTGGAGGCTGTATGGCAAACTTTGATGCAATCTGCGTGTGGCTGCTTAGGCAAGAGGATTCCACGCTATCCGGCGTGATTAAAGACCTGCACGATGGCGCGGGCCTTACCCGGTTTGGCCTTACCGTGCGCGATGATAGCGACCTGCTGCCAGCGAATTTCTGGACTGAAGAAGTTTCTGCTGCTGATGCTGAGGCGCTGGCAATCCCGGCGTACAAGCAGAAGTATTGGAATTCTTTCCACGGCGACGAAATCACAGCGGACGATGTGGCCGCCAGTATCTTTTCGTTCTGTGTGAATGGCGGCGAGCTTTCGGAAATACACATTTTCCAACGCGCCTTTGGCTTGAATCCCGACGGCGTTGTTGGTCCAGCAACCTTGGCCGCGTGGAATTCGCCGGGCGCAGGCGACAAGATTCGGCAGGCGCAATTGGCGCACTACAACGCGATTTACAACACGAATCCGGCCCACTATGGGCAATGGATAAATGGGTGGCGTAAACGCGCGTTGCGCGTGTACCCGTCGCTGGCGTAACAGCAACCGGCGATTATGCTAGGGGCACACGCTGTAACCCCTCCGGCCTAGAAAGCCGGGCCACAGCCGTCCAATGATGTGCGGGGCACATGGCTTTCAGCAGCCGTGTGCCCCGCCCTATTGCTATCCGTGGGCAGTTGCGTTATTCTGTTCGCGGAGGCAAGCATGCCACTTCCACTACGCGCGAAAATCAAAGCAACTGCTATCCTTATAAATCCTGACGGCGTTCATCAGTTTGAAATGACCGTGCCGTATGAAACCGAAGAACAGCTATCGGCGCTGGGCTACATTATCGTAATGAAACTGCGCGAGGACCTTGGATTCTATCGCATGATTGGCCCGCTGCAATCTAATTACATTCCGATTGAACGCCTGCGTGATTTGACCATTGAAGTTGAGCCGATTCTGATTGCCACCGACGGTAATGTTGGACAGGCAGCCGCACAAGCGCAAATCCGGCAGCGCATGTTTGAAACCATTAAGGGCGGTAAACCAACCGGCCCGATTATCCCGTAACACGCTACCATCCAAGATGGACGTCAAGGGTTGCGCTGAGGAAGCGTAACAAGTTGTGAGGCGTTCCAACATGCCGCGCGGCCTTGGCTTGCAACCGGGCCGCCCGGCTGAATCTTGGACGGTACCGTGGCTTTCAATATCGGCGCAAGTTTTCACGGCGCGTTAGACACACTGGTAAATAAGTTCCACATTATTCTTGGGACTGTGTGTCAAGCCGCCATTATCGTTTACGCTTTCCGCTACCATAAAGACCTTGGGCCGGGAATCGTAAACACAGTTTACGCGTTCTACGCGTTTCTTGCCGGGCACGCATTTACGTACCAAAAGTGGCCGGACCAATCCAGCGCAGCGCTGCCCACGCCAGCGGTTGCGCCTGTAGTAGCGCAGCCCGACGCACGGTTGCCGGTATGACGGAAAGCGTACTGCGCGGCAGAATCACGCGGCTGGCAGGCGCTTACGAAAATGATGTCGTTGCAATCCGCTTTCGCATTGGCAGTATTTCGTGCCGCGCAACCGGCGATATAGCCAATCAGCTTGCGGCGCATGCTGGATACATGGGGCATGAGGTAGAAGTTGTTGGGCAGTTGGTTGGAAAGGTACTTGACATTTCTAAGCTGCTGCTGATAGATTAGTGACTATGCAAATCGCTACCGCAAAACCCGACCGTACGCCGCTGATTTACGACCTGCTAGAAGTACTGGCGGAAGAAATTCCCATTGTGTTGCCGCCCGCACAGACGGTTGCTGAAAAAGAACGCGCGCTGCTTAAGGCGCGCGCAAAGCGACATTGGCGCGGCCTGCGCAATCTTTCGCTGCGTTTTAACGGCGCAGTTAACGGCGGCGGATACAACAACATCGGGAAAGCGCCCGAAACAATCAAGTATCCGCGATACGAAACCGCCTTTGCTGGCGGAAAGTTTCTTGTGCTTGGCGTGCAGCAGGAGGCAGCAGCGTAATGCCCTTGTACGAATATGCTTGCAGTAAGGGTCACAAAACTGAGCGCGTTGTAATTTCTATCAACGCGCCGGGCGAGCCGCTGCCGCGCATACCTTGTGAGCACAAGCGCTGCAAAGAAGCTGCTGAACTTATGCCCAGCCAAACTGGTACGCCAATTCTAAAACGAGGAATCGGCGGTTTCTATAAGCCGAATGCACCGTAGCAAATGACGTACGGGGGCCAAATGCTGCAACTGATTATTGCGATTCTCATCGCAGAAATCCTCGAACGCCTTGTTGAGGTACTTTGGGGCTGGGGCTGGCGGCGCTTTCAGGATTACCGGCGAAAGAAGCCAACGCAGCGTGACCGTGTTGTGGCTTTCGTGTACGGGCTTATCGAAAAGTCCAAGGCATCATTTTTTGAAATTGAAGGCGCAACGAAAGTGCAGCGCCCGGCCTGTGATAAGTACCACGCGTTGCGGCAGGCCAACGAAATTGTAAACAGACTGGGGTTGAAATGAAAACGATAACCGGCAGTTTCTTACGCGAGGATGGCACGCCAGCGGCGGGCGCAACGCTTACGCTGAAGCTATCGCAAGACGCCAGCAGCCCGTCCGGGCAAATTATGGCGGCGTTGATTTCGATTACGCTTGACCAGAATGGCGCGATTCCGGTAGGCACGCAGATTTGGGCGAATGATGAATTGCAGCCACCCGGTACGGTTTACCATGTTACCGTGCAAGATGGCACATCCGGCACGGCGTACAAAGAACGGTTGACAATCGCCGGGGCTTCCCCAATCAGTTTGAATTCACTTGTGCCCACGGGCACGCCATAGGGAGGGCGCTGTGGACTACTTGATTTTGACTGTAAAGCAGAAAATACAAGCAACCTGTGGCGAGGTTGAGCAAATCGGGTATATCTGCGTTAACGGTATATCACGTTGTAAGAACGCGCAAGGCCAAGACACGCTGCAATTCGTAAGCAGCGGTTACGCTGGCAGCGTGCTCATCGAAAACGTTGTGTGCATTACGTCCGCAACGCCAACGCCAGATGTAGTTGCTGTACTGAAGTAAAAAGGAGCAGGAAATGAAAGCACGTATCAAAAAGCACTTGACGAAGCTGCGTACGCTGGCGCGCCGAAATCATGGCGTGTTGCCAAGCGTTAAGTGGCTCAACGAGCATGGCTTTTTCGGAAGCTATGACGTTGTACGCGCTGCCGGGCTGTTGAAGAATTTCCGGCGCGCAACAGCGCGATAAAATCGCGTGCCCACAGCAGCAGACAAAGCGTGTCTTGTTTGCGGAAAGCCGTCACCGGAATCTTATTGTCCGGAGCACCGCCAGCAAAACCCCGGCGCGCAGGTACGCGCCGAAGCCGATAAGTACCGTGCCCAGCAGCCATATCGTAAGCTGTATCAAACGGCGCAGTGGAAACGCACGCGGCTTTTTATTCTGAATCGCGACCTGTATATTTGTAAGCTGCTGATAACGCCTTTGTGCAAGCATCACGGCGGCGACCAAGCCACGATTGCAGACCATATTCAAGACCACAAAGGCGACGTAAAACTTTTCTATGACCCCAATAATTTGCGTGCCGCGTGCAAGCCATGCCACGATGCGCGCACTGGAGGTGAGCACGGATTCCAGCCTAAAAAGCCGGGCGGCATAGCTTGGGACGAGCCGTTTTCCATTCCTGAAACTGCGTAACACTTTTCTGTCCCTTTACACGCCTCCCCGCAGTGTCGGCCCGCCAAATGTTTGACTGGAATAGTGGCATGACATGGCAACATCGCCGTACCTTGGCCTGCTTTTACGCGGCCCTTTCGCATTTGAGCGCCGTTCAAATGGCGCGTGCGATTATGACGTAGACTTAAATTTTCAAACGATAGACAGCGCAATCGGTTCACGAAACGGTATTGCCTCGCTTGATTCCACCGGAAAAGTGTCTGCCGCACAACTGCCGCCTACCGGATTTACCCCGCCGCCCACGAAAGCTGTTTACGTTGACAACAGCCGCGCCGATTCCTATACGCCCGACGGTTCCCTACTAAAGCCTTTCAAAGCCATAATGGCAGCAGTGAATCAGATTGCTGCCAACGCAGATAACGCAACGTTTTCCTATGTGGTTCTACTCGCGCCCGGCACGTACGCGGAAACAATCAGCCTAAGCAATCCCAACCTCGTTAATCTCACTTTCATCGGCTACGGGGTTACAATAAACCCCGGCTCTAATGGGCACGGCGCGGAAGCGATAAACAACGACAGCCTTACAGACGTTAAGTTTGTGGGCATGCGCTTTATCGTCAACAGCGGTAGCGATGGGCACGCATTCAATTTCAGCTCAACAACCAACGGCACGAATTTTCTTACTTGGCACTGGCGCGCCGTTGACAGCTAAGTTTGGCAAAGTAGTGGCGGGCACGTTTACTACACTGTTTACAATGCCATACACGTTTAATTCCGGAGATGTATTCCGAATTGAAGCACGAGGCAACGTGCTAACGTGCAAAATAAACGGAATCATTGTTCTGGTCTATATTGATTCCGCCGCCATTCCTTCCGGAAATGCGGGGCTAATCAGCGTTACAGCAGCGCCATTAGCGTCTGTTTCTACTTGGACAGGCGGCGGTATAACAGCGCCCGTTATTACGCCCACGCTTCCTTCTAGTGGCGGTGACCATCCTAGCTATCATGAGCCCGTGCTCTTTACGCCACGGCCTGCCCCGGTTGCGCCCGCGCCCGCGCCCCCACAGCCATCCGGCAGGTATCCGACTATTCGGCTACCGAATCCTAAAGGCGGCAGTATCTTTAGGCGCTAGGTAGGACTTGCGCGCGGCAGGCTGGCTATGCTATTCTGTTGGGCATGCACCTAGAAGAAGCGGTTTTCAGTAGCGCGCTTTCCAAAGCTGCACACGCCTCCCCCGACGATTCCAAGCTAATCGTCTACGACAGCAAAGCCAGTGTGTATTACCTTGCGGATGCGCGCACTATGAACAATGTGCGCCGCCTTGGCCCAACTGTTCATGACCGGCTAAGAAATTCCGCATTGTGGGAGCCCGCTGAAAAAGCACACGAGACTTGGATAAAGCGCTTCGCTCCGCCGCAAACTCGTCTACACACGTACGATTTGTTTTCGCGCGAATCCCGCGAGGATATCGTGCGCCGCCTTGAAGTAATCCAACAAAATCTTACCCTTGAAAAAGAATTGCGGCCGTCAGCGCTGATATCTGCTACGCTGCACGAGCTGCAATTCATAACCCGCGCCGTTTCGGGCGCGCCCGTGTTTTCAAAGCGCCCAACTGATAAAGACTTTGAGCCACGCCCCGGCGTGGAAACTACCGGGCCGTACGGCGGTAGATGCGTTAAGTAAAAAAAAGGAAGCGTATGCCACAAGCAAGTCCTGCATTACGAAAGAAATTTCCGGGAAGTGACGCGCAGGCTTTGAAAGTGTTGCAAGCCAATTTCGTTGACCAAAAAGGCGTGATTGCGCCAAAGCGAAAGGGCTACACGCCAACGCCGCGCGAAAATGATGCTATTGCGTATTTGTTTCACGAATGGGACTACGCTTACAAAGCATGACCGGACTTTTCAAAATCAGCATCGCGTTCATCCTTTTCGTTGCGGCGTATCTGCTTGCGCGTAGGCGCGCCCGGCGCGGGCTGGAAGCAGAACGCGTGGTAATCGTGCGGAAGAAGCAAATTGACACGCAATGTGTAATGTGTCACGAGCCAAGCAACGGCATGCCGTTATGTGACGTGTGCGCGGGGCCGCCGTGGTAAAGGTTTTGATGTTTCCAAGCACGCCGCGCGGGCTGGCAACGGCTATTGCCAACAGTTTAGGCGCAGCAGAAATGCTGACCGGGCCAGTGGTTGACGCTGTGCCGGTAATCGAAAAGGAAATTACTGACGGCGACGTGCAAGCGGTTATGGCGGAAGAGGACGCGTATCGCTTTCAAGAAAAGCCCGCTGCGAAATCTAGCACAAGCATTTTGATTAGTACGCCGGGTCAGGTGGCATGTCAAGTATGCGGTTGCTTGCCGCCTGACGATATTGGCCGGACCGGCGGGCGCACAAAGAAAGGCTGCGATTGCAAATGTCACTAGACGTTTTTACGCTCATGAACGCGATGGAGCAGTTAGGCTTTCGCCCGCATCCAAACGCACATGAGACAAATCCAAGTGCATATCAGCAGTTAGCGAACTTTATAAATAATACAAGGGTCAACGGTAAACCCAAACATGCGGTTGGCGTTTCCGTTTTGCTTACTGAAAACGGAAAGCTGCTGTTGGGCAGGCGTTTGGCGTCAACTGGCGCTGCTGTTGGCCTGTTATCCACGCCGGGCGGGCGGTTGGAGTTGGAAGAAAGCGTGATTGATTGCGCCGTGCGGGAATTCTACGAGGAAACCGGCGCGCATATTCTGCCCGAGCAATGTGAAGTAATTGACGCGCGCAAACACAACCGTTTTGGCGACCAGTACGTGATGTTCTATGTGTACGCAAACCATTACGTGGGCACGATTGGAAACCCGGAGCCGCACAAGTGCGCCGGTTGGAATTTCGTTAGTATGCTGGATTTCCGGCCAGAGGAATGTACGGAGCCAACCGATGTACTGGCTAAAGTGGCACGGCGGCTGGCGGATGAAGTGTATCCGTGTGACTGCTTTTCGCGACCCCACCATTTCCAGTGCAACCGTGTGCGAAAGGGCTACACAAAATGATAGAGCTGGCCAAGGCAAAAAATCCTGTCTTGAACGTGCTGCGCCAATACGCCGGTATCAAACGCGAAACGCCGGAAAAGAAAGCGCAGCCGGATTTAGCGCACGGAGTTACGCAGCCGGATTTGGGCAGTAACTTTCAGTCGCCCAGCGATTCGCCGGGGCAGAAAGCACTTAAGGCTTACTGGCGTATATGATAGGGCTAAGCTATCCCGACTACATTGCGGGCGCAGGGCTACTGGCTGGCGCTGCTGCGCTGTGGCTTGCCTTTGCAGTTACTTATCCCGGCCCAAAGAGCTTTTCATTTGAGCGCTTTATGCGCCGCCGCTTTTCGTTCAAAGAAATCGGCTGGGAAGAAGTTGGCGAAATTTTCACGCGCTACGCGATTCTTAAAACGCGCTGGTTCAATGTTTACCTGCATCAGCTTTACGCGCCGCAATGGCATCCGGAATGCCACGACCATCCGTGGAGCTTTCTAACCGTGCTGCTGCACGGCGGCTACTTGGAACGTATAATCGTAAAGGACCCCGGCCTGTGCCGTTGCGGAGAGCCGCACTATCGAAACAAAGACGTGCGCCGTTTTCCCGGCATGATTTTGTGGCGGCCTGCAACGTTTACGCATTCCGTTATCACGCCCTACGGGGTAAGCTGGTCGCTAATCATTACCGGCCCGAAGTCTAACGCGTGGGGTTTCCGGCCCTGCAACCGGCCAACTGCGCCCACAAAGCCATACGGCAAGTACATTGCGGAGCATACCGATGGAATTTAACCCAACCAAAAGCTATAGAAAGCGCGTGACGCGCATTGTGGAAATACCGTCGCCCTACGAGCCAATGGAAACACGCGGCTGGTCGCTGCAAGACCGGCGCGAATACGCTATGCTTTACCTTGGTCAAGTAATTCTTTTCTGCTTGTGGGTACTGCTTAGATGAGTACAATCTGGATTGCACAATACCGCCCGCGTGGCGCATACGCAGACCCGGAAACGGGCTGGCGCATTTTTGGCGACCCTGTGCTTATGGGCTGGACGCACAAGGGCTTTGCTGAACAATTCATGCGCGATAAGAATGAGCCGGGCGCATACTATGACCGCTCACAGTTTGAATGGCGCGCCAAGGAATACGCGCCCGTGCAGCTTGGGGAAGGCGTGTGGTTTGTTGTGCGCGACGTATCTGGCGCGCCTACCCGAGTAGCCGGGGGATTCGATACCAAAGAGCGCGCAGAAAAATACCGTGACACGCTATTTGCTGACTGCCAAGTACGAGAATATGGGCCACGATGAAAGCGCATCCGGAATGGCACAAGCACTTTGCAACCGGATGTGACGCTGCCTTAGAAGCACGCCGCACGGGAACGGTTGTGCACGCAGTGGATAGATGGCAAGGCGTACAAGATTTATCCGGGCGGGCGCAGCATTCGGCAGCCGTGGGAGGATTTCAAAAATGACAATAGCCGACGGAATTAACGGGCTTTATGAGGCGGCTGGGTCACTGGCGATTTGGCTCAACGTGCGCGCAATCCTGCGCGATAAGCAAATCAAGGGCATCCACATTGCCCCAATGATTTTCTTCACAAGCTGGTCATTTTGGAATCTGTATTACTACCCGCACTTGCAACAGTGGCTTAGCTTTGCGGGCGGCGTATCTATCGTGGCGGCCAACACGGTATGGACCGGTTTGGCGCTGTACTTTGGACGAAAAAAATCCGCGCGCGAAATAGTCAACACATGGCCAGCTATTGAAACGGTATACCCAGCGGAGCACATTGAGCACTTATGGATTAACGGCGTGGAATACGTGCCTAAATCCGGCATGCCGGAGAAATCGTGAAAGCCAAAGCGTTTCGCACTGTCCATTTTGCGAATTATTTTCTTAGCGATTTTGGCAGCCAACGCGGCTTAACCGACGAACAAGCAACTGTTGAAGCGTTTGGTAGATTCCTTTACGGCGAAAATTTTATTCGTACCGCAAAGCGCATTGACACTATCTTGGGCAAGGTACAGCGCCCTCCTGAAACTGACGTTACGTACGATATTGTCTTTTGGGCTGAAAGGAAAGCATAGCGTGGCCGTTTACGTTGACGATATGAACGCGCCTTTCGGGCGCATGCTAATGTGCCACTTGATTGCGGATACCACGGCTGAGTTGCTGGCTATGGTTGATAAAATCGGCGTGCAACGCAAGTGGATTCAGGACGCGGGCACGCACAGGGAACACTTTGACATTGCGCAATCGAAAAAGAAACTGGCGATTCAGCACGGCGCGGTTGAGGTTGAGTACGGAATTGTAATTGCTGAAATGCTACAGCAAAAAGAAAATGGGCAGCGAATGCAACCACGGAGGATAAAATGACAGAAGCAGCAAAACCGCAAGGCAAGATTGACATTGACGTAAAGTTTGCGGGCTACGGTAGTACTGTGAAAATCGACGGCGTGCCTGTGCCTTACGTGCGGTCGGTTCGCTTGGAACAATACAGCCGGGGAAGCGCCGCGCGTTATTCTTGAGGTGTATCCACAAGGCGGCGCGGTTGTAGAAGGTAAGGCAGAAATCGTTACTTTCTACTGCCTTGATTCGGCGTATGCAGAACGACAGTGTGTGCCAAAGCGTCCGGGCCGCATTAAGCGCGCATGGCGCAAGCTGTGGGAAAGTAAAATACCGAATTTCACGCGGCCATGACCAAGCCGGATTGGGCAGCCAAGAAACCGGCTACGTACTGCCGCCCGCACGGAAAGCGAATCGTTGCTTGGGTTAACGGCATTGGCTTGTGTGACACGTGCGAAACCGCGCTTTACGAATTTTTGTATAGCGACGAATCGGACCTTGAGGATGATTGCGGCTGCTATCAGCATGTGGGGCAGCCGCCGCATCTATGTGAAAAGCACACAGCTAAGCTGGCGGCGCGCCCATGCTGATTGTAACCGCACAAAACGTTACGGATGGTGGCACGCTGGCCGATAAAGACGGCAAGGCAAAATATGACGTGTGGGTTGGAATCAATCACCATTGTATTTGGCACGGGCCGATTACTGGCCACGTACGCGCACAGGGCGCACAAGCGCTGCTGCGCCGAATCGCTGACGCTATGGGAAACGACGGCGTGGCAAGCACGGCGCTGGCGGAAAGGCACGACGAAAGAGCATGATGAATCGTAGAAGTTTCCTGCAACTTATTGGTATAGCTGGCGCAGCCGCAACGCTGCCGTCAACGGCACTGACCAAGTTTGTTGCGAAATCGCCTGAAGCTGCTGTACCGGCAACCCTGCGCTTTGGCGTGAATGACTTGATGGAAGTCCATTCGGTTTCACTTGAACACAACGTTTACAACATTGGCTCTGACGAAACCTTTGCACAATATCTGTACCGCGCAAACAGTGGGCGGGTTACGGTGCACGGAATGCGAAAGCCGAATTTCCACAAAATCTACGACCACTTTGATGCGTACCGGCCCGTTGATTGGACTTTGACCTGCACAGCTATGCGGCATTCCGCTGTTTGGCGGTTTACAGCTATGGTTGCAGAAATCGAGGAATCAAGCATGGGCGCTGTGAAAGTACGGCTATACTTTTCGGGCGCGCCCCATCTGGAGGTAAAGTGATTTGGACCGGGCAGATGTGTGTTTCCGATAAAGCGGATTTGGATACTGCCATCAGTGACGCTGTGCACGATTTGTGCGGCGTAGATGAACAACGCCAAATTCTGCATGATTCCATAAGTTTTTGGTTGCGCTGCTTTCCGGCTGCTGTCAAAGTTGATAGCAAACCGTCGCCGGGCCAATACCTTGTTTCGTACTACGAGGAATTGCAGGCGTCCATGCGCGCTGTGAAAAAACCGATGCCGCCAGCGCGTAGACCAATGCGTTCCGCGTATTAAGGAGAAAAGCATGGAATTGCTTACACGTTTGGAAATACAAACCGGCGTATTCGTGCCAGTTAAGATTTCGCTTTCTGAAAGCGCCACGGAAGAACAACGGAAAGCGTGGGAATCCATTGTACCTGTTGCCGTGGGAATAGGCACCGCCACGCCAGCCGGATTTAAGGCAAAGCCATGACGCCACGAATCATAGCACTGCTGGCAGCCGCCGCGATTATCGGCACAGCCTTTTGCGGTTGGCTGAATGACCTTCGGATACTTTTCCTGCGCTGGAATGATGCGCGGAAAGCTAAAGCCCCGCGCGATTACGTGCCAACCTTAGTGTTGCTAGATAAAGACGGCCATCCGCTGTATTACCCACAATGGGATGGCCCGCAAGGCCACAAAGCGACGTGCGGCTACTGCTGGGGCTTTGAATGTAACTGCGGTTGGGCAGCCTACTGTGACCGCAATGTCGCCAAGCCTTTCAAGGTTAGCTTGGAAATGCTGAAAGACCTACAGCTATCGTCGCCAGTTTTTCCAACGCGGGAGGATGAAAAGGCATTTTCCGATAGCGACCCAAACGTGGCGCACGGGCTGCAAGGCACGGATAGCGAATTGCAAATGCAGTGCGACGACATTCCGGGGCAAACGGAATGCGTTCCGCCTTGTATCCATGAAGGCGTGCATGGCTACAGCCCGGTAGACCGGCATCCTGTGGCAGATGTGCCCTGCACAGTGCAGCCCACGAAAACGATAAATGGCGATGGCGAATGGGTAGAATCGCCGTGGAAGCTGGGCACCGGCCCGGTAGTTACCGTGCCCAAGCATGAATGGCCCGGCCCAAGTGTCGGCCCGGCGCACGATTGCGGCGAATCGTTTACCGAATTCCAAGACCGGCTGCATATCAGCAGCCCTACATTTTTCGCCAACACGCGGCTAGACGTTGTCAAAGAAACGCTGTCAGAAATGCAGGGGCCACTATCTGAGCCCATGCAAGCCGTGTGGGATATCATGCAGCACAACGAAAGCCACAAAGACTACCTGTGCGAGAATGGCTACTGTATCCGCTGTGGCTGTGTGCCGGGACAACGTTTTCTAGCCGGACGACCCACGGAATGACTAACCGTAACTACCCGCTGGCTGGCCTGTGCTACGTGCTATCCGAGGCGTTTCACTTTCTATATGGCAAGCGCTTTGGGCTTACGCCCTACCGTGCCCGGCACTACGGCCTTACCCACTGGTGGCTACAAACCACGGCTGGGAAAGTGATAGACCTGACGGCCGGGCAGTACACACGCCCGTTTCCGTATAGCAAAGGGCGCGCCGGGGGATTCCTCACAAAGCGCCCCTGCCGCCGCACACGGGCGATACTGCGCCTGCTGGCCGCCCTGACCCCACGGACGAACAGACCCACGAAACCATAGGCGAATCAGCCCAATACACTAGGCGATACCCCAGCAAAGCACAGACATGTCCAATATACTAGGCACTTATTACATAGTGCCGTGCTATTGTTACATGACATGGCCTAAGTGCTGTGGTATCAGCACATTGCGGGCATGTCTAGTGTCATGTCAAGGCGCTTTGACATGCACTTTTAAGCCTAATGTTATCAGAGGTATAGGGGGAGCAAATCTTGGTAGAACGGCTACCCGCAAAC
>Ga0209166_10000591_pt1 | contig 37777 bp, 28 predicted proteins | sample Coa_R1_3_FD_187151 | JGI IMG/M metagenome (GOLD analysis project Ga0209166, IMG submission 187151) | Surface soil microbial communities from Centralia Pennsylvania, which are recovering from an underground coalmine fire - Coalmine... | ecosystem: Environmental > Terrestrial > Soil >...
TCGTGGTGATGGGTGTGGTGGCTGTGCTTAGCTTCCATATCCTGGTCAATGTCGGCATGGTGGTTGGCTTTATGCCGGTCACTGGAATACCCCTGCCGTTGATGAGTTATGGTGGGTCTTCCGTGTTATTCATGTTCCTGGCGCTGGGGATGGTAATGAATGTTCGCATGCGCCGCTTCGTGAACTAGCTGGTGAGCCAGCTGGGCGAACAGGGTCCGGGAACGGGCAATTTAGGAATAGGCGGATTTAACACGAGAGACTTAACACGAAGAATATAGGCAGGATGCAGTTCGCTGCGCTGGATGGCGCAGCCCCAAAAATATCGATCGCCCTCGCGTAAAGGGGGCATTTCACCGGCCAGTCGAGGAGTGAAAGGCCGGGCAGGATTGAAGCTGAGTAGTCAGCCGGGCAGGGAACGGCCCCCCGACCCACATGGGTCTGAGAGTGCGGTCACAAACCCCGGCAACAGCAAAAGCGATACGTGCGAAAGATTCCCAAACTCATGCAACGGACTCGGCTCCGAGATGAACTCTCCGGCCTATGCCGTCCCCTATTCGGGGCAGCATCGCAAGCTTCAATTCTCCCGCATCTTTTCTGACTCCGCGCTGGTGAAACCTGCCCGATTCTTAGATGAATCGGAGCGGGACGGAGTAAGCAATGAACAAGGAACTATTTGTCTCTTCCACGCCTCACGAGACCAAGGTGGGGCTGGTGGAAGACGACCTGCTCGCGGAAGTCTATCTTGAGCGCGAGAATGAGTACACCTTAGCAGGATCCATCTACAAAGGCCGTGTAACCCGCGTGCTGCCCGGCATGCAGTCGGCCTTCGTCGACATCGGATTGGAGCGTGACGCTTTTCTCTACGTCTCCGACTTCATGGAACTGGAAGAGCACGACGACGATTTGACGGAGACTGTTCCGGCAAATCGCGGCGTCCAGGATATGCGTTCCCCCTCGGGCCGCGGAGAGGCGGCCAAAGGCGCAGGTGAAACCGCCGCCAGCCCCAGTCCCGAATCCATTTTGCAAGCCGATACCGAGGAAGGATCGATTGAGGCAGAGAACCTCGGCGATGCTCCCCTATCAACCGCTGAAAACGCGGAACCAGGCAATGCCGCAGAATCCCAGAATCGTGATCGGGGAAGCTGGCGCGGGCGCCGCCGTCGCCGAGGCGGCCGTCGTGACGGCCGGGATCGTGGACCTGAGCGCGGACCGGAGCGTGGTGGTGATCGAGATCGAGGCGGGGAACGTTCTTCCGAGTCTCGCTTCTCTCGACCTGCCGAGAGCCGCACTCCCGCTGGCCCGCCGCCGGGCTACCAACCCATTCTGCTGCCCGGAGAGTCGATCTCCAAATATCAGCGCTGGAGCCAGCAGCCGGCTGTGCAGGAACCGCAGTCAAGGGAAGCGGTAGCTGATGTTACATCCGATTCCTCCGAACAGACTGCGTCTCCTATTGCCGCAGCTTTTCCTGAAGATGAGCCCATCTTTGCGTCGGGGCAGTCCCTCTCTGAGCCTCTGCACGAGCAACACGAGGATGCAGGAACCATTCCCGAGGAGCCAGTGGAATCGGCTTCGACCTCAGCCGGATGGAACCGGGAATTTCGGCGTCCGGAAGAATCGAACGAGAGGGCTTCGGCATGGGCTACTGCTTCTTCACCGCTGGTAGAGCATGCGGTTGTCCAGGAGACCAAGGAAACAGAGGAAGAGACCCAGGAAGAAGAGACCCAGGAAGAAGAGACCCAGGAATCGGATGACCGGATCAACTCCGTTTCCGAGCACCGGGATCAGCCCACTCCATCGTACCGGCAGGATCAAACTCCCGTCTTTGCTGAGCCGGGCACGATGGAGGAAGAAACCATCGACGAAGAAGAGGCCGACGCCGTCCATTACCAGGCTTCTTCAGACGACAGCTATGACGAGTTCGAAGAGGAGACGCGCGCGGCGGACCAGCCCGAGCATTTGAACGAGGACGCTCGCGAAACGGTTTCTGAGATCCACATGGCATCGATTTCTGAATCGGGCGAGGCTCCAGCCGGTGAGGCTGCTTCCACCGAAGCCGAAGATGACACCGAAGAACTCGAACTGGAAGAAGCACAGGCGGAAGCCGAGGCCATTCTCGACGCGGAAGCTCGGGGCAACGGTACGGTCGACGCCCGCGCTGAAGTACGCGCTCCTGCGGCGACCGTGGGTTACACGCAGCGCTCGCAGCGCCAGCGTCCCGACCGTCCCGGGTATGAACGCCGAGGAGGAGGCGATCGCAGCCGCCGCGGTGGCGGCGCACGCCGCTTCCGCCGCCGTGAATCTGCACCGGTCCCCCTGATCAGCGACCTCCTCAAGGAAGGCCAGGAAATTCTGGTCCAGATTGCCAAGGAACCGATCGGCAAAAAAGGCGCCCGCATCACCAGCCACATCGCGCTGCCGGGACGCTTCCTGGTTTACATGCCGACGGTGAACCACACTGGAGTCTCCCGCAAGATTTCTTCTGAAGAAGAGCGCCAGCGCCTGAAGCGGATCATCATGAGCGAGCGCGAGAACGGTCACGGAGGCTTCATCGTCCGAACGGCCGCGCAAGCCGCGAGCGAAGAAGAACTCCGCGCCGACATTCGATTCCTCAAGGGCTTGTGGCAGGACATCAAGAACCGCGCCGAGAGCTCCAAGCCGCCCGCCCTGATCTACCACGACCTGAATGTCGTGGAGCGCGTGCTGCGCGACCAGGTCACCGCCGACTTCAACGTGATCTGGGTCGACACCGAACCCGAGTACGAGCGCATTCTGCGTTTCTTCAACCGCTTCCAGCCGGGAATGGTCAAGCGCGTGAAGCTCTACACCAAGGAGACTCCGCTGTTCGAGCAATTCGGCCTCGCCGAGGAAATGAACAAGGCGCTCAAGTCGAAAGTATGGCTGAAGAGCGGTGGCTACATCGTCATCAACCAGACCGAAGCGCTGGTCGCGATCGACATCAACACCGGCAAATACGTCGGCAAGACGCAGCGTCTCGAAGACACGATCGTTAAAACAAACGTGGACGCAATCAAGGAAATTGTCCGGCAAATCCGGCTGCGCGATCTGGGCGGCATCATCATCATCGACTTCATCGACATGGATGAGCGCCGCAACCGCCAGCGCGTGATGCAGGCCCTCGAAGAGGAACTGCGCCACGACCGGGCACCATCCAAGACGCTGCAGTTCAACGATTTCGGACTGGTCGCGATCACCCGCAAGCGCGTCAAGCAATCGCTCGAACGCACCATTGGCGCGCCTTGTCCCTACTGCCAGTCGACCGGCTACGTGAAATCGGTGACTACAGTTTGCAACGAGATTTACGTTGAGATGCGTAAGATTGCCAAGCACCTGGAGCACGAAGACGTCATGCTGCGCGTGCACCCCGACGTGGCCAAGGAGCTAAAGACCAACAACGCACGCCTCCTGAACGAGATGGAAGAGCTGACCAAACGGACCATCATCGTGAAGAGCGATCCGGCGGTGCATCAGGAGCAGTTCGATATCAACTAGTTGCGAGCTCTGAGCTTCGAGGGTTGAATCGGCTAGGACGGGCGGAAATCGCCCGTCTTTTTCTGCGCTCCTGAATGAAGTTACAGATGCGGAATGGGCGCTAGTCTAGAATTAGGGAATGAAAACGATCGTTACGATGGACAAGTCTGGCCGTATCCGCTTGCCCAAGTCCGTCCGCGATGAACTGCAAATCACGGCTGGTGATTCCGTGCGTTTGAAAAGCTCGGGTGACGGGATAGTGCTTCGCCCGATCCGAGTCACTGCATCCATGAGAAAGAAGCAATGCATTGAAGGCGAAGACTAACTCTCGCTAATCGGCGATTTCAGCGTCTAAGTATGGGACTTGCCCTTCTGCTCCGGTTTCTTGCGGATTTCCGTCCAATACTCTTCTCGAACATCGTCATCTATTTCCACAACTAACGCACTCTTCCCATACAGACGGTCCAGTCCATCACGGCGTGGGCCTGAAATCCAGTACTCCTCGTGGGTTTCGGTATCGAAGAAGTTGGCTTTGAAGCCGTGCCCCTTCAGGCTCTGGAACGATTGGCCTTTGTAATAGAGAGTGCGTCCGGTCCTGTTGAAAGAGACGCGGCCTATCCTAGCGGGACCGTTTAGGCCCCCGGCTTTCGATTCGATGTACATGATCCGCGAGCGCATGGCATGAGGATTATAGAACGATGGTTGGCGTTAGCAGGCCGTTGCGCTCATAACTATCAGAACATTTCCAAAGGCAGATCTACTCGCGGAGACATGAAAGCAAAGCTGAAATTCCTTGGAACCGCTATTTTGATCTGAAGTGAAACGCGGGAACTGCTAACTCACGTTGGCGAGGGTCTTCACAGCCACGTCCGACTGTCTGCGCAACTTGGCCACGGATTCGTGGATTGCGCGTGCGGCCGCCCCTGAGCCGCCTTGCTCCGCCGTCTTGGCGACGCTGCCGCCATCTTCGGTCGATGTGCTGGCCATATCGAGGAGCACCACGATCGAATCAGCGTGCAGTTTCCAGAGAGATGACATCTTCTGGCTGCGCTTCAGTTCTTCCAGTTCTGTGCTGATGCGAGCCGAGATCGAGACCATCCGAATTAGAGTGCGCGCGATGTCGGCACGCAGGCTCTTTTCTTCCAGATACGCAGCGCCATACGCGTCCGCTTCGGCCACCGTCAACGTCAGGTTGAAGAACCGCATCGGAACAATCTGGCGATATTTCGGATCGGCGACGCGCACAAACACCCGAATGGATTCTTCCACGCGGCGCAGCTTGCCTTCTTCTGCGGAAAGTTGCTGGGCCGTAATCGCCGGCGGTTGAAACACCGGAACCGCTGCCGGAGGCTTCGCAACTTTCACCGCCTTCGCTGCTTTGGCGCCAGCCGCAGCGCTGCCTGCCGCCCGCGTGGTCTGTCCCGCCGGCGTCATGAGCGCGCGGCGAATCGGCGGCCGCCGGTCCAGCTCTTTCTTCAGCTTCGAAACACGCCGGAATTTCTCAAACGCGCTGCCATAATCCGCCTGCAGAAGTTGCTTCTCTTCGATGGCCGCGACGTGTTCGACCGTGACTTCCACTCCATCAACGGTGGTAAGAATCGTTCCGCCCATCTCTTCCAGAGCCTGTCCAAAATTCTTGATCTCGCCCAGAGCGTTGACAAATAACTCGTCGAATTTCTTTCCGAATGCGGCGTTGTAGGCCGACACCGTCGCCAGCACTCCAGGATGATAAAACGACGCATCCAGCCACTGCTTCAGCTCGCGCACGCGCCCAATCATGCCGGAATCGATGAGCGAGTTGAAATCGCGGAAGCGCGACACTTCCTGCAGAAATGGATCGAACCGCCGGAGCAACTGCACGTGTTCTTCGGGCAACGAGGGTACATCGCTGTCAGCCAGGATCTCGATGAGCGCAATTTCGAAGGGCGATAGTGGCAGTGCGCCGTCCAGGCCGTATCCGCTTTGTTCCCATTGTCCCGGTACGCGCGGGTGACGATACAGGAACGTCGCAACCAGATCCGTTTTATCGCGGTTGACGTCAGTGGCCTCGCGCCGCCGCACGAAATAACGCAGCAGGGCCTCAGCGACTTCGGAATCGGTTTCGGGAGTGAGCGCCTGGCGCAGCATAGCCGGCGTGATGGCCATGTCCAGCAGGTGAAGCCAGCGGTACATCCGCGACAAAGTGTGGGGCAGTTCGCGCTCGGAATGGCGCAGCGCGTCCTCATCGAGACCGCTCGGAATGGGCACGTCGCCCCCGAGCGTATCCCGCAGAAGCCTCTGGTAGAAGCCCTGGACGGTCGCCAGAATAGCTAGTTCAAACCCGAGATCTTCGGCCAAACAGTTCCCCCGAGAGCAATTCCCTCTAAAACTTTACCGATGTTCAAGTAAAGGCGAAAGGTTACTTTCGGTGCAAGTTACCCGCGGAGCGGCTTTTCGAAGGGTGAAAGCGGCAACTCCCCGGAAGTACATGGACCTCCGGAGTGCGCTTAGAAGACGACCGTCTTGTTGCCGTAGACCAGAACGCGGTTCTCGACATGGGCTCGAACCGCGCGCGAGAGCACGACTTTTTCCAGGTCCCGGCCCTTGCGGATCAGATCTTCGACCGTGTCGCGATGGGAAACGCGAACCACATCCTGCTCAATGATCGGGCCATCATCGAGCACTTCGGTGACGTAATGGCTGGTCGCGCCAATCAGCTTGACTCCTCGCTCAAACGCCTGGTGATAAGGCCTTGCGCCGACAAACGCGGGAAGAAACGAATGGTGGATGTTGATGATGCGCTGCGGATACCGGTGAACGAACTCGTTCGACAAAATCTGCATGTAGCGCGCCAGCACCATGAAATCCGGCTGGTGCTCATCAATCAGTGCCTGGATTCGAGCCTCGGCGGAAGCTTTGTGTTCTTTCGTGATGGAGACGATCTCGTAAGGAATTTTGTAGAACTCGGCAATGGCTCGGTTGTCGGGATGATTCGAAATGATCAGAGGAATCTCGCAGGCGAGTTCGCCGCTCTGGTGGCGATAGAGCAAATCCACCAGGCAGTGATCGTATTTTGAAACGAAAATGATCATGCGCGGCCGGTGCGACGACTGCGCCAGCCGCCAATCCATCGCGAAAGCTTCCGCAACCGGCGAGAAAAGCTTGCCGAAATTGGCAAGGTCGATGTCGAAATCTTTCGGATCAAACTCGACGCGCATGAGGAACAGGCCGGATTCCTCGTCACCGTGCTCGTCGGCGTGCAAAATGTTGCCGCCATGCCGATAGATGAAGTCAGCGATGGTCGCAACTTCGCCCTTGCGGTCGGGACAGGAGATGAGCAGGATGGCGGAAGTTTTCATGGTAGCGCCGCCGTCCCGGCGGCTGTCGCGGAGGCGCCCTCGCCGCCGCTACTTCTTCAGTTCCTTCAGAATTTCCCGCGCGGCATTCGCTCCCGACCCTCCGGTCAATCCTGCGCCCGGATGAGTCCCGCTCCCGCACAAATACAAATGTTCAATCGGTGTTTGGTACCGTGCCCAATCCAGCAGCGGTCGCATGGTGAAGAACTGATCCAGCGCCAGCTCGCCGTGAAAGATCTGTCCGCCCGTCAGCCCATACTTTTCTTCCAAGTCGTGCGGCGTGATGATCTGGTGCGTCAGTATCAACTCCGGCAAGTTCGGCGCGTATTGCGCTAGCGTCTTCACCACCGTTTGCCCGAGCGCCTTGCGCTGCTCTTCCCAATCTCCCTTGAGTTTGTAAGGCGCATACTGCATGTAGATCGACATCACGTGCTTGCCGTCAGGGGCAAGGGTTGGGTCGGTCAACGACGGAATGGTGGCTTCCAGATACGGCTGCCGCGAGAAGTTGCCGTACTTCGATTCGTCGAACGCCCGCTCCAGATAGTCGATCTCGTTGCCAATATGAATGCGTCCCTTCAGCGCCGCGCCGTCCCCATTCAGAGCAGTAAATTTCGGCAAAGCAGAGAGCGCGAGATTCACCTTCGCGACCGTGCCGTTTCCCCGGTAATGCTGCAGTTTCTGCACGAAGTCCGGCGAAAGATGAACCGGGTCCGTCAGCTTGAGCAGCGTGCGTTTCGGGTCGGCGTTGGAGATGACCGCTTTGGCGTGAATTTCTTCTCCGGTGGAAAGCAGCACGCCGGTAGCCGCGCCATTTTGCACTTGAATCTCGATTACTTCCGCGCCAGTGCGGATCTCCACGCCGGCAGCCTTGGCAGCCGACGCCATCGCCTGCGTGAGGGCACCCATTCCTCCTGCCGCAAAACACGCACTCCCTGCCGGATGCGAATCCCCCGCCGCGCGAATCAGCAGAACCAGCGCGCTTCCCGCCGACCAGGGTCCAAGGAATGTCCCGAAAACTCCACGAGCGGCAATCACGGCCCGCAGCAATTCTATTTCAAAATATTCCGACGCGAGATCGGCCACCGCCATTGGTCCCCAGCGCAGCAGCCGGAACATATCTTTCTTGCCGAGCTTGCGAATCGCACGTCCGGTTTTCAGCATGCTCCACAAATCGCTGCGGCTGGGATCGTCGATGTCAGGCGGCGTGGTCGCTAGCGCATCGCCGATGACCTTGCTGATCTTCCCCAGTGACTGCTCGAACTCCGCATACTTCGTCGCGTCTTTCTGCGAGAAGGCGGAGATCGCCTGCGCCGATTTGCCGACGTCCTGATACAGCGTGAGGGCTCGTCCATCCGGTGAAAGCGCCGTGACACAAACATCGGGCGTAATCAGGCGCAGATCGTGTTTTTCCAACTGCAGGTCGCGCACGATGTCGGGACGGATCGGCCCTGCAGTGTGTGCCAAAGTTGAGCACCGAAATCCTGGATGAAATTCATCTGTCACCGCAGCCCCGCCCACCTGCGCGCTGCGTTCGAGCACGAGCGGCTTGAACCCCGCTTTGGCCAGATAAAACGCGGTGACCAGCCCGTTATGCCCGCCGCCGATGATGACGACATCCCGCTGGTTAGTTCCCGTTTGCCCCGCCATTAGGCTGCTCCCTTGATGTCTTTTAATATTTCCAGCGCCGCCAGCCGCCCGTTCGCGCCCATTATTCCGCCACCCGGATGCGTCGCCGAACCGCACATATAGAGGTTCTTGATCGGCGTGCGGTACTGCGCCCATCCCGGCACCGGGCGTAGAAAGAAGAGCTGCTCCAGCGACAACTCGCCCTGGAAAATGTTGCCTTCGCTCAGCCCCCACTCGCGCTCCAGATCAAGCGGCGTGACTACCTGCTTCTGAATGATGATGTCCTTCAAATTCGGCGCGTATTCGGAAATCGTGTCGACCACGGTGTTCCCGAAAGCTTCTTTCTGATCATCCCAATTCAGCCCCGGGCGCAGCTTGTACGGCGCATACTGCACGAAGCACGACAGCACGTGCTTGCCCGGCGGCGCGACCGAAGGATCGGTCAGCGACGGAATGACCATGTCAATGTACGGGCGCTTCGAGAAATTGCCATACTTCGCGTCATCGTAGGCACGTTCCATGTATTCGACCGACGGTGAGATCGAAATCGCGCCCCGCAGGTGAGCCCCCGGGCCAGGCATGCACTTGAAGTTCGGCAACGCATCCAGCGCCATGTTGACCTTGCCGGACGACCCGCGGAATTTGTAGCGGTTGATCTCCTCCAGAAAGTCTCCCGGAAGGTGCTCAGGACCCATGAGCTTGGTGAAAGTCAGCCGCGGATCGACGCTCGAAGAGATCACATCGGCGTAGATTTCGTCGCCATTGGAGAGAACCACGCCCTTGGCCTTGCCGTTTTTTACGATGATCTGCGAAATCGCCGCCTTCGTTCGAATCTCGACACCGGCTTCACGTGCCGCATCGGCGATGGCATTCGAGATCGCGCCCGTGCCGCCGCGCGCAAATCCCCACGCGCGGAATGCGCCGTCAATCTCTCCCATGTAGTGATGCAGCAGGACGTAAGCCGTCCCTGGCGAGCGAACCCCTAGAAACGTGCCGATGATGCCCGACGCCGACATCGTCGCCTTGAGCACGTCGGTCTCAAACCATTGATCCAAGAAATCAACGGCGGACATCGTCATCAGCTGGACTTGGTTGTACTTGTCGTAGCTCGTCATGCCCTGAAAACGGCGACCGATGAACAGCAGCTTCATCAGTTCCCGCGGGTTCAGCGTGGTCGGATCCGGCGGCACCATGCTGAGAATCGGCTTCACGAAGCGGCACATGGCCTGCATCGCCTTGCCGAACTCGTCGTAGGCCTCGGCGTCCACGCGGGAATGGCGGGCGATCTCGCGATGCGTCTTGCCATGATCGTTCACGCGCCACAGGTAGTCTCCATTCGGCATAGGCGTGAAGGTGCCATCGAGAGGCAAAATCTCAAGACCGTGGCGTGGAAGATCGAGGTCGCGAATGATCTCGGGCCGCAGCAGCGATACCACGTACGAGCACACCGAGAACTTGAATCCCGGCACAATCTCTTCGGTGCAGGCTGCACCGCCCAGAACATAGCGCCGCTCGAGAACGAGAACTTTCTTGCCCGCGCGCGCCAGATAGGCGGCGTTCACCAGTCCGTTGTGGCCTCCGCCGATTACGATCACATCGTATGAATTGGAACCAGCCATTGGCTTTTAGCTCCTAGCTCTTCGCTTGAACGTTCGGGTGTCAGGAAACGCAATAATACTCGCGCAGGGAAGCGGGCGGTAGCGGGATCAGAGGCCGCTGGGAAGGACGATCCAGCTGCGAAGGAGATTGCACGAGAATGGCAGGATGATCCGCATGGTGACTCGCAATCGAATCGTCATTCTATCCGGAAGAGCAAGTTTTGTCTGTAGATGTGCGGCAGCGCCGTCACTTTGACTCAGTGGCCCATACGCTTGCCGCGCATGTGCGACCGCACCTATAATCCACCATTCAACGATTTTCCCTTTGTGTTCCTTCGTGTCCTTTGTGGTTGACGAATTTTCTGGATGGCGAAGAGAACGAAGGGAACCCGAGGATCATCTTGCCCATCGGAACCGCATTTCACGATCGAACTTTCCCGCTTTGCCACAGCCTGAATTACCGCGAGTGGTCCGGCTTCTACACGGTCAGCGTCTACGAAGTCCATCACGAGCACGAGTACAACGCCATCCGCAATGCTTGCGCGCTGATCGACATCTCGCCGCTGTACAAGTACCTGATCACCGGCAAAGATGCGACCCGGCTGGTGAACCGCGTCATCACCCGAGATATCAACAAAGTGAAAGTGGGGCAGGTGATTTACTGCTGCTGGTGCGATGAAGAGGGCAAGGTCATCGACGACGGCACCATCTCGCGCCTCGAAGAGAATGTTTATCGCTGGACTGCGGCCGATCCCAGCCTGCGCTGGTTCCGCCAAAACGGCCTCAACATGGACGTCCAGATCGAAGACATCTCCGAAAAAGTGGCCGCGCTCGCGCTGCAAGGGCCGACTTCGGCGAAGCTGCTGAAAGCCGTGGCAGAAGCCGATATCGCCAATCTCAAATACTTCCGCGTCACACGCGGAAAAATTGCCGGGATTCCCGTTGACATCTCCCGCACCGGCTACACCGGCGATTTGGGATACGAAGTCTGGATTCCGTGGAAAGACGCGGTCAAAGTCTGGGACGCGCTTGCCGAGAAAGGCAAGCAGTTCGACCTGCATGCCGCCGGCATGCTCGCGCTCGACGTGGCGCGTGTCGAAGCCGGCCTGCTGTTGATCGAGGTGGATTACACAAGCTCCAAGAAGGCGCTGATCCCATCGCAGAAGTTTTCACCCTACGAGCTGGGTTTCGCCAAGATGGTGCATCTGGAAAAAGAAAACTTCATCGGCAAGCGCGCCCTCGAACGCGACTCGAAAAATGGGGTTCCACGCCAGCTCGCCGGCCTTGAAGTTGACTGGACCGACGTGGAGCAACTCTACGAACGTTACGGCCTGACGCCGGCGGCTCCCTCTCAGGCGTCGCGAGTGGCAGTCCCTGTCTACTCCGGCGACAAGCAGGTCGGCAAAGCGACGACCACAAGCTGGTCTCCGACGCTGAAAAAGATGATCGCGCTAGCCAGCCTTGAGACCGAACACTCGAAGCCCGGAACGCTGTTGCAAATGGAAATCACGATTGAGGCGATCCGGCTGAAGGCGAATGTGAAGGTCACGAGCCTGCCGTTCTTCAACCCCCCGCGCAAGACCGCGACGCCGGTTTAGAGTTCATGTGGGGACAGCCGACCTCGGCTGTCCGTAACTTGGCCACCGCCGCGAACCCATCAACCCAAAAGGTTCAACTTACTCCGCAGCGGCAGCTTTCCTGCTGCTACGCTTCCAATACAGATATCCCGGAATCCCAATCAGTACGATGGTTGTTCCCCAAAAAGCCTGCGTCGGCCGCGTGATGATGGTGTTCAGCGTCCAGGCCGCGCCAATTAGCACGTAGATCGCCGGTAGCCACGGATATCCTGTGCAGCGGTACGGGCGCGGAAGGTCCGGCCGCTTCCAGCGCAGCAAAAACATCCCAATCACCGTCAGCGTGTACGACAGCACCATTCCATAAATCACATACGTGTAGAGCTGGTCGTAGCGCCCGCTCAGGGTCAGGCACGCGGCCCAGATGCCTTGACCGATCAGGCTGAATGCCGGCGTCCGCCACTTGGGATGGATCACCGCCATGCGCTTGAAGAAGACACCGTCCTGCGCCATCGCCATATAGACGCGCGCCCCCGCAAGCGTGCAGGTTGCGGCCGCGCTGAAACACGAGACTGCGATCATCAATGACAGCCACATCGCCGCTTGAGAAGAGAACAGAACCATCGCCGCCGCGTGCACGATGGTTTCGTTCTTCGCGATCTCCTTGAGTGGCATGGCATAGACATAGGTGAGATTCATCGCGATATAGATCACTCCCACCGCGAGCACGCCCAAAACCATGGCAAGCGGCACGTTCCGCCGCGGATTCTTCACCTCGCCTGCCACCCATGTGATGTAAACCCATCCGTCATAGGCCCAGAAGACGGCAATCAGTCCCACACCCATGGCCGAGATCAACTGTGCCGGGCCCAACCCGATGCTCAACGGAACTCCGTGCGCGTGAAAGTTCGACCAGTTGCCTTTGCCAATGGCAAATCCCAGCGTGACGAATGCCGCCATCGCGGTGAACTTTGTCAGGGTGGAAACGTTCTGAAGCAGCGCGCCCCAACGCAGTCCCAGCACATTGACGCAGGTCAGCACCGCGATCAGCACCAGGCCGAACAGATGGGCGCGGGTGACTACGATCCCCAGTATCGAGAAGACAACATGCTGTTGCGAAACGAATGGAACCACCTGCCCGACGTAAGCCGCAGATGCAACCGAGAGCGCGGCGATGGTGCCGCCGTTGGCGACGGCAAATAGCATCCAGCCATAAAGAAACGCGATCAGGTCGCCATAAGCTTCGCGCAAATAAATATATTGTCCGCCAGAGTCGGGAAACATCGAGCCCAACTCGGCAAATGCGAAGCAGGCGCACAGCGAAATCAGCGCCCCCAGCACCCACACCAGAAAAAACAAGACAGGCTGAGGCAGGGGAGTCGCAATGTCTTTTGCGGTAAGAAAGATCGAAGAGCCGATGACGCCGCTGACCAGCAAGAGCACGGAATCGACCAATCCGAGTCCGCGCACCAAGGTTGGCTTTTGGTCGGACGATTTTGGGGAGGACGACGCGTCAGTGGCAGGCAAGACTGGGATAGGTTCCATTTATCCAATACCGAGTTCGTCGGGCGATTCCAGCGGCGTGCCGCAACGCCGGCAGATCACAGCAGAACAATCTCCGCAGGTCAGCGGGTCGGTTATTTCTTCAGCACAATTCGGACAGTAGAGTGGACCCGGGCTGGGCTCAGGAACCGGGTTCTGCGGGCGAGTTCCCATGAGGAAGAAAACTGTAGCATACAGGCCGCGCTTGCGTCCCGCCGGGGGCGGGACGGCGGCGCTACAATTTAAGTGCTATGCCTGATAAGCCCCTGACTCCCGACGAAAAACTGCAAAACGAATTCAACCGCTGGGCCGCCGAAGGCGAAGGCCCGAAGATGGAGCGCCACCATCTCGACATCACCGAGAAAACCATCCGGCTGATGAGTCTTCGTCCCGGCGAACGGGTCCTCGATCTCGGCTGCGGCTCGGGATGGGCCACGCGCCTCCTCGCGCGACTAGTTGGCGAAGGTCCGGAAGGCTTTGGCCAAGTAGTCGGCGTTGACGTTTCCGACGAAATGGTGCGCCAGGCGCGGGAGTCCTCGAAAGACTTCGACAATATTCTCTACGTTTGGGGATCGGCGCAACAAATTCCATGGGAAGAAAACTTCTTCGACAAAGTTCTGTCCGTGGAATCGTTCTACTACTATGCCGACCAGGACCGCGCGCTGATGGAGCTATTTCGAGTGATGGCGCCGCGCGGACGGCTGTTCATCCTGATTAATCTCTACAAAGACAACGTGTACTCGCTGCAATGGGTGGGCAAACTCAAAGTTCCGGTGCACTTGCGCTCGGCCGCGGAATACGTCGAGCTATTGCAGAAGCATGCTTTTGAGAACGTCGAAGCCCGCCGCATCCCCGACGACACGCCCACGCCCGACGGCTACAAAACGAAATCGTTCAACAGCCTGGAAGATTTGCGGGCATTCAAGCGGGAGGGTGCATTGCTGCTGATGGCCTCAAAGCCCGACCTGCGCACTCCGGCCCCAGGCTACACAATTTACTAGGGCCGTAGCGCCGGCGTCTCGCCGGCTGTCGTGGCGGCGTCCCCGCCGCCACTTGCAGATGCCGGGAATGCCCTCATTGTTTTTAGATCTCGCTGTCGTCGTCGTCTTTGCTGTCCCGGCTGAGGTCCTTTACCGGACTCATCGCGTGTCCGTCCTGCGAATGATGAATCTCGATTCGCCCATTCACATCTGACAAGCGGATGTGCGCTCTACCATTCCCGAGTTCGCCTCTCAGGTTGTGACCCACGAAGTGATGACTCACGCGCAGCCCGAAATCGTTGTGGATTCCACCCGAGACCGTTGAGGCTTCGACTTCGGCATTCGAGTCGGAGGGAATCGTGAGGCCGACTTCGCCGTTCACCGAACTCAACTCGACCGTCTGCCCGGCCAGCTGTTGGAAGCTTGCTTCCAGCCGCCCATTCACCGTCGAAAGTTGCGCTCGCCCCGCAAGATCGCGCGCCTCCAGCCGCCCATTGATGCACGACGCGCGAACTTCGCCACTCACGCCCTTCACGTCGAGCGACCCATTGATCAGCTTGATTTCATCCAGCCGAACCGTCCGCGGCACTGTCAACGTGTACTCAACCCCGCCGGGATTGTTGTGCGAGCCCCAGTTCCATGAATGATCGTGGTTGGGATACTTCGTGCGCACCGAAAGATAGTCCTTGCCGGAATCGATCTCGATCTTCATCTCGTCCAGCCGCTCTTTGGTGTCGGCGTATTTCACGGCATCAACCTTCACCTCGTTGCGGTCCCAGATCGAGACGTGGACGGCGCCATTGATGTTGTCCAGTTCAACCCGCCCGTCGGCGGTAATGGCATAACTTTGATGAAACTCCTCGGTGAGTGCGCCGGAATGATCCGAGGCATGCGCCCCCAAAGCGAGCAGCAGGACAGCACAGATGGTACCCAAGATGGCTCCCAACCAGGTGGCGGATTGGCAACGACGGTTCATGGCTCCCTTCCTTTCAACGGGTTAGACGGGCCCATCCGCAATTGGTGAGAAAGCGGACGGAAAAAACCGGTCTCCCATAATCATGGATACGAAAGTTACCTCGGTGATGTTCCCCTGACCCTGCCGCTGAAGGACAATCGCAGCAATAGCTTGCGGGGTTCCTAGCTTGTCGTACCAGTGTGGAAAAGTCGCTTCATGGCGGCGGTGTGCTGTTCTGCCCGCTATAACCCTGGTTGTGTGCGTGCTCTCAAGCTTTGCGTCTGCCCAGACAGGTGATGGCGACAAACCTGTTCCCATTCTCAGCGGCAGCATCGGGACTTTCAGCTTCGTCACTGCCGGACAAAATCTGATCGATACTCAGATCAATCCCGTGCTGTTGGTGCCGCTGGGAGATCGCTGGCTGATCGAGTCCCGCGCTGAGTTCGAGGGTCAATTTCAGCGCCCACCCGGTGGCGGACCTTACGGCGGCCCGGTGGACAAGCACGTGGATTATGCCCAGGTAGACTACATTGCCAATCCCTACCTCACGGTCACGGCTGGCCGATTTCTGACGCCTTTTGGCATCTTCAACGAGCGTCTCTATCCCGTGTGGATCCGCTCTTTGCAGCCGGATCCCCTGATTCTGCCAATCAATACCGCTCCCAGCGATGGCTTCATGTTTCGTGGCGGATTTCCGGTCAGTTCGCAGGCCAACATGAATTACGCCGCTTACGTTTCGACGACCAGCATCGGCATCGGCAGCGTGGATTCCGAGCGGCACGCCGGCGGACGAATCGGATTCTTCTTGCCGGGGCCGCGTCTCGAAATTGGCGGCTCGTTCCAGCGAACCCTGCAGGATGACCGCAAGAATGCCTTCGGCTTCCACATGGGATGGCAGCCCGCGAAAGCGCCGCTGAACTTGCGCGCCGAAGCCGCCCGCTCGTTCGTAGGCAGCGGATATTGGATTGAAGGAGCCTACCGGCTGAGCCAGGCGCATTTCTGGCAAAAAGCAATGCGCCGCACGGAGGTGGTCGGCCGCGCCCAGCAGTTTTTCGTGGGCGCAATCGGCGCCGATGCCGAGGCGGACTTTGATCTTCCGAGTGTCAACACGCGCGAGGCAGATTTTGGCGTGAACTATTTCCTGCGCGACGGCTTGAAAGGCACATTCAGCTATGGCCGCCTGTTCAGCTCGGAGGGCGATTTCAACCAGTGGAGCTTCGGCCTCGCCTATCGCTTCCTGATCCCACTTGGCCGCGTAGCAGCGCCGTCGGAGTCGCAATGAGAAAGCGCATGCATCCCGCAACTTTTCTGGCCGCGATTCTGTTCGCGCTGGCCTGCGTCTCGTCTGTCTTTGCCGGAGCGCCAGCCGCCGCCAAGAAGGATGCCTCGGCTGTTCCGGTCGTACAGCCGTCAGATGCCGAGACGATGCGCATTCAAGGAGAGCAGCGTTTTCATGCCAACTGTGGCCGCTGTCATGCCGCTCCGCAAAAATTTCCTCCCCGCATGATGGCCACCGTGCTTCGCCATATGCGGGTGCGCGCAACAATCACAGCTGAAGATCAGCGCCTGATCCTGTTCTACATGACGCAATAATCACCGAGGTTCCGGCTTAAACATTATGACAACTCGGCCCAAAATTCGCCCTATGTTTATCGCGATCGCGATCCTGGGATCGTTGCTCGGCAAGGCGCAGGCAGCGGACCAGCCGCACGTCATCGAGATCACCGCCGACAGCGACAGCCGCTACAAGATCGCCGGGCAGCGTACTCCGGAGATCACCGTGAAGGCCGGAGAGCAATTGTTGCTGCGCGTGACCGCACGTCGAGGCAAAACCTGGAACCGCGATGGCTCGATCCACGGCTTCACCCTTTTGCGCGCTAAGGATCACACCCGAGTCGACGGTTGGGACCTGCTGTTCAAACCCGGCAAGCAGGAATTTCAACTTACGGCTCCAGCCGAACCGGGTGAATATGAAGTTGTGTGTACAGTAATTTGCAGCGAAGACCACGAAGGCATGCACATGAAGTTCACCGTGCTTCCGTGAGCGATCAGGAGATTGATTCATGATGCGAGCAATTATGCTGTGCGCGGCGGGGATGTTCATGGCGGCCAGCGGCCTCCATGGTCAGAACTCGCGCGTCTTTCATGGAGAGGTGTCAGATAGCCAGTGTGCTTTGAATGTCCATTCGCTTACGCGATCCCACCAGGAAATGCTCAAGTCCAAATCCATGGGCGGCACCGCCAATACCTGCGCCGTCTACTGCATTGAGCACATGGGCGGCTACTTGGTGCTGTCCTCCGGTAAGGATGTATACCGTCTTGACCGCTCCGATCTGGTGCACGGCTTCGAGGGCCACCATGTGGTAGTCGCCGGTGTGCTCGATACCAAGCTCAACCAAATTCACGTACTCAAGATTGATCTGGACGAGGAAAAGGACAAGCAGTAGTTCGCCTTCCCGCTTCGGTCAGCAGGAACACGCATAGCACCGCCATCTCCGGCTCAATGGGATGCCGGTAGCGCGGGATCGCATACACCACGTAGTACACCGCCGGATAGAGCAACACTAGCCAGAAAAATAACCAGGCTCCTCGACACCGCTGCCGTAGCGCGCGGCCTAATCCCCAAAACGTCAGCACCGACGATGCCAGGAAGAGCGAGTTTTTGACCGTGCCCAACCATGCCGGTTCAATGTCTTTCGGCGGCGCCGCCCAGAAGTATACGAAGCGCTTGAAGCACAGTCCAAGAAACCGTGGATAGTCGGCGTGGATATAAGCGAGCGCCTGCCGCTTGCGCATGGCAATGTACTGCAGTTCGCCCATCGCCTGAAATTGCCGCATGGCATAGGGATCATGCGGCGGATCCAGATACAACATCAACGTTCCATCGGCGCCGTTGCCGTTGCCCAGACGTAGCTCCGCACCAAAATTGTCGCGGATGAAGATGAACTTTCCGAACGTCTCGTAATTGCGTACCAGCCAAGGCGTAATGCAGGCAAAGAAGACTGCCGACGCCAACACTACCCCAGCCAGCGATGGCTTGCCGCGTTTCCCGCGCCGGTACCACGCCCACAATCCCGCAGGCGGCAGAAATGACAGCAGGGAAGTGCTGTTCAAGGCGACGATGCCCCAGAGCAACCCGAACTCAAACCAGGGAAGCCACCCATCGCGTTCCTCGAGTGTTAGTGCTAACCAGAAAATTACTGCCAACAGCAACGCCGACAAACTGGTTTCCCAAACCGCGCGTGTGCACCAGAACAGCACATTAGGCAGCAGCGCCCACGCCCACGCTGATCCCACGGCCACTTTCTCCGAAAAGATTCTGCGTGCAATCAGGAAAATGGGAATGCAGGTTAGCGCCGAAAAAACGCTGTTGAGCGCCAGCAGCACAAATGCGGACGCCTTCGAATAGATCCCGAAGACCGTGAACACTCCTGCCGACAAATAGGGGTACAGCGGAGGCTCCCACGCCGTCGGTCCAGTGGGCGGGCCGAAAGGGCTGCTGAAGCCATGGCCCGAGGCAACGGAAGCTGCGATCCGCCCCATCTCCCATCCAAAGCTGAAATTGTCGTCTGCGGTCTTGAACTTGTAGGTGTGCCCAATCAGGATCCAGCCAATGCGCAGCAACAATGCAATCGCGACGATCCACCACAGCGAACCGCGAATGCGCGTCCAGACATTCAGCGCATATGAACTGCTTGTGCGGTCCGTTGCCGCGTCTGACCTGGTTCCCATGAATGGTTCTATTTGTAGCTGAGCGATTCACCCGACGCAACCGGCTGCCTTGATAGTGGCTCAGGGATTTCTCAGCGATCACCGCGGTGTTCCTCAGCGTTCTCAGCGGTTAAGATTTCCTTACCGCAGAGCAGCAGAGAATCCCGCCGAGGCTGCAAAAAAAAGAAACATCGGAATCCGGTAAAATGTACTCTCAGTGGATTGCTCGTTTGACTGCTGATCTCATCCTGAATACGCACCTCAGCGCCATGGCGGCCCCCAAGGGCCTCGGGCCCTATATCCGCCAGCATTTTCTGGACACTACCTTCCGCGGGATCTACCACGCCAATGCCTTCGACCTCATGCTGCTGATCCCATACTTCATCGTACTGACTCTGCTCGCCGGGTACGGCATCCATCGCTACATTCTGGTCTACCTCTACTACAAACATCGCAAGAACCGCACTACCGAGCCGGCAGCGCATTTTGAAGATCTGCCTCGCATCACCGTTCAGTTGCCGATTTTCAATGAGCAGTATGTAGTCGAGCGCCTTTTGGAAGCGGTGTGCAAGCTGGACTACCCGCGCGACAAGCTGGACATCCAGGTGCTCGACGATTCCACCGATGAAACCGTCAATGTGGCTCGCGGCTTGGTCGAACGCTACGCCGCCGTGGGAAATCCCATCACGTATCATCATCGCACCAATCGTCACGGCTACAAGGCTGGGGCCCTCGCCGAAGGCATGGAATCTGCCAAGGGCGAATTTATCGCTATTTTCGACGCTGACTTCACTCCTCCGGAAGACTTCCTGATGCGCACCATCCACCACTTCACCGATCCCAAGATTGGAATGGTGCAGACTCGCTGGACGCACATCAACCGCAATTATTCCTTCCTCACCGAAGTCGAAGCGATCCTGCTCGACGGCCACTTTGTGCTGGAGCATTCCGGCAGGGCGCGCACTGGCCTGTTCTTTAACTTCAATGGCACTGCCGGCCTTTGGCGCCGCAAGGCCATCGAAGAAGCAGGAGGCTGGCAGCACGACACGCTAACCGAAGACACCGACCTCTCTTATCGCGCGCAGCTCAAAGGCTGGAAATTTATTTATCTGCAAGATGTTGAATGCCCCGCCGAACTGCCCGTCGAGATGACCGCATTCAAGACGCAGCAGGCGCGCTGGGCCAAGGGCCTGATCCAGACGGGAAAGAAGATTCTGCCCCGCGTGTTGGCCAGCGATGCTCCGCTCCATACCAAAGTCGAAGCCTGGTATCACCTCACGGCGAATATCAGCTACCCGCTCATGATCATGCTCTCGGTGCTGCTGCTGCCTGCCATGATCATCCGTTTCTACCAGGGCTGGTTCCAGATGATGTACATCGACCTGCCCCTGTTTCTGGCCTCCACATTTTCCATCTCAAGTTTCTATCTGGTTTCGCAGCGCGAGCTATTTCCCCGGAAGTGGCCCCGGGCATTGGTCTATCTGCCATTCCTGATGGCGCTCGGAATCGGTCTCACCATCACCAATACCAAAGCGGTGATCGAGGCGCTCATCGGCAAAGAGAGCGCCTTCGCGCGCACTCCCAAGTACAGCGTGGTCTCGAAGCAAGACAAAGTCGTGACCGCCAAATATCGCAAGCGGCTGGGATGGGTGCCGTGGGTCGAACTGCTGATCGGATCCTATTTCGCCCTCACCGTCTACTACGCCGTGGAAAATGAAAATTTCATCACCGTCCCGTTCCTGCTGCTGTTCGTCGTTGGTTACTGGGCGACGGGACTAATGTCATTGCTGCAGGGCCGCTTCGGCGGCGCCTCTGTGCGGGCGACAACTCACACCAAACCATTTCCGGTTGGGGTGTGAGCCCAGGGAACCTTGCTCTCTGGTCTTACCTTGACCCCTCATTTACAATCCACTCGCTGAAAGTTTTCCCTCATGCGGAGTGTCCCAGTTCGAGATGGAAATTTCCCAAGGAGGACGCGATGCCTGGCTCGCATAAGTTTCTCCACCTCTGTTCGCTCACGGCGCTGCTGCTGTTGCTGCTCAGTTGCGGGGGCGCTCACGATTCCGACGAGTACTATGTTTTCGTATCCGCCAATCTCCAGGTCCCCTATTGGAAGACCGCGGGCACTGGCTTCTCCAACGCTGCCGGGCAATTCAAGGTGCGTTCCGACTACACGGGACCTCAGAACTACGATCCCAAGGCCGAGCGCGACGCCATCGATCAAGCGGTCCAGAAGAAAGCGAGCGGCATCCTGTTAGGCGTCACCGATCCCGCGGTTCTGAAGGACAGCATTGATAAAGCTGTCGTGGCCGGCGTTCCCGTGATCACCGTGGACTCCGATGCGCCCTCGAGCAAGCGGCTATTTTTCATCGGCACCAACAACTATCAGGCCGGATTCACCGGCGGCCAGCGTCTGGCGCAGGAACTCAAGGGTAAAGGCAATGTCGTCGTCTTTACCATGCCCGACCAGTCGAACCTGCAAGAGCGCCTGCGCGGATACAAAGAAGCCCTGGCTCGCACGCCCGACATCAAGGTAACGCGAGTGGTGGATATTCAAGGCGATCCGAGAATCGCCTTCGACACGACCACGCAGATCGTCGGCAAAGAGCGCGACAAGGTCCAGGGTTTTGTTTGTCTCGAGGCGCAGTCCGGTAAGGAAGTTGCCGGCGTGCTCAACAGTTATCACGTGACTGGCAAAGTCGTGATGGCAATGGATACCGATCCCGAGACCCTGGACTGGATTCAAAAAGGCATGATTGCCGCGACCATCGGCCAAAAGCCCTACACCATGGCCTTCGTCGGCATGCAGATGCTCGACAACCTTTATCACCACAAGCCGTCGTCCCTGACGGCAGACTGGTCGAAGGATAGCTACGCTCCCATTCCAGCATTTGTGGATACGGGCTCAGATCTGATCGACAAGAGCAACGTGGACTCGTTCATCCAGGCAGGAAAGAACCTTGCAGCGCCAAAGTAGCGCCGCGGGCGAAATTAGCACCCAGCAACGTAGCGCCGGCGTCTCGCCGGCTGTCGTGGCGGCGTCCTCGCCGCCACAACCGGCACCGTCTCTGCTCCTTGTAAGTTCCAGCACTAAGGAATCCCCAAAAATGCGAAAACTGCTTTTCTCGCTTTGTGTGTTGCTATGCGCATATTCCGCCGCAGCCCTCGATCGCCAACCCGGTGCCGATTACCACGCCCGCCGCGAAGCTCTAGCCAAAAAAGCGGGTGGCGTAGTTGTCCTTCTCGCCCCGCTCGAACGGATGGATGCGGTCTACGAATTTCGCCAGGAAGACAGCTTCTATTACCTCTCGGGCGTGACTGTCCCCGGGGCCGGCTTGCTGGTCGCGCCGCCAATCGAGGCTAAAGGCGACTCCCCCGCCCGCGCTTACACCGAGATCCTGTTTCTGCCCCCGCGCAACCTGCGCCTTGAAAAATACACCGGTCCACAATTGGGCGGGGACGATCCCGAGGCTCCCAAGGTGACCGGCTTCGATCGCGTCGAAGACATGAGCAAGCTGCCCGAGGAAGTTGCGAAGCTGCTCGCCAACCAAAGCCCGGTCGTCTACACGGAATTGCCCATGCAGGGAAGCACTTCCGCCAGCGACGACATGCTGGGCTTTCTTCGACACAGCAATGCGATGGTGTTCTTTCAGGATGTTACGACGATCCTCACTTCGCTGCGCACGGTGAAAGATACCGGCGAAATTGCGCTGATCCGCAAAGCCGTCGACGCATCTGTAGCCGCGCACCTCGCCGCCATGAAAGCGGTCAAACCCAACGTGAAGGAGTATGAAGTCTCAGCGGTAATGCAATACGAATGGACCCGCCGCGGCTGCGAGCGGCCCTCTTATGCACCAATCGTAGGCTCAGGCCACAATTCCACGGTCCTCCATTACTCGGAAGACGCTGCCACGATGAAGGCGGGAGACGTCGTCGTGATTGATGCCGCCGCCGAATATTCGATGTATGCCGCCGACATCACGCGCACCCTGCCGGTCAACGGCCATTTCACCCCGCGGCAAAAAGAAATTTATGACATCGTGCTGGGCGCTCAGGAAGCCGCCATGGCCGCGTTTCAATCCGGCAAGTCGCTGCTGGTGGGTGACTCAGATGCTTCGCTGAACAAAGTGGCGAAAGATTACATCAAGGCTCATGGCAAGGATCTTCACGGCCAGCCGCTGGATCAATATTTCATCCATGGCCTGGGGCACTACATCGGTTTGAATGTGCACGATCCCGGCGACTACAAGACGCCGCTTGCGCCCGGAATGGTGTTCACCATGGAGCCCGGCATCTACATCCCGGAGGAGAATATTGGCGTGCGCATCGAAGACGACTTCCTGGTCGGCGCAGATGGCAAGCTGATCAAACTGAGCGCCGCGCTGCCCTCCAAAGCTGAGGATGTCGAGAGAGCGATGGCGGCCAAGTAAAGCGCAAGCCGCCCGGTCTCAAGCGGACGGCTCGCGTCTCTCAGACTTTAAGTGTCACTCACTGAAACACATTCAGCGTATTGGTTGCGTCATCCACGTAGTACAACTGGCTGCCGATCGTGGTCACCCCGAACAGAGCGCCTGCTCCCGGTGGAGTGCCACTGCTGTCCAGCAGCACCTTCGCCACTTGGTGCCCGGAAGGCGTTGTCAGGACCGCAAACCCGTCATCTCCGTTGACGATGATGATATTGCCATTGGACTCGACCGTCAGCCCCAGCGGGTCATTCAGCGACCCACCCTTCGTCACGGTTGTGCCAATCCCCGCCGAAGAGGTCCGCTGTACGGCATTCGGGATGGCCGCTATCCGGTTGTTGAGACTGTCGGCCACATACAGCGTGGGACTCGAGTCATCCTCCGACGACTGCACGCTAAGGTGAACTCCAGTCGGCCCAATGACCAACGCGGCCGGATCCGTCCTCTCCGCAAATCCCGAACCGATGATAGTCATGGACTGCAGGCTCGGCATCTTTCCCTTTGCAATCGAGAGGTTCAGCCGCAACACCGTTCCTTGATTGACGACATTGCCGCCCCCCGCGACCGTGCCGTTTAAGACGTTGGTGACAAAAAGCGAAACGTTGCTGCCGCCGTCCATGGCCGTCATATCCCAAGGTCCATTGATCAGCGATCCGAAGAATGTCTCCACAACATTGCCGTTGCTGTCGAGAACCAGCAGGCATCCTGCATTCGCGGTGGCCGAGGTTCCATCCGTGGTCGGCAGGCTTCCCACCACCACAAAGCCACTCTTGAGAGCCGCCAGCGCGGTGGTCAGGCCAATCCCGCCAGGGCACGGCCCCGGCAGGTGCGTCGCATCGATCTGAGCGAACAAGCTCATTTTTCCGCTGGGCGAAATCTGCACGATGGTTGTTCCAGTGCCCTGCAGATTTGCGCTGTCGTTGAAGTTGCTGACGAGAAGATTTCCTTGCACCAGCGCACCCATGGTCACGGGCACGACGACCAGTCCGTATGGATTGATGTCGCCGTTAGCCGGGACCGTCGATGCAACCACCTTGATACTGCCGGCATAGGCTGCCGCCAGCAACACCGGCACTGTGCAACACAGCATCAGCGCCCGCAAAACAGAAATCTGGAAAAAACCAGCACGAGTCTTCATGGTCGGGTGACCTCCTGGAAGGGCTGAGCGCAGGGGCTTGCTGTATCGCAAAGTAGCTCGCCTCAAGGTATGTTGCCGCCAGCTTGCGGGAGGCATTGTCAAAACAATGTCAAAAGAATGTATAAACCAGACAATTTCATGGCGAGTTGCAGAGATGCTATCGGGCGAGAATGGCCGTCAGGAGACGTATTCCCGGATGTATTCGTCTTTGGTATGGGCTAACTGGCGGATGTCACCGTCGAAAGTCACCTTGCCGTCGCGCAAGATCAGGAAACTCATGGGCACATCGCAATATTGGCCGCGCGGCAAAGCCCGTAATTCGTTCTTGCGTGGATCGAATTCATGCGTGGCCAGCGTGAATGCATCCTGAAGGCGATGAGTGACTAGCAGCGAACTGGTGCGGTACACATCACGTTGCTTCATGATCAGTTCAATGATGGTATTGGAGGTCACCGGGTCCAATCCACCGGTGGGAGAATCGTAGAGCAGCAACTCCGGGTGCGTGATGATGGCGCGCGCGATCGCGACCCGGCGGCGCATGCCGCCAGAAAGCTCCGAAGGATTCAGATCCAATGTATGTTCTAACTCGACAAACCGCAGCGACTCGCGCACCCGGCGGTCAATATCCTCGTTATAAATCCCATGCTCTTCGGTCAGGCTGTAGGCCACGTTTTCTCGGACCGTCAGCGAATCAAACAGCGCACTTTCTTGAAACACCATGCCCAGCCGTGCGCGCATCTGGAAAAGATCTTGTTCCTGCAGTTGGGTCACTTCGTTCCCGAGAACGGTAATTCGTCCCGAGTCGGGGGGGAATAGACCGAGGGCCAGCTTCAAGATTGTGCTCTTGCCCGACCCCGCCACTCCGAACAGAGCCTTCGTCTCCCCAAATGGCAAATGGAACGAAACCCCGCGCAGGACCTCATTGTCCCCAAACGCAAGATGCACATCTTCAAAGACGATGGCCGAGCCTGACTGCGGCTGTGCCGCTCCCGGTGGGCATTCGACTGGTAGCGTGGGCGTGGACATTGATTACCTGGGACGACTACCTATACGACAGCATCGAGATTAACAGCTTGGTCACGAAGAAATCCGTCACCAGAATAGATATAGATGCGGCTACAACCGCCTGCGTCGTCGCCCGGCCAACACCTTGCGTGCCTCCGCGCGCCGTCATCCCGTAAAAGCATCCAATGGTCGCGATGATGAAACCGAACAACACCGGTTTCAGCAATCCCATGAAAACGTCTTCGAACACCAGCACCTGCCAGGCGTTGCTCCAGTACTGCCGCGCGTCCAGACTAAGAAACAGCTTGGCCACCATGAGGCCGCCTGCGAGTCCCACCAGGTCCGAAATGATGCTCAGGAAGAACAGCATGAACACGGTGGCGGTCACTCGCGGCGTGACCAGTTTCTTCATCGGATCGGTGCCCAGCGCGCGCATGGCATCGATCTGCTCAGTCACCACCATCGATCCCAGTTCGCTGGCCATGCCCGAAGAATTTCGTCCCGCGACCATCAGGCCAGTGAGCACCGGCCCCAGTTCGCGCACCATGGAAGTGGAAACCAACTGGCCGATCAGAGTAATCGAGCCGAAACGTTGAAGGGTATTGGCGGTCTGCAGCGCCAGCACGCCGCCCGTAAAAAAGCCGGTCAGCACCACGATCGGCAGGGAACCCACGCCAATCAAATCTGCCTGCTGCACCATGTCTGCGAAGTAAAGCGGCTTGCGGAAGAGATTGGCCACGGATTGCGCGGCCAGGAATGTGTATTCCTGAACGACCAGGACCTTTTGCTTGGCGAACTCCGTAGGCGAGGTCAGTTCCATGCAGATCGGGCAGCCCCCGCAACCTGCGCGCAAGGCTTCACCGAAATATAACAGAGAAGCTCTCAGCTTTCAGCGAACCGATCTCAGCATGAACCAAGATCATTCGCCAGGCTAAAGTATAAGTAAAATGTGTGGGGTTAGCAGCGACGAGGAACGTGCAACTAAGAAGCGTAGATCTGACCACTGACCACTGAGTACCGCCCCTCTACCCCCGCCCCTTCTTCTTGATCTCGATATTCAGCCGCCGAATCTTCTGATTCAGGGTCGAGAGCGGCACGTGGAAGCGTTCCGCCGCTTCGGTCTGGTTCCAGTTGCAGCGTTCGAGCATGTCGATGATCACGCGGCGCTCGACGTCTTCGACAATCTCAAACAGCGACGCGTCCGAAGGCGCATCGTGCAGCGTCAGCGAAGAGCCGCGCCCCATCAGCGATTCCGGCAGGAGGTCCATGCTGATCTCTGGCCCCGACGACAGCACGACCGCGCGTTCAATGACGTTTTCCAGTTCGCGCACATTGCCCGGCCAGGAATATGCCATCAGCGGACGCAGCGCCTCCGGAGTAACGCGCGGCGCAGGCCGCCCGTTTTCTTCCGCATATTTCCTCAGGAAAAATTCCACCAGCAAAGGAATGTCTTCCTTGCGCTGCCGCAGCGGGGGTAACTCCACCGTGATGACGTTAAGCCGGTAAAACAGATCCTCGCGGAAGCGTCCCTCCCTCACCATGTGCCGCAAATCGATGTTGGTCGCAGCAATAATGCGCACATCCACCTGAATTTCCTGAATACCGCCCAGGTGCATGAATCGCCGGTCCTGCAGCACGCGCAAAATCTTGGCCTGCGTTTCCAGGCCCATGGTCGCGATCTCGTCCAGAAACAGCGTGCCCTTATCGGCAACTTCGAATAGACCTTTCTTCGATGCAATGGCGCTGGTAAACGCTCCCTTGACGTGGCCGAACAGCGTGGATTCGAGCAGGTCCGTCGGCATCGATCCGGTATTCACCGGCACAAACGGCTTGTCGCGCCGCGGAGAATTCAGGTGAATCGCCTTGGCGATCACTTCCTTGCCGGTCCCGCTTTCCCCTTGCAACAACACGGTCGAGCGGCTGTTCGCCACCTGCGCGACCAGGTCAAAAATCTTCAGCATGGGCTCGCTCTTGCCCACGATGTTTTCGAAGTTGTAGCGCTGCTTCAGGGCGCGCTTGAGTTGAACGTTCTCTTCTTCGGCTCGCCGCCAGCCCACGGCCGCCCGGACGTCGGCGAGAAGTTTCTCGTTATCCCAGGGCTTCTGAACGAAATTGGCCGCTCCAGACTGCATGGCCCGCACCGCGTTCTCGACAGTGCCGTACGCAGTGATCATGATGACCGGCAATCGCGAGTCGTGAGCGCGAATCTCAGATAGAATCTCCATCCCGTTGCGCCCCGGCAAAGTCAGGTCGAGCAATACCAGATCGAACGGCCGGTCGGCCATCTGCGCCAGTCCTTCTTCGCCGCTGACCGCCGCCTCCACTTCGAAGCCTTCCATCTCGAGCAGGGTCTGAAGGGATTCCCGAATTTCGGACTCATCGTCGACGATGAGCACCGTGCCTGCGGGCGACGGGCTCCCATTAACCGTGCCCCGCGTGATGACTGCTGCTTCAGACATGAACTGCCTTCCTGCTCAATGGAAAATCGAGCGCGAACGTCGTGCCCGCTCCTGGATTGCTTTCCACGCGGATTTTGCCGGCATGCTCCTGGATGATGCCGTACGTGACCGAAAGTCCCAGCCCAGTGCCGCGCTTTTGCCCTTCGGCCGGAGCCGCCTTTGTCGTGAAAAATGGATCGTAAATGCGTTGAATGTGTTCCGGTGCGATCCCCGAGCCGGTATCGGAGACTCGAACGCTTACCATCTCGCCGTTGCTTGTGGACACTTTCAGTTGACCGCCGCCCGCCATCGCGTCTTTGGCGTTGAGAAACAGGTTCAGAAACACTTGCTGCAGCCTTCCGGGATTCCCCTGAATCGCGGAAATCTTGGGCGTCAGGTCCGACTGAACTTGAATTTTCGCCGTCTTGAACTGGTGCTCCAGCAGCGCCAGCGTGTCGAGAATGATCTTGTTGATATCCACGTCCGCGAATTCGGTCCCGCTGGTGCGCGAGAAGTTCAGCAGGTTGTTCACGATCTCTGACGCGCGGAACGTCTGCCGCGTAATCTTCTCCAATAAGCCCGACTTTTGCGGATCGCCTTGCAGTTGCTTGGCGAGCATCTGCGTGTACGACGAAATCACGGCCAGAGGTGTATTTACTTCGTGCGCCACGCCCGCCGCCAGCAGGCCGATGGACGATAGCTTGTCGGCTTGTGAAAGCTGACTTTCCAGTTCCACACGTTCGGTGATGTCGTCCATGATGACCAGACGGCCTACCACCTGGAATGTCCGCGTTACCAGCGGCGCAATGGCTACATTCACCGTGCGGGTCTCGCCCGCGGGCGTCTGCAGCCGGAACTTATACAAGTTATTGATCCCACCATTCTGCCGGACGCGGTACAGCGCCTCCACAAATTCCGCCGGGAAGACGGTGGGCACAGGCTGCGTGAGTGCCTGCCAGCGCGGCAGCGCGTACATGACTTCCATCTGCGCGTTCCAGCTCTCGATCCGGTCTTCCATGTCGAGCGCCATCACACCCACGTTGATCGACTCCACGATGTTCTCGTTGAAGTCCTTCAGCCGCTCGTACTCAGCGACTTTCTGCTGCAACGACGCGTATAGGCGTCCATTCTGAATCGCGATCCCGAGATAACCGCCCAACGTCTCGAGCAGTTCGACGTCCTCGCTCGAGAGATAGTCTCCCTTTTTCGTCTTTCCCAATCCCAGGACCGCAACCGTTCTCTGCTGCGCCCGGCAAGGGATGTAGTAGTTCAGGTCCAGCTTGGCGATCGCGTCTTGCGACCCTGCTGTTTCGCGCGGCACCACGTGCGTGTTCTCGAAGAACATGTGTCCTGCAGGCTCGGGGCGCGGTGCGCTCAAAAACGTTAAGTCGAGCTTTCCCACTGGATTCATGCCCAGCGCTTTCGAGAGAACGAACGGTTCATTCTCATCTCCCGCCCGCAGGAAAATTGCAATGCGGTCGACCGAGAGCGTGCGCGAGAGCCGGTCAACCACCGAAGCCAGCAGCGCGTTGAGATCCGTCTCCGAACTCAACTCGCGCCCGAATTCCAGCAGCGTGCGCCGGTAGTCGTATACCGTGCGATAGAAAAGATGATCCACCCGGTCCTGAATCCACTTGCGAACCGGATCAAACAAGAGCGCTGTGACCACGACTGCCAGAATCAGCCCGATCGGACCGGTGCTCGGTTGCCGCATATGCACCAGCGTGGCTACTCCTGCCACCAGCGCGAAGTACAATCCGACCACCGTCGCCGCCGCCAGCGTATAGACCACGCCACGTTTGAAGATCAGGTCCACGTCCATCAGCCGGTAGCGGAAGATGGCGTAGCCGAACGTCAGAGGCAGCAGGCCCAGCGAGAGCACCGACAGCTTGATCGCGGCCTGCGGCAGCCAGTTCATGTCACGCGGGAACAGGAAAGCAGAAACGTACAGCAGAGTGTAGGGCGCCACCGCCAGAATCGTGCCGCGCGTCACCCACTTCAATTGCTGCCGCAATATGGTTGTGCTGGCCCGCTGGTAGCTGTGCCACAGGATGGTGGCGGCCACAACAAAGAAGGCCGCACCGTAAGAAATATCCAGCCGATCCATGCCTCGGCTCAGCCGCCCAGTGGCCTCCAGCAAGCGCATCGCGGCCAGTCGCGTACCCAGCAGGAGCGCTCCCGGCGCGTAAATCCATGCCAGCACCCACGGGTGTTTTCGTACGAAATTCCGCTTCTCCGGGAAGGTCAGAACAAAATGCAGGAATAGCGCAGGCTGCAGCACCCACGCCACAACATTACCCCAATAGATTTCCCAGTCGAACGGATCCAGCTTTCCCGTGTACTTGAAGGAATAAGCGATGAACGAGACCACGCAGAAAACATAGAAATGCGTGGATCCGACAGCCGTCCAGCGGCGCAGCAAAACATAAATGCCGATGCCCAGATAAATAAGAGCGATCAGCCTCAGCCAGTTGTTTAACGAGCGGTCGGCCGGATACAGAATAACGTGGGAATCGAGTGCGACCCCTTGGCGAACGATCGAGTAGGTCGCCGATGACCAAATCCCGGTGCGATACAGTTGCCGTTCCAGGTCCGACGTATTCTTTAGGTCCTGCCCATTGACCGAGGCGACCTTATCCCCCAACTTAATTCCGGCCTTCGCTCCTGGGCCATCGGGATCAACCTGATCGGCGACTAGGCCTCCGTCGCGCTCCACCCACGTCACACCGTCGTCAGGGGCGGTCGCCTTTCTTTCAGTCTCGAAATTGAAGCCCGCAAACACCACGGCAGCCACGGTCAGCAGGAACAACAGGACCGCGACAAAGCGAGCTTGGCTCTCTCGATTCATGGGCTTCGGTACTGGCCCCGGACCCTTGGGAGGGAAATGAGGCTGGGACGAGAACTCCCGCTGATCGGTAATTAGCAACTTCGCTGCCACGTTGGGTTCCGTTTTGGAACGGTTAAGTCCTGTAGAGCACACTACTTCCAAAATTATAGATGCATTTTCGAACGCGGAATATGTCTTTTTGGAAGTTTATGTGGGATTCCGTATCCACTCGGATATTGAAATCGCTAGGCTTAGACCCAAGGTAGTTCGCTCGCATGCTCGCGGAGGAGCCCAAAATACCAGGGATTCAATGTCGCCTACAACAAGTTGGATGGCAACTGCCGTAGAAAGGGAACTCGTTTGCCGGCGCTTTCTAGCCAGCTTTCCGGTCGCTGCTCGAGATCTCCGTCGGCTCTTCGTCCCATTCAAAAGAGAGTGCGCGCGAGGTGGTTTCGATGGGTTCCAGCGGCGGAATTTCTTCCGCGACAGAAGCACCCAACTCCGCAAACTTGCGCGCTGAAACCAGGACGCGAGTTTCCAGCGAGCCCACCGCTTGGTTATAAGCTTCCACCGCACGGTCGAGGTTGGTCCCGACGCCGGTGATATGCCCAGCTAATTTGCGCAGGCGTTCGTGGAGTTCCTTGCCAAGGGCGCTGATCTCCTGGGCGTTACGCGCCAGTTTTTCCTGGTTCCAGCCGTAGTTGATCGCCTTCAGCAGCGCGATCAGCGTCGTGGGCGATGCCGGAATGACCCGGTTCAACACACCGTGTTCGATCAGCCCCGTATCCTGCTCCAGCGCCGCGCTGAAAAATGTCTCGCCGGGCAAGAACATCACAACGAACTCAGGCGTTGTCTCAAACTGTTCCCAATATTTCTTCCCCGCGAGAGTGTTGATGTGATCACGCACCTGGCGCGCGTGATTCGCCAGGCAAGTGCGCCGCGCTTCTTCGTCCGTGGTCTCAAACGCATCCAGGAATGCCTGCAGCGGCGTCTTGGCATCGACCACCACGTGCTTGCCGCCGGGCAACTTCACCACCAGATCGGGGCGGATCCTTCCGGAATCAGTGGTCACTGTTTCCTGTTCGCTGAAGTCGCAGTAAGAGAGCATGCCTGCAATCTCGACCACGCGCCGCAACTGAATTTCTCCCCAGCGCCCGCGCACGTTGGGAGTGCGCAAGGCGCGCACCAGATTTCCCGTCTGTGACTGCAGTTCTTTCTGCGTGGTGATCAGCGACTGAACCTGGGCCTTCAGATCGCCGTAGGCTTCGCCGCGGGCGACTTCAATCTGCTGAATCTGCGCGTCCACCTTATTCAGCGAGTCACGGACGGGAGCCACCAGATCGGCCACCGCTTTTTGCCGCGCCTCCAGATCGCCCTTCGCCTCGCTCTGAAACCGCTTCAGCGTCTCCTGCGCGATCTGCAAAAACGATGTGTTGTTGCTCTTCAAGGCATCAGCCGCCAGCGCCTTGAACGCATTCTGCAGATCTTCCGCCGCCCGCTCGCCGCTTTTGGTCAGTAATTCAATCTTTTCGTTGCTGGTCTTCCGTTCTATTTCCAGAGCGGATTCCAGCCGAGCGCGGCTCGCGACCAGCCCCTGCCGCTCCTCCAAAAGCCGCGCCAGATCAGCCTTTGCGCCTGTTAATTCCTTTTCCGTCAATGACAAACGAGCCTGCAGCGCAGCTGACCGCGAGCGCAGCGCCAACCAGGCAATCACACTGCCTAACAACAGGCCAATGGCCCCACTGATCCCTAGTTCCATAGACGCAGGTAACTTCTTTCGCCGATTTCCAACCCCTAGCCTACCATCAGCAACCAAGTTGAGCCTGTACGGTCTTGAGTCCCGAACGGCTTGCGTGAAATTCGATCCCTCCCAGGATCCAGTTTGGTAGGCACAAACTGATGCATAGCTTCCCCCGATTGCTGTTCGCGTTTGTGCTGGTGATTGGCGTTGCCTCGGTACAGCCCGCGGTTCACTTGATGGCTGCCCCGGCACATGGCCAATCTCAAGAAGCCTCTCTGAGGCCCGTAGCGGCGATTCCTGCCGACATTCCCTTCGACAATGAGGAATTCCAGACCGAGCAGCAACTTCTCACGCTGGCCAATCAGTCGCGCCGTCAGGCCGGTGTGCCGGCTCTCAAACTCGATAGCGGACTTTCCACCGCCGCTCGTATCCACGCGCAGACCATGCTCGAAGCGCGTCAACTGTCGCATCAATTTCACGGCGAGCCCTCCCTTCCGCAACGCCTGGCCTCCGCGACTCCACTCCTGCTTGATCACGAAGGAGAAAACGTCGCACTCGACTACGACGCCCAGCACGGGCACGAACATCTCATGCTTTCGCCCCCGCATCGCGCGAACCTGCTCAATCCGGCCTACAACGTGGTCGGATTGGGTGTGGTTCGTAGCGGAGATCGTTTGTATATCGTGCAAGACTTCGGCCACGCCCTCCCCAAATATTCATCCGCCGAAGTGAAAGACCGGGTGGCGCTCGCGGTGAATCAGACGCGGCACCAGGCGCGCCATTCCGGGCTTCCGCGCTTCGATCTGGCAGACGCGGATGGCGCTGCCTGCTCCATGGCACAAGCCGACAAGCTTGGCACCTCTCCTGTTCGCAAGCTGGCAGAACGCGCTACCGTGCTTACCTACACCAGCCTGCACCCGGAGGCGCTGCCCAGGCAGGCAACGCGGGCGGTCACCAGCCGCAACCTTCGCAGCTTCTCGGTCGGAACTTGCTTTGGTCGCACTTCGTCGTATCCGACCGGCGTGTACTGGGTAGTGCTCGCGCTGGAGTGAAGAAATTCCGAATTAGCGGATCGCCTTGTCCTTCGCGGTTGTCGAGCGGTCGTTATCGCTTCAACGGAATGCCGTAGTGAGAAGCGACCAGGCGCCACTTTCCTTCCTCTTTCATCCACACATCCGTAAAGCGGTCGTGATTGTCGAACGCCTCCCCTTTGAAGTCCCCACGTTCATGGTAAGCGCCGGTTATGATCGCGGTGTTTCCGTGCAGCCGGACCTTGGTATCAGACATTTCCGACACCTCGACTCGAAGCGAGGTGCTCGCGGCATAGCTGAGATATCCGGTTTTGCCATAAGTGCTGCCGTCCTCAAAGGTGGCGACGAAGTCGTCGTCGAGTAGCGGAGCGAAGATTTCGGTCTGCCGCTGCTTGTAAGCATCCATCAGCTTCATTTCCAGGACCCGAATCTTCGCGGCCTCCGATTCTTCTTGCGCTTGGGGAAAAATACAGGGGACGGCCACAAGGCAGAGCCCCAACGCGCATAACAGGATTTTTCGCATTCACCTATTTTGCACTCAGGAAGCGCTCCTGCGCGTTGTCTTTCTTTGTCCCCTTGGGCGGATATGCCGTGGAATGAGCCGTCCCGCCTTATGCCCGCCGGGATGCCTGTGTGCTAATCTTGGCCTGCCCTCCGTCTGCGATTTCCTCATGGGATCGACAGCCCAAGTCCGCCTGCCCCAAACCCTGCCGAACCGCATCCGCATCGGTACCGCGGGCTGGTCTTACAAAGACTGGGAAGGAATTTTCTACCCTTCGGGAATGCAAAAGAACAAGATCCATCCGCTGGAATATCTGGCTCGTTTTTTCGATACGGCGGAGATCAACACCTCATTTTACGGGCCGCTGAAGCCCGAATGGGCCAAGCTCTGGTGCCGCAAAGTCGCCGAAGTAAATCCCGACTTTCTTTTCACGGCGAAGCTTTACCGCGCCTTCACTCACTCGCCGCTCGCCGTCATGGAACCGACCTCAGCCGCCAGCATTCGTCCCACCGACGAGGACGAGATCAAGACTCGCGAAGGCCTGGACGCTCTGGCCAGCGAAGGCCGCCTCGGCGCGCTGCTGATTCAATTTCCCATTTCCTTCAAGAACACTTCGCTCAACCGCGAATATCTGGATCGCCTGCTCCGCCAGTTCATCGAGTACCCGTGCGTGGTCGAAGTCCGAGACTCCAGTTGGAACAATGAGGAAACCCTGGCTGCCTTCGCGCAGAAAAACGTCGCCTTCTGCAACATCGATCAGCCGCTGCTCGGAAAATCGCTCGCGCCCACCGAGCACGTCACTGCGCCCATCGCATACATCCGCCTGCACGGACGCAACTACGACCAGTGGTTCGATTCCGACAATCGCAACGACCGCTACAACTATCTCTACAAAGAGCGCGAACTCGAAGGCTGGAAAGATCGAATCGAAAACGTCGCCGCAAAAGCCCAGACTACTTACGTGATCACCAACAATCACTTCGAGAGCAAAGCCGGAGTGAACGCCCTGGAACTGAAATCCATGATCGCCGGCAAGCGAGTGTCAGCTCCTCCCACCCTGATTCAGAAATATCCCGAGCTAAGAAGATTCGCCGACCCCGCCGATGATGCCAGTCCGAACGCCGGCTCGCAACTGCCGCTACTGGTCTAGTTCGGGCGATCGTTTCCAATCGCCCGAACTGCTCAGTTCTTGTTCAGCTTCTCGATCGCTACAACGTGGGTTGAGAAATCTTGAGGTTTATATTTGGACTCAACTCAGCCGGATTAGGACGTTCGACCTTTGCCGGCCCGTTCGGAATACTGAAGGCGTAGAGATTTCCATCGTTCGAAGTAACGTAAAGCATTCCGTTAGCAACCACTGGAGAAGTATTGATGATCGCCGCTGTTTGGAAGCTCCACAGATACGCCCCGGAAAAAGCGTCGAGAGCATAGATGGAGTCGTCGTTGCAGCCCACGTAAACTACCCCGTTCGCCACTGCCGGAGAAGAAACCACGCTGGCATAAGTAGTAAAGGTCCATCCGCCGACGCCCGTGCTGGCGCTCGTGCCATAGATACCGTTATCAAAGCCACCATAGAGCATGCCACCACCGAGAGCAAAGGAGTTCGTCGTAAAACTGCCCGCCCAGCGTTCCTGGCCAGTAATCGTGTTCACCGCTTCAGTCGCGAAATCGGTCGCCCAGTTGGCATAGACCACGCCTTGAGCCACCGCGGTTGCGCTCGACATGCCCACAAGCGGTTCATTCCAGATCAAGGCTCCGGTAGTGGCATTGATGGAGTAGAACCCATCGTACCCGGTTACGTATACGGCTCCATTCGCCACCGCTGGGGCGGCCTGCGAAATTGAACTAACTCCATACGACCACGCCAGCACGCCAGTCTTTGCATTCAGGGCGATCAACGAGCCTTCGGTCGCGATGTACACCATTCCGTTACTGACGGTCGGTGAAGCTGTCACCGCGCCGCCCACCGAGTAAGCCCACAGGAAAGCCCCGTTCTTGGCATTCAGCGCATAAACATTCCCGTCATACGAACCGAAATAAACGTTGCCTTGAGAAACCGCTGGAGACGAAACCACGATGCTCCCGGTCAGATAACTCCAGAGCTTGGTACCAGTGGTTGCATTCAGGGCATACAAATTCCCGTCGTACGAGCCGAAAAAAATGCTTCCTCCGGCGATTGCCGGAGAAGACAGAGTTGGTATGTTAGTAGAAAATGTCCAACTCAGGTCTAACCCGCCCACATTGTATGTATACAGGACATTCTCATATGGATTCTGGCGCTGGTTATTGGGCGTGAAGCCAAACTGCGGCCAGTCGGTCCGAACGTTGAAAGATGTCTGCGCTGCCGCCTGGTTGGCACGCGCAACCGCGGTGATGTAATGAATCCCGGGCAGGACCCAACTAGGAGCCTGAATGGGGACCTTCGAAAATGCTCCCGTGCTATCTGTGGCCGCGAGCGCCAGGTCCGTCAAATCGAAGTACACGTCCACCGCACTGTTGGCCGGGAACCCGGTGCCTCCTACGGTGAGACGACTGGTTGGCGGACCGTTCTTGGGCGAAATCGTAATGGTCTGGCTGAAACAGCAACCGGCTAGCAGCAATGTTAGCAGGAAAACATTACGAACCTGATTGACGATGCGAACCAGAGCACCTGTTGCATGGGGCATGTTTGTCCTCCAGAATTTTTGCATTGACGTGGGGAATCAAACTCGCCCCAGGGGGAGGCGCGCAGAAGAATGGACCGGAGATTATACGGGGGGCCAACCTCTGTCAACGAGAAAAGGAAAATTGTGGCGCGGGAAAACTCTCGAGGACGAGGATGGTTGCAATTTCTTTCATAGTTCGCGCATTCAGACTTTCGCGCGCGGCATACCCTTCACTCCATCGATGACTTCCACTCCCGGTATCCAGTTATAGGTATGCGTGCCCTGCACTCCAAGACTCTCTGGCTTGTATTCGCGCAGAGCGTGCTCCTCGTATTCCGTCGGTGACAGCTTCGTCACTTCATGGAAGCTGAAACTATAGCCGTAGATCGGGCAGCAGCTTTGGCTGGGACGGATCAAACGCCCGTCCGCCCACACGATTCTTCCTCCGCCACGATTGTTTCGCGTGTCCGTAGAAATCGGATTAGCCGGATGAAGCTGCCATCGGCCCGTGAGCGATTCCGCATAGAAGAGGTAAAGCGCGGAGCAGCGGGCGTCAGGATCCGCGGTTGTGACCATCATCCACCACAGGCCGTCCTGCTGCCAGATTGACGGATCGACATATCTTCCCCGCAGCAATGTCGATTGCCGGCTCCATTTTCCCGGAAACTCCTCGCAGCGATACAGGTCCACCGAGCCGGAATTTCCCGCCTCCGGCACCATGAACACTTCTCTGCCTTCGCGAAACACGTACGGGTAGGAGTAGTGGTGCTCGGCATGTTGCAGACAAGGAGCGTATGACGACACGCTGCCATCGCTGCCAATCTCGGCACAAGCGATACACGCGCGTTTCTCCGCGTATGCGTAATCTTCGAAGAAGACCCACTTGCGGCCTGCCTCCTCCAGCAGGAAAGGATCGGCCCAGAAGTGTCCTTTGGGCGACTCAATCCAGCGAAAGCCTTCTAAGCTTCCATCGGATCCTCGACTGTACAAAGGTACAGTCCCGAGTCGAGTTGCGATCCTCCAATGTTGCACCATGGGCTTGCGAAGGGGACGTTCCGCGGCCTTCTTCACCATCACTGGCAGCAGCCAGCGCGCCATTTCGACGTTCGTTGGAGTGCGATACAAACGCCGTTTCCCTTTATACGGTACCGGCGCAAGGGACCGTCGCCGCAGGTGC
>Ga0209166_10000594_pt1 | contig 37648 bp, 35 predicted proteins | sample Coa_R1_3_FD_187151 | JGI IMG/M metagenome (GOLD analysis project Ga0209166, IMG submission 187151) | Surface soil microbial communities from Centralia Pennsylvania, which are recovering from an underground coalmine fire - Coalmine... | ecosystem: Environmental > Terrestrial > Soil >...
CGACCGACCATGTCAATCACATTAGTGACTACAAATATACACCCAAAACACCACCCATCCCCCAAAAACCTTCGCAACTTCAGAGGATTGATCCCCGCCCGCAGCGCTATACGCCTGGCAACTTCAGACTAAACTCGCTTGGCGCACGGCCGGTTGGGCGCTGGCTCAGAGCGGGTCTGGGCTTGTAGCGCTTAGTGCTGGCTCTGCGGCATCCGCACGATCAGGCCATCGAGGGCGTCGGTGACCTTGATCTGGCAGGATAGGCGGCTGTTGGGCTCGATGTTCTCCGCGAAATCCAGCATGGATTCCTCCATGGCCGACGAGGCGCCGCTCGCCGCGCGCCAAGCTTCATCGACATAGACATGGCAGGTCGCGCACGCACACGCCCCGCCGCAGTCGGCGTCAATGCCGGGAATATTGTTCTTCACCGCGCCTTCCATGACGCTCAGTCCGGTCTTTACCTCGACGACGTGGGCGGTCCCGTCGTGTTCGATATAGGTGATCTTGGCCATAAACCCCTCGTCGGCGCCTTAAGCGGCGACCTCTTTCATGGAAACGGATGGGTCCGCAAGTCTGGCCTTGGAGATCGCACGGCGCGCGCCGATGAGCTGTTTGCCCATCATGAACTCCGGCGGTGAATTGATCGCCTCGACGGACTGCACGAGGTCACCCTTCAGGTGAAAGACGGCGAACTTGCTGGAAGTGGGGTCGCCGCGGACCAGGATTTCGTCGACGTCGAAGGCATAGCCCGCAATCTGAAGCTTCAAATCGTACTGATCGGACCACTGCCATGGGACCTCACCGGCGGGCCGCGGACGACCGGTGATGGCGCTTGCCGCCTGCTTGGCCTGCTCCAAAGCATTGGGCACGCTCTCCATGCGGAACATGCGATCATAGATCGGCATAGGTCGGTGAGCCACGTCTCCGATCGCGAAGATCGCGGGATCGGCGGTGCGAGCGTCCAGGTCAACGACGACGCCGCGGGCGACTTCGAGGCCGCTTTTTCGCGCAAGCTCATCGTTGGGCGCGGCCCCAACCCCCACGACCACGGCGTCACAACCGATGACCCGGCCATCGGCAAGCTTGACGCCAGTCACATGTCCGGCCTCGCCTTCGAAGGCCTGGGCTGTGGCGCTCAGTTCGAAGGTGACGCCGTGCTTTTCATGATACGCTTTGAAGAAGGTCGAAAGCGTTTGACACGCCACGCGCGCCAGCAGCCGGTCCTCGCGCTCGAGCACAACGACATCAGCTCCCAGCGCGCGACCGGAGGCGGCCACTTCCAGCCCGATATAACCCCCGCCTACGACCGCCAATCGCTTGCCCGGCCCCACCGTCGCTTTCAGCATCTCAGCATCTGCGGCTGTGCGTAGAAACATGACGCCGTCTAAGTCCGCACCCTTGATCGGCAAGGCGATGGCGCGCGCGCCGGTGGCGATAATCGCCACGTCGTAGGTAAGGCTCGAGGCGTCCGAAAGGGACACGGTCTTGGCGTTGCGATCGAGCGACACCGCACGCACGCCCGGGCGGAAATCGATATGGTGCTCGGCGTAAAATTCGAGGGGCTTGAGCGCGAGAGAAGCAGCATCCGCCTCGCCCTTCAGCCATGCCTTCGAAAGGGGCGGCCGCTGATAGGGCGCAATGGGCTCTTCGCCGATCAGCGTAATTGGGCCTTCGTGCCCATATTGCCGCAACAGAGCTGCGCTCGTGCCGCCTGCATGGCCTGCGCCCAGGATCACGACATGTGCGGCCAGCGTACTCATCTGATCTCGATGAAGAAAAATGACGAGAGCGTCAACTTTCTCCGTCTCCCATTTTCAGCTGGCTCGCGCCCCGCTCAGCCATGAGGTCGGCGCACGACGCCAAGACAACCGCAAAACCCAGAACGTGCGTCAAAGCCCGCGCGCTTCGGCTTAGACGACGCGATCCACCAGCATCTTCTTCACCTCGGCGATAGCTTTTGCCGGGTTCAGGCCTTTTGGACAGACCTGGGCGCAATTCATGATCGTGTGGCAGCGATAAAGCTTGAAGGGGTCTTCCAGGGCGTCCAGGCGCTCCCCCGTGGCTTCATCACGACTGTCAATCAGCCAGCGATAGGATTGCAACAGCGTGGCCGGACCGAGGTACTTGTCCTGGTTCCACCAGTAGCTTGGGCATGAGGTCGTGCAACATGCACAGAGGATACACTCGTAGAGACCGTCCAATTTCTCGCGATCTTCCGGCGACTGCAGCCACTCCTTCTGCGGCTCCGGCGTTTCGGTGTGCAGCCAGGGTTCGATTGAAGCGTATTGCGCATAGAATTGGGTGAGATCAGGCACCAAGTCCTTCATGACCGGCATGTGCGGCAGCGGGCTGATCTGCACATCCTTTCCCGGGACTTCTTCCCAGCCGTGCGTACAGGCCAAGGTGTTGCGCCCGCCGATGTTCATCGCGCAGGAGCCGCAGACGCCTTCGCGACAGGAGCGACGAAAGGCCAGACCTGGATCCATCGTGTTCTTAATGTGGATCAAGACATCCAAGACCATTGGCCCGCAGGCCTCAACGTCCACGTCATAGGTGTCCCAGCGGGGGTTTTCCGTTCCTTCCGGGTCATAGCGGTAGACCCGGAAGGTCTTGACCTTCTTGGCGCCTTCCGGGGCATGGTGATGTCGGCCCTTCTGGACGCGAGAATTCTTGGGCAGGACGAGTTCGACCATGAGAGCGGTCCCTAAGCGTGGCTTGGATTGATGGTCTTTCGACCCAGGATGATGACGCCGTGATGGCCGCCGTGATCGGTGGAGAGAAGCTGCATTTCCTCGACACCGGCGCCATTCAGTACACGGACGATCTGCGAGAGGTCATAGTCGTACATTGAAATCTGGCCTGCTGGCTGATGCTTGAGGCGAAAGCGATGACGCAGCAGCTGGGCTTTGGCCTTCCAACCTTTGAATGACGGGACCTCGAGACCAGCTTCACGCCAGATCGTGAACTGCAGGCTCACGACGCCGCCCGGCGCCAGGCGCGACAGCAAGTCGTCAAGGATCTCTATGCCGCGCTGCGGCTCGATATGCTGAAAGACGATGTAGGAGTTGATCCAGTCAAAGGGACCTGCAGGAATTTCACTGAGATAGGCCACCTTGCTTGCACGCTTGCGCGCAAGTTCGAGCATGCCCGGCGAAATATCGTAGCCTGTCACGTGGCTGGCGTAAGACGTCATCGCTTCGGCCAAACGCCCAACCCCGCAACCGAAATCGAGTGCGCGGCCCGACGGCTTGGCGCCCGTCGCGCGGCTTATCTGTTCGACGATAAAGTCTATGTCGGCCCGACCGGTCGCGTAAAAATCTTGAACACCCTTGGAGGTGATGTTCTCGCTACGGAAGTCCGGGCGGCTCAGCACGCCCCAATAGGGTTGGTTCGCACCCAGCTCGCGCCAGTCGGCGTCAGTGTCGCGCAGCCAAAAAAGCCGTTCAGCGCCGGGCATGGGTCACCCCGCAACTGCATCGCATGTCGCGATTTCGCAGAGCCTTGCCCGGTTTCGATCGACGGCTTGCGGATGCATGGCAGTTGAACCAGTTGATCGCCGAGGCCGCCTCCGAGTGGGATTGGGAGCCGTCCATGACCAGGCTCAGTACACCCGAGCCTTGGGTGGGATCGGGGCGATGTCATTGGTCATCGTGTAGTCGTGCACGGGCCGGTAATCGATTTTGACCTTGCCGGTGGCGTCGTCGAACCAGGCAAGCGTGTGCTTCATCCAGGTCTTGTCGTTGCGATTTGCAAAATCCTCCCGGGCATGGGCGCCGCGGCTTTCAGTTCTGGTGTTGGCTCCGACAACGGTCACGACAGCCTGCCCGATCAGGTTGTCGAGCTCCAGCGTCTCCATCAGGTCGGTGTTCCAGATCATTCCGCGATCGCTTACCGCCAGATCCTTGCGCTTTTGCTGCACCGTCTCCAGGCGCTTGACGCCGGAGACGAGGCTCTCGCCAGTGCGGAACACCGCTGCATCTTCCTGCATGGCTTGCTGCATCTCAAGGCGAAGCGCCGCCGTCGATGTCTTGCCATTTGCGTTCCGCAACCGGTCAAATCTCGCCAAATGGACATCCGTCATCGCCGGCTTCAGTTCAACCTGCCGCGCTCCGGGTTTGATCGTTTCGGCGCATCTCAGCGCCGCCGAGCGACCGAACACCACAAGATCGATCAACGAATTCGAGCCCAGTCGGTTTGCTCCGTGTACGGAGACGCAAGCTGCTTCCCCCACGGCCATCAGGCCCGGCACGACCTTGTCGGGGTTCTTGCCGGCCTTGGTCACCACCTCGGAATAGAAGTTCGTCGGAACGCCGCCCATGTTGTAATGCACGGTGGGGAGCACAGGGATCGGCTCCTTTGTGACATCCACGCCGGCGAAGATACGGGCGCTCTCGGAAATTCCCGGCAGACGTTCGTGCAGCACCTTGGGGTCCAGGTGATCGAGGTGCAGGTTGATGTGGTCCTTCTTTGGGCCGACGCCGCGGCCTTCACGAATTTCGATGGTCATGGCGCGCGAGACCATATCGCGCGGCGCAAGGTCCTTCACGCTGGGCGCGTAGCGCTCCATGAAGCGCTCGCCCTCAGAATTCGTAAGATAGCCGCCTTCTCCGCGCGCACCCTCAGTGATCAAGCACCCGGCCCCGTAGATGCCGGTTGGGTGAAACTGCACGAACTCCATGTCCTGTAGCGGCAGGCCTGCGCGCAGCGCCATGCCGCCGCCATCGCCGGTGCAGGTGTGCGCCGACGTGCAGGAAAAGTACGCCCGACCATATCCGCCGGTCGCCAAGATCACCTGCTGCGCCTGAAAGCGGTGCAGCGTTCCGTCGTCCAACTTCCACGCCGTCACGCCGCGACAAACGCCCTCGTCCATGATCAGGTCGAGCGCAAAAAACTCGATGAAAAACTCGGTCTTCTTGGCAAGGGCTTGGCCGTACATGGTGTGCAGCATGGCGTGGCCGGTACGATCCGCCGCCGCGCAGGTACGCTGGATCGGCGCCTCGCCGAAGTTGCGCGTCATGCCGCCAAAGGCGCGCTGATAGATCTTGCCTTCCGCCGTCCGCGAAAACGGCACGCCCCAATGCTCCAACTCGTAGACAGCGGCCGGTGCGTTCCTGACCAGGTACTCGATTGCGTCCTGATCGCCGAGCCAGTCTGACCCCTTGACGGTGTCGTACATGTGCCAACGCCAGTCGTCCTCCCCCATATTGCCGAGGCTGGCGGAGATGCCGCCCTGCGCTGCAACCGTGTGGGAGCGGGTCGGGAAGACTTTTGATATGCATGCGGTCTTCAGCCCAGCTGCAGCGCAGCCTAGCGCTGCGCGCAGACCCGATCCGCCCGCGCCAACCACGACGACGTCATAGGTGTGATCGATGAAATTATAGGTCGCCATGGATATCTTACGCGCCTCCCAGCGCGACCTTAAGGACTGCGAAGATCGCAAGGGCCCCCACGAGCCCGCAGACAAAGAGGTTGATCAGCAGCAGGACGGATTTGGTCAGGGTCTTGTGGATGTAGTCCTCCACGACGACGCGCATGCCTGAATGCATGTGCCAAAAGCTGACCACCAGGGTAAGGGCGGTGAGCGTTGCGTTCAGGGGGTCCTGGATCCAGTGCACGGCGAAACCATAGTCACCGGCCGCCAGTCGCATGATCCCGTAGATCGCCCACACCACCAAGGGGGCAAGTGCGATCGAACTTACGCGTTCGGAAACCCAGTGGGCCGCGCCATGCTTGGCCGAACCTAGGCCGCGAGCTCGGCCAAGCGGTGTGCGATAGCTCGCCATCAAAGTGCTCCCGTCATGCCAGCGATCCCCCAGATCGCCAGCGTCGCGGCGGCGGCGAAGGCGAAGACCAAGACCGCCGATGCATTCGCCGATTTCACATCGAGGCCGCGTCCCGTATCCCAGACGAGGTGACGTATCCCGTTGGCCAGATGGTAGAAAACGCTCAGCGTTAGGCCGAACATCACAACCTTGCCCGGCGCTGATCCCAAGAGGCTCTTGAAGGCGGCGTACTGATCAGGTCCCTGCGCCAAGGCGATCGCCCAGGCTGCAGCGATGAGCGCACCGACATAGAGCGCAACCCCGGTCGCGCGATGGAGGATCGAGGTGAGCATGGTGATGTGCCACCGCCAAAGGAGCGGAGAGCCCAGGCCGCCGGTGACCAGATGCGGCGATATTGGCCGTTCGCGATGAGTTTTTGAGGCGTCCGTCATGCGCTTGAGCCGCTCGTTTCTGATCCTGGAGGCAGCCCCGCTTTTAAGCGCCAGGCGAGGGGTGTCAACGAAGGCCGATCCGATACCTTCGGTGTGACGCCACGGTGGTGAGGCCTCATGTTGCATCCGCTCGAACATTGTCGGCGGTCCCTTCGTAAGATGCGAAGTGATACGCCCGAACCCTGGTGACACAATGCGCGATTGCTGTAGTCTTCCTTCGCAAGAGGCGAAGGATGCGCTTTGATCTCATAGACCTTCGGTTGTTCTGCGACGTCGCGGAGGCCGGCTCGATCACGCAAGGCGCGGAGCGGAGCGCCCTGGCGCTCGCAGCGGCTTCCACACGCATCCGACGCATGGAAGAGACCCTTGGCGCGCCCTTGATGGTGCGCTCGCGGCTCGGCGTCACGCTAACTGAAGCGGGGAGAACCCTGCTTAGACATGCCCGCACCATGCTGTCGCAGAGCGCGCGTCTGCGGGAGGATCTGGGCGCCTTCACGGGCAGCCTTTCTGGGGAGGTTCGGCTCCTGGCCAATACGAACGCCCTGACAGAGTTCCTGCCCGAAGCGCTCTCCTCGTTCCTAGCCGCCCATCCTCACATCAGCGTCGATCTCGAAGAGCGGCTGTCAGACGAGATCGTAGGACTGGTCGCGGAGGGCGCGGCCGATATCGGAATTGTCGCCGGGACCGTCGATGTCGGCGCGCTCGCCACCCATCCCTTTCGATCCGATCGCTTCGTCGTGGCCACAGCGCCCGAGCACCCCCTGGCGCGCCTGGAGAGGGTCAGCTTCGCCCAGGTGCTCGACTATGACTTCATAGGTCTTGATCGCGCGAGCTCCCTGCAACGCTTCCTTGCCGCCAAGGCCGCCCGCGAAGGCCGGCCGCTACGCCTGCGCGTGCAGTTGCGCAGCTTCGATGCGGTATGTCGCCTCGTCGAATGCGGGGTCGGGGTCGGGGTGGTCCCCAAGACCACCGCGGCGCGAGCCGCAAAGACCATGGCTTTGGCCACTACCGACCTCTTGGACGACTGGGCGCTTCGGGAACTGAAGATTGTGGTTCGCGCGGCCGACGACCTGGGCCCCTACGCCAAGGCGCTGGTTGACAGCCTTCGCGCCCAGGCGAGCCCCATTAGCGGCGATGAAACATCAATCCGCTAAGGCCAGCTGCGCACAAGGCGGCGAGGCGCCTCCCCCACGATATGGGTAGTCATGCCTCGCCGCCCCTCTCGCGCCCCCCGGCGAAGCTGCGACGGTAGGCGCAGGCGAATTCTTCCGCCACTGCACATTTTTGACAGAAGGGACGAACGGCGCGGTGAGGCCGATCCCGGATGAAAAGTGCAATAGCCTGGCCATGCTGGCAGGCGGCGCCGTGCTCGCGGGGGCGATTAGGTCACGGCTCGGCCAGCCAGTCAGCCGAACGCATCTCTTCAAGGCGCGAAGCCGTCCGCTCAAATTCAAAACTGCCTGAGCCTTGCGGATAGAGCTGAGCAGGTTGCGCCTCGGCAAGCACGATCAGGCGCGCGTGCGCCTCATAGAGCGCGTCGATCAGAATGACAAAACGACGCGCCTCCTCGCGCCGATCAGGCGTCAGCTTAGGCACATCCTCAAGGAACAGGGTGTGAAAGCGTTCGGCCAGGGCCACATAGTCATTTGGCCCAAGAGCAACTGAGCAAAGGCTCGCAAACGTTGCGCGCACCTGTCCCCCGCAGGCGTGGGGCAGCGTCGTCTTGCGTCCCAGCACCTCGAGGGTGGCGCCGGTTTCTTCCTGGTCGCCCAGCATATCACGCCAAAGCCCATCAAAGCCGCGTCGATTGTCAGGATCAGGCGGTGAAAACCATGTTCCGGCCGCCCGCAGACGATCTAGGCGATAGTCGTGTCCGCCTGCGACCCCGACCACCTCAAGATGCGCCTTCAAAAGTTCGATGAAGGGCAGGAAGAGTTGGCGGTTGATTCCATCTTTGTAGAGACTGTCAGGCGCGCGGTTGGACGTCGCAACGAGGGTCACGCCGCGTGCAAAGAGGGCTTCAAACAATCGTCCCAGGATCATCGCGTCAGCGATGTCGGTGACTTGGAATTCGTCGAAGCAAATCAGCCGAGCGCCTTCGGCCACGACATCCGCGACGGGCGGTATGGGGTCGTCGCCCTTCGATTGGCCGAACTGCGACTTGCGCTGCGTCGCGCCGCCGCCTCGCCACGTCCCGATCAACCGATGAACCTCTCCCATAAACACATGGAAATGAGTTCGCCGCTTCTTTTCGACGCGAGCCGCCTCGAAGAAGAGGTCCATGAGCATCGATTTGCCCCGGCCCACGGGGCCCCAGAGATAGACCCCGCGCTCGGCTTCAGGTTTTCGAAAGAACGCCTTCAGGCCGTTGATTGCAGGAGCCTGGGCGAGATCACCCTCCAATCGGACCAGAGCTGAGAGGGCGCTCAGCTGTGCGGGGTCGAGCCGAATCTCGCCCGCCGCGAGGCGAGCGTTAAAAGCGGCTTGCAGCGGTGAGACCACCTAGGCTTAGCGCATTGTGGGGATCACGAAGGCGCTATCTTCCAGAGCGCCTTCGGGCCAGCGCGCGGTGATCGTCTTCACCTTGGTGTAAAACTTCACGCCTTCCATGCCGTGCTGGTTGGTGTCCCCAAACGCCGAGCGCTTCCATCCTCCGAAGGTGTGGTAGGCCACCGGCACCGGAATCGGAACATTGACGCCCACCATCCCGACATTGACCTGAGCCGCAAATTCCCGCGCCGCCCGACCGTTGCGCGTAAAGATCGCCACACCGTTGCCGTACTGATGTTCGGAAGGAAGGCTGACCGCTTCTTCGAAGGTCTCGGCGCGAACGATCTGCAGGACGGGACCAAAGATCTCTTCCTGATAGGTGCGCATGGAAGGCTTCACCTGATCAAACAGGCTCGGGCCGATGAAGAAGCCTTTTTCGTAACCCTGCAGGGAAAAATCGCGGCCATCGACGACCAGTTCGGCGCCTTCATCCTTGCCCAGCTGAATATAGTCCGAAATCTTTTGGCGATGGGCTGCGGTCACGACGGGGCCATATTGGGCGGCCGCGTCTGTCGAGACCCCCACTTTCAGCGTTTCGATTTCAGCCAGCATCTTTTCGCGGAAGGCCTCGGCCGTTTTGCGACCCACGGGCACGACGACCGGCAGGGCCATGCAACGTTCGCCAGCCGAGCCAAAGGCTGCGCCGGAGATGTCCTTCACCGCCTGATCCAGATCGGCGTCAGGCATGACGACGCCGTGGTTCTTCGCCCCGCCCATGGCCTGGACGCGCTTGCCGCATGCTGTTCCGCGCGAATAGACGTAGTGGGCGATATCCGATGACCCGACGAAGCTGACAGCCTTGATATCGGGATGATCAAGGATTGCATCGACCGCGACCTTGTCGCCGTGCACGACATTTAAGACCCCCTTCGGCGCGCCGGCTTCCATCATCAGCTCGGCCAGGCGCACCGGGACCGACGGGTCCTTCTCCGAGGGCTTCAGGATGAAGCTATTGCCCACCGCAATCGCAATTCCGAACATCCACATCGGGATCATCGCCGGGAAATTGAAGGGCGTGATGCCCGCCACAACGCCCAGGGGCTGTCGCATCGAATAGACATCGATGCCCGGCCCGGCGCCTTCGGTGTATTCACCCTTCAGAACATGCGGGATGCCGCAGGCGAACTCGATCACCTCAAGGCCACGCTGAATATCGCCCTTGCTGTCGGCGATCACCTTGCCGTGCTCGCTGGAGAGCAGCTCGGTCAACTGATCCATATTGGCTTCGACAAGGCGCTTGAAGTCGAACATGACGCGTGCGCGCCGCTGCGGGTTGACGAGCGCCCATAGGTGCTGGGCGCGGACCGCGCAGGCCACCGCCGCATCAAGCTCCGACGGAGCGGCCAGCGCCACGCGCGCCTGCACCTCGCCGGTGTTTGGATTGAAGATATCGCCGAAGCGGCCGGAAGCGCCTTTGACTGCAGCGCCGTCGATGAAGTGGGTTATGTCACGCATGGGCGGCCTTTTAGGCGTTCGCGGCGGCGGCGCAAAGCCCGCCTCATATTCCTTTAAGGCTCAGGCCCTAATCTGCATCGGCGCGCATCGCGTGGAGACCCTGTTGCAGCTATCGGCCATTCCCGTTCCCGTCCACTTCACCCCGGTGCAACCCGTGACGCCCATCGCATCGGTTAAGGGGCGCGATCCCAGTGATGAAGCCGGCGCACCCAAGCTTCGCCCTACCCCGCCGCCCGGCGTCGGAAGCCTGATCGATATCGAGAGCTGACCGGTCGCGCTCACCGCCTTGCCGAGCCGAGCTTGGCCTGCGAGGCTCCCGGCATGTCGCTCGCATCGCCCGTTCAGACCCTTAGCCCTGCGCGGCGCGCGGATCATATTGTCGACGTTTTGATCGCTGAGCGGGCGCCCAAGCTTGCCGCCAGCTCCGCATGGCCCCTGTTAAGGCCCCTGCTCTACGGCGCCCTCGACTATGGCAAGGCGCGCCGAATGGCCGACGCGATCGCGCCGATGGCTGGCCGCGCAGCACTCGATCACGTCTCCCAGTTGCTCCGTGTCGAGATCAGCGTAACCGGTCTCGAACGGGTCCCCGACGAGGGCCGCGTGATCGTTGTGTGCAACCATCCAACCGGGATCGCCGATGGGGTGGCGGTTTTTGACGCCCTAAAGACGATCCGTCCCGATCTCTGTTTCTACGCCAACTCCGATGCTCACCGGGTCGCGCCAGGACTTCGCGACGTCCTCATCCCCATCGAATGGGTTGAGGCCAAGCGAACGCGGGAGAAAACCCGGCGGACATTGGTTCTTACCCATCAAGCCCTTGAGGACGAACGATGCCTGGTGATCTTTCCCTCAGGACGCCTGGCGCGCAGGCAGGCTGACGGCCATCTCTCCGACCCGCCCTGGGCGGCGTCCGCGGTTTCCCTGGCGCGCAAATTTGACGCCTCGATCATACCCCTGCATGTGGCTGGCCCCTGGTCGCGGATGTTTCATATTTTCGATCGCTTTTCCTCCGAGCTGCGCGACATCACCTTGTTTCACGAACTCCTCAACAAGCGCGGACGCAGATTTGTCCTGACCATCGGAGCGCCAATCCCGCCCGAAGCCTTGGGGGGTGAGCCGAGCGAGACTGTGGCCAATCTCAAGCATTTTGTGGAAAGAGTGCTGCCTGTCGCTGCAGACCAACCCTTTGCATGAAGCTTCCCAACGACGTCGCCACGGCTAAGCTCGGCGCCGCCATAGCGCAGCAGCTGCGTCCGGGCGAAGCGGTCTGCCTGTCAGGCCCCCTGGGCGCAGGAAAATCAACCCTCGCCCGGGCGCTGATCCGGTCGCTTACGACGGCGGATGAAGAGGTGCCTTCGCCGACATTCACGCTGGTGCAATTTTATGAGGGATCGCGGCTGCGGCTGGCTCATTTCGACCTCTATCGCCTCGCAAGCCCGGATGAAGCCTTTGAGATCGGGCTTGATGAGGCGCTCGAAGATGGAGCCGCCGTCATTGAGTGGCCTGAGCGACTGGAAGGCCAGCTTCCACCGGATCGACTCGATGTAGAGATCGCACTCGATGGGAAGGGCCGAAGCGTGCGGCTGACGCCCCATGGCGCGTGGGAAGGACGGCAGGTTGCACTCTGAACGGGAGGCGGTGAAGGCGGCGTTTTTGCAGGCGCATGGCCTTGCGTCAGCAAAGCGCGAGCCATTGGCCGGCGACGCCTCAACGCGCAGCTACGAACGGCTGCATGTTTCGACCACGCAAACCCTGATCTTGATGGATCAGCCGCCGGTGCTGGAGACGCCGATCTGCCCGCCGCTCGCCACCGACGCAGAGCGGATCGCGCTAGGCTATAACGCCGCTGCGCGCCTGGCGGCCGGATCGATCTCAGCCTTTGTTACGGCCGCGGTCTATCTGCGCGACCGCGCACTTTCGGCGCCTAAGGTTTTGGCTTTCGATGTGGAGGCAGGACTGGCGGTCCTGGAGGATCTTGGCGAGGGCCTCTTCGCCACGCTGATCGCCAAGGGGCAGTCCGAAACGCCGCTTTATGAAGCGGCGATCGACGTGCAAATTCGGCTGCATGAGCAGCCAGCGCCGCATATTTTGCAGGCCGAAGGGCTCGCCTGGCCGCTCTTGGCTATGGACGCCCTGGCTCTAAAGGTCTCGACGGACACGTTTCTTGAGTGGTGGCCCAAGTTCGCCGGTCTGGCGGCCTTCGCCCCTGGGATCGTGGCCGAATGGGATGGACTTTGGGCGCCGGTCTGGCGTCGCGGCGAAGCCGGGGCGAGCGTATTTTGTCATCGTGATTACCACGCACAGAACCTCCTTTGGCTTCCCGAGCGGCATGGCCCTGCACGGGTAGGCCTGCTCGATTTTCAGGATGCTTTGTGCGCCCACCCCGCGTGGGATCTGACCCATCTGCTGCAGGACGCCCGTCGCGACATCGCCATCGACCTGGAGCGCACCATGCTCGATCGTTATCTGACGGCGCGCGCCAACCTGGACCGTGAGCAATTTCTCGCCGACTACCGCGCGTTGGCCACATCAAACGCAGCGCGCATCCTTGGTCGGGTCTTTGCGCGCCAGGCCCTGCTTGGGCGCGAACAATACAAAGCCTTCATGCCTCGGACCTGGCGCTATCTGGAGAGAAACCTGACCGATCCGGCCCTGGCGGGCCTGAAGAGCTGGTTTGATCGCCATGTGCCGCAAGAGGCGCGCGCGTGACGTCTGGCCCGACCACGGCGATGGTGCTGGCTGCAGGCCTTGGCACGCGCATGCTTCCCCTGACCGAGACAAAACCCAAGGCTCTGGTCGAAGTGGCCGGCCGCACCTTGCTTGACCGGGTCCTAGACAAGCTAGCGCAAGCCGGCGTCAGGCGCGCGGTGATCAACGTCCACCATTTCGCCGATCTCGTCGAAGCTCATCTTCGCTCGCGCACGGATCTGGAGATCCTGATCTCCGATGAGCGCCAGGGCCTGCTCGATTCCGGCGGCGGCATCCAAAATGCGCGCGCGCTTCTGGGAGAAGATCCGATCTTCGTAGCGAATATCGATTCGCTCTGGCGAGAGGCAGGTCCTCCGGCCCTTGAGCGCCTGAAAGCGGCCTGGGATCCGGCGCAGATGGATCTTTTGCTGCTGCTTGTGGCGCGTGGCAACGGAATCGGATTTGAGGGACCGCAGGGTTTCTTGATGGACCCCGCAGGACGCTTGACCCATTCGACGTCAACCGAGGTCGTAACGCCCTTCGCAAATGTCGGGGTTGGGATTCTCAAGCCGCAAATCCTGGACGGGCAGCTTCAACGGGCTTTTTCGATCATCCCGATCTGGCATCGACTTCAGAGCGCGGGCCGACTGCACGGGGTCGTCATGGACGCCTTTTGGATGCATGTCGGCGATCCTGCCGCGCGCGATGCTGCTGAGGCGAGGTTGGGGTGAGCGTCTTTTTCGAGCGGAGCGGGCCGCGCTGGTATTCAATTCCAGCGCACCGCCCTTTCGCTCAAGACCTTGCCGCAGGGCTGCATGAGGCTCTGGCCCCGTTGGGTCCTGAGGCGCTCTCCAAAGCCATCGTGCTGACACCGACGCGCCGCGGAGCGCGCGCGCTGGCCGACGCCTTCATAACCGCCGCTGGGGGCTCAGCGGTCCTGCCGCCGCAAATGCGGCCGCTTGGCGATCTCGAAGAAGGCGAGGCGCCCTTTGAGCCAGGGGATCTGGCGCTCGACCTTCCCGCGGCCATCGAGCCGCTTCGCAGACGCTTTGAGCTGACCCGGCTGATCACTGATCATTGGGATTTGCTGGAAGGACGCCAACTGACTGCGGCTTCGGCCTTGGAGATGGCCGACGCCCTAGGGCGCTTCCTCGACAGCCTTCAGATTGAGGAATTGGATCCTCTTGAGAAATTGGCTGATCTGGTCGAAGCCGATCTAGCCGACCACTGGCGCGCATCGCGCCGGCTCCTGGAGATGGCCCTCACCGAGTGGCCCAAGCGCCTGGACGCGCTCGGTTTGGCGGATATCAGCGCACGACGCGTAAAGCTCCTTCGCCGTCTAGCCGCGGCTTGGACCGAGCGTCCGCCACAAGCGGTGTTGGTGGCCGCAGGCTCAACCGGAACGGCGCCGGCCACAGCGGCGCTTCTAGCGGTGATCGCCTCTGCGCCACAGGGCTGCGTGGTGCTGCCGGGTCTGGACGAGGGCCTGTCTCCTGAGGCTTGGGAAGCTGTCGATGAACAGCACCCGCAAGGTGCGATGAAGCGCCTGCTCGCCGCCGCCGGATTTAACCGACGCGACGTTCAAATCTGGCCGAGGTCCCAGAAAACCTACTCGGTTCAAGGGCGATGGCGCCAGCGTGTCATAAACGAGGCGCTCAGACCGCCGAAACGCACCGCCGACTGGCTGCAGATCATCAATGGCTTGAACGCCAAGGTCGAAGGCGAAGATGAAAGCGGCGTGGCGCTTGGGCTCAGGGGCCTTTCGCTTGTCAGCGCCCGCTCAGAGGAGGAGGCCGCCAAGACGGCGGCCCTTCTATTGCGCGAGGTGCTGGAGACGCCTGAACGCACAGCAGCCCTCGTCGCCCCTGACCAGGCCCTGGCGCGACGCGTGGCGGCCAATCTGGCGCGCTGGGGCGTCATCCCGGACAATTCTGCGGGGGAAACCCTTGCGGGATGCGCCTGCGGGGTGCTGGCCGGACTGCTCGCCAGGGCGGCGATCGATCCCGTCGATCCGGTCACCCTGCTGGCCATTCTGAAACACCCTTATCGTCGATTGTTCGGCGCGCCAGCCGATATCGAAACATTTGAGAGGCGCGGGCTTCGCGGTGCGCGACCGTGGACCTGGAGTGCGCTGGAGGCGCGTCTGGCCCTGCACCCAGCGGCCCTGGCGTTATCGCGCAGATTGGCGAGCTTGCTTAGCGGCCTGCCGACCGAAAGGACCGCGCCAGCCGAAAGCGCGCGCGCGCTGGCGTGCGCCATGGAAGCCTTGGCCGATGACGGCCATGGCGATAGCGGCGAGCTCTGGAGCGGCCATGGCGGAGAAGCGATGAGCCGCCTTTTGGCGGGACTGATCGGGGAATCTGCGGGCCTGCCCGCCACCTCGCCGCGCGAATTCGCAGACCTGCTTGAGCGGTTGATGCAAGGCGAGACCGTCCGCGCCGGCGGCGCCACCCACCCACGCTTGAGGATATTGGGCGCTATCGAAGCGCGCCTGGTGCGCGCCGACCTCCTGATCGTCGCGGGCCTCGAGGAAGGCGTTTGGCCGAAGGCTGCTCCGCTTGATCCCTTTCTGTCACGGCCAATGCGCAAAACGCTGGGCCTGCCCTCGCCGGAACGTCGTGTGGGCCTGGCCGCCCACGATTTCGCTCAGGCGGCCTGTGCACCCCAGGTGGTCCTGCTTCACACCGAGCGCCGCGACGGCTCGCCGTCAGTCAAGTCGCGATGGATCTGGCGACTGGAGACCCTGGCCAAGGGCGCTGGTGTTCCCATTCATGTCCCAACAGATGAGCTCGAGTGGGTGCGCAGCCTCGATGCGCCATCAGATTACACCCCCGCCAAACGGCCAGCTCCTATGCCGCCGGCCGAAGATCGACCGACATCGCTCTTCGTCACAAGGATCGAAAGCCTCACCCGCGATCCCTATTCGGTGTGGGCCAGGGATATTCTCAAGCTTCGCGCATTGGAACGACCAGACGAGCTTATAGGAGCGCGCGCCCGAGGCACCGCCATCCATTCTGCATTTGAACGGTTTGCGCTCGAACACCCTGATGCGCTTCCTCGCAATGCAGCCGAGATCTTTCAAAATCTCTATCTCGAAGCCCTTGAAGACGCCGGCATGCCGCGAGACGCCCTGGCGCGCGAAACGGCCCTTGCTAGAGAAGCCGCGGCTTGGGTCGCGGACATGGAAGCGCGTCGTCGTCAGGGCGGTCCAAGAATTCATGTTGAAAAGACCGGCGAACTGACCCTCGAGATTGCGGGACGCCCGTTTAAGCTGAGCGCCAAGGCCGACCGGATAGAGGTCGATCCGGCCGGGTTTGGACACATCCTCGACTACAAGACCGGCAGGGCGCCTTCACAGAGGGTCGTGGACGCCGGTTTTTCACCTCAGCTGACATTGACCGCGGCGATCTTGGCGCACGGCGGCTTCAAAGAGATCGGCCAGCTTGCGCCTGGGGACTTAACCTACCTGGAAATCACCGGCCGCAAGCCGGCGGGCCGTGAAGTCACAAGAGCCTCAGCCGGCGAAAACAGCCTGGCTGCAGCAGAGCAAGCCCTAAGCGGCCTTCGCGCGCTGATCGAACGCTTCTGGTCGCCCGACCAACCTTACATCTCCCGCACAGCGCCGCAATTCGTGCATCAGTACGCCAGCGACTACGACCATCTCGCCCGGGTTTTCGAGTGGTCGAACAGCGGCGAAGAGGGGGATGAATGAGGGCTCCCATCGCACATGGCGCCCAGCAGGTCGCGGCCGACCCTTCAATCTCGGCCTTCGTCTCGGCCAACGCCGGCTCAGGAAAGACCAAGACCCTCATCGACCGCGTGGCGCGACTGCTGCTGACCGGGGTCGATCCCGAGAAAGTGCTTTGCGTCACCTACACGAAAGCCGCCGCCGCCGAGATGCAGAGACGGCTCTTTAGCCGGCTCGGAGACTGGTCGGTGATGGCCGACCCGCTGCTCACGTCTCGCCTTATTGAGCTGGAGGGACCCGGCGAGTTTGACGATGAGCGCCTCTCCAACGCCCGTGCTCTTTTCGCCAGGGCCCTGGAGACGCCTGGCGGGCTGAAGATCCAGACCATTCATGCGTTCTGCGAGAAGTTGCTTCGTCGATTTCCATTGGAGGCCGGTGTCTCGCCGGGCTTTCGTGTGATGGATGACGCCGCCTCAGCCGCCATCGCCGAGGCGGCTCGCAAGACTGTCGCGCGCCACGCCCTGGCCGGTGAGGGCCTCATCGCTGAGGCCTATGGGCGCTTTTCCGTGGCGCTCGACTTCGAGACCTTCAATATGATGTTCCGGGATTTCGAAGCCCGGCGTGGAGCTTTAAGCGCTTTCTTTGAAGCGCAGGGCGGGCTCTCGGGGGCGATTGAATTCATCCGAAACGCGTGCGCCATCGGACCAGGTGTCGATCCTCAAACCCTTGAATTCGAAGCCGTGGCCTGGCTCGATCGCGCGCTTTGGCGCGAGGCGGCCGACGTGCTCTTGGGGGGCACGGCGACAGACCGCAAAAACGCAGCGCTGCTCTTAGCCGTAGCTGACGACCCGTCAGCGACGCTGGCCAGCGCATTGGCCGTGTTCTTCAATGACAAAGGCGCCGCCAACACCTGGGTCTCAAGGACCTCGAGGTTCAAGCCACGTGAGGACCTGCGTCAAGGATTGCTGGACGAACAGAGCCGCCTGGAAGGGGTCTTAAATCAGATCCGCGCGGGGCGTGTGGCCGATGACACCCATGACGCCCTCGTCCTGGCCGACGCCTATCTGAAATGCTTCAGTATCGAAAAAGCCTCAGCTGGCGCGCTCGACTTCGCCGACCTGATCGAAAAGACCAAAGCGCTATTGGCGAGCCGCCCGGCTGCAGCCTGGGTCCTCTTCAAGCTCGACGGCGGCATCGACCACATCCTGGTCGATGAAGCCCAGGACACGGCCCCTGACCAGTGGGAAATCGTGCGTGCGTTGACAGGTGACTTTTTCGCGGGCGCAGGCGCCGAGGCTCGCGGCCGCCCACTCGGCCGGACCCTCTTTGTGGTCGGCGACGAGAAGCAGTCGATCTATTCCTTCCAGGGCGCCGACCCCGCCCGTCTTAAGGATGAGACGCAGCGCTACCTCATTCAAATCGAAGCCGCCGGTCGCATAGGCCGCCCGGTCCCGCTGACCTCGTCCTGGCGGTCGACCCGCGAGGTGCTGGCCTTCGTAGACGCCGTCTTCTCGAGGGGGGTCCCACCTGCGATGGAGCCCCTGGCCCATACCGCCATGCGCGACCTCGACCACGGCTGCGTCGACCTTTGGCCGCTGGAGCGGGAACCCGAAAGCGACGCGCGCGAAGCCTGGACCGCCCCGCTTGACCTGGAATTGGAAGGCAGCGCCAACAAGCGGCTTGCGCAGAACATCGCCAACGAAATCTGGGCCCTGGTGGAACGTGGTGACGCCGTTCTGGACAAGGATTCCGGGGATTGGCGGCCAGCAAGATTTGGCGATGTTCTCATCCTCGTGAGAAAGCGCGGCGCGCTCTTCGAGGAAGTTCTGCGCGCGCTCAAGCGCTCCAAGGTTCCGGTCGCAGGCGCAGATCGCCTGGCCCTTTCCGAACATATTATTTTCAGCGACCTGCTGGCCTTGGCCAGATTTGTCCTGTTCCCCGCCGATGACCTTACGCTCGCCGCGCTCCTGCGCTCGCCGTTCTGCGACGTTGAGGACGAAGGCCTCTATGGTCTGGCGAAAGACCGCGAGACGAGCTTGTGGAAGGTTCTTTTGCAACGCTCCGGCGAGGCGCCTCAATGGCGCGCGGCCGCAGAGGTCTTGGGAGCGGCCCTTGAAGCAGCACGACGGCTGAGACCCTTCGAGTTTTTCAGCTTCGCCTTGGCGATGCAGGATTTCGAGGGTCGTTCGATGCGCTCGCGTCTCTTGCGCAGGCTGGGGCGGGAAGCCGAAGACGCGCTGGATGAATTCATGGCCCAGGTCCTGGCCGCCGAGAGGCGCGGGGTGAGCGACCTTGAAAGCCTGGCGGCGGAGCTTTCCGACCTCGACATCACCGTCAAGCGCGAGCTGGAAGACGGGCAAGATCAGGTCCGTGTGATGACGGCGCATGGCGCAAAGGGACTAGAGGCGCCGATCGTTTTTCTTCCCGAAGCCACCGCCGTCACCGCGGGGCGCGCATCGCCGTTGCTGGAGACAGCCGACGGCGGGTTCCTTTGGTGCGCTTCCCAGAAAAATGACTGCGAAGCCTCGCGGCGCGCCCGCACGCTTCGAACAGAAAGGGATGAGGAAGAATCGCTGCGCCTTCTCTACGTCGCCCTCACCCGAGCGCGCGATCGACTGGTGCTTTGTGGTCGCATCGCTGCACGGCGCAAGGAAGAAAACCTGAAGGGGTGGTGGGCCCAAATTCGCGCCGGCTTCGAGGAGGCGGCCATCCACCCGCACCTGCGCAAAGAAGCCTGCGGCGACGTCACGGCGACCCGATATGGCTCTGACCCGGTGCGCTTGGGCCGCCGAGGATCGGCGGCCCAAGCACGCCTGACGTCGCCCGCCTGGACGCGGCGGAGGCCACCCCCCGACCCTCTCGCCCGCTACGCCTCGCCATCAGATTTGCAAGAGGGGGGCAAGATCATCGCGCCTTCGCCGCTCGCCGCAGTGGGCGGCCTTGGACGGTTCAGACGCGGAGACGCTATCCACAGGTTGCTCCAAATCCTTCCGGACCTGGCGCCCGACCAGTGGGAACCGGGCGCGATCGCCCTTTTGGCGCGCGAGCGGGATCTTTCCGACGCCCAGCGGCGTGAAATGACCTCTGCAGCGCTCTCGGTGCTGAAAGATCCCCAGTTCGCCGAGGTCTTCGGCCCGGGTTCGCGCGCCGAAGTCGCGATCGCAGGGTCAGCTGCAAGCCTGCCGCCGGGTCTGAAGATCTCCGGGCGCATCGATCGTCTGGTCGTTCTGCCCAACCGCGTCCTGGTGGCCGATTTCAAGACCAATCGGCCATCGCCGCTGCGCGTTGAAGATACCGATCCTGCCTATCTGCGGCAGATGGCGATCTATGCGGCGGTGCTGGCGGAGATCTTTCCAACACGCGCCGTCCAGGCGGCGTTGGTCTGGACGGATGGGCCGAAGCTGATGGCCGTTCCAGAAAACCTACTGACCCAAAGCCTTGTCGACCTTAGCCACAACAGTTGATACCGCGCGCCTGCCCGCCTACATCGGCGGGTAAGGAGCCGTCGGTACGACGTTTTCAAACCGCCGACGCGCAAGGAGATCTCAATGAGTACTGTGAAGGTCACCGACGAATCCTTCGAAAAGGACGTCTTGCAGGCCACCGGCCCCGTGCTGGTCGACTTCTGGGCGGAGTGGTGCGGCCCCTGCAAGCAGATCGCACCTGCCCTCGAGCAGATTGCGACCGAGCTGGGCGCCAAGGTCACTGTGGCCAAGTTGAACATTGAGGAAAGCCCGACCACGCCGTCGCGTTACGGCGTTCGCGGCATCCCCACGATGATGCTTTTCAAGGACGGCCAGATGGCGTCCATGAAGGTCGGCGCAATGCCAAAACAAAAGATCCTCGAATGGCTGAACGAGGCTGGCGTCGCCGCCGCGGCCTGATCGTCTCGAATGCTGTTGCTAAGGTCGTCCGCGCGCCAAGCGCGGGCGATCTTTCATTGTCGCTAGACCGGCCAGGTCTCCGGGCTCATCGCCAGAACCTCTCCGGCGAAGTGAAGCCCCCCGCAGACCAGGACGTGGGGGGCGGGGCCCGCGCCATCTAGCGCCTTCCTCACCCCTTCGGTGACATCCGCCACCGGCTCGGCGCTAAGCCCGGCCAATCGTGCGGCTTCGGCTAAATCCCCAGGACTGGCGGCGATTGCAGAGTCGAACGTGGTGGTGAAGACCCGTGGGTGCATCTCCGCAAAGGGACGAAAATAACCCTCGGCGTCCTTGCGCGCGAACATCCCGGTGACCAACACCAAGGGCCTGGGATCGCGGTCCACGAGGCGTGAGGCCGCCTCGGCCGTCGCGCGGCCGGCGTGAGGATTGTGTCCGCCATCCAACCAAAGATCGGCGCCGCGCTGCTTGGCGAGCGCCGCCAACGGGCCCTTGGTCAAGCGCTGAAATCGCGCCGGCCAGACCGCGGTGGAGACACCCCGGCCCAGGTCGTCCTCGCCCAGGCCATGGTTGAACGTCAGGGCCGCGGCCACCGCAAGCCCGGCGTTTTCGAACTGATATCCGCCAAAAAGGTTTGGTGGGGGCAAGTCCAAGAGACGGTCGGGCATTTGAACCATGAGCCGGCCGCGCTCCTCCCATGCGTCGAAATCGCGGCCCATAAGGAATAGAGGCGCCATGCGGTCGTCGGCTTCACGCTCAATCATCTCGAGCGCTTCGTCTTGCTGGCGCGCCACGACGACGGGGCGACCGCGTTTAATAATCCCGGCTTTTTCCCAGGCGATCTTGCTGAGTTCTGGTCCGAGCATCTCAAGGTGATCGTAGTCCACAGGCGTGATCACACTGACGGCGGGCGCCTCGAAGACGTTTGTTGCATCGAAGCGTCCGCCAAGCCCGACCTCGACAAGGCAGATATCGGCGGGAGCCTCAGCGAACGCCTCGATAGCCAGCACCGTAGTGATCTCAAAGAAGCTGATCGGCAGGCCTTGGTTGGCGGCCTCAAGCCGATCGCTCAACGCATTCAGTTTCTCGTCGCTGATCAGCGCGCCGGCGATACGAATGCGCTCAGCAAAACGCACGAGGTGCGGCGAGGTGATGGCGTGAACCCTGAGGCCTTGCGCTTCGAAAATCGCACGCAAATAGGCCACCGTCGAACCTTTGCCATTGGTCCCGGCCACGTGAATCACCGGCGCAAGCCGCCTTTCCGGATGGCCAAGTGCGGCTAGCAGACGCTCAACCCGGCCCGTCGTCAGGTCGATCAGCGTCGGGTGGTTGGCGCGCAATCGCTGGATTACCGCGTCGGACGCGCGGATGGGGTCGTGGTCCGTCACGGGCTTGGCGTCAGGCGGCGGGAAGTTGCGCCCGCCCCATCATCAGCGTCTTGAGGATTGACGCCAACACCGCACGCATGTCCCCACGCGACACGACCTTGTCGACCATGCCGCGCTCCATTTGGAATTCGGCGCGCTGGAAGCCCGGCGGCAGGCTTTCGCGGATCGTCTGTTCGATCACGCGACGACCGGCAAAGCCGATCAAGGCGTTGGGTTCTGCCAAGTGCACATCACCCAGCATCGCATAGGAGGCCATGACCCCGCCTGTCGTGGGGTCCGTCAGGACGACGACATAGGGCAGGCCCGCAGCCTTGACCTCGTTCAGGGCGAGCGTCGTACGCGCCAGCTGCATCAGGGAAAGCGTCCCCTCCTGCATGCGTGCGCCGCCGCTTGCGGTGAAGATCACAAACGGAACCTCCCGCTTCACAGCTTCTCGGGCCGCAGTGATGAACGCCTCGCCGACCGCCATGGAGAGCGATCCGCCCATGAAGGCGAAATCCTGCACGGCCACCACGGCCGGCTGGCCCATGATGTCGCCATAGCCGATGGCCATGGCGTCCGGTTCGCCGCTCGCCTTGCGCGCAGCCTTGAGGCGTTCGGGGTAAGGTTTGATGTCAGGGAACTTCAAGGGATCATCAGCGACGGCCGGCGTCGAGATCCGTTCAAAGGTCTCGTCATCAAAGGTATAGCGCAGGCGGTCCGAGGCTCCGATCCGCATGTGGTGGCCAGATGGCGTAACCCAAAGCGCCGCCTCCAGATCCGGCCGATAGATCATTTCGCCTGTGTCGGGGCACTTCACCCACAGGTTCTCAGGCGTCTCGCGCTTGGAGAATGCGTTTCTGACGCCGGGCGCTATACGCGACAGCCAGCCAGTTCGCTCTCGGGGGGCGGCGGCAGGCCGCCCGGGCTTGTCATTTCTCTGTTCAGCCATCGCCATGGTTCTAGACCGTCGTTTGGCCGACTCGCGCGGAGCGTACAGCCTTAGCCAAGGAATCTGCTTTGGAAAGAACCCGCTGGGTCACGTCTTCGTTCTTCTGCACCGCATCAGCGATTTCATCCACAAGCGCGGAGCCCACCACCACGGCGTCAGCGATGCGCGCGATCTCAGCTGCACGCTGAGGCGTGCGAATGCCGAACCCGACAGCGACCGGAAGGCCCGCGGCTTGGCGGACGCGCGCTACGTGCGGCGCAACGGCCGTCGCATCAGCTTCCTTGACCCCCGTCACCCCCGCCACCGAGACATAATAGACGAACCCAGAGGTGCGCCGCACGATCGTTGCAAGACGCGCATCATCGCTGGTCGGCGTGGTCAATCTGATCAAGGCGACCCCTGCGAGATCTAGGGCGTCAGCAAGCGGACCTGCTTCTTCTGGCGGGCAGTCAACGACAATCAAGCCGTCCACACCCGCCTCGGCCGCATCGCGGGCGAAGGGCTCGACGCCCCACGTCACCAAGAGGTTCATATATCCCATTAGGATGATCGGCGTAGCCTGGTCATCCTTACGGAAGTCCCGCACCATTCCCAAGGTTCCCGCCAGGGTCATGCCGCTCGCCAGGGCGCGCTGGGCTGCGCGCTGAATGGGCGGGCCCTCCGCCATCGGATCAGAAAACGGAAAGCCCACCTCGATCAGATCAGCTCCGGCGCCCGGCAGACCCCTTAGAATTTCAGCCGCTGTCGCGCCATCTGGATCACCAGCCATGACATAGGCGACAAAGCCGGCCCGACCGGCAGCCTTGAGGGCGGCGAAGCGATTATCGATGCGAGACTTGGTCAAATCGTCCGTCCCAAATGGGCGGCCACGGTGTTGACGTCCTTGTCGCCTCGGCCAGACAGATTCAAGACAACGATCCCACCCTTGCCGACCTCACGGGTGATTTCCGGAAGCCGGGCCAGAGCGTGGGCTGATTCAATGGCGGGAAGTATGCCTTCAAGCTCGGCGCAGAGTTGGAAGGCCGCCAGCGCTTCATCATCGGTGGCCGCTAAATAGGTCGCACGCCCCACATCATGCAGCCAGGCGTGTTCGGGACCTATGCCCGGATAATCCAACCCCGCAGAAATCGAATGGGCTTCTTCTATTTGGCCCTCACGATCTTGCAGGAGGTAAGTCATGTTGCCGTGCAGGACACCTGGACGTCCACCGTTGATCGCAGCGGCGTGTCGGCCAGTTTCCAGGCCCTGCCCGGCGGCCTCGACACCAAAAAGCTTCACGGATGAATCGTTTAGGAACGCGTGAAAAAGCCCGATCGCATTCGACCCTCCGCCGACGCAGGCCACCAGCGCATCGGGCAAGCGGTCCTCGGCCAAGCGAACCTGTTCGCGAACCTCGCGGCCGATGATCGCTTGGAAATCGCGCACCATGGCCGGGTAAGGATGCATCCCGGCCGCCGACCCGATTAGATAGTAGGTGTCTTCGACATTGGTGACCCAATCGCGCAGCGCCTCGTTCATGGCGTCCTTGAGGGTCGCCGAACCTGCGGTGACAGGCCGAACCTCAGCCCCCAGCAGGTTCATCCGAAAGACGTTCGGCTTTTGACGTTCAACGTCTACCGCGCCCATATAGACCACGCACGGCAAGCCAAACCGGGCGCAGACCGTTGCAGTGGCCACGCCGTGCTGGCCGGCGCCGGTCTCAGCGATGATCCGCGTCTTGCCCATTCGCATGGCGAGCAGAATCTGGCCCATGCAATTGTTGATCTTGTGGGAGCCGGTGTGGTTCAGCTCCTCGCGCTTCAGGTAAATTCTTGCGCCGCCAAAATAGTCCGTAAGGCGTTTGGCGAAGTAGAGCGGGCTTGGGCGCCCGACATAGTGGGTGAGATAACTGGAAAGCTCGGCTTGAAAGCCGTCGTCGGCCTTGGCGGCGCTATAGGCTGCATCCAGTTGATGCACCAACGGCATCAAGGTTTCAGGCACGTAGCGACCGCCATAGTCGCCGAAGCGACCGTTCGCGTCAGGATAAGCTGAATAGTCGTTTGGGCGGGGAGGCGCGTTCAAGGGGGCGTCTTCAGGGATTACTTTTTTCGGGATCCGATGTCAGGCGCGTTTTGCAGCGTCAAGGAACGCAGTGATCAAGGCCGGGTCCTTTAATCCCGGACCACGCTCTACGCCAGAGGAAACGTCCAATAGGCGCGCGCCCGATTGCTTTACGGCCTGGCTGAGGTTCCAAGGATCAAGGCCGCCGGCCAAGATCCAAGGGCGCGCAAACCTTTGACCGGCGAGCAGGGTCCAGTCAAAAGGTCGCCCCGAACCCCCGGGGCGATCGGCGTTCTTGGCGGGTTTTGAATCAAACATCAGAAGTTCAACGACGGTCTCGAAGTCGCGCGCAGCGGCGAGATCGGAAGCCTCCGAAACCGGCAAGGCTTTGATGATTGCAGCCCCCGAGCGTTTGGCGATCGCTTGCGCGCGCGCCGGGGTCTCCTTGCCTTGAAGTTGGATCAGATCGGGCTTCAAGCCCTGGGCGATGCGGTCGATCTCATCGTCGCTGGGGTCGACCACAAGAGCCACGATCTTGGCCTTCCCCCGTGCGGACTGCGCCAGGCGGTCCGCCAAATCGAGGGTAAGGTTGCGTGGGCTTTTCTCAAAAAACACAAATCCCAGGAACGCCGCATCACCGGCGAGGGCCGCGGTGACGGCTTCGGGAGTGCTTATTCCACAAATCTTCGACTGGACGCCCATGACCGCTGATTAGGGGGCGAGCAGCCTGAGGCGCAAGGCTACTTACGCCTGACGCGTCTTCAGCAGGTCGCGAATTTCGGTAAGCAGCAGCTCCTGGGCCGACGGGGCGGGCGCCGGCGGCTTGGCGGCGCCAGCTGCATCTCTTCGGCGGATCGTATTCACCCCTTTCACCAGGAGGAACACCACCCAGGCCACGATGATGAACCTGATCACGGTATTGAAGAAGAGACCGTACTGGATCGCAACAAACTCGTTGGCCTTGGTGGCGGGATCGTCGGGCCTCAGCACCCATTGCAGATGGGCGAAGTCGATGCCCGACAGCAGAAGGCCGATGGGGGGCATTACGACATTGTCCACCAAGCTTTTGACGACGTCGTTGAAGGCCGCGCCGACGATCACGCCGACCGCCAAATCGATGACGTTGCCGCGCGCTATGAACTCACGAAACTCACCAAAGATAGTAGGTTTGAGTTTCACAGGCTCGCTCATCTGAACGACCTTATTCGTCGCCTGAAAGGTTCAGCCGCTCTCGCAGCTCTTTGCCGCTCTTGAAAAATGGCACGTGCTTGGCGCGTACGTCGACAGGTTCGCCCGTACGCGGATTGCGACCCGCGCGGGCGTCTCTGGAGCGGACAGAAAGCGCGCCGAAGCCGCGCAGCTCCACCCGCCCGCCCGTTTCAAGCGCCTGGATCATCCGCTCGAGAACCACACCGACCACGCGCTCAATATCGCGTTGCGTCAGATGGGGATTCTCTTCAGCGAGTTTGGCGATCAGCTCAGATTTGATCATACGGCCCCCTCGAAACGCTGAGACCATGGGCGAGTCCGCCTTTGTATTCAAGGCGCAAAAAGGATTTACAGGTGCGACGATGCGATGTGGCTCGCTATCTGCGCCTGCAACCCAGGAGCGCGCATGAGCTCAACACACCTTCTTGAGCCCATCTAGGCCGGCGCGCGCACCAAGCTGTCGATGTCGCGAAGTTTGCGAATCTCACGATTTGCAGCTTCGGCCTCGGCGGAGCTGATCTCGGAGGTCACCGCGTGTTGGTCGACTGTAAAGCTGGCGACATTGCCCTGGATCCCGGTGCCCGAGGAGATCTCATAGCCGGCGACCCTGGCGACGCCGGTGGGCCCGCGAACCGTAAAACCCTTGCCTTCGTCTGGTAGGACGATCTCGGTTCGGGTGCGGGTATAGGCCGGATAAGGAATAGCAAAGGGGGCGTCGCGGTTTGGCCCAGCTTCACGCCGCGGGAAGGGCCTCGGCGCAGCTCCCGTCGAGACGCGGAACTCCCGCACGCCCAGATCGGGATTTTTACGCCAATCCATGTCATCTGTGCCGGTGAGTTCAATCGAGAAAAAGTCGCGAACCGGGTCATCACGCCAGGTGACCTGATCAATCTCCATTCCTCCTGCGGAGTTGGAAAACTGCTGTCGAAAGGTTCGCTCGAAATCGGCGCGCGGGGTCCTGGCCAGGACCGCCCGCATCTGCGTCGCAAGGAACCCTGAATAGGTAATGGTGATGCGGGCCGGCGCGAGCGTTTCAAACCCTTTGGAGGCGTCAAGATGAACAACCGTGTACACCGTAGGTACGGTGATCTGGGGTTCGATGATCTGCTCCAACCCTGAGCCCTGGGCGCGAACCGGCAAACCCCACTTGTGCGCCGGCGCATGCATCGCTTGCGGGCTGGTGTCGCCTGTGCGGGTGCCGTCTAGCCAGTAAGAGGCTCCGTCGATCTTGGCGCGCACGATGACATGGTTGAAGGCCGCTAACGCAGGCGGCAGTTCGTCTATGCCGTCTCCAGCGCCGAGATTGACCAGAACCGGCTCTGCATCGACGCCGAGTTCTCGAAGCAGCGCCAGGAGGAGCGAGGTTTTGGCTTTGCAGTCGCCAAACCGGTGCTGCCAGGTTTCATCGGCGTTAGCCGGCACGTAGCTTCCTTCACCCATTCCAATGAAGAAATAGCGGGTCTTGTCCTCGACCAATTGCAGGGCGGCAAAGGCGCGCGCCTTGGGATCCTTTGTTCTGGCGGCGATTGCAGCCGCCTCAGCCTTGATGGGTGAATCAGGGGCGAGCGTTGAAGCTTTTGCGTAGAGCGGCGCCATCAACTTGGAGACTTCGCTCCAGTTCTTGAAGCTCGTAGCCTCAAGCTGCCCAACCCTCAGGAAACGGAGCGGCGCTCCGATCGGGGGCTTGGGGGCGGCGACATTCTTCTCATCAAGGCTAAGGACCGTACGGCCGTCCACGTCCTTCAAGACCGGTGCATCAAAACCCGCGGTCGCCTTCCAGGCGACCGCTTCGCCCTTGGGCCAGGATATCGTTGTCCGATACCGGCCAGCGACCCCGGCGAAGGCCAGACGCTCACCGTCATAGGAGTGGCCCTTCAAGACCGGGTCGGCGTGCGTCCTCGTGAAGGAAAAATCCAAGATGTCGCCAGTCTGTAGGCCGTCGATCTGTCTTGTGGCCGTAATACGGCCATCCAGGCTCGCCTGCTCAAGATTGGTCTCGCGGCGCAACACCAATACTTCTTTGGGATCAGCCAGCAGGTCTATGATCTTGCCGTCGCGAATAATGCGCAGCGTATGGAAAGTTACGGTTTCGGTGTCCGGGCTCCAGATCACGCTCGTCGATTTCACGCCGACAAGCCCTTCGGGCTTCAGGATCTTGACGACCCGGCGATTGTAGTGGGCGTCGCCTGACGGATCGAGGCGGCTCTGATGGTCGTCGAGCAGCACCTGAACGGCCGGAGCCCCCTCCTCGGGCGGAGGCGGCGGAATTTCAGCGACATCGACCCATGCCGCAGGCGCTCCATAGCCCGGTTTGTCGGCGGCCTTGGCTGGAAGTGCAAACGCAGTCAGAGCCGCGATCGGGACTAGAAAGAGACGGGATGACAAGTTCGCGCGCTCCTGTGCGTCTTGGCGATGCTCGTCACTACGATAAGGCCGGCTCATAAAAAGAAAACGGCGGACCAGCTTCCCGGTCCGCCGCTTATTCCTGCAACCCAAAGGGCGCCGGAATTTAGTCCTTTTGGGCCTTCTCACGCAGAGCCGCACCCAAGATATCTCCCAGCGATGCGCCGCTGTCCGATGCGCCGAACTTCTCGATCGCTTCCTTTTCTTCGGCCATTTCCAGCGCCTTCACCGACAAGGATACGCGGCGCGCGGCCTTGTCGACATTGGCGACCTGAGCGTCCAGTCGATCACCGACCGCAAAACGCTCCGGACGTTGATCGGCGCGATCGCGGCTCAGATCCGACTTGCGGATAAAGGCGGTCATCGGCGCATCATCTTCACCGAACTTCACCTCGATGCCGCCCGAGGTTATCTCAGTGACCGTGACTGTGACGGTCTGGCCCTTGCGGTAGGTGTCGCCCTGCATCGGGTCGCCGGCCAGCTGCTTGATGCCTAGCGAAATACGCTCCTTCTCGACATCGACGTCGAGCACCTTGGCCTTGACCATATCGCCCTTGTTGTACTTGGCGATGGCTTCTTCGCCAGGCACAGCCCAGTCGAGGTCGGACAGGTGCACCATGCCGTCGATGTCGTTGTCCAACCCAATGAAGAGGCCGAACTCGGTGGCGTTCTTGACTTCGCCTTCGACGGTGGACCCCACCGGGTGAGCAGCCACAAAAGCGTCCCACGGATTGGCCATCGCCTGCTTGAGACCCAGCGACACCCGACGCTTCGAAGGATCGACGTCGAGTACGACCACATCGACTTCCTGCGAGGTCGAAACGATCTTGCCCGGATGGACGTTTTTCTTCGTCCAGGACATTTCCGAAACGTGCACCAGCCCTTCGACGCCGGCTTCGAGCTCCACGAAGGCGCCGTAGTCGGTGATGTTGGTGATCCGGCCGGTGAACTTGGCGCCGACCGGGTACTTCGCCTCAACGCCGTCCCAGGGGTCGGATTGAAGCTGCTTCATGCCGAGCGAGATGCGTTGGGTGTCAGGGTTGATCTTGACGATCTGCACCTTGACTGTGTCGCCCACCGCCAGCACCTGGCTCGGATGATTGACACGCTTCCAGCTCATGTCGGTCACATGCAGCAGGCCATCGATGCCGCCCAGGTCGACGAACGCGCCGTAGTCGGTGATGTTCTTGACAACGCCCTCGCGGACCTCGCCTTCCTGGAGCTGGGAGACCAACTCTGTCCGCTGCTCTGCCCGAGCTTCTTCCAGAATGGCGCGGCGCGAGACCACGATGTTGCCGCGCGGGCGATCCATCTTGAGAATTGCAAACGGCTGTTCGCGACCCATCAACGGTCCAACATCGCGAACCGGACGGATATCGACCTGCGAACCCGGCAAGAACGCTGAGGCGCCGCCGAGGTCGACGGTGAAGCCGCCCTTCACGCGACCAACGATGGAGCCCATCACCGGTTCGTTGCGCTCATAGACGGCCTCGAGGCGCGTCCAGGCTTCTTCACGGCGGGCCTTATCACGCGACAGGACCGCTTCGCCCATGGCGTTTTCGACGCGCTCGAGGAACACCTCGACCATATCTCCGACCTTGATCGGAGCCTTGCCTTCTTCTTCGCCGAATTCCTTCAGTGAAACACGACCCTCGGTCTTCAGACCGACATCGATGATCGCAATATCCTTCTCGATCGCCACGACCTTGCCGTGGACAACCTGACCTTCCATGAAATCGCGCCCGCCAAGGGACTCGTCCAACAGCGCCGAAAAGTCATCGCGCGTCGGGTTCATGCTCATATCGTCAGCCATAGTCTTCTTTCGTATCGAATGACGTGGGGTCCGCGCAGCGCTGCTGTCGGACGGAATCCCCACGTCGGGTTAAGGGTTGAACCGAAGACGCGGGGCATACCCCGCGCTAGTGATTTTGCCCGCAGCCGCCCGAGGGAAGGACGCGTTGGGATTGCACAGGCAGCACCACCTAGAAGGAAGTGAGCCACCTGGCGCGCGCCGCCTCGACGATGCGGCGGGCCGCATCGGTGGCCTGTTCTATAGTCATATCGGAGGTATCCAGCAAGACAGCGTCACCCGCGCGCGCCATCGGAGCGGTGTCGCGCCCGCCGTCTCGCTCATCGCGACGGCGAATATCGTCCAATATGTCGTCGAGGCTTACGAGATCGCCCTTAGCCCTTAGTTGGCGCCAACGCCGATGCGCGCGAACGGTCGGCTCGGCCGTCACGAACAGCTTGGCAGGCGCTTCAGGTGCGATGACCGTGCCGATATCGCGTCCATCGAGCACCGCGCCGCCCTCCTGGCGGGCGAAGGTGCGTTGAAAATCCAGCAGCGCGGCGCGAACCCTCGCATGGACCGCCACCCGGCTGGCCGCCTCACCTGCCTCACGCGTCCGCAGCGCTGGGTCTCCCAGTTGGTCCGCGGTCAAAAGCAGCGCAACCGCGGTCGCGGCTTCCTCATCATCGAGGTTTTCGCCAGCTTTCTGCGTTATAACGCCGACACAGCGGTAGAGCAGGCCCGTATCCAGGACCGGAAGTTTGAATTGAGCGCCAAGGCTCGTGGCGATCGTGCCCTTGCCGGAGGCGGCCGGGCCGTCAACGGCGACAACAAACCCCCCTCGAGCGTCCGCGTTCATCCGTCGATCTCGCCGCCGAGGGCGCGCATCAGCGGCAGAAAGCCCGGAAAGCTGGTTGCGATCATGCCTGGCTCGTCAATCGCGACAGGCAGGTCGCAAGCTAAGCCTAAGATTAGGTGGCTCATGGCGATGCGGTGGTCTCCGTGGGTCTTCACGCGCGCACCGCCCATGACGCCATGATTGGCGCGCGCGGACCCAACGATCGTCAGACTGTCCGAACCCTCTTCAACGCCGACGCCGCATGCGCTCAACCCTTGCGCCATCAGTGCGATGCGGTCGCTCTCCTTGACCCGCATCTCTGCGATGCCTTGCATGACCGTCGCGCCGTCGGCGAAGGCGGCGGCGACCGCCAGAATTGGATATTCGTCAATCATCGAAGGCGCACGTTCGGGCGGGACCTCGACGCCGGTGAGATTTGAATAGCGCGCGGTTATGTCAGCGACGGTTTCACCGCCCTCTTCGCGGACGTTAGTGACTGAAAGATCCGCGCCCATCTCCCCCAGCGTGTCCAGGAGCCCTATGCGCAAGGGATTGAGCAGCATGCCTTCCACCGTCACTTCTGAGCCCGGCGTGATCAGCGCAGCGACCAGTGGAAAAGCAGCCGAAGAAGGATCACCCGGCACTTGCACCTTGGCGCCAGCAAGGGTCTGGCCTCCAGACAGCACGATGCGGCGACCTTCGCCAAGCTCGGTGACATCGAGCTTGGCGCCAAAAGCGCGAAGCATGCGCTCCGTATGGTCGCGCGTCGGCGCAGGCTCGATCACCTCCACTCCGCCGTCTGCATGCAATCCGGCCAACAAAATCGCCGATTTCACCTGGGCCGACGGCTCGGGCAGCCGATAGGCGATGCGACCCAGATTTCCCCCCCGAAGCGTGAGGGGAAGGCGTCCCTCAGCGCGGCAAATCCAACTTGCGCCCATCTCCCCCAAGGGTTTGAGCACACGATTCATCGGCCGGCCCCGCAGTGACGCATCGCCGGTGAAGGTGGCGGCCATGTCGAACCCGGCCGCCGCCCCCATGATCAGGCGAACGCCTGTGCCCGCATTACCGCAATCGACAACATCAAGCGGCTCGGCAAAGCCGCCGCGGCCCAAGACGCGCCATCGTCCCTCGCCCGTGCGTTCGACGACCGCGCCAAAGGCGGACATCGCGTCGGCCGTGCGTTTTACGTCGTCGCCTTCGAGCAACCCGTCAATGTCGGTCACGCCATGCGCCAGCGCGCCCAGAATGAGCGCACGGTGAGAAATGGATTTGTCCCCAGGGGCGCGCAACACGCCCTTTAAGGGTCCCGCGCGCCTGGCGGTCAGTTGAGCCGCCGTCATGATATGGAAACGAGCCTCCGCAGGCTTCGGGTTTCAGGAGGGGGATTGCTTTTGACAGCCGCTCTCGTGCGTGGCAAGGGAGCCCGCTTCGCGATTTCGCCCCCCAACAATTCTAAGGATCATTGTCTTTGGCCAATCCCGAGCTGGGTTCCAAGCAGGTCTGCCCCAACTGCCAAGCAAAATTCTACGACCTGACCAAACGTCCTGCGCACTGTCCTAAGTGCGAAACGGAGTTTGATCCGGACGAGGCTGTCCGCAATCGCCGCGTGCGAGCGCGCTCCGCTGCGCCTGAACCCGAAACCGAGAACGAAGAAGAGCGCGACGATCAGGTCCTGGGCGCCGATGGCGATGACGAGGACGAAGAAGAAGTCGTCACGCCTGAACTCGACGAAGTGATCGACGATCCCGTTCTGGCAGCTGACGACGACGAGGACGCTGCAGAAGCCGGTCCGGCGGTTTCGGAAGATCTTGGCGAGTTCACCGACGAGGAGGAAGTCGAAGACGACGCCGACGTGCCGTTCCTGGAGGAGGACGACGACGACGAGTTCGACGAAACCGAGATCGAAGGCCTACCCGGTGAGGGGGACGACGACCGCTAGCAGCCCGCGACGAAAAACCCTCAAAGCCGGGGTTGATCACAACAGGGTGTTTGAATAGGTTCCGCGCCTTCCTGGACCCCACGGGCTCCCGGGAGGCTCGAGAACTCGGGGCTATAGCTCAGCTGGTAGAGCGCTTGAATGGCATTCAAGAGGTCAGCGGTTCGACTCCGCTTAGCTCCACCATAAACCCCTCGCCGCAACACGGCGGGGGGTTTTCCTTTTCTATGGGCCAGATCCTTATATATGGCTCGTTCCCTTACGGGACTTGCGAGACTACCTCTCGGGGTAGCCGGGCGCGGCAAAGGCGATGACAAGCCCGCCGCTTCCGGGAATGGGGCCGCGAAAGCGGCCTCTTGTCATTTCTGGCTTTGAAATCCTGAAGCTGTTTTCGGCGTTGAGGCGGCGTTTGCTGAGCGGCCGGCTTGCGGCGGTAAAGATGCCGCAGGTCGAGGCTCGGATGCCGATCTGCTTCAAAGCCTTTGATCCATAGTCACCGGTACGATTGTGAACCACGCCCGTGCAGCAGTCGCGCGAGTCCGCGCCCAGCCGTCCCAAGGACGATCTCGCTAAGTGACTGGAAGCAGATAAGGAAAACCCCATCGGTTTGCCGGGGGGGCTTCATCCTTTCCAGGTCCCATTGATCGAAAATCGCCTTTGACCGGCCAGACCACCGCAGGAGGGGCTCTGTAGCAGGGCCAAACGCGGGTCCCGCTCCCTGCATTGCCAGCTGATCGTCAGGCGAGGACCTACCTATGTGCGCCCGTCCGTTCTCGTCTCGTGGAGCCGGCTTCATTCACCTGCACACGATTGCTCGGCGTAAGCCGACGTGACGCTCATCGGAAAGAGTCCAAGCTGGCGGCGGTTTTTTTTCAGCTCCTTCGGCGAAACACTTTCATAGAACCTTGCGTGGCCCTCAGCACAGGTGAAGTTCGTGCTGTAGGGCTGAGGCCGATGCTGAACCAAAGAGAGCCGATCCTTTATTCGCGCATAGTCGAGTGGCGGCAAGACGCCCTTTCGAACCAACGAACGGAAGGAGGCCATCCATCGCATCTGGATCGCCTGCGCATTCTGGTCGTCGCCTAGGTGATCCGCCAACCACCACAAATCCCGCAGGACGGGCGGCGACCATTCCGGCCCTGATGGAAAATCCATAGCCGAGGCGAGCGATATCACGAACTGGAGATTGCTGAGATCGACCTTCCGCCAGGCATAAACCTCGCAACCCGTAGGGGTGAGATGGCCTAGCCGGGACAAACAATCGCCACCTCGCGCGTTTCCGTCCCGAACGCGTAATCCAAGCGAGGCTCTGGCGCTGATTTCATGCGACCAACAGGGCGTATCGGCACATCGGATATTGTCGTGAAGCGCCAGGTCTTCAAGCAACCCCGCATCGCCTTTGAGGAGTGCGTGTTCATCGGCCCTCGTCGGCGTCGCCAGCGCGATGGTCCACATGGCCAATGGGAACAGGATCAGGCCTTTCGACAGCAGAAAGGCTCTCAGGCTGGAAACGGCGAGGCTCATAGAACCGCTTTCGTCGCAGTCGCAGGCCCGAACCAAGTCGGTATAGACCTGAAGATCAGCCGCCCCGGGTAGGGTTGGCGCTCCCCCCGCATCCTTGCGAGCATTGATTTCCCGCGCCGCGCTGACTTTGGGAGCTTGAGGCGGCCTCCCTGGCTTGGATCGTGAGGTGTCAAGGTCATCTAGAGTTGGGACTCCTACCCGTTGGGGCAAATGGCATCTAGTCCGGAACCAGGCTGTCTCCGGGTTCCGACGCGCGAGGCGCCCGGTCCCCAACGCCGCCTCCTATCTTCCGGTAGGAACTGGATTTCTGCGACAGGGCCAGCGTACGGCACGTCGAAGGCATGCCGGAAGCTAACACGTCGCGTAAAGACAAAGCTCAGACCTTTCCTAGTCCGAATGGACCATAGTGTGGCTCCTATTGTCGGCGTTTGATCGCTTTTGGCTCGGCGGCGCCGCGCGACAATCAAGGTGAGACTCGTATTGCCGCACCAGCGGATGCTCCCCGAGAGCCTCGTCCTGTTTGTCGCCCCACAGGGCGGGTCGAAAACGGACCGCGAGGGCTAGTCTCGAGCCCAGGCGCCCTAAAGTCCGCCGACCACAACGGTGGCAAGGCTCCACTCCGAGACCGGACCTTCCCAAGGTCAGTGATGAGTCGATTGTGTTGAAAAAATCCGGGAACCTGCCGTGATCGGCCTTTTCAGGCCAATTGGGCGCATTTCCGAAATCCTAAGTGATTGATTTTGCTGAGGCGAGATTTCGCGAGAACCAGCAAGTTTGCGGGCGTTGAGGCGCCGGCCGACTTTTTCAACACAATCAGTCACCTCCGGTCCTTGCCCGAGGTCCAAATCTCTCTTCACCGCATGACCGTTCGCGTGGATAGCCGGAAGCCCTCCTTGGCTTTCTTGGTGTCCCCATCTATATTCTTTCCAATCACAGGGAAGAATTATGGCAACGCCACACTCCAGAGAGACGGTCACCGCCAACGAGGCGGCGGCGATCACGCGCGTGCCTCTGAAGCAGGTTCACCGCATCGTCGATGCGGGCCTGCTCGGCGATCGGGTCCGGCTCAAGTCGGGCAAGCGCCTTATCGACGCCAACGCCCTCGTGCCGCTCTTTGTCGCCTATCGCACAGCCGACTTGCTGACGCCTGAGGCTCGGCGGGTGCTGGCCGGAACGGCGGGTGAGCCTGCGCGCCGGCAGGTCCGCATCGACGATCTGGTCGTGGTGGACCTGGTGTCGGTCGCCGCCGAAGTGAAGAAGGGGCTCGGCGCGCTCGAACGAGCGGTCGCTGCGGTCACCGTCGACGCGAAGATCATGGGCGGCGCGCCCTGCATTCGCGGAACCCGCATCCCAGCGCACGATGCCGCCGAGATGCTGGCGAATGGCGATACGCCGGAAAAGGTGCTGGCCGCCTATCCTCGGCTCAAGCGCGAGCACCTGGAACTGGCTCGGATCTATGCCGAAGCCTACCCGCGGCGCGGTCGCCCACCCGGCAGGGCGTCGTGGCGCGGCGCGGAACCGAAGGCCAGCGGCGCCGTGAAGCTCAGCGACCTGCCGGCGGCGTGAAGTTCCTTGTCGACGAATGCCTGAGCCCGGACCTGGCGCAGCTCGCCCGGGACCGCGGCTTCCCGGAGTCGACCCATGTGACCTGGCTGGGCCTGACGTCGCGGCCGGACCACGCCGTCGCACGACGGGCCGTGGAGGGCGACTATATCCTGGTCACGCATAACACCGTCGATTTCCGGCCGCTGTACCGCCGGGAAGGGCTCCACCTCGGCTTCATCGGCTTCAACGTCGCACCCCGGCCTGATGTCGCTGGAGCTGCAAAAGCGGCTCTTCCTGTTCGCCCTCTTGCTGCTTGGTGACAAGGAGTTGGTGAACGAAGCCGTCGAGGTGACGGTCTCGGCCGACGGCGTTGTCACCTACGTCCGCTACCACATCCCATAGGATCACCCTAGCGGGCGGCTCCCGTCAGACCCGCATCGCTTCGGCCAACCTCGCCGCCGTCCGATTGGCGACATGCTTGAGGGGATCGTCGCTGAGGTGAGCGTAAATCTCTGTAGTTCGCGACTGTTTGAGGCGCCGCACCTTGCCGGCCATGAACAGCGAAGCGCCATCGGCGATCCCAAAGCTGGCGAAGCTGTGTCGCAGGTCGTGCAGCCTGACGTTCGCAAGGATCGGCACGTCGTCCGGATGCTCGCCGGCCTCTTCGGCCCGCTTTCGCAATGGCTTCGGCGCGGATGCGGACCTTCTCCCAATGATGGGGCAGGCAGATGTAGTGGCCGTTCCCTTTTCATCGCTGGCAGCACGAAGGGTGAGCGCCGCTTTGGCTCGAGCCGTTCTCCGGAATTGTGCCCCCGCAGGCCGATCTCCGAGCGACCCGCATCCCAGCGCCGCTTGCAAGGCAACGGCGGCGTCCCACCGCTACGCCGAAGTGGTTGATGCGCTGACTCCAAGGCTGGAAGGTGTCGGGCTCCGCCCCATGACCAACCCGTTGCGGCGATCGGCAAAGGCTGCCAGCTTGGCCATATGGAGCTGAAAAGAGGCCCCCTTCCATCACGACTGTTCTGGTCCACCTACCGTGGCATGGTGGTGCTGGGCCTTGCGGGCGCCGTGGTCGGTGGCAGCCTGGCTACGGCGATGATCCTCTTCCGCCGCGTGATCGAGCCTTGGATGCCGCTCATAATCAACGTGGTGTTTCACTTCGTTTCTCAACGAGCGCACGGACACCTCACTTATGGCCCAGCCGCATATCCCTGGATCGTCGGGTGGGTCTACGCCATGGGCGTGGTCTGGGTCGCGGCCACTGCCCTGGCTGCGTACTTCAAACCTTCCAGCGACCGTCGCGTGGACGCTTACCTCATGCGGAAGCAGGCCCTCGACACTCGCTACATCGCCTCGCCAGGGCGGGAGTCGAGCGAGCTATGAAATATCAGGACCTGAAAATCCGTGATGCGGGGCGGTTGGCCTTGTTTGGGGTCGGCCTAGTCGGACGCTTCAACTAATTCAGAACCTTTGATCGATTCACTGCCTTCGACACCCTGAGGTGACGGAGGCGAGGATGGCTGCGCGGGAAGTTGGGGTAAAGCGCTACGTGGTTCGGCTGAGCGC